>Ga0302250_1001124_pt1 | contig 21511 bp, 20 predicted proteins | sample AAG_RA_Asp_MG_FD_193536 | JGI IMG/M metagenome (GOLD analysis project Ga0302250, IMG submission 193536) | Enriched activated sludge microbial communities from anaerobic digester in WTTP, New Holstein, Wisconsin, United States - AAG_RA_Asp | ecosystem: Engineered > Bioreactor > Anaerobic >... | reverse complement strand
CACATCAACCTGACCGGCGATTACCTCTGGCGCAGCAGCGCCAAGGTCGGTTCGGGGAAGTTCAGGCCGCTACAGTCGCTGCCAAAGCCTTAACGTACTTTAAATTCCGTTTTCTGAGACGCCCCCTGAAAGAGCGGGCGCAGCTCATCATCCAACGCAACATAGAACGGGGCATCATTCGTCCGGGCGTCTTGACCGAGCACTTTTTCCCGCTGGCACTCGCTCCCGCACTGCTATGGCTGAGCTCGTCAATGCTATCCAGGGGCAACCCTTCCATCGCGCTGGTGCAGTTACAGGATGCGCATCGGCAACTGCTGCTTGAGCTTTTGGAGCCTCGATGAGCAAGGTGACGCAAAAAGTCAGGCACCTCCCCATGCGCCTGGTGATCGGCATTGCGGTGCTATTGCTGACTGCGTGGGGCGCCCTGGCCCTGTGGCACCAGATGCCGCAACATCCAGGGGCTCGCTGGATCGCCACTCTGGCGTGGTCTGCCTCGGGGCTGTCCGTCGCGGTGTCGCTGGCAGGCCTGCTTGAAAGACGGACACGCAGGATTGCCGGATTCGTGTTCGGGGCCGCAACGGCAGCCCTGCTCATGTGGTGGGGAGCGCTGCAGCCATCACACCAACGCGCATGGGCTGACGATGTCGCCCAGTTGCTGGAGGCCAGGATCGACGGCGATCATGTTCAACTGAAAAATGTACGCAACTTCGAATGGCGCAGTGAAACCGATTACACGCCGCGTTGGGAGAACCGTACCTACGACCTTACCCGCCTGCGTAGCGCCGACCTGGTACTTTCCTACTGGATGGGGCCGAACATCGCTCACACGCTCGTATCGTTCGGCTTCGACGATGGCGAGCGGGTGGTGTTCTCACTGGAAATACGCAAGGAGCGCCACGAGACCTTCTCAGCGGTCGGCGGATTTTTCCGTCAGTTCGAGCAGATCCTGGTAGCCGCCGATGAGCGTGACATTGTGCGTACGCGCAGTAATGCGCGAGGCGAGGACGTTTATCTCTATCGGTTGCAGATAAGTCAGGCAAAAGTCCGCGCGTTGTTTCTGGAGTATTTGGATGCGGCCAATGGCCTGCGGCGCGCGCCACGCTTTTACAATACCTTGACCAGCAACTGCACGACCATCGTGTTCGAGTTGGCTCGGCTCATTGCGCCAGCGTTGCCGGCGGACTATCGCCTGCTGCTGTCCGGACACTTTGCGGAATACATCCATGACCTGCACGGATTGACGCCCGGCCATCGCTACGCAGAACTGCAGGCACTGGGGCACATCAACGAACGCGCACTGGCCTCTGACGCATCAGGAGACGACTTCTCGATGTCGATTCGACAAGGTGTGCCCGGCGTGCCGGCCGACGAGGTATCTCCATGAGGTTCCAGCAGTCTTGCCGCATGGCAGTGTGGCTCGTCATTGCCCCGCTGTTGCTGGGGGGCTGCTCGATCCTGCGTGAGTTCGGCCCAGTGGTTGAGGTTCATACACTGGATGCGGGCGAGGCCATCGAACTCAAGCGCGGCGATATCCTGACACGCGGCAAACTCAGCGATGCGACGACCCAGACCATCAGGGTGGCGGCATTGGATGCGCAGGCTTGCGCAAAACCGATCTCAGCGGATTGCGTCGAGGCCCTGGCCGCCGTGACCGGCGTTGCCGCGGATCGACGCCTGGCTGCACTGTCCGAACTGTGGCTGGCGCAGGCTCAGGCCATGAAGCCCGGATCAGAGCAGCAAGCCGCCTGGCTTGAGACCATTCGTTATGCCTATGCCTACCTGTTCTTCGGTGACCATACGCCTGGGGAGCGAGCCTTCGAGGATCGCCAGACGCAAGTGCGGGATTGGTATAACTATGCGGTCGAACGTGCCGCCACCGGGATGTTCGAGGTTCGGCAACAAATGTCTACGCAGTTGCCAGCGCAGACCCGCTGGAACATTGCAGGCTGGGAGCTGCAGCTGGATATGCGCAGCGCGCGCTTGCCGGGCAGTACGGCGGTGCCAGCCGAACTCCTGCCAGCCTCGTCCCTGTCTTTCCGCGGACTGCGCAGCCTCTACCGGCGCGACGGTTTCGGCGCCGAGCTGGTGGCGGTCATGCCGGACGAACCCCTGACTTCCGCCCCCACCCGGGATGGCCATCCAGCGGCCAAACGCAATCAGCAGCCTCTACCCTGGAGCGAGATGCCCGCGCCGTCCATGACGATTCTGCTGCACCCGGACGGAGACGACCTGGACAGCGTGCTGCATACCCGCACTGTCCGTTTGACGGTGCATGACCCCTATGTGGAGTCGGCCATCATGCTGCGCGGGCAGCGCGTACCGCTGGCGGCCAATTTCACCGCCGGCTACGGACTGTGGCTGGCCCGCGCCAACTTCAACCGGCAGTCGCTGCGCAGCCTGCTTGGGCGCGAGGGTGGAATCGACCGTCCGCACGTCTACCTGATGCAGCCCTACGATCCGAACCGACGGATCATCGTCATGCTGCACGGACTGGCCAGTAGCCCGGAAGCCTGGGTGGAACTCGCCAACGAAATCCTGGGCGATGAGGCGCTGCGCCAGCATTACCAAATCTGGCAGGTCTACTACCCGACCAATATGCCGATCGCATTGAACCACGCGATGATTCGCAGAGCGCTCGGGGATACGCTGGCGCATTTCGATCCTTCCGGCCAGGCGCCGGCATCGTCCGACCTTGTACTGGTGGGGCATAGCATGGGCGGGGTCATCGCGCGGTTGATGGTGTCGTCAACCGACCAGTCGCTGGTGCAGCTGGCTGCGGATCGCAGTCGGCTGACGCCGCAGCAGATCAAACGCATAGATCCGATGTTGCGTTTCGAGCCCTTCCCGCATGTCAGCCGCGCCATCTTCATCGCAGCACCGCACCGGGGCACGTCGGTCGCAGGTGGACGCCTGGGGCGCTGGATGGCGGGATTCATTCGCTTCCCCGTTACGGTGCTCGAAGAACTCGCCCACACACTAGCACCCAATGCGGCGGCCAGCAGCCACGAAAGCCTGGGGCATATCCCCAATAGCGTCGACAACCTCGACGAGAACGATCCTTTCGTGCGCGCGGCGGCGGACTTTCCCATCTCTGCCCAGGTGAACTATCACTCGATCGTGGCCCAGGCCAATGCCGAAGTGGCCCTCGCTGATTCCGATGATGGTCTCGTGCCTTACCGCAGCGCTCATCTTCCCGGGGCGCAATCCGAGAAAATCATCATTTCAGGACACAGCGTGCAACAGAGCGCGGCGGCAGTGCTGGAAATCCAGCGCATTCTGAGAGAGGACATTGCTCTGCGGGAAGCGCATTTCATGCAGCCATAGACAACTGCCATCTGCTGTACGCAGCCGAGCTGATTTGGGCAAGCTTCTATCTTTCAGATGGGCGTAGTGCACTCCTCTGTAATGCGTAGGTCGTAGGTTCGATTCCTATTTCCGGCACCAGATTTAAGCTAACAAGCTGTAAGAAAGTATCGAAAAATCAAGGGGTTGGCCGGGTTCCCGTCCAGCCCCTTTTTTCATGCCCTCCCGGTCCGTCCCGGTGTTAGTGCCGACCCAAAACTGACCATCTGGGGGTGCGGACGAAAACTTGGACTACCAGGAGGTAGTTCATGTATTCCTACGAAGATCGAATTCGAGCGGTTGAGCTCTATATCAAGCTGGGCAGGCGCGTCAGGCCCACGATCCGCCAGCTGGGTTATCCAACAAAGAATTCTCTGAAGGGCTGGTACAACGAATACCAGCAGAAGCTCGACTTGCCAGCGGGCTATGCGGGCCGGAGACCCAAGTTCTCGAAGGAACAGAAGGCGGCAGCTATCGAGCATTACCTCGCTCACGACCGCTGCATTGCGGCCACCATGAGGGCACTGGGCTACCCCTGCAGAGGGACGCTAACCGCTTGGATTCGCGAGGCCCTTCCTGAAGCCAGAAGGCGTGTCGTCGGCAGTACGGTGCGACGAAGGTATTCCGGGGAGCTGATGCAAGCAGGAGTCATGGAACTCTGCACTCGCGAGGAAAGTGCCCAGGCTGTAGCCGACAAGTTCGGCGTGTGCCGGCCAACGCTGTACAACTGGAAGAACCAACTTCTGGGACGTGAAGCACCCGCATCCATGAAACGTACCAATCCATCTTCGCCTTCGCAGGAGCGCGATGAGCTCGAGCGCCAGGTTGAGTCCCTGCGCCGCGAAGTCAGGCAACTGCGCCTCGAGCAGGATCTTTTGAACAAGGCCAACGAACTGTTAAAAAAAGGCCTGGGCGTCGACCTGCAGCTCCTGTCCAACCGGGAGAAGACACTGCTGATTGACGCCCTCAGGGAGCACTATGGCCTGCCAGAGCTCCTTGCACAGTTGGATCTTGCGCGCAGTTCGTATTTCTATCACCGGGCCCGCGCAGCGGTGGGCGACAAGTACCTGAAGGTTCGGCAATCCATCACCGACATCTTTGAGTCGAACCACCGCTGCTATGGCTACCGCAGGCTGCAGGCATCTCTGACCAGGCAGGACGTCACGATCTCAGAGAAGGTTGTACAGCGGTTGATGAAGCAGGAAAGCCTGGTTGTTCCAAGGCCCAGAAAGCGCCGCTATGCGTCTTACCTTGGCGAAATCAGCCCAGCGCCTGAGAACCTCATCGATCGCGACTTCCAGGCCGCGGTGCCCAACGCGAAATGGCTCACGGACATCACGGAGTTCCAGATCCCGGCTGGCAAGGTGTACCTCTCGCCCATCATCGACTGCTTCGACGGAATGGTCGTCAGCTGGACCATTGGGACCAGTCCGGACGCGGAGTTGGTCAACACGATGCTGGACGCAGCCATCGAGACGTTGGCCGACACGGCTGATCGTCCCGTGGTCCACTCCGATCGGGGCGGCCACTACCGCTGGCCGGGTTGGCTCTCAAGAATGAGCAACGCGAACTTCATCCGCTCGATGTCTCGCAAAGCATGCTCACCTGATAACGCTGCCTGCGAAGGCTTCTTCGGTCGGCTGAAGAATGAGCTGTTCTATCCTCGGGACTGGAAGACCGCCACCATTGAGCAGTTCGTCGAGGCGGTCGACTCGTACATCCGCTGGTACAACGAGAAGCGGATCAAGATCGCACCCGTATTCTTGTCAGCGGTGACAGCGCAGGCGGCGGCCTCGCGGCGGCGCTGGCATTGCTCGCGCGCGATAGGGGTAAGTATGCGATCGCCTAGCGTTCGGCCTTCTCCTCGGGTTCGGTCTGCGCGAGTGCGAGGTAGAGGCTTGGCGGTACGGCCCGAAACAGCACCTCCATCGACTTCGACAGGATCACGCCTTCGGTGAATTTCCCTGCTTCCTTGCGTGCGGAAAGCATCAACGCCTTCTGCGCGGGCGAGAGTTCGCGAAAGCGCGCGATCTTCTCCACCTCGTCCGGCGGCATCGACAGGCAGATCCACCACTCGATCATGTTGAGCATGGGTTCTGCGGCACGGGGCAGATCGTCAATGTTCTGCGTCGCGAGCCAGAACCACGCGCCCAACTTGCGCCACATCTTCGTGATCTTCACGACGTAGGGCGCGAGCAACGGGTTCTTGGTGATGATGTGGCCTTCGTCGGTCACATTGACGATCGGTCGGCCCAGATACTGGTCGCGCTCGGCGATGTTGTTCACCGTGCTGATCAGGCTGATGTACGCGATGGAGAGCTGCGCGTTGTAGCCCTCGCGAGCATAGGTCGCGAGATCCACCAGAGTGATGTCGGCCTCGGGCCAAGGGGAACCGTCCCGATCGAACATCTCGCCATCCGTGCCCTGGCAGAACATGTCCATTGCGTCCGCCATCTCCAGCAGCCGCACGCGCCGCATCTCTGGCAGCGTGCTGTCGTTGCCCCGCGCGCGCAACGCATCACGCACATCACGCGTGAGCACCGTGCGCCTCTTGGCCACGCAGCGCTCGGCAGCATCCAGAATGCACTGGCGGATCAGCGAGCGGTCGGCCCGCGTCATGCGGGCTTCTTCCTTGTCTTCCCCACCTGTGATCATCAACCGCGCGGTGATCTCCAACTCGCCCAGTACGTCGCGTTGCTCGTCCGGCTCCATGGCCGAGGCATCGGGTGGCAGCTCTTCGTCCAGCGCATCGGCATCGAGCGTTTGCACGTCGCTGGGTGTCTCGATCAGCCGGCGCGCATCGGCAAACGGCGCCAGGGTCACGCCCGAGCCAGGGGCCAGCTTCACGCGGTTGACCGTCAGACCCAAACGCCTGGCAAATTCGCTGAACAAACCGAAGCTGTTGCCAGCCTCCACGATGAAGAGCCGCGGCCGGTAGATGGCCGTGACCTGGTTCAGCAGGTTGTTGAGCGTGGCGCTTTTGCCCGAGCCGGTTGGGCCGAACAGGAACAGATGGGCATTCATCTGTCGGTCCAGGCGGTTGAGCGGGTCGAAAGTGATCGGGCCGCCGCCGCGGTTGAACATCGTGATGCCGGGGTGCCCGGTGCCCTGAGCACGGCCCCATACCGGCGACAGATTCGCCGCGTGCTGGGCGAACATGAGTTGCGTGTACCACTTGCGCCGGTCTTGGCTGGGGTTGTAGCAGCACGGCAGCCAGCGCAGGTAGCTGTTGAGCGGCGCCACCTCGTCGTCCTCGCGCACCGGCTGCAAGCCGGCGTTGAGCATCACGTTCGCCAGATCCAGCCCGCGACGGTTCAGCTCGGCTTCGTCACGCCCGCGCAGGTAGAACGCCAGCGTGCCCCGGTAGAGCTTGTGCGCGCTGCCGATGAGCGAACGGGCCTCGTGCACATCCTTGAGCGTCTGCTCGGATGCCAGGGTTTCGCCCACGGCCTTCTTCGCCAGGTGATTCAAATCCGATTCGAGGACATCCTGCGGTGTGGCGACCATCGTCAGGCACATCAAGGTGTCTTCGGGCATCTGGTCGAACAGCGTGTTGATCGCATCGCCCTTGCGGGTCTCTCCGGTCAGATGCCCGGCGCCGGGTGGCATCCGTAGCCGGTCGGTGATCAGCACGCGGTGCGGCATGCCGTCGAAGGTCCAGGTACCGCGCGCTACGTCGGAGCGCGGTTGCCCAAAGAACAACCGTTGGCTGAAATCCCGTCCGCTCGCCAGTTCGATCTCGCCGTCTTCGGTCTCATCGGGATAGCGTGCCAACGCATAGAAGCGCTCGCGGTCCTCGACCGCAGGCCCGAGCAACGCGGGATTGGGGTTGAACCACCGCAGCAGCCAGTCGTGAACGTCGGTTGCGACCATACGCCGGGCCTGAATACCGGCGTTGGCCAAGCCACCACACAGGCGATCGCAGACGATATTGAGCATCTGCTCCGGCGTCTGGCCACGGCGGCTCGCCTGTCCGCTGGAACGCCGATAGACCACCATCCGTACACGCCGGCTTTGGCCGCGCCAGCGCAGGCGCGTGACCACGGTGTCCTCGAACAGGCCACCCGGCTTGGCCACCGCGCGCAGGTGATGACCGAAAAAGCGCAGGTAGAACTCGGTGAAAGCTGTATCGCGTGCGCGCGGCTGCACGTAGTCGCGCAGGGTCTGCATGTACTGGTCGAAGCTGGCCTCGTCCTGGGCGTAGAGCTGGAGTACCCAGGGGTGCTCGTCCAATTCATCGAAGCTGTCTTGCAGCGCATTCTCCAGGGCATCCCGGGCATGTGCGAGCCAGCCGGGTTCCCGGCCCTCGGTGCCCAGCGGCACCAACTCGTAGAAGGCCGCGACCGATTGCCCGTCCTCCAGCAGCATGGCCTTCGACTCGGGCAGGAACTCCACCCAAGGCAGCAGTTCCACGAACGAAGGCGCGACGTCGTACAGCGCCTGCTCGTCGGCCACCGTTGCCGACCTGCGCCCGCGGACCGCCGAGCCGGGTTCGGGAATACCGGCCTGGCGCAAGGCCTCAACATGGCGCTTCCAGCCGTCCGGTTGCTCTTCATCGCCAGCACTGGATGCGGCCAGCTTCGGCCAAGAGAGTTTCCAGCGCATCAATAATCCTCCACGCGCTCGCCCGGCATGGCGTACTGGGTACGCTGGTACAGGGGGAAAACGGTCGTGTAGCCCGGCACAGGTATGGGGTCGGTGCCCGCCAGGTGGGGGAACACATACATCACAAGGTCGGGATTCGGCAGGCGCTGAAATTGGCGATAGACTTCGTTGCGCGCCGTGCGCGTGTAGCGCATCTGCTCAGAAGGTGCGGCCTGCACGTCCGCTTCGGTCAGCGGCCGACGCAGGCTTTGACGCGCATCGAGCAATTGCCTGCGCGCTACCTGGCCAGCACCGCCGCCACCGTCGCCGGCTTCCTGCTGCCAAATGTCCATCATCGTGCTGCTACCGTGGGGCAGCAGCTTTTCCTTGCTGGTGGCGCAGCCGCCGAGCACCGCAACGGCAACGGCCAGCGCAAGGCCACGGGTCAAGTCAGTCAAGTTCGAGAGCATGGCTTTCTCCTGCGCGGTGATCGACCTTGCGACCCTCGGGGTCGAAGTCGATGGCAAGGGGTTTTTCGAGGTGGACAGCGACTTTCGCGCCGGGCTGCACATAGACGGCGGCGAAGGCCTGCCCGTAGAGCTTGTTGACCCAGTTCGACATTTCCTGGACGCCACCGGCGAGAATCCGGCCCACGGCCTCCTGACCACTGATGCCCACAGTGCCGATGGAGCCGTCCGAGCCGACGTAGGACATCTGGCCGCTGTCGCTTTCGATGAGCGAGGCCACGCCGGCACCGGCCGCGGTGATCAGGGCCTGCGAACCGAGGTACTGCTGGGCGTTGCTGCGCCGCTCCCCACTGACGCAGGGAATGCCATAGGGATCGCTGATCCAGCCCAGGCCATCGCGTTGCTGGTTGTTCTGCTGGTTGCCCTCGCGGTCCTCGGGAATGGTGCGGATGGTTCCGTCATGAAAGACGAACGTAATGCTGCGCACCTGGCCGCGCACGCACGAGAGCGTCCAGTCGCCCGAGGCTGTGCCGCTGAACACGGCGCCCGCCACGTCGGGAATATCGATGCCGTTGGCCGTGAGGTTGTCGGGGCCCACCAGGACTTTGAAGGGGTACGGGTCGTTCACGGTGCCGTCGATCGGCACACGGCCGATTAGCGCGGTCATCGCCACCGATCCCATGAGGGTGGAGTTTGTCGGAACCGTATAAACAGCCTTGGCGGTCTTGACGCCGGCGGCGCGTGCGCCCGCGTTCGCCACGGTTTCCGCCGTGGTTTCCAGCGTGCGCTGCGCCGGTCCAAAGCTCGTCGGAAAGCTCATGGCGCCACTGGACGAGCCGCGCGCCTCAGCCTTCTTCGCGTCGTCCGGTTCCACCCAGCGCACGCCGCCTTCCATCCCGGCCTCGTCGCCGTCGCGCAGTCCCAGGCCCACCGGCAGGTCGGCATGGCCGCCGCCACGACCGCCGATCGCCTCCAGGCGTCGCTGCAAGTCCGCGAGCAAGCCTTCGGTTTGCTGGCGCTCGCTCGCGGCTTGCTGCTGGTCGCGCCGCAGGTTGGAACGCTCGGCTTCGAGCGCGGCGTTGATGCGCTGATCGATCGAGTTCTCGCGGTGGCGCAGGCGTTGGTTTTCCTCGCGCTGAGACTTGTTGTCGGACAGCGCGGTCTGAAGCTCGGTGCGCAGTTGCTTGACCTGCGCGACCAGCGTGGCGACGGTATCGCGCGGGGTATCGCCCTCGATGCCCAGCGCCTTCATCTCTTCGGGCGTGAGCTGGCTCCCCGCGTCGGCTTGGGAAAGTGTCGAAGGTCCGCCGCCCGAGAACAGACGGACGCCGATGAACAGCACCAGGAGGGCCACTGGGATCATCAGCCACTTCAGGAGTCCGTTACTGCGCATGACGGGCCTCCTTGCCGTTCTCATCCGCATTCGGTTGCGGCAGATGCACGGCCGGGTCGAAGCGGTGAATGGCGGGCAGCAGCGATTGCGCAAGGCCCCGCCCGCGCGTTACCAGGTACACGGTGGTGGTGTCCTCCGGTGTGCCGCGCGGGCCCAACGCCTCATGCTGGAAAGTGGCGGTGAGGAAATCGCCTTGCAGCACGCGCGGGTCGAGCGTGATCCAGGCGGCACTGCTGTTCGTGAGACGCACGGCAGTGACCCACTGATCCTCCAAGCGCCAGGATGCGAGCGCGACGGCGCGCACCGACAACGTCGGCATCAGCGTGCCGAGGTCCAGGTTGCGGCGCAGGTTGACGCGCATCACGCCCGCAAGTGGCTCAACCGTACGCAGCGGTGCGTACAGGTTCTGCGCGGCAAACCGCGTCAGCACGACCGCGACCGGCGTTTCGCGCCGGGCCGGCGGCGCGCCCGTCGAATCACCAGAGCGTGCCGACACTTTATCGGCGCCCGCTGGCTGACCGCCATAGCGCGCTGAAGCGGTATTGCCCTCGACGATGCGCACCGGCTCCAGCTCCGCTTCGCCGTCCTTGGGCGGCTCGGCCGCAATGTCCAGCAGGATCAATGCGCCCGTGTCGGCGTCTTGCAGTTGCAGCCGTGCGGGCTCGATTGGCTCGCTGGCGCGCAGGTACACCGCGCCGCCCGCGCTCTGCACCCGCAGGCGCTCGCCCACGGCGGCCGGCACGCCCACGCGCACGTTCCGGTCGATGAACACAATGCGCTCCTGGCCGACCTTCAGGGGAACGGCCAGCGGCATGCGCTCCCAGCGCAGGATCTCCACCGCCTGGGCCGCAGATGCCAAGGCCACGGCCAGCAGCCCCAGCAAGGCGAGGGAGTAATGCTGTAAGGAGTGCTTCATGGGGTTTCTCCTTGAGGCGCTTGCGAAGGCAACCTGCCAGATGTCGGGCGCGTCGGCTCCGGGACGTTGATGCGCTGGGGCGTGCCGTCGTAGCAATCGAGCGCCAGGCCGAACGGGTTGCGTGAGGGATCGACGTCCACCCGCGTGACTTTGATGGGGTAGCGCACCAGGGCGCGCTTGACCTGCTCAGCGCCGTAATACTCGTCGGCGCTGATGTCTAGCGTCACCACCCAGTCGCGGTCGGAGACGACGCGCACGCGGGCGGTGGGATCGTCGCCATAACCACGGCCCGGGATTTCATAGATGCCGCGCACGCGCTGGCGCAGCTCGCCGGTGCTGCGCCGGTAGTCGTAGTCGGCACGCAGAAAGGCGTGACAGGCTGGCGTGAGGTATGGCGAGAGCGCGTGCAGGTTGCGCGGGTAGTCTTCCTCGCCATTGGTCGGCCAGCGGTTGAGCTGCTGGAACACGTAGAACGTGAAGGCATAGACCGATTCGGGTGGCACTTCCCACCACTTGCGGGTGCTGCCGGAGCGCAGGTCAGGCGGGACGTGGATGGTCAGATCGCGCGGGGCACTCCACCAACCGCCACCCATGACCAGCGCGACGATGACCAGCGCGCCCGCGCCCAGGCGCAGCGTCTTAATGTGCGCCTGCAGGTGGGTGATCTCGTTCTTGAAACGGCTCATCGCGTCCCCCTTGCAACAGACCTTCGGGTGGTCCAGAAGCCGGAACGCGAGATCAGCACGTGGCCGCCCACCCAGCCGGCAGCCAACGGATGCTTCGTGGCGATGCGCCACTGCAACTGCCGGTACAGCCAGGTGTCGGGACGGCCGCGCTTGAGCCGACGTAGGATACCGCCGCCCACGAACACACCAAACGCCACGCCCAGCACGATGAATGTGGGCGCCAGCGCAATGGTGCGGGACACCCAGGACAGCGGCGCGCCGATCAGCAAGCCGGCGCCGCCAGACAAGCCGCAGCAGATCCACAGTTCGTCTGCGGTAAGGCCGCGCACCACAATGGGATGGCGGTTGAGCCGGTGTGGAAGGAACGTGACCGTCCCGTCCGCACGGACGTGCTGCTGCTCGGACATACCGACCTCGCTTACAGGATGCCGGTGGCTTCGGTGAGCAGCCAGATGCCGATCACGAGCAGCACGGCGCCAATGGCGACCGTGAGGCCGAACTGGCCCCAGGTCTTGCGGCCGGTGTGGATCTCCGCGTAGGTGCCGTAGGCGTGATAGCAGACACCGATGAACATCGACGCCACCACCAGGAGGGCCACGAGCATGATGATGTCGTAGCCGTAGTTGCGGATCGTCTCCATGATGCCGTTGCCCGTGCCGCGAGTCGGGTTCTCCAACTGCGGCAGACCCTGCGCGTACGACAGCGCAGGCAGCGCGGCTGCACCCAGGGCCACGGCGGCGCGCTGGGCAAAACGGGAAGTGAGGATGCGGTTATGCATGGTCAGGCCTTTCAGGTCAGGAGAGGAGGAAGAAAGTCAGGACGAGGTACATCGCGACGAAGCGGATGCAGACGCCGAGGAACTGGCGTTGGTTGAGGCGGCTCTCGGACCACCCCACGTAGGCCGTTCGGATGGCCCAGACGCCCCAGACGAGCAGGACCGCGAGCACGACACCGACCAGGACGGTCGCCATCGCGGAAGGCGCGATGCCGCTATTGGCTTGAAAAGCCGAGACCTGGGCGCCGTTCATGGCTTGCCCTCCGCAGTCGTAGCCGGCAGCGGCTCAGCCGGCCGCTCGGTGCGATAGTCGCCGGCCAGTTCGGAGGGGTCGCGCGGCTGGGCGCGCGACGGTGTGAGATGGGCCTGGATGCCAGCGCGCACGCGGGCCAGGTCGGCCAGCAGCCGCGGGTAGTCGAAGTGGTAGCGCTCGCCCGGAATGACGGCGGTGTGCGCGGCGCTGTCGGTCACGGTGCGCTCCAGCGCGTCGAGCTGGCGCAGCGCGCCGGCCAGTTCCTGGCGCTGTGCCGGGGACTCGGCCACCGCCATCGGGGACTGACCCATCAGGAGGGCCGTCACGAGAAAAGTGGGCACGCCGCGATGCGCGGCGCGCAGCCAGGTTGAAGCCACCATCGCGCCATTCCTGTGTGATCAGCAATGGCTCGATCGTGGAGATCAGGGCGACTTCAGGCCGCAAACAATAGGAACTCGCGGGCGACCGGATTGATGGTCTAGAGATACTTTTTGAAGCTGCCGGCGGTCAGGCTCACGGCCAAGCCCAGCAAGGCGGCACTCGGCAGGAGGATCAGCAGCGGATGCACCGAGATCGGCAGTGCCAGGTAGGTGATCCACGGCAGCACGGCCAGCGGCATCAGGCTGGCTTTCGCACGATGGTAGATGAAGCCCGATTCACGCCCGGCGCCAAATCGACGCACGTCACGCCGAACCAAGCCGTCGATCAGCCCGACGAATGCCGCCGTGAAGATCAAGGGCAGCGTGAGCGCCAGAACCAACAGCCGCACAAGAAAGGTCAACGTCGTGAACGCGGCGGCAATCAGGTAGCTCTCGGCCCAGACATAGACCTGGCTGATGAAGTACCGAAAGTTCCGCGTCTGTCCCTGGCTGGGCGTGCGGGCGCGCTCAGCGGTCTGACTCATGCGTTCCAGCAGCCCCGAGCGCACGAACACCCATTCGTAGCCGGTATCCACCAGCTCGTGCGCCGTGCGCCCCGGCTCCTGCACGACCACGCTGCGCGTGAAGTGATTGGACAGGTGCCCCAGTTCGTACTGCAACATCTGCTGAGAATGGCGCCAGCCCTGTTCCTTCCAGAACAGGTGCATGCCGACGCACTCCACCACGATGGAGAACAGCAGCGAGCCGATCAGCACCCCGAGCAGCCGGAACGGCAAGGTGATGGTGCCGACGATCAGACCTTGGCGCTGGTTCTGCTCCCGCTGCGCGGTCGAGGCGGCATCTTTCATGGCGAGGCCTCGTTTTCGGCGCTGTCGTCGGCGCCGGTGGCCGCCGCGGCAGACTCGACCGGCTTGGCCAGCTCGGCGTCATCGAGCAGATCGTCGGGCAAGGCCGCATCCTGTAAGGCTGGGGAACTGGTGAACTCCCACCATTGGGTGGCATCGGTGTAGCTCTGGCGCATGTAGCCCGCCAGTTGTTGCAGATCCTGCGGCATGGCCTCATCGGGGTCCGGCGCCGGCAGTGGCATCCTGATTTTCCAGAGTTGGCCGCCCTGCAGCAGCGCGAAGCACTGCCCCTTGGGCAGGCCGACGATGTGGGAGGGCTCGATCATTGGCACGCTGGACATGCTGATACGGTCCTGCGTGTTGCTGGTGAAATCCGTCGCGCCGCGGATGTCCGAACTGTCGGTCGCACCGGAGACGATGGTGGTCGTATAGACCTCGACCTTCGGCAATTGCCGGGTCAGCAGTTCGGCGGTGGCCGTCTCCCGGACCCTGAGCATGAACAGGTTGTTGAAGTTGCCGATCACCTGGCCGGCTTTCGCGCGGTTGCCAATGCGGGCTTCAATGTCCGAGAGCGTCTGCGTGTACGCAGTAACTTGCAGGCCGGCGCCGCCACCCTTGTTGATGAGCGGTATGAACTCGTCGCCCATCAACTCATTGAATTCGTCCGCGTGCACGTTGATCGGCACGCGTGTGCCTGCCGATGCACCGGGTAAGCCATCATCGATCCCGTGCTTGTAGATGTGCCCTGCGACGGATACTAGATCCGAGAACATGGAATTGCCGACCGCTGCGGCGACTTCAGCGTCCGAGAGCGCATCCAGGCCCACATAGACCACGGCGCGCTTTCTGATGACTTGCATCCAATCGAAGATCGGGCGCGGATCGGCCAGGTCGGAGTAGTTCGGGGCCAGGAGCTGGGCGATCTTGCCGCTGGTGAGCTTCTCCAGCAGCGGCAGCAACGATGCGACGATCTTGTCGAAGTACGTCTTGTCGTAGCGGACTGCAGAGCGCAGGCCGTCGAGTACCGGGTCGTAGTTGCGCGCCTGGGAAAGGTACTGCTCCAGCGCCACCACGCGCTTCTCGCGCCCGATCATGTTGCGCGGGATGTTCTTCTCATTGAGCTTGGCCTCGATCTGGACGATCACCTCCCAGGCCTTGGGCTCGGTCTTGGCGAAGAAGTGCTGGGCGTACTCGATGAACAGCGCGTCGATGTTGATGACGTGCCGCTGGATCAGCATGTAGTCCGGGCGCTGCCCCAGTTCCACCAAGGCGCGGGCGATGATGTTGACGAAGCGCCATGCGAACTCGCGGAATGCCGCGCTGTTGCCTTCGCCGGAGAGCTGTCCCGCGATGCGTGTCGCCACTTCCGAGATCCGACCGAAGCGACCCACCGCGTTGTAGCGGGCGCTGATTTCCGGCCAGCCCAAATGGAAGATGTAGAACTCACCCTCGCGGCCCACGCGCTTGGCCTCGACGTACATGCGCTTCAGGAGGTCGGCATCGCCCTTGGGGTCGATGACGATGACGACCTCATGCTCGCCGGATGCGTTCTTGCGCCGGATGTCCTGCGTCACGAACAACTCGGCCAGCCGGGTCTTGCCCACGCGGGTGGTGCCCAAGACCAGCGAATGCCCGACGCGCTCGCCCAGCGGCAGGCTGACGTCCACCTCCTCCGGCTCGATGCCGTGCAATCGCGGCAGGCCCCCCACGGGCGGCAACGGCCGAACGGGGTTGAAAGGCACATCCCAGCCTGTGAGCCTCGGCAGGCGTGAAAGCGGAAACGGCGCGAACTCCAACCGTTCTTCCAGACGCCGCGCCAGCCGATAAGCGGGTGTCGGCTCAACGTAGCGGCGAAACTCCGGCCGGTACGTCTGCATCAGCCGATGGGTGTGCTTCTGCTCCCAGAGAAAGCCCCGACCGATGAAGAGCCGCTGCTGGCTGACCGGCACGTCGCGGCTGGTCATCACGTACCGCGGCAGGCGGCGGATGTTGCGCCGATAGCACAGGATCACGCGGGCATCGCGGTAGCGGATGGCACCGTAGGCGCCGAACGCCAGCGCGCTGCCGACGCCCATGCCGGGGCTCAGTGCGAGCGACCACGGGGCCACCAGGGACAGAAACGCGGCACCTGCACACGCTGCGACGGTATATAGCTCCACCGCAGGGCGAAGCAGAACCTCAACCGGCTGTTTGCCCGACATGGCTTCATTGCTCGATGCCGGTGGCCGTGATCAGCGCCGGGTAGTGCCTCAAGCCCAGACGCTCAGCCAGGTCATCGCCCGCCACGGGTGCCAGTGGCACGCCGGGCGCCAGTGCGCGCAGCCGCGCCAAGGTTTGTGCGGTCTCGACATTGACCACCAGGCCGACCGCGCCGCGCTCGTGCAAGGAGCCCGCATGGCGCTGCAGCCAGTCCCGGGAAGCCTTGTCGTCGCCAATGACCACGAACGGCCGCAGGCCCGGTGCCTCGATCACCCGTCGCGCGACGGTGCCGGGCGTGAGCTTGGCGCTGCGCACCGGCAGCATCGCAGCCTCATCCGCGGGTGTCGCGGGAACCTGCGGCATCGGGATGGGCGACCGCGCTGCACCGTTGTCCCGCGGCTGGAGGTTGAGTGCTTCGTAGTACGGCAGCGCCGATGCACCGCCACGGTCCTCGACCACGATCAGCGGCACGCCGGCACGCGAGGCCAGCGGCAGGATCGTCAGCAGCATGAGCAGGCCCTTGAACGTGAGATGGGCCAGATGGGATTTCGTCATGGGGAGGTCTCCTGGCGCGCGGCGGACGCCGCAGTGGTTGAGCGCGCACCCTGCACGCGGGCGAGGTGGCGGGATACGCTGCGCCGGTAGCGGGCGGCCGGCTCACCACCCGCGGGGCGGTGGTAACGGCCGACCGCCACCAGCCAGTCCTCACCGGGGGTGTGCTGTTCTTTCAGAATCTCGGCGGCGATGGCGAGGTTGCGGTACGGGTCAAGCAGGTCGCACGCGGTGCTGTAGCGCTGCTGGTGGTAGCCGAGGTTGATCTGCCCAAGGCCCGCGTCGATGCGCGTATGAGGCGTCGAGCGCATCGCCCGCTGCAAACCCGCGCAGGCGTCGGCTCGGGTCGTGTAGCGGCGCGACTGGCCGGCGACGTTGAGGGACCAAGGCCACGGGACGATGCGCCCGTTGCGTCGGATACCGCTCTCTTGCAGGGCCACGGCGTAGAGCACCGTCGAAGGGATGCCCGCGCGCTGGGCGGCAAGCTGGTAGGCCGGCGGCGGAACCTCCTGGGCATAGACGGTGCTGACGTACAGGCCAGCAGCGACCACCAGTGCGCGCAGCGGCGCCGTCAGGGTTGGCGCTGCCATTGGCCGTTCACCTCGCGTACGACCGCTGGTAAGTCGCCGGGCAGGCCCAGCGACAGCCAGCGGCCGCCGTCGTGGTTGAGCGTGATGCTGCCGCTGCGCACGCGGGCCGGATCGATTTGCGCGCGCTTGGCCCAATCACGGATGCGTGCATCGTCCTGGCGGCTGCCGACCATGTACAGGTCGAACTCGGTACCCGAGGATTGCAGGCGCTGCACGAGCTGTCCGCAGGCCGCGCAGCCGTCCTTGACGAACACCGCCATGCGGCCGCTGCCGCGCACTGCGCCGGCGCTGGGCTTATCGTCAGGCAGGTTCACCCGTTGCATGCCGGGGTTTAAGCGCTGCCAGGCTTCGTCGTAGGCACGTTGATAGGCAAGCAGCTTCTCGACGCGGCGCGCTTCGATTTGCACCTGCAGTTCTGCGTAGCGCCGCCGTTCCTCGTCGGTGCGGGCCTCAATACCCAAGGCGGACAGCGGGTCCAGGTTGGGCGAGTAGATGCCTAGCGGCCCGTCCATCAACTCGCGATAGCGCGTCCATTCCTGCGGTTGCAGGCCCCAGTCGCTTGCTACCTTGTCATCTGGGGTTCGGGCGACCAGCGGACGCTCCTGGCTCTGCGCATTGCGGGCCGGGGCGGTGGCCGGCTGCTGCGCCCAGGCGGGCAACTGGGCGGATGCCAGCAGGAGCGCGAAAAGGATGATCGACGGCTGCATGTCGTGTGCTCCGGTCAGGGAATCGCCACGCGACGGGTCCGATCGCCGGCCAGGAACACGGCGGTGTTGCCCTCGACAGCCCGCAAGCGCCACGGGCCGAGCGCATCACCTGGCAGCAGCACCTGAAGCTGGTCGGGCGTGGAGTCCGCGCTGCTCGGCGCGACGGACACGCTGCGCTGGCCAGCGCGCAATTCGGCGCCGACGACACGGAACGGCAGCGACGGCGGTTCGGGCTTGGCAACGGCCTTGCCCGATGTGCGCCGCCGGGCGGGTGCTGCGGCGCGCGGAACAGGCGCAGCGGTCTGGCGCGCCTTGATCTGCTCGACCTCCGCGCGCAGCGCCTGGAGGTCGTCGGCAGCGGCATAGCCGCTCAGCGTTTTCTCAACTTGGGCAGCGCGTGCTTCCAGGACTTGGCGGGTGTCTTTGAGGTCTGCCGCCGTTGCGACGGCCGGACGCTGCTGGATGGCCTCGATGGTCTCGGCCAGGCCCGTCGCCTGCGCTTCCAGGCGTTGCAGGCGGGAATCGAGCCGCTCCTGGTCGGCTTGGTCGTTCATGGTCTGGTAGCCCAAAGCTACGAAGACGCTGAGGCCGATCAGCCACAGCCACAGAAGGCTCTGCACCACCACGGCGGCGGCCGAGCGCCGGGCAGACCGCGGGGCGTTCATAGCTGGCCTCCCGAAACCGAAGGCTCCACCGGGAACGTCTGCACCGCGTCGGCGGCGGATGGCTCGGATGCAGGTTCGATAGCCGCGCTGTCGGCGGGCCGTTCGAAGCAAATCTGTCGTGCGCGATCATCCGCGTGCAGTTCCCAAGCCGGGCCAGCCAGTGTGAGCAGCGCATCGCGTAAGGTCATGGGGCCGAGGTGCAGGTGCGCCGCCGGCAGCGGCAGGGCATACAGCTCGGTCACCGCGTGCGCCGTCTGGCACAGGCCGTAACCACTGCGCTTGAGCACATGCCGCAGCCCATCGCCGACGGTGGCGCGGGCATCTTCGGGCATGGACACGTCGATGGTCTGCAACAGCAGGTCCCGCTGTGCAGCCGGGGGTGCTAGCTCGACTAGCGTGTAGCGACCGTAACGCACAACGGGGATGTACTCGGGCGTCTCGGGTTCGGGTGCGGCCGAGACTTCCTCGATGACATCAGGCGCGGGTGGCGCAGTCGTCGTCGCGCAACCGCCAGCCAGCACCGACCAGAGCAGGCCGAGGACTCCCGCCAGCAGGCGGCGTTCGGGATGGTGAAACCAAGGTGGAGTTGGGCACATAAGCTCGGCGTCCTGAAACATCGAGCCCTCACCATCGCCGCTTAGGCCGGGAGCAGCAGCAAACAATGCGGACCACGCTGCGTCCGATTTACCGGCAGCGGTCTAGTCGAACAAAATCGGCCTCGAGGGGGGGCTGTAACGGAAAAGCTCGGTCGTGGTCGGCGGATGGAGGCCGGCCGCATGACTGCTACAATTTGTTAAAACACCAATGGATGGGGACGTAAATGAGGGTTTCTCGGGTCAGGTTGATCAATTTCGCCAATTTCTCGGATGTTGATGTCGAGACGGGGGAAAGCATCGTCATCGTTGGAGAGAACAAGGTTGGCAAGAGCAATTTCATTCGCGGCCTGCAGTTGATCCTTGATCCAGGTTTGTCTGAACGCGATCGACAACTGGGGCTTGAGTATTTCTGGGACGGACTTGGCGAAGACAAGGTTGGTGCGACCATTGAGGTCTCTGTGGATCTAACGGACTTCACAAACGATCCCCGGTTGATGGCCCACCTCAACGACTGCGTGATTAATCCTGGCCCTCCTATGGTGGCCCGACTCACCTATCGCTTCCAGCCTAAAGCGGGACTGGGGCGCGCCCCAGAATCGTTGAAAGACTATGAGTACATAATCTTCGGTGGTAACGATCCCGATATGCTCATTGGTGGCGCACTTCGCCGAATGTTGCCAATAGATGTTCAGGTAGCGCTGCGCGACGCTGAAAAGGACCTTGCGAGCTGGCGTAATTCGCCATTGAGACCGCTCATTGAGGATCTCGCAGCATCCCTGGATGATGACGCCCGCGAGGAGATCCAGAATCAGGTCGATGAAGCACAGCGAGAGCTGGCCGGTCATGAGGAAGTGGTCGCGACAGCGGAACGAATCAGCGAACGGTTGATCGCCATCGCCGGTGGGCAGCATGCCGTCCCGGTATCGCTCGGACTTGCACCTACGCGAGTCGATGCGTTGCTGCGTAGCCTTCGGCTGCTCATCGACAACGGTGTTCGCGGTGTCGGCGATGCCAGCCTAGGAACGGCAAATCTGATCTTCCTGGCCTTGAAGAGCCTCGAACTCGACCGCTTCGTCTCCGAGGGGGAGCGCGACCACACATTCTTCGTCGTCGAGGAGCCCGAAGCGCACCTGCATCCGCATGTCCAGCGTCTTGTCTATCGCTACTTCCTCGGCACAAGAGCTGAAGATGAGGACGAAGCCCCTCCGCTGACGACAATTCTCACTACTCACTCACCGCATATCGCAAGCGTTGCACCGATTAGGTCCATCGTTCTCCTGCGCCATAACGCAGCGGACGGAAAAACCATCGCGGTTTCAACCGCAAACGCACCTTTCACACAGAGGGATGAAGACGACCTCCAGCGCTACATCGACGTCACTCGCGGAGAAATATTCTTTTCCCGGGGAGTGATTCTGGTTGAAGGGGACGCTGAGCGCTTCATCATCCCCGCGTTCGCCGAGGCCCTCGGGATTCCTTTCGACATACTTGGAATCACTGTGTGCTCGGTCGGGGGGACGAACTTCACTCCTTATGTGAAGCTTTTGGGCCCTAAAGGGCTAAATATTCCACATGTAATTTTGACAGATCGCGACCCGGTCAATGGCAAACCTCCACTGGGCCACAGGCGATTAATTAATCTCTTGAACGAGGTCGATGAAGAATATGGCTACGATGACCTGGATATAGATGATGTGCTCAAGTACGCCGCGGAGTTTGGATACTTCGTCAACGAGAGCACGCTGGAATCCGACCTATTCGCTGCCGGAATGGCCGAGGCGATGAAGGCGGTAATCGAGCAGGAGTTGCCGCTGAGGCAAGTCACCCGGGACGCATTACAAGAGTGGGTGGCTGATCCGGATCAGGTCGATGAAGACCGGCTGCTGAAGTTGATTGAACGGATTGGCAAGGGGAGATTTGCACAGGCACTTGCGCCGTCGGTGTCTGAGGGCGTTTGCCCGGCCTACATTCGCTCTGCGCTGGAGCATATCCGCGATGCCGTCGCGTAACGTCGGTACAGCCTACCTGGCTCAGGCTGCCGAGTTGGCTGGAAATCCAGGGCAGTTGGCAGCTTACAACTCTCAAGGACATTGTGTGGTACTCGCCGGTCCCGGGAGCGGTAAGACCAAGACGCTCGTCCTAAAGCTCGCCCGAATCCTGGCCGAAGACGTCGAGTCCCCTCGTGGCGTTGCGTGCATCACGTACAGTCAGGAGTGCGCTCGCGAACTCGTTCGCCGAATTGAAAGCTTGGGACTTCAGCAGGCACCTAATCTTTTCATTGGTACAGTCCATGGGTTCTGTCTGCGTCATCTCTTGATGCCGTATGGACGCTTGGCCGGCCTGCCCATATCCTTCCCGCTTTCGGTGGCCACTCAACGAGTCAGTGATCGGTTGTTGAAGCAAACTGGAGACGCAATTTTCGGGCAGAACCATCCGTACAAGGTCATTGACCTCGGGCGGCATCGCCGTTCCGTGCTCAATCGAAATAGCGTCGCTTGGCGTAGCGAGGAGGAGCTCGCTGCGTGGGCCGAGGCCTACGAGGCCGCTCTGCGCGACGAGGG
>Ga0302250_1001123_pt1 | contig 21544 bp, 15 predicted proteins | sample AAG_RA_Asp_MG_FD_193536 | JGI IMG/M metagenome (GOLD analysis project Ga0302250, IMG submission 193536) | Enriched activated sludge microbial communities from anaerobic digester in WTTP, New Holstein, Wisconsin, United States - AAG_RA_Asp | ecosystem: Engineered > Bioreactor > Anaerobic >... | reverse complement strand
ACCATCTTCGCTTTTGCGAAAGATTCTTACCCGCCCTGACCGGATGATGTAGAGACCGTCACCGGGATCACCTTCCCTCAAGATGATGCTATGTGGCGGGACAACCAGAGGCCTGACGGTTCGGGCAATCGCTTCGAGCGCCTCCCTGGGCAGGTCTCGGAAAATTGGGTTGCCCGCGAGGAACTCCGCCGTGTTCTGAATCTCTTTCATGGTCAGCGCTGCATCTTGTGGATTTCTCTGAGTTCCTTCAACAATCCATCAAAATCCTTGATCTCTCCCAGATGCGACAGGAGAACCTTGCCGTCTCCGGAGAGCAGAACCATGGCGGGCGTCCCCGGCACTTCAACGACCTCGGCCACCGCCAGCTGGTCGTCCGGAAAAACGGGAAACGGCGTCTTGGTGCTCTTCTTGAAGGCCTCGATTTGGGTCTTGTTGTTGCCGATGGCGACTGCGATCATTTTCACATCCCGAGACAGCGCCGCGTCATCCTGGATCACCTTGTAGAGCCTGTTGAGAACGGGGGCGTTGGCGAGGCAATGAGTGCAGAATACATCCATGAACTCAACGAAAACCATTTTCGCAGACACATCGGAAAGCGTGAAGGGGCCCATGCCTTTCAGCCCAAGATACTTCTGCACTTCCGGGGATTCGGGAGGAGGCAGGGTGAACGCGGGGAGCGAGCTTCCCGGCGCCAGCCCCTCTGCCAGCACCATCGAACCAGGACCACCCAGCAGGATGAAGAACAGACCGCTCAGGAAAAGTGACTGCAACAACCGTTTCTGCTTCATGCAACTATCCTCCTTGGGACCATCTTGTTTCACCCACCGGACCTGTTGCGCGGAAGCGCGAGGGGGCCGGTTACCGAATGCGGTTCCGCCGCAGCGCATGCCCTCCCCCAGCTCGTTCCTTCACGGTCCGATATCGGGGGAAGGCTTCCTGGATGTATACAGGTATCGGCAGCTATGTTCAAAAGGAAAAGTCAGAAATGCAGGTGAGTTTTTCCCCACCCCGCAGGCCTGCAGTTCTCAGTAGATGCGACTGGCGGCAGTGGTTTCCACCACCCCGACAGTGGTCAGATTCACCACCTCTTCCACCGAAAAACCGTACGGCCGAGGATGCACCGGCAGGCGGGTGCCTGTCAGCAGCGGGCCGATCAGAACCGCTTCCTCGACCATACATTGGAGTAGATCGAGAGCAATATTGCCGGATTGGAGATCGGGAAAAATGAGCACGTTGGCGTCGTTTTTGAGTTCCGAGAAGGGGAAGTACTTCTGGCGGCGAATGCTGTTCAGGGCGGTGCTGAGCTGCACCTCACCGTCAATCACCAAATCCGGCGCCAGTTCCTTGGCAATGGCCGTAGCTTGACGAACCTTGCGCGTGAAGGGGTGGTCGACCCCGCCATAGCTGGAAAAGGAAAGCATCGCCACGCGCGGTTCTATGCCCAGAGAACGGGCTCGGTTGGCGGCAAGCAAGGCGGTTTCCGCCAGATCTTCGGCATCCGGATCGATATTCACCCCGCAGTCAGCCAGAAAATAGACGTTCTTGTGCAGCAGGACCATGTGATGGCTGGAGATTTTGCGCACTCCCGGGGCCGTCCCGATTACTTCGAGAATGGTTCGCAAAGAATCCGCATAGTGGATGGAAACGCCGCCGATCATCATGTCTGCGGCCCCGGTGTGAAGCATGAGGGCCGCGAAATAATCGCGCTGACGCATGCGTTCCCGCGCCGCATCCAGGATGATGCCCCGCCGCCGCCGCATCCGGTAGTATTCTTCCACATATGTTTCGAACAGCGGACTGCGGTCGGGATCGATGATCTGAACACCACCGAGATCGAGATCGAGCCGATGGATGAGCTCACGAATGCTCTCTTCCGCCCCCAGCAGGATCGGACTGGCGATCCCCTCGTTCACCAGGATCGAGCAGGCTCTCACAATCTGCTCACTGTCCCCGCTGGAGAAGACCACCTTGAGGTTCTTCTGCCGGGCCTTCATGACCAAGCCGCGCAGCGTCTCACGCTCAGTCCCCAGGCGCACGATCAGGCTCTCCTGATACGGCTCGGTCTCCAGCGAGATGCGGGCCACCCCTTCCTCGATGGCCTGTTGCGCCACCGCGGTCGACTCGCGCAGCAGAATGCGCGGATCGATGGGCTTGGGCAGCAGGTATTCAGGGCCAAAACTGAAGTGCTCATAGCCGTAGGCCCGTTCCACCTCTTCGACAATCTCCTCCCGCGCCAGTTCGGCCAAGGCGCGGGCGGCTGCAATGAGCATCCCTTCGGTGATCTGGGTAGCCTGAACATCCAGGGCTCCCCGAAAGATGTACGGAAAGCTCAGGGTGTCCAGGATCGCGTTGGGATACTGCCCCAGACCGGTTGCCACGATGACGTCCCGGCGGCTGGCCCGGGCAGCTTCGTAGCTGATCTCGGGTTCCGGAATGGCAAGGGCGAAGACAATGGGATACGCGCTCATGGAGCGCACCATTTCCTGGGTCACTAACCCACCGGCGGAGGCCCCCAGGAAAATGTCCGCGCCCTTGATGCCTTCGGCCAGGGAGCGGGCGGGATGATTCCGGGCAAAGACCCGCTGGTGCTCGCGCAGGTCATTCCGATCCGGATGCAGCAGGCCGGTGCGGTCATAGCAGAGCAGGTTTTCCGGCTGCACTCCCAGCTGCCGAAAGAGCCTGGCACAGCCTGTACCCATGTTGCCGATGCCGTTGATCACCACCCGCGCTTCTTCGATGTTCTTGTCCACGAGGTCGAGGGCGTTGATCAGGGCGGCCGCTGCCACCACCGCCGAACTGTAAATATTCTGATGGAAGACGGGGATGTTCATGGCCTCGCTGAGCCGGTCGTAGATGTATAGACCCTCGGGAAAGTGGATATCTTTGAGGATGATGCCGCCGAAGGTGGGTTCCAGGGCCAGGACCGTCTCGATGAAGCGTTCGGAATCCGTGATATTCAATTCGAGATCGAACACGTCGATATCCGCCAGCCGTTTGAAAAGGACGACCATTCCCTCCTGGATCGGTTTGGCGGCCTCCGGCCCGACGTTGCCCAGATCCGGTACGGCCGTGCCATTGGTGATGACTCCCACCAGGTTGGCGCGCGTGGTGTAGCGAAAGATTGTCGCCGGGTCTTCGGCAATGGCGGCCGAGGCGAAGACGGCCCCGGGCAGGTAGGCAAACCGCAGCTCAAGCGGGGTCAGACAAGGTTTGGTGGCCCTCAGTTCAATTTTGCCGGGGCGATCACCTTCGTGGTAATTGAGGGCGTCCTTGGCTCGGATCATAAACTGGTCTCCCAAAGTTACTCGTTGCAGGTTGAAAAGGGATACTGCTGGGTGGTTTCCCGCAGCAGCGCCGGAAAGGTTCCGACCGGCCTGGCCTGGAGAATCCAGAGCTTGGCGCCCTCGATCCCGAATTCGATATCGAGGGGATGCCCGTAGGCAGTTTCAAGGCGATCGGCGATGGCCACCAGTTCCGCCAGCTCAACGTATTCCATGGCAGGGCGAAGGCGCTGGTGGTAGAGGGTGGGCGAACGGTAGGTGCCGAACCCGGCACGGCGGTCGAACACCACCTGTTCCCGCTTGTCGGCAGTGATGTAGCGGAACCGCAACGGCGCACTCTGCAGGTTGTCGGTTTTGGCCACCACGATCTGGTCGGCGGCGACAATCCCCGACACAATGCCCTCTCCCAGCCCCAGCCCGACACTGATCACCATCTCTCGCAGTTTGTCTTCGGCGATGTTCACCGTCTGGAGGACCCCCGAGACGCGCGACCAGGCATTGCGCTGGACAATGATGCCGCCGACGACCCGGTCCAGTCTGGTACCCAGGACCAGCCGGTTGTGAATCGCCCGCTCCGTCCAAAGACCGCTCCAGGCCCGTTTGAGATATTCCAGGAGCTGTTCGTGACCGCGTATGTACAGAAAAGTCTCGAACTCCCCGGCCCGCGTGAAATTCTCGGTATCCTCCTCACGCCCGGAGGAGCGGATGGCCACAAAGGGTCCCCCCTCACCCGTGTCCGGACCCGGCCCGCCGGCGACTTCCCGCGCCATCTGATCATAGGCTGCCAGAATCTCTCCGGCCATAGCGGGAGGGATGGTGATCTTGGCCCAGATCTGCCTGATCTGTCGCGACTTCTGCAGGTTATTCAGATCATCCCGCGCCAGAATGGCATCCACCGCATCGTTAACCGTGACAACCTCGGACGGAAAGCCCTCCGCACTCCCCATGGCCTTGTCGAGAGGGGTCGCGAGCACTTCCTGAAACGCCTGGTTGGTCACCACAAACCAGGGCGGGACCAGGTGGCGGCCGGCCAGCCGCTCAATTTCGGCCAGGTTGGCGGCCTTCCAGCCGATGGCGGTATAGATTTCTACCCCTCCATCAGCCGGCCCGAGCACCCAGCGATCCTGAAGCTGCCGCCGCGTCGCCCGGTCGCTCTGGACGATGCGGTTCCTGAGCTCGTCCGTTACGGCCCGCACCTCGGGCGTGGTATCGAGCACCGTGTCCAGGCGCTGAATCTGGCGCACCATATGGCGCAGGCGAAAATCCGGCTGCCCCGCAGCGACCGTTTGACCAATCGTCTGCTCCAGCCGGTCGCGCAGGTGCTGCAGCCGGCTGCGCGCCAGCGCGCTGATTTCATCGGCCGCCAGGGTGTTGCCCGGGATCGGTTCGAGGTCGCACGACTGGAGCGACTTAGAGGTTTCCTCAAGGGCACGGCAGAGCCTCAGCACCTGCATGCGGAGCGACAGGATTTCGTAAGGGTTGTTGGACTGCGGAATCCGCAGGCGCCCTTCCGTAAACCGGTCGTCATAGCGTCGCTGCAGTTTTTGCGAAATCTCCAGGATGAATTCGCGGCAGGGCGTACCGACTTGGCGATTAGCCAACAGGAGGGAGAGAAACCGACTCTTTTCGTTCTGGGTACCGCCGTCGCCGGCAAGATCCTTTCCTACAAAGAGTTCCTGGACGACGTGATGGGCCAGCAGGAGATCCTTCAGCTGGGTGAGCAGTTTTTCGATCTGGTGCCGGGCCCGCAGCCGGCGACCGCGGAGCACCAAAATCTCCTTCTCCTCGTCCACCCGCGCCAGCCGGCGACCCGCTTCCCCAAAGTTGCAGATGCTCTCATGAAGATTCAGGACCTGTCGCTCCTGCCCCAGGATGCGCAGGGTGCCATCGTCGGCATCGAGCACCACGAGGTCTCCTTCCAGCAGACGTCGTTCCCGCTTGTGAACATCGCGCCGGATGGTCACCGTAAAACCTTTTACCGCCTGCTCTTGTTCCTGGTACTCCACCGTGCTGTAGAGCAGAAACGGTCGGCCTCCCGGCGTTTCCTGCCACCTGCCGGAGATGATCAGCGAGGGCTTCTGAAACTGCACCGCAATCAGCCCGGCATGACTCAGGATGCCGCCCCCGATGGCGACGACTCCCCGGGAATGATAAAGAAAACTGTTGTCCTCAGGCGTTATGGAGGGGGCCACGAGAATCGAGTCCTTGAGGTCTTCCGGTTCTCGACCGCGCGTCCCGAACAGCACCTTGGCCACCGCCCGGCCGGGGGAGGCCTTGAGTCCTTCGATCACGTTGTCCCCGGGAATCGGGCGAGGCCGCTGGTGGGGATTGCTTCGCTGAAAACACGCCAAGACCTCTTCCGCCCCAACACAGACATCCGTTTTGACCGATTCCATCCCAGCCGTGAGATAGTTGTTGAGCCAGAGGAGTTCCGCGAACTCCGCCGGATCGATACTGCCGTTGGACTGCCAGCGCGCGGTTGCCTGCGGGCGTCGCAGAAACAGGGATTCGCCGTGTGAAAACAGGGCGAGGCGGATGATGCCGGTGCCGTCCCGCAGCACGTAGAGGCCCAGTTCCTTGCCGCAGAGCGCCATGGCCGCCCGCTGCACCTCGTAACCATTGACACTGCCGCTCGTCTGGAAGCGCAGCGTCCGTTCCAGGGGCGCGACCAGATGGGCCAGGACAAAGGAGGAGAGGCGGGCACTGAGCGGAATCGGGTGATCGCCTTCGAGAGGCGCCATGACCGCCGCCAGAGATGGCGAAACCAGGGAACTGTCATCCTCGACGGAGAGAATTTCGGCGAAGAATTCCGCTTCATGGCGTCGTTCGAACAACTCAGGAGGGCTCTTTCGATAGCCCTCGGGCGTCTCCATGATCTCCCCGCGCAGGACCGCCCGGCGTAGCGGCAGCAGCACGATCTGGTCGAGATACATCTGCCCCAGTTCATGGCCGCCTTCTTCAAAAAGAGGGTCGACCTCCAGTCCCAGCTCGGCAAGCACCGCCCGCAGGGTTGGGAAGAGATCCTCGGGAGGCACCCGGGCAAAGCGATCCTGGTAGGGTGGCTCCCCCTTCCAGCTGAGCTCGCGCTCGCCTGCCGTGCCGGACTCGATCCCCAGCAGAATCCCGGTTCGGCTCTCGGTCAGCATTTGGTCTATGGGCAGCACGCCCCAGCGAACAAAGAACCGGGCCCACGCCTCGGCAACGATCCGTTTGGCCTCGTCCGAGAGATCCAACGACCCAATCACCCAGTCGATCTCCATCAGATAGGGGGCCAAGCGAAACAGGGCCTCCGCCTTTTCGCAGATATCCCCGAGACTCAGAGCCCGTTCCTTGTCGTAGCGGGCATGGACGCGGGTGTTTTCCACCTGGACGTCGTATTCGAGCTTCAGGAAGAACTGCTGGATAGCGTCCAGGGCAATATTCGGGTGGAGGTCGAGTTCATTCTTGCTGACACCGTAGTATTCCAGGTCGATCATACCGCCCCGCAGGGGAGGCGAAAAGTCGATGCGCAGGAACGCCGGGTGATTGAGAAAGGTGACGTAATAGTGGATTTCATTTCCGTAACAAAACACCCTGACGCCGGGAAGCCGCTGCTGCCCATGCAGGATCTGGCGGCTGAAGCCATCGACCACCACCTGCACGGGATAGGGGATCTCGGTCAGGGCGGTGACGCTCCTTTCCGAACCGAAGTTGACGTACTCGAAATCACGGGTGATATGGAGCACCCGGCGGAGCGAAGTGAGGGCGAGGGTGACCGTACGGTTGGTGGCCCGGCCCGACTCCACCAGGCGAAACCCGAGGCGCAGCCCGCGCTGGTGCAGGTAGCGCTTGAGACCGTGCAGGGTTCGGACGGCGCCAAGCGAGGGCGGGTCTTCAAACATCTGGACCAGCCGCGTCAGCTCGGGGGAAAGCTGGGGTTCCGAACTCTCAGTGTCCATCTCGGCCCGAATGCGCTGCCGCAGGTCTTCATAGAGTGACGGCAGAATCCCACACTCTTCGGCATAAGCGGAAAAGAGGGTGGTAAAGTCACTCACGAGTCGGTCGGTTTTTTCAAGAATCCGCCCGACCTTTTCCCGGGTCAGCGGTGCCACATCCACGATATCGGCCAGGGCTTCCGAATGAGTAATGTTGTAGGAACGGAAACGGGCAACAATATCATCTTCCCCCGAGGTCTTGCGGGTCTCGGCGGGCAACCCCCCGTGAGCCACGAACAGGTAGTGTTCGCCGATGGTGCGAGCCTCGGCGATCGCTTCGAAGAGCGCCGCTTCGGCAGGGGAGACGATGAGCGGAAACGAGCCGCCGATGGAGATGGCAACGCATTTCCTGGCACCCAGGCCGAAGTTGAGACGCCCCCAACCGAGCTCCGAGATCACTTCGCGCAGCAGTTGGCTGCCGCAGAGCGCCTCCACTTCACGGATTCCCGCGAGGCATGGCGACGCCTGCCCCGGAACGGGAATGAGCAGGAGAAGGTCGAGGTGGGTCGCACGGGTGAATGCCAGGTAGGGTCCCAGCACCGCAAACGCTTCCTCACCCAGCACGGCCCGGGCCAGCTCCGTGGATACCGGCTTGGCTTCGGCATCGAGGATGCGGGCCGCAAACCGGCGCAGGTGGAACTCAGGGACCGACAGGTAGAGCCACTCGATCGGGTCCTGCCGGGCGTCCGGCAACGGCAGGGCGGCGAGCTGGCTGATCTGCCGCAGAATCAGCAGTTGTTCGGGATCGGTTACGGTGTTCCCCTCCCGCTCGATGCGTTCGGCGAAAAAGCTCAGCACCTCGAGATCGACCAGAAGCTTGCCGCTTTCGACCAACTGCCGCGTTTCCTGCAGAGCGCGAAGCATGAAGGAGGGGTCCCGGACGTTCAGCATTCCCTCGATCACCACCCAGGGATCGTCAATTCTCCAGGCAAGCTGGACGAGGAGCTCGAAAACCGGTTCCACCATTGCTCCGCTTCGGCGGCTCAGGAGCGCAGCAAGGCGCTGCAGCCGACTGCGCTCGGGGAAGACCGGCGCCGTTTCCCAAAACCGCGCCAGCTCGACACACCCTTCCCTGACCCGGACGGGACTGCCCATGGCTACGTCGAATTCCGCTGCAATCTGTCCCAGCAGCACCGCCATCCGGTCCTCCGGGTGCTCACGTGCGCCGCCTGATGGTTCCTGAGTATTCCTGCCAACGGTCATGGAGCTGCCTTTCGATTCAGGGAGTCACTCTAAATCCGCATTCCTGGCATCCTCTGTTAGCAAATCTCGATCTTTTTAACAACCGCTACCTGGTTCCGATCAAGCAACCCTAACAAGAAGAGCATCGGTTCTTCCCGCCGCACCGGCAGGGTCTGCCGCTATCAGCCCTGATAGACACCACTGACCACATCGGCGAACTCACAGTGAATGCCGTGCTTCCTGAGGGTGCCCACGATCTCTTCGAGACGGCCGGGATGGTCGATCGCCACTTCGCGGTCGCCCCCTTCCTCGCTGACTGAAAACCTCGCCTCGCCCAACACCCTTAGAGTGTCTTCATACCTGTCGACCAGCAGTCCAAGGACCGAGTAATCCGACATGTAGCAAACCGGTAAGGGACGGGCCAGCCCATGGCCCGAGCGACACTGCCCCAGGTCCCTGCCGGATTCATCAATATTTCTGGAGATGATGGGGATTTTTGGCATTGCCTTGCTCCTTGTCGTGGCCTCCGAAGCCAAGAAAAAAAATCCATTCTGGAACCACTCTTCCCAGCCGGTTCATAACCGGTTGCGGCTTCTTTGTCAGCCGGGTGCAGCCAACAAAGGAGAAAATTCGCCTCACCCCGCGGTCTCATTTGACTTCTAGCGTCAATCGCCGTAAACAAGATCGGGTAGGGTCTCGGTACGCCAGCGGTCCCAGACAGGTCAAAATGGCGGGAGAAGGCCGATGAAGGCGATAAGTGTTCAACAACCGTTTGCATTTGAGATCATGAGTGGCCTGAAGACCATTGAAGTGAGGAGCTGGGATACCCTTCACCGGGGCGATTTGCTCATCTGCGCCTCGGGCAAACCGGCCTTTTCCCGGGAAGAGATGGCAGAGCTGGAGGAAGAATACGGCTGCACCTTTCTCTACGGGCAGGCGCTCTGTCTGGCTCGGCTGGTCGAGGTCCGCCCGATGCAGCAGGGAGACGAGGAGGAGGCCCTGATGGACGAAATCGATCCGGAAGCCTTCTCCTGGGTACTGGAAGAGGTGCGGCCGGTGGTTCCTTTTCCCGTGAAGGGAAAGCAGGGCTTCTATGAAGTTGATGACCGACTGATCTCCATCTCGCCATTTCACCATGGTGAATCCGTGGCGGTGAAAAACGGAACCCTGGCCGAGGGCTTTGAGCTCGACTTTTCGGGGTGGCATGGCAGGACCGCCGACATTCTGCGCACCGAGGAGGGTGAAATCAGGATTCAGGTGATCTGGGACAGCCTCTCCCTGAAGAACCTGCCGCTCGAGCTCATCGCGCGCTGCGAGCAGGAAGGAATCGACTGGACGGGGGTGCTGCTGCGTTTGGAGGAGATCGAACCCGCGGCGCCAAGGGACACCTGGGACGAGGTCGAGGACGCGATCGAACAGATCGAGGCAGAGCTTGGCTGATGCGCCAACACCCCCCTCGGGGCTCCTGCCTGGGCGGCAGGAGCTTCGGTCTGAATCTATATGAAATAGTCACGGCCCAGCGATGCTATCACAGACTGCCCAGGGGTCGAGCCAACCATCATCTAACCCGGGACTGACAAGATGGAAGAGCGAGCAGCAGAGCGCCGGCAGACACCACGATATGCTTTGAGGACGGATTTTTACCTTGCCTTTCGGCCCGGCCTGGACCGGGTCGGCAGAATCAAGGATGTGAGCAGGAGCGGTGCTGCCTTTGAATATCCGGTTTACGATGAGTATCACCAGGCTGCGGCGGTGGAGGTGGATATCTTTGCACCAGAACCGGGCTGTTTCCTGCTGCTGGGCGTCCCGTGCCAGGTCGTTTACGATGTCGGAATCGACCACGGCACCGAAAGCACCTTTCAAACCAGACGGTGTGGTTTGCGATTCGACCGGTTGTCGGTGCAGCACCGGGATCAACTGCAGCTGCTGCTGGGAAAGTTCGCTTCGCCCCGGGTCTCCTGCGAACCGGCAGTCGGCCGCCGCGAAGCCTCTGCTCTCCATTGAGAAAGAGTCAAGGCAAAGTCCGCACTTCACCCTCGACCTGGTTCACCCCCTGCTGGCAGGCAGCCTCCTCCCCGGTATGCCGCCACCACGACCCACGCCCTCGTACTGCCGGGCAGCCCCAGGCAATACCGCAGCAGCCAGCCTGACGCCTCCCGCCCGCGTTATTCCAGCGCCTAACTGCCAACCTTGGCCGTTATTTCGTCCAACGCCGCTTTCAGCTTTGCCTCATCGTCATGCCGCAAAGGCGTGTGCAGGACTTTTCCGCGGAAGGCCCGGACCTCCGCCAGTACCGCCTCGAGATGATCCCTCACCAGGATACACAGGGCCGAGGTCCCGGGCTTTAAATGGCCAGCCAGTTCCTCCATGAAGTCTTCGTCGATGCCGACATGAGTCATGGCTCCGGAAATGCCTCCAACCACCGCGCCGGCAGCGAACCCGAGAACAGCAAAAACCGGGTTCATCAGCAGAACCCCTATCAGCGACCCCATGACCCCCCCGGTCAGAACGCCACCGACAGTGAAATGGGACATGTGGTGAAGCTTGATCTTCCCTTCCCGGTTTCTGATCAGCACCACCGCATCCTCGAGGTCGGCAAGGTGCTCGGCCTCCTTCTTCCGCAGGTCCAGCCGGACCTCTTCGGCCTTGAGTTCGTTGTCGAAAACCGCGACTACCAGATCACTCATGGCATTCTCCTTTGCTGCTGAGAGTGGCCACCCAGTTAAAGTCACCCTTTCCTCTGACAGCTTTTCTGTTATTTATTATCACCGATTTGTCCGGTACTGAACAAGGTGTCGGAGGGATTCAGGAGCGCGATTTCTGGTGAGCGGGAAGCTGGCTGACGGGCGGGAAAAAGTAGTTTACCGTTTAGAGTCCGAGAGCTATTGTGATCCCGCTCTGATTTGGCATGCGTTGGTTTGCTACCCGTGATTCGCCTAGGTTTCACACAGGATTTTGAACCGTATGGGAATAGCCTCTGATATCGTCATCATTGTTGTGGCGGCCCTCATAGGAGGGATTATCGCCCACCACCTAAAGCAGCCGCTGATTCTTGGCTATATCCTGGCCGGGGTTGCGGTTGGGCCCTATACGGGAGGAGTCACCGTCTCGGACGTGCGAGTGATCGAACTCCTCGCCGAAATCGGGGTAGCACTCCTGCTGTTCGCCCTGGGGCTCGAGTTTTCGCTCACCAAACTGAAGCCGGTGCGCCATATTGCCCTCATCGGCACTCCCATCCAAATGCTCCTGACCATGGTCTACGGTTCTCTGATCGGCCGCTGGCTGGGTTGGGAATGGATCCCTTCGATCTGGTTGGGAGCCCTGGTTTCGGTCTCCAGCACCATGGTCATCCTGAAGACCTTGATGAACCAGGGGTTGCTTGGCACCCTCTCCAGCCGGGTGATGCTCGGGATGCTCATCGTCCAGGATCTCGCGGTGGTCCCCATGATGATTATCCTGCCCCAGTTGAGCAATCCCACTGCGGGGTTACCGGTTCTGGGACTGGCGGCCGTCAAGGCTACGCTGTTCCTGGGATTGATGTTCTTTCTGGGCACGCGGCTGCTGCCTCGCGTGATGGTCTTCATCGTCGGCTGGAACTCACGGGAACTGTTTTTGCTGTCGATCACCGCCATCGGTCTTGGAATAGGCTATCTCACTCATCTGGTAGGCCTTTCTTTCGCTCTGGGAGCGTTTGTCACCGGCATGGTCCTGAGTGAATCGGACTACAGCCATCAGGCGTTGAGCGACATCATTCCCCTGCGAGATATCTTCGGGCTGCTCTTCTTCACCTCGGTGGGAATGCTTCTGGATCCCTCCTTCCTGTTTGATTACTGGGGTACCATCCTGCTGCTGGTGTTGCTGGTGGGAGCAGGCAAGGGAGTGATCTTTGCCGCCCTGGCCCGCTTGTTCCGGTACGGTAATGTGATACCGCTGGCGGTTGGGTTGGGGCTGTTTCAGATCGGTGAGTTTTCTTTTGTGCTCGCCCGGACGGGGCTGTCCGCCGGGGCGATCTCCAGCGACAGGTTTTCCCTGGTGCTCACTACCGCTGTCATCAGCATGGTCCTGACCCCCTTCATCTCGGGTCTGACAGCCCCCCTCTACGCGCTCCGCAAGCGCTGGTTTCGCCACGAACCGATTCAGACGCTCAACCTGCCCGAAACCGGACTCAACGCGCACGTGGTGGTTGCCGGCGGAGGTCGCGTCGGTCAGCATGTGGCCAAGGTACTGCAGCATCTGGGGCTCTCTTTTGTCATCATCGAGCTGGATTATCGACGGTTCGAACAATGCAAGACGGCAAATTTTCCGGCCATCTACGGGGATGCCAGCCATAAAACCGTCCTGGAAGCTGCCCAGATCGAGAAGGCTGACCTGCTGCTGGTTACCACTCCCGCGCTGGTCCTGGCCCAAGCCATGGTACTCCAGGCCCGTCAGCTCAATCCCAAGCTGGATATCCTGGCGCGCGCCGAAGGCGTGGAACACATGAAAGCCCTCTACGAACATGGGGTGGACCACGTTGTTCAGCCTGAATTTGAAGCCGGCCTTGAAATCACCCGCCAGACCCTGCTCCACCTGCAGCTGCCTCCCATGGAGATCCTCCGCTACACCGACCGGGTGCGGCGCGACCTCTACGCACCGCTGCACGAAGGGCTCGAAGATATCCAGAAAATCGCACTCCTCAGGAGTGCCGGGAGCCTGCTTGAACTCAACTGGTATACCCTGGAACCGGCCAGCCCCATTAATGGCAACACCATTGGCGAACTGAGCGTGCGGACCCGCACCGGCGCCTCGCTGGTAGGGGTTATCCGCAACGGCACACTCTTTCCCAATCCCGGGCCTGAATTCCGTCTTGCGGAAGGAGATGCCGTGGCCGTGATGGGCCGGCCCGAGGAGTATGAGGCGTTCCAGACACTGGCGCTTCCGAGTTGACCACACCGAAAGAACGGGAGTCTGAATCGATGATCCGGACCAGAAATCCAGGGAGGAGAACGGCCATGTTTGCCTCAAGAGAAAAAAGTCCCATGATTCCTTTCATCGAGTTCGCCATGGTGGTACTCATACTGTTTTGGGCCGTGCCGACGGCATCGGCTGAACGCCTTTTCAAGGGACAGACCATCTATGTGCCAGCCTATTCCCATGTTTATCATGGGGATCGCCAGCAGTCATTCTACCTGACCGTAACGCTCAGCGTCCGGAACACCGACCCCGTCCACCCCATCACCATTGTTGCCGTTGACTACTTCGACACGGCCGGAAAGCTGCTCAAACAGTACCTCGAAAAAGAACTGAAGCTCGACGGGATGGCTTCGGCGGAATTCATCGTGAGGGAGTCGGACCGCACCGGCGGCTTGGGAGCAAATTTCGTCGTGGTCTGGAAGTCAGCGGAGAAGGTGACCGAACCCATTGCAGAAACGGTCATGATCGGGACCATGTCCCAGCAGGGCATTTCGTTCACGTCGCGGGGACGGGCAATCAAAGAGGAATGAAAGGAATGGTGTGACAGAGAAAGAATCTTCCCTGCCGAACGCGAGGAAGCCGATGGCCGAAGAACCCTACGCCGGCCGCCTGGTTCGGTTGCGCAAGAGTCTTTGGGAACGAGCGATCGACGCGTTGCTAGTGGCGGTGCCGGAGAATCGCTACTACCTGAGCGGCTACGGTGCCGTCGATTCGCAGCTGACGGAAAGTTCCGGGTATCTGCTGATCACCGCCTCCCAGCAGTTCCTGCTGACGGATTTCCGCTATGAACAAGAGGCCGCCCACGAGGCTCGAGGCTATCAGCTCGCCATCTATTCCAACGGCCTGGCCGAGACTCTGACGGAGCTCTTTGCCGAGCTGTCGGTGACCCGCCTGGGGGTGGAACCTCATTTCCTCACCGTCACCCGGTATCGGGAAATAGAAGCCGCCTTGAGGAAATCCCGGCCGGGGGCAGAAGTGACTTCCGCCGAAGAAGTGGTGGAACGGCAGCGGCTGATCAAGGAACCCGGCGAGATTGAGGCCATCAAGGCATCGCTGGCCGTGACGGAAATGGCGCTGGCAAACGTTTGGGAGCAGCTGCGAGCGGGCCGGACCGAAAAGGAGATGGCCTGGCAGATCGAATGCCTCATTAGAGAAGCGGGAGCGGAAGCCGTCTCCTTTCCTCCCATCGTGGCGAGCGGCCCGAATGCGGCCCTTCCTCACGCCGTGCCGACCCAACGCCGCATCGCCGCCGGTGATGCGGTGATCCTCGATCTGGGAACAAAGCTTAACCACTACTGCTCCGACATGACCCGGACCTGGATTGCCGGGGTACCCTCGGCGAAACTCCGGGAAATCTACCGGGTCGTCCGGGAAGCGCAACTGGCGGCCCAGGATTTCATCGCAGCCGGCAAGGATTCAGTGGCGGTAGACGGCGTGGCTCGTGACCTCATCAGGCGGGCCGGATATGAAGACCAGTTCGGCCATGGCCTGGGGCATGGAGTCGGACTGGCGGTGCATGAGAAACCCGGTCTGCGAAAACAGAAGGGCGAGCTCCTGCAAGAGAATATGGTGGTGACCATCGAGCCGGGGATTTACCTTCCCGGATATGGCGGAGTCAGGCTGGAAAACATGGTGCGCATCACCGCAACCGGCTGCGAACTGCTGAATCGGCAAGACCTTTTCATGACTGTCTCATGACCCGGGATTCTCTATTGCGCTGAGCGCCGTGTTCGAACCGTGCAGCGCGCGCAGGGCGGCAATCCGCTCTTCCACCTGCTGCGCGCTGGCGGTGAGCTCAGTGATCAGGGCGGTCAGTTCCTCCTCCCACACCTGGTTCAAAACGAGCTTGAGGGACTCGACCAGCTTCCGGGCATGCCGCTGCCTGATTCTTTGATAACGCCGATAAAAGCGAAAACCCAGCAGGAGCTGCAGTATCAGGAAGCTTCCCAGCGCCGCCAAACCCCGGGGGCTGAAGAGGGTCTGGATGAGGCCAACGGCCACCCCAGCCAGCCCGTACCAACTCGGGTGCTCGAAAAGGTTGGCCAGCCCCGCATCGCCGCTCAGCGCCACCAGCAAGCATCCCAGCAGGACCAGATAGGACACGCTCTGGACGGCTCGGAAGCCCCGGTACGACGGGTCGTGATAGTTCTTGAGGAAATTTGCCACGGTCTCCCGCAGGCGCTGCACCAATTGCTGCCACCTGGCTCCCGCCTCGAGAAGACTTTCCTGAGAATTCCCCAATGATGGTGGAAGGCCCCGATGGAGCGCTTGATAGGCCATCCGATCCGCCACCCGTTCCAGCTCCTGCTGCAGGGTTTGAATCGAGGATTGCTGCAGGAGCAGGTCGGCTGTGCCCTGCTCCGGCCCGGCGGAGCGGTCGGTCAGACGCTGCCAGTCCATCGCCGCCCGCGCCATGACGGCACCGACTCCCACCAAAGCCCGGGGATGGGCCGGCTGCAGTAAGAGGCTCTCAGGCTTGGATACCAGCGCCCGATCGAATGCCTCTTGTCCCAGCCGCGTCCATTCGGCCCGCCGGTCCTCCAGGTCAGCTGCGGCATCCTTGAGCACACCGTGCAGAACGCTCAGGCCCACAACCTCTTTCTCAAGGATCTCCGTGAGCTGTTTCACCTCCACATCGAGGTTGGCCGCCTTGATCTCGGTCAGCTCCTTGGCATCGCGCAGCCGAAAGAGCTGGTTATGAAAATTCCACAAATGATTCCATGGCGAGGCCGTTCTTGCCTCCCCGCCATCACTGGCAGAGATGGCATGGATGATGGGCCGGTCAACGCCATTATCCCGCAAATGCTGGCTGAACCGCGCCATGACCGCGTTCAGCTGGGAATGGCCGATCCCGGGTTCGCCATCAGGGAACAGCAGGTCCACCTTGTTCAGCACGAAGTAGAAATTCTGCCTCGCCTTGGGAACCAGGCGGAGAAAGGCATAGAATCTTTCATCGGCATATTTCTCGGGAGTGGTGACCCATACGAGGAGATCCAGATGTTCCAGGAATTGCAGCACCTGTTCCCGATGCCTGCTCAGGAGACTGTCAAAGTCGGGAAGATCGCAGAGCAGAATATGGCGAACGGCGTCGGCGGTATGGGTGATTTCGCGCCACGGCTGCGAACTCCTGGTGAGAGCCTCCGGCAAGGGCACCGCCGCATGATGATAGATCAGCACCTGCTCGGTGTGAGGGCGGCGATGGCTGGTGGCGGCAATGGGCGCTCCGGCCAGAGCGTTCATCAGGGTGGACTTGCCCACCCCGGTGCCCCCGAGGAGCCCGACCACCAGCGAGCTTGCGGCAACGGCCTCGAGCTTGCGGACCAGTTTGAGGGAATCTTCAAGCAGCCGTTCTTTTTCCTCATTGGATAAGGAAAGCAAGGCTCCGTGCCGGAGCAATTTCTGCACATCCTGGAGATCATTTTGCAGTTCTTGGGCGGAACGCACTATTCTTCTGACTCCGAAAAGCTGGGTTGTCTGTCTTCCCCCTCGCCCTTCGCTCTTCTCCGAAGGCAATCTCACATTCTGAAAAGAACGAGGAAATGAGAGAAACGCGTCATGTTTGTTCTCGTCCCCTAACCGGAGCGGCGGCTAACCCGCCTGGACCGGACTGCTCAAACGGTCCCAGGAGCAGTGCGGAGCTTGTTCCGAGCCCAGACTTGGCCCGCGCAACTCACAGTACCATGCCGCATCGGTGATCTCCGCCCGCCCGGTTGACGCACTCGTTAGCAGCTTCACAGCTTTAGACCAAGCAGCCTCTGCAGGAGAATGTCTTCAACGTTCTGTCGGGAATCCAACACGGACAAAACGTATACCGCTTCCTCCGAGATCCTGTAGATGATTCTCCACGGTGCAATGATCAACTCACGATACTGAGTGATCCCTTGATCCTGAAGCTCGGGGACAATGCGCCCCCTGCCAGGAAAGGAATGAAGGTTCAATGCCTTTTCTTTGATGTTGCTGAGTACTTCGTAAGCGCGAGAGGGGCTGTCTTTGGCAATGTATTCAATGATACCTTTGAGATCTCTTTCTGCTGTCTCAGACCATCTGACGGTGCAGGCTTTCTTCATTTTATCTTTTCTTCAAGAGACTCCTCGATTTCCGTGAATACGTTCTCTTGTAACTTGGACTTCCCATTCCTGACATCTTCCTCGCCTTGCGAAATCAGCTTCAGGATGCCGATGGCGTTTCGCATATTTTCATAGCTTTTCGGATCCTGAAGTACAGCTCGTGGCTCACCATTTTGAGTGATGACAACAGGTCGATGCGTTTCGTTGATCTGCTTCAAGAGATCTGCTGCCTTTGATTTGAGATAAGTAATCGGTTTGATATCTTCAGAAATGTTCATTTCATCACCTCCGGTCCTTTTATGATACGATAAAAGGACCGGTTGTCAAGTTCCACATCTTGCCAGACTGCTAACGCCATGGTTGAGCAGCCGTCGGTTGAGGGCGGAAATTGCCGAAGGCATATTTCCGTGCCAACCGACCAGGTGCAGCGCAGCCACCCGCAGGGCGGGGTGGAATAGTTTCGCTGATATCACATCCATATTAGGGCAAATTGTCCGTGTTGAATGATAATCGTCAATGGGAACACGGAAAAAAGATGCCTCTTTTTTCCATGTTCCCAACTTATGCGGGAGGAACATGCAAAGCAAGGAAATATTCAGGTCTGACCAAAGCTTACGTCTGATGGACCGGGTTCGCAGGGTTCTCTGAACGTCTGACCGGTTCCGAACGTCAAAAGGGTCGTCGAACCTCGAACGGGGTCGAGCGGTATGACCCCGTTCGGCACTCCGTCCATCTCCCGTCACCCCTCCCAGGCTTCAAGGCTCGTCATTACCGCTTTGAGTTCCGGCAGCACCTGCGGCGACATCAGCAGCGCCTGGAGAGCCTCGCGATAGCGCTGGGACTGCACCCCGAGTGGGGCCGTAAGGGCTTTCCGGTAGCGCTCTCCGAGCTCTCGCACAATCTTTTGGAGCTCGTGATAGGCGAAGAGATCGACCGCCCCCTTGGTCACAAAGGGTGCGATCGCCGTGTTGAAAACCGCCTCCAGCAGGCTGATCCCGCCTCCAATGGCGGTTTCAAGAGCGATGATGAGCGCCCCCCAGAGGATCGAGGTAGAATAGATGCCCAGCTCCTTGCTCCTGGGAATGCCCTGAGCGAGACGCTGGAAGGTTTCCTCCAGCCATTGCATGAGGCGGACCTGTTCTTCCGTCATCTGGTGCCGGATCGCTTCTTCCGAAAGGACGAGGTTGGGCTCACGCAGTCTGCCGTAGAGCGCGGAGGACTGATCCTGGGGGGAGAGCTGCTCGAGGACCGACCGGTTGAAGCCTTCCACGGCAGCCTGGATCATGGTGAGGTCGGCGGTTCGGAAGATCGCGGCGAGCTCCTCTTCCGAACCGGGCGGCTTCTCTTCGGGCCAAAGCCCGAGGAGCCGCAGCGGCGTGCGGATGATCTCTCCGATGAACCGCCTGGGGGTGGCCAGCAGATCGTACTTGCTGAAGTGCTTCCTGATTTCCCGCTGGATGTGGGTTCGGCTTTCCGTTGCGAAACGTTCTTCCTGCCTGGTGAGCAGGTTTTGACCGGCAGCCTCGGAAAAAGACTCGAGCTGCTCCAGCCATTGTGAAGCCGCTTTGGCTTCCTCCTGCAACAGCGCAAGCAGCAAATCCATCGCGCTTCCGGCCTCACGGGCCGCTCTCACCCGCTCCTGCTGCATGACGCCGGGCGCCCGATCCTTGCTCAGCTGTCGGAGCAGGGTGGTCTTGAATTGGGCAAAGGGCGCAAACTCCGCAAGCGCGGCGCCAGGTCCGGATGAGAAATAGGGCAGCATCCAGAAGCGGTCGGTGTCAACCTCCAGACCCTGTACGCGGAGGCCATCCAGCACTTCCTCGCCGGTGAGCCCTTCGTGAGCCTTGTTCAAGAGGAGATAATACGGCTTCTGTCCCAGATGAAGGCGTGAAAGGAACCGAAACGGAACTTCGTCGGCATATTTTTCCTGGCTGGCAACGAAGATGACCACGTCGGCAAGCAGCAGCAGGTCCTCCACCATCTGCCGGTTCTGGAGCTCGACGCTGTCGAGGTCGGGAGTATCGACGATGACCAGATGAGAGAGTTCCTGAGCCTCGTGTGGAATCACCACCACCTGCCCCGGGGTCCCTGCATAACCGGCAGCAGGCGCCCGATCGCTCGTGACTTGCTGAATTCCCGTAACCGCGAAGGGAAAGTCCCGGTCGACGGCCGCGGCCTGGTGGGCATAGATCAAGGGACCGCAGGTCTTGGGTCGCTCGACCCCGGTTTCACTCAGCGGCTTACCGATAAGGGCATTGAACAGGGTGGACTTGCCCGTACCGGTACCACCGATGAACACGACCCAGAGAAAGTGGCGGGAGCGCTTGTAGGAAAAGGCTGCCAGTTGGACGGGAAGCTGGGCGGTGAGCTCCCGAAGCTTTGGCGCCCCAGGAGTCAAACCGGGCCATTTGAGGCTTTCCCAGAGGGTGGGTTCAGTCTCTTTCATGATCTGACGGGGTCAGAAACCGCCGCCGGTGCGAAAGCTGCCCCCCCCGAAGCTGCCTGCGTCACCGTCAGAATCTGCGGAACGGCCACCCATCCTTCCCCATCCGCCCGACGATTGACCCTGCCGATGGTGATGGCGGCCGACTTCCCGCCAGACGGTGTCGGAATTCATCAGGCCTCCCAGGAGCTGGCCGAGGAGGGTAGCCAGCGCAAAGTCGCCGGAGAAGGAGGAATTGTAGGCATCGTAGCCGCTCTGGCGATAGCGGCGGCGCAGCTCTTCCAACTCAGCCAGATTCCGCTGTTGCTGATGCAGATATTGGCTGACGGACTGGATTTGCGCGTTGATCTGAGCCTGCTGATCCTGGATCTGCTGCAGGCGGGCAACGATGGCATCGTCTTCCGGTCGGGGGGTAGCACGGGCTTTTCGGAGCAGTTCAGAAAGTTCCTCACGTTGCAGGGCTGCCAATTGCAGCTCGAGGATCTGCTTCGACAACGGGTCCGTTCCCTCACTGAAGCCGGCCTGCTCCTTCAGGAGCTGCCGATGCCGCATCTCCTCCGCCTCGATTTGGACATCATGGCGCTTGAGCTGCTTCTCTGCCTCCTCCACTGCGGCTTGCAGAGCAAGGAGGCCTTCTGCTTCGGCCGCTTCCCGTTCCAGGCCCTGCAGGGCTTGAGCCTCCAATTCTGCCGTCTGCCGAGTTTTGGTGGCGTGTTCGCGAAGCCGGCGGGGCAACTCCTGAAGCATGTGGTAGTTGGCGCGATTCCGCTGAAAGTCGATGTGCTTCGCCACCCAGTTGTCCAGTCGTCGCCCCAGCCAGCCGGCCTGGTATTCCGCCGTCAGGTACCGCCGCTTCCAAAGGTACATGAAGAGGCTGTCGGCTTCATAGGGCTTGCCCTTTGTCAGCTGGTCCTTTTCCGCCTGCGCGGCCTTTTCTTCAGCCCGCCCGGCTACCGCCTCAGCCTTCTCAGTGCGGTCCTGCTGCTGGCGATAGCCTTCGGTCTCGCTCAGCCGGCTATGGGTCTGTTCCGTCTGCCGCTGTACCGCCTCGCCGGCCTCGTCCCGGCGGCGTTCCAGTTCTTTCCTCTGCTCTTCGAGCTGCTCTTTCCGGGAAACGGTCGCCTTGATCCGCTCCTGCAGGTCGGACCGGGCCTGCTTGAGCTTTTCCAACAGCTTGAGGATGGCCTGATCGGATTCATCCAGCCGGGAGACTAACCGGTTGATCTGGAGGGTGTCCAGCCGAAGCCCGGCCAATTCCCGGTAGCATTCCCCGGATTCCTGGTGCAGGGCGTTGAGTTGCCGCTGCAGCTCGGCCAGGCGCTGCCCGGCATCTTCCTGGGCGGCCTGCGCCTGTTGCAGATGCTGGTTGATCAACTGCAGGTTATCTCTTCCCGATATCATGAAATCGCTCTCCTACCACTGGGTAATCGCCCCCCCGGTGGTCGGCATCAGGTAGTGGGGGAAGAGAAAGCCACGCGCTTTGACGCCGAACCGGTTGTTCTGGATGATGCCGTCATCGGCTTTGTCTCGACGAATGCGCTCGAACAGGGCTTCCTCGACCCGCAGGCCCCACTGTGACACACTGCGCGTGGCTCCGTCTTCTTCACTGGTTATGGGCACGGTCACTCGCTCTCCCTTGGGAGT
>Ga0302250_1001121_pt1 | contig 21567 bp, 17 predicted proteins | sample AAG_RA_Asp_MG_FD_193536 | JGI IMG/M metagenome (GOLD analysis project Ga0302250, IMG submission 193536) | Enriched activated sludge microbial communities from anaerobic digester in WTTP, New Holstein, Wisconsin, United States - AAG_RA_Asp | ecosystem: Engineered > Bioreactor > Anaerobic >... | reverse complement strand
CTAAGACCCTGTATCTGCAGGCCTTGGAAAAAGAAACAATCCTGGAACCTCGCTCCAAATTCGACGTATACGGGAAACTGGCGGTAATGGCCCGTCAGGATCAAAACTTCCGGGATGCAGAGCAGTATTACCGTCAGGCTCTTGCCTTTGCGGCTACCCCTGCTGAACGCGAGGCCATAACCAACGATATAAATTATCAGATCCAAAGCAGCTATGAAGCAGCCGAGACAGCAGGAAACTTCACTTTGGCAGCCGATGAGCGTTTGCGGCTGGCAACCCAGCTTTCTCCAGCAGAATCCGATAAGATAAAGGGCTACAAGATGGCTGCCCAGGCCTCCTATGTGAAGGCAAAGGAATATCAAAAAGCCATAGATATACTCCTGGAACTGGCTGGGACGACCTCCGACATCGAGGAGGTATTCTTCTATTATTTCCGTGCTGCTGAGATAGCTGAAGCAGATACCGCAATGAACAACAAGGAAATGGCGAAAGGCATCCGTAATTCATTCATTGCGAAGTATCCCAGCTCAAATCAGGCTTACTCGCTGAGGATGACCGAAGTCAAGGAACTGGAGAGAAACGCGGCTACCCGCACAGCCGCTGCGGAAGCATATTTACAGCTCTTTGAAGAAGCCAGGGACAAGAAGATAAACATTGGTACAGATACCCCTGATGTGCTTTTGATAAATGCCGGGATCAATTACCGGGAAGCCGGCAACAAGGAAAAAGAACTGGAAACCTATTCTCGGTTTATAGCCCTGTATCCTAATCATGCCAGCGTTATCCCCTATCTTCAGGTAATTGCCGATGATCATCTGGCCAAAGGCGACACCCTGCGCTTCGAGCAGGTCGCCAGGGACATTTATAATAAAGACCGCACCAAGAGCGACCGCCTGATGTGGATTGCTCAGATCAAGCTTAACAAGCTGATGTACAATTTTGATACTGCCTATAAGAATACAAACTATGCTGAGGCTTTTAAACAAAGAGATGAGTACAGAAAGCTGGAAGCTGCCTATAAAAAAGAAGGCTTGACTTTTGAAACCGCCGGATTCAGTTCTACCAAGAACGCTGAATACTTTGCCCAGGTTCAAAAAGAATACGATGATCTGCAGAAGAAAGCAGCCTTCCTGAAGAGCTATGACAGCCAGCTTGCTGCCATAGAAAAAGGTGCTCTGCTTACTTCCTCTCCCGCCAAACTGATCACCGTAAATGCCAACACAACCTGGCAAAAGCATCTGATTGGCGGCTCCTACCGCCGTATTCCCAATTTCAAGACTCAGGTGACGGCAGAAGTGAAGAAAGTAAGCAAGGTTTTAGAAACTGCGAATGCATCAGATTATGAGCTGGATAATCCCAGAAGATTAAGGGCTTTGAGTTTGATGGCCAAGATCTACGCAAAAGGTGTATCGACCATCAATACTCAGGTCGAGCAGTATCTGCGGATAGCCGTGGAAACAGCCGGAGTGCGTCAGGAATATCAGGGTGAAGCGTTGAAAAACGTGCTGAATCAATTAGTGGGAGACTGGAACAGCGACCTGCTAAATTCGGAATACAGCACTCATCTTAATATTTATAACATTTACCATCTGGCAGGTTATCAGGATAATTATACGCAACAGAGTGTAGCCTGGCTGCAGGAATGGAATCTGGTGCCAGACTATAAACTGGAAGAATACCCCATAAACGTAGGCTGGAACCAGAGAATAGAGGAGTCCAGCGTCAATCTTCCTGCCCAGAGCAAAGCCTCGCCCAAGGGGGTCCAGCTTGGTAGCCTGACCATTCCTTCCCAGAAAGAGCTAACTCTGAACAGAAGCGTTACTACAAGGATCAAGCCAGATTTTGCACTTTTGCAATTGGTTTATCCTTATGATATTAAAATCCGGATGAATGGCACAGATGTAGAAGTAGGAGCAGTGGCCACCGACACCCTGGATGCGGCAAAGCCCTTTACCACTACTCGCTATGCATATCTTCTTCCAGCCAACGTTTGGGCGGAAGGCCAGAACATCATCGAGCTAAACGTTCCCAACGCTACTCCGGAAAACCAGACGATATATGCAAACCTGCAGGTCTATACCAATCGCAAGACCATTTCGGAGTCTATTCCTCCGGAGACAATAATGCTATACACTGATCCCACCTGGAGAATCGTGAGCATTAATTCCGAAACAGGGGCTGAGACGGCCAGCGCGGCCACGCCGGCTACGCAATTTGGCATTGCCAAGGACCAGATTGAAGGCATGGAAAGCACAGCCGCCAGGGCTATCTGGCCAATCGAAGAAGCACCTGTGGCTACTGCCGTGTTTGAGGTGGATTTCTATCTAGACACTGAATTCAGAGAAGGTTCGATAGATTTCGTGGCCCCGGAAAATGCCTCAGTCTACCTTAATGGGCAGGAACTGGCCACAAATCTGGCTTTCGACTACGATCCTGAACCATTCAGGGTATATCCCACCCAGATAAGCAGCATAGACAGAACCAAGGTGGTGACAGGAAAAAACACCCTGCGTTTCGTGGTGAGTAATGGCTCGGCCTACCGCGGATTCTTGGCCGCAGTTAAAATTGTAAAAGCAGGTAAGGAGGATATAAGATGAAAAAGCAGCTCTTGCTGGTTTTCGCACTTGGGATGCTGACGCTCTGTTTGCAAGCTCAAACGGCCACCCAACCGACTACTCAGAACCCGGCTCAAACCCCAGCTGGCTTTAGAGGAGTTCAATCCTATGTGGAAAAAGCCGAACTAACCATCGAAGCAAAATCGCTGATTCCCGATACAGCGGTATTTCAAGATAAAACCGACACCTATGTGAAATCTGGAGAATACAAATTCAGCTTCAGTCTCGAATCTTTGCGCAAAAATAGCGATATACTATTAAATAAATGGCTTAAGGAGTCAAAATGAAAGCAAAACATATCGTCCTCGTGATCGTGTCCCTGTTTATTTGCCTTGGTTTATTTGCCCAGGCTGCTGATCAAGCAGCAGCTGCTGAGGCTGCCCCCGTTAAGGGAGGAACCGACCTCTTTTCCGTGTTCGTAGATTCAGGAACATGGGCTTATCCTATTCTGCTTGTCTTTGTAATTGGTATCATCTATGCTTTCGTGCGTTGGAAACAGCTCTATATGAACGAAAAGATAGACGCCGGCGGTTTATTCCTGAAGCTTAGAAACTTCATTCGCAACGACCAGTTAGATGAAGCTGCCAAGATTTCCGAAGTTCATAAAGGCACTACCATGGGCTTCATATTCTGGAGCGCTTTGATGATCTTCAAGGAAGCCAAGAAAAGCGGCAAAACCGGTAAAGAGCTTAGAACATCCGTACAGAACTCCATGGAAGAAGCTGTTCTTCAGAAGGTGCACCTGCTGGATGGCGGTTTATTCTGGTTTGACACCCTGGCTCAGGTAGCCACGTATTTGGGGCTTCTGGGAACCATTTGGGGTCTTCTTGACGCGTTCGCAGGTTTGCAAGGATTAACTGGCGCTGCACAGCAGCAAGCCCTTACGGGTGGTATCAAGAAAGCTATCGGTACTACGGCCTTGGGTTTGCTTGCAGCTATTCCTCTTTCTCTGATCAAAGGCTGGCTGTTTACACGGGCTTCAAACCTGATAAGCGATATTGATGAATACGTGGTGAAATTGATCAATACCATAAATATCACAATTAAGGACTAAAGCCATGGCTCAATACAAGCCTTCCGAAGTGCGCCAAGCTAAGGGACAGACAGCACCTCAGGAACCAAACCTGGTGCCGATCATGAACCTGTTTCTCACCATCATCCCCTTTATGCTGATGTTTGTGGTGATTTCGCAGGTGTCCCTGGTTGCGCTGAACTTTTCGCAAGGGGAAGGCGGTGGAGGTTCTGGTGGTGGCGGCGGTGGAAAAGCCGACCAGCAAAAGGTGGAAATTCACATCCTGGGTAAAGCCTATAAGGCTGCAAATGGTTTTATGGGGATGGAGATCCGTGAACCTGGGATAGATACCAAACAAATGGCTGCCATCAGTGATGCCTACGATTTCGTTGCTTTGGACAGAGTTCTAAAAGATGTTCGAAGCCGTAAAACGAGTTTAACCGATATCACCGTCCTTGTTCATCCTGACGTCCTCTATGGGGATATGATCAAGACAATAGACCTGTGTAAAGACAATGGATTTACTCAGGTGCACTACACCCGACCTAAAGTGTCGTATTATTATTAAGGAGCGGCCTTATGAATATCAGAGACAGACTTCGCTCAACCGATAAATCCCGGCGTAAGGTTCGCAGAAAATTTGAAGACGTCAAGGGGCTTTCCATTACCTCTTTGCTCGACGTACTTACTATCATCCTGGTTTTCCTTATCAAGAATGTATCCACGGAATCAGTCAAGATTTCCGCAGAGGCAAATCTGATGTATCCCACCACGATTACCAATGACGCGTTATTGGCCAAAGCTGGGACCACCCCCATCAAGATTTTCCCGGATAAGATCATTGTGGGAACGGAAGGATTGCAATACGGATCACCGGCTGAATTGAATCAGAACACTGAAAAGCGCGAACAGCTATTCCAATACCTGAAAATGGAAGCCCAGGATATTATAAGAAATGAAGGAATGGAAACCTGTTTGATTGTACAGGCTGACAACAGCATCCCCTGCGGATACATAACAGAAATAGTCGATGCAGCAACCTCAGCGGGATATTCCTATATCTATTTCGCCACTCTTGAAGATGCGGACTGGCTGCAAAAATATAACGTCAGCACTACGCAATAAGGGAGGTTTAATGGCTAAAAAACTATATCTTAGACTAAACTACAAGGGAAAGCCTCTGGATTTTGCCTGGGAAGGTAGAGAAGTGAAGAAGAGATTCTTCATCGGTTCAAACAAATACCTTAGCTGGCAGATATTGGACGACTCTTTCCCCGATAGGCATCAGTTCGTTACCCAGAAAGGCTCGGAATATGTAATGACCTTACCTCCGGGCGCCAAGCTTAGCTGCTCCAAAGACAACAATCCTGTGGACAGCTCCTATCTTACCCAAAACAGCATTCTGCGTGGTTCAGAGCTTCAGTTGCGTCCCGATCTTACTGGCACGGTGGCTATTGCTCCAAATTGGGAAGTAAGCTTCGAATACAAGGAACCCTGGATAACAGTTCTAACCGCCGAAGAGAAGCAGATCGCCGCACAGTATTCACGATATGCGGAATTGAGCGCTTTCAGCAGATTCAACCGTAATCTCATTCTGTTGTTCGTGTTTCTTACAGTAGTCCTTTTGATGATTTATGACCTGGCATTCAAGAAACAATTCTCCTACGACGAGACCCTGGAAGCCAAGCTAAAAACACTCCAAAAGGCCGAATTGGTGAGGGCCGAAAGCCTTAAAAAAACCAGTTCCATGGAATATGAACAGGAAGCTGATACCGGAGATCAACCAGCCGAGCCCCAGCCTCAAGGGCAAACCCAACAGGGTACAGCCACAGGTGGACAGGGATCCGCTCAAAGCGCGGGTGCAATTTTCGGAGCCAGCTTTGGCAAGTTTGACCCCAATGCCACCTCCTCAGCTCCCAAGATTACTGCAGTTACAACCGCCGAAGGATTTGTAACCGCACGTCCGGGAAGAGGCGGCGGAGGCGGCGGCGGATCTGGTCCTGGTGGTAGTGGCCCCGGTGGCGGAGGCGGATACAACGCAACCTTTGACCCCAGCGCCGGACAAGGTTTCTCAAGTGATATCGGTTCTGTCGTGACAAACGCTCCCAAAGTGGCCGGATATTCCGCACGACCCGATGCCGGAGTAGTGGTGAAGGCTAGCGGAGACCAGAGCAAGCTGGCTCCCAGCGGAGTAGCTTTCGGAACGACGGCAAAATCTTCCCAGTTGCTCAGTTCATTCTCTGCAAAGAATGTGCAGAAAGTAACCGAAGCCTCCATCGCAGAAGCACCTGCCGAAGCCAGAACCCGCTATGAAGTGATCGGTAATACCGTAAACACTCTGAAGCAACAGGTTCAAACTCTATATCAGAAATGGAACGCTATCACTCCCTTCTCAGGTTCGGTTACCACCCGCCTGTTAATCGATTCCTCTGGTAAAGTTCAATCGGCGATTATCACGCCTAATGGCCAGGTTCCCACTGGTTTCCTTTCCGATATGAAAGCCATGTGTGAAACATGGAGATTCAATGTAAACCAGGAAAGCGACTATACCTTCACGCTTCGTTTGCGGAAAGGATAAGCGCCAAATAGACTTACAAATACACTAATCAAAACCCCGCTCAATCGGCGGGGTTTTTTTGTAGCGATAAGCGGTAGCGATAGCTTGAAACCCGGTATGTTTAGTTTGAAATGACATAATCCTTTCCCAGCCCGCCACTCCATATTGTTTTGGGCTCCAGCTTCAAGCTCCGGCAGGATTATGTCATTAAAACCGGTGATTAATTTAACCTTCAATGAGATCTGGAATCCAATAAAAGTGCATCACTAAAATCCCGATAGGGATGCAATACTATAGCCAGGGGTGTTAACCCCTGGAAAATATGCAGTTATGATCATGAACCCCGCAAGGGGTGACACCAAACTGGTCTCATTCAATAATAGTGCCACCCCTAACGGGGTTATGAGGCTTTAACTGACAGCATACCTGGGACTTACGTCCCAGGCTATAGTATTTCACCCCTGGCGGGGTTTAATTTAACACCTGGTTGTTATTGTGAAGGGAATTCGATTTGTTTCTATGTGCAACGGTCTTTCTTTTTTTTCCACTTTTACCACGCCTGGAAGACGGAGCTAGCTTGCCTCCCGAATGCCACGCAGATACCACCCGAAAGCCACCCGTACCGGATTCGGGAGGCGGGAGGGAGGAACGCGAGTTGCACAGCGGAGCCAAGCAAGGAAGAGGCGATGATGCTGAGACAAGATTTGCATTGACACCCAAGACCCCTCTTGCAGCATTGGTTTATGCCATATTACATAGTACATCTGCCTCTCGACCTGCCAACTGAGCTGATTTATCGATCCGAGCTGTTAATCCCGGAAGCGGCCCGAGTATTGGTAAACCTCTCCGGGCGTTTGTATCTGGGTATATGCGGAAAACCGGCAACTCCCCCCTCAGACTTTGCGATCCAATACAAGGAGATAGAGGAAGTACTGGATGACGAGCCAATCCTGCCACATGAACTGGTAGAACTTGCCACCTGGATGGCGGAATATTACCATTGCAGCGTGGGAAGAGCTCTGTTTACCATGCTTCCCTCCCGGCTACAACCAGAGATTGATGCGCAAATCAAATGGCTGGCCACAGATTACCCTCCCGAGTTTAAACGCTTGGCAGAAGCTATGGCCACTTCCGAAACTCACACTCTTAGTGATCTGCGCAAAAAACTGAAAGTGTATCCGCTTTACAAAAGCATCGAAGCCGCCGAAGCTCTGGGTTTGCTGGAAGTAAAGCGCAAGCTGGGACACAAAGACAAACCCCGGGTTCAGAACTATCTGATTCGCAACCCCCATCCACCTGCCTACGACAACCTGCCTTTAAAACAAAGGGAAGCCTGGGAATTGTTTCTGCAGCTTGAGCCTGCCTTCCCAATGGCCAGCATCAGCAGCACCGTGTCTTATGCCGCAGTAAAAGCGCTGGTAAAGAAGGGCTTTTTGGCTCAGGAAGTACGGCGCTTCGACCCGGAAAGCTTCAGCTTCGGCGAGCCAGTCCCAGCCAGGCCAATCACGTTGAATGAAGACCAACAGAGGGCGGTCCGGGAGATAAGTGAGAGCTACGACAGGTTCAAGGTGCATTTGCTGTTTGGGATTACGGGCAGTGGAAAAACAGAGGTTTATATACAGGTAATCCGTCGTTATCTCTCTATTGGGAAGAGCGTGATCCTCTTGATTCCAGAAATCGCCCTTACTCCGCAGATGCTGGAACGGTTCCAAGGTAATTTCGGAAAAGTTCTGGCCATTCAACATAGCCAACTGACCGAGAAAGATCGCTTTAACCAATGGCAGAAGATCAAAAACGGTGAGATCAGGATAGTCCTGGGAGCTCGCAGCGCAGTATTTGCGCCTCTCCCCCATCTGGGTTTGATCGTGGTGGACGAAGAACACGAAGGCACCTATAAACAGGATAATACTCCCCGCTATCAGGGTAGAGACCTGGCCATCATGCGCGGAAAACTATGCAAGGCCCAGGTGATAGTAGGTAGCGCAACGCCGGCTCTGGAATCCTGGCAAAACTCACTTGCAGGCAAATACAGGCTTCATACTCTTTACAAGCGTCCGCTTGATTATAATCTACCGGAGGTTAAGCTGCTGGATCTGCGGGATGAAGAGCACAGCGATCTGCTTTCCAGCGCGCTAGTCGCCGCAATCGACCAGCGGCTTTCCCGCCATGAGCAGGTAATCCTGTTTCAGAATCGCCGGGGATATTCGTCCTATCTGCAATGCCTGAAATGCGGCAAGTTAATCCAATGCGAAAGCTGCGAAATAAGCATGAGTTATCATCGCGACAGGGAGGAGATGCAGTGCCACTATTGTGGAAACAGCTATCCCAGCCCCCGCAAATGTCCCTCCTGCGGTTCGTATAGCTTCTCTTACGGCGCACCCGGAACTCAGAAGCTGGAGCAAGTCCTGAAAGTGGTATTCCCAGAAGCGAAGATTCTGAGGATGGATTCGGATTCAGCCCGGCACAGAGATACATATAGTTCGATGTATAACCGCATGAAAAAGAAAGAAGTGGATATCCTTTTGGGAACACAGATGATCTCCAAAGGTCTGGATTTTTCTGAGGTTACCCTGGTGGGCGTTGTATTGGCGGATATCAGCCTGAATGTACCGGACTTCAGAGCCGCCGAACGCAGTTTTCAGCTTCTGACGCAAGTAGCCGGGCGTTCCGGACGCGGCCAAAAAAACGGTGAAGTGATAATCCAGACTTACAATCCCGAACATTATGCCATTCAAAAAGCCAGCCAGCAAGACTTTCCCGGTTTTGCGGAGCAGGAACTTGCCTACCGGAAAAAACTCCATTACCCTCCCTATTATCGGTTGGCAAGATTACTCTTCCTCTGCCCTTCTCTGGAACTGCTCCGTATCGAAATGGCCGGTTTCGGATACCAGGTTCAACAGCTATGCAAGGAATACTCAGACGGTAAGGTGCTGTTTTTGGGGCCTTCTCCCGCTCCCTTTACCCGGATAAACAATCTATATCGCTATCATTTAATTATCAAAGCAGCCTCAGCTCCCCTACTGCAACAAAGCATAGCCCTGATTGTGAATCAAGTAAAACTCCCCGCCTCCCTGAAAATGCAAATCGATGTGGATCCAATGGGATTGATGTAGCGCTAAATGTCGATCAGCCCGGAAGCTTTATCCTGTTCTGCCACAATCAGGTTCACTTCGCTGCGAATGCTTTGCAGAAAAGTTTCCATGGTGCTGTGAGCCAGCCTGGGATCGTTGTTTATCTCGCTTAAGTGAGCCAGCACAAGGTTTTTAAGCCCCGGATGCATGATCGCTGAAACCAGACCAACTGCCTGCGAATTGGAAAGATGCCCCTGACTGCTACGAATCCGCTGCTTCAGATGCCAGTCGTAGGGCCCTTCCATCAGCATTACCTCGTCATGATTGCTTTCCAGAACCAGGGTGCTGGTGTTTGCCAGCTTTACAAGGCTAAGCTGAGTTGGATAGCCCAAGTCAGTTGCCACTCCCAGTTTACGGTTGCTGTCAGACTCGGGATAAAAAACGAAATTGCAACTGTCGGCAGCGTCATGTGAAGACGAAAAGGCTTCCACGATAATATCACCTATTTGAAAACTACTGCCTGTATGAAAAAAAGCCAGCCTGTCGTCAACGCGCCCCAGCTTCCAATCGCATTGAGCGAATGTGGAACGGTTTATAAAGATAGGAATCTTTAGCTTGCGGGATATGGCTCCCACGCTACGGGTATGATCGCTGTGTTCATGACTTACGAGGATGGCAGCTAGCTTGGAAAATGGAATTCCAACCTTCTCCAGGCTTTCCTGAATCCGACGCATACTAACCCCGGCGTCCAAGAGGATGGCCGAGGTTTCGGTTTGCACCAGCAGGCTGTTACCCTTGCTCCCACTGGCAATTACCAAGGTTTGGAAGAGCATCAGGACTTGGGACGGTAAATCTTGTAGTAGCGGCTATTCAGCTTGTCGAACTCAGTCCATTCGGCGTTTGGGGGTGCCGAATCCACCAATTGAGCCACTCCCACTGATTGGGCATCCAGATTATCGCAAAGATGCAGCACCAGAGCTTCCAGGGTTTGGGGTAAACGCACTGAGGCCTTTTCATACTCACCGTGATGCGCCAGGATGAGATGCCGCAGATTAAGTAGCAGTTCCTGAGGAAAACCCGGAATGCGCGCCGCAGCTTCGCAAACCATCTGGTCCGACAGGCTTAGATGCCCGATCAGGCGTCCCTCGTTGGTAAAATCTATGCTGCTCTTGCTGGTATATTCCATCACCTTGGCCACATCGTGCAAAAGAGCTCCGCTAATCAGCAAATCGTAGTCCACAGGATACAGTGTAGAGGCAAATTCGCAGATGGCGGCCACAGAAACGCTATGCTCGATCAGACCATGCAGATAGTTATGATGCCAGCTTTTTGCCGCAGGGGCCTGCAAATAGCGCGTGAAGAATTCTTTATCGTCGAAGATCAGATGCAGGAGGCGGTTCAGATGTTCCTGAGAAACCTTGTCGATAAAGCCAAAGAACCGCTCAGACAGAATCTCAGGGGCAATCTTGCTACGAGTAAGGTAATCTTCGATATTGTATTCCGATACATCGGCAAAGCGCAGGCGGGTTATAGAGACTTGAACCTGCCCTTTATAACTGACCACCGTTCCTTTAATCTTTATGATGTCGCCGGCATCGAAATCCTGCGCAAGTTTGGACGCCTCTTTCCACACATTTGCTGCGATGCTGCCGCTTCTATCCTGCAGTTTCAACCTGAGATACTGGTCGTTCTTGCCATCCCGGAGTTCTTTCTCGGCGACGAGATAAAAACCTGTGATTTCTTCATTTACCTTTTGGTGCAATTCTGCCACTGCGATGCTGTTTTCCATTTCTTACTTCACTTTATATAGCTAAACTTTTTGGTTTGAGTGTATTTACGCCCCAGCTTCTGACTCTCGCTGCGAATAAAATAGATACCAGACACGGAGAAAACTGCCGGAGAGATAGACGCTGAACCGGCAGGAAGAGTTTCCGAATAGATTTTTTGCCCTCGCAGATTGTAGATACTGATCCTGGAATGCGATTCAAGCCCACTAATCTGCAATTTCTCAGCTCCTCTGCAAGGATTGGGGGCTACCTGCAGCCTGGGAACCGAAACATACTGGTCTGAGCCACTAACTGCCTGGCTATGAACCAAAGGCTCCCAAGCTGTAAAATAAATCTGGGCACCATTTGCCATGCTGTCCTGAATCCAGTAATAAACCCGGTATACCTTGGTTGTATCGAGTTCTGAAATGTTGTAGCCTGCCGTAAAGCCATAGGATTGACCCTGACTAATGGTCTGCAGTTGTACATCAAAGGCCAGCCAGTGTTTTATCACGAAGCAGTCTCTGCCCTGAAACTGGTTTTGCTCGAAAATACCAGCATAAAAAGAAGGACGGAATCCGGAATTCCAGTTTTCAAAGTGAGTGCGTTCATTTTGCAGCGAGAAGCTGAAATTTCTGTTCTGGCTGTTAATGGTATCCGCTGGACTGATCTCGCAGCTAAATCTGCTGATAAAACCTTTGGCATTCTGCGCCTGAGCGATGGCCGACTGGAAGAGAAGCGAATCAGCCGGAATTTGCTCCAAGGGCTGATGGAATCGTTGGTTGCCCATCACCACAGTCTTGGGCAGTGAATTGAACTGGTAGAAATTAAATCTCTGAACCGCCTCGAGATTTGAAAGATCAGAATTGAGGTTTGGAAAGTAAAACAAATTCTGAATCTCCGCATTATCTTCCACCACCAACCCCATGGCATTGGTATCGCTGCGAAACTGCTCCACTTGAAAATATTCCAGGGTTTCAGAGAAAATGTTTATATATGAATCTGCGATACTAAAAGCAGGATTGTCTGTAAAGCTAAGGTTTAGCTTCATCCGCATGGGTTCCGAAGGCAGGATTATCCCCTCTGAGAAGAAGAAACTGCTTTCACTCTGGGGCGAAAGATTTGCCAAGGGCATCATGACCACCAATGAATCAGCCGGATTAGTAGGGTGATTTAGCTTGATTTTCAGATGATCAGAAACTTGGTTTGAACTATGGTTGTAAACCGTACAACTTGGGTAAATCCTGCTACCTGGGCTAAGGTTGTCGCCCAGACTGAAACTAAGCAATTCCAAACGGGGAGTATTCAAATTGAAGCTCCCAACCGCTCCAAAGAGCAATTCGCTGTTGAACCCGGCACCCCGCAGACTTGCCCAGTAATTACCTTCTACCTCAGTGCTGGGACCATAATAATAATAGCTGTTATATCCCGATCCCTCGGAAGCAGCCAGGTACATCCCCTGATTCCAGGGTTCCATCTCGATGACCAACCACAACACCTTCAGACTGTCTGGGACACCAGAAAAGACTATCTCCTGGCCATTAGTGATTGTTCCAACATTTTGGGTGGAATAAACAAGCTCTCCTGGATATACGAAGCTAAGGTCCGGGGTTGGGTGTTGAACTGCTTCATTACGCAACGATAATTTTAAACTAAGATTTGTATTTTCCGTAGGATTGTAAATCCTGATAGCCCTCAGATTGAAGCTCGCCGAGTCGCTGGGGGCATAATCCCTAAAATCAAAACGGACTGCCCATTTACGAGGCCCGGAAAGATGAAAGTCGTCTCGGAAATTATGATAACAAAAGTGATATTCCTTGCTTTCATCCTGGAATTTGACCCCGGTTCCAGGCAAAACTTCCAAGAGCCCACTGGCATTAGCCAGAATAGGCAATAGACAAAGCAGCAGCAGAACAGCTCTTCTCATTGCAAATACACCTTCGTCAGAGCTTCGGCTTTCTTCAAGTCCTGCTGCATGGCACTTATCAGCATATCTATACTGCCAAACATTTTTTCCTCCCTTAGGTATTCCAGCAGCTCCACTTCCATGCTTTGGCCGTATAAAGACGCGCTGAAATCCAGGATATAGGTTTCAATCTCGATGATTCCTGTTTGTTTCACTGTCGGGCTACTTCCGATATTTGTCAATCCGAAAAATCTCCCACTCTCCAAAACAGCTCTGCTGAAGTAAATACCGGTTTTGGGGATTAACTGATGAGGATTGCTAAGATCTAGATTGGCAGTCGGGAAACCGAAGCTGGTTCCCTTGCCAATTCCGTGGCCAATTTCTCCTTCCAGGCAGTATGGTTTTACCAGAAGCTCGTTGGCCGCGCCAATCCTTCCTGCGCATAACAACTCACGGATGTAGCTGCTACTGATTACTTTAGCCTCGTGCATCAATGGCTCTACATATTCCACGCGATAACCCAACTCAACAGAATGCTCCAAGAGAAAGTCATAGTCACCACACCGCTGATGCCCAAAATGAGAGTCGTAACCCATCACGATAACTTTTGGGTGCCAAACCGGGATCAGATATTCCCGTAGGAAGCTTTCAGCACTGGTATTGGCCAATTCAGGGGTAAATCGCAGTAGTTCAACCTGTTCCACACCCAAGGAATGTAATTCACGCTTTTTGCGACTGGCAGAACAAAGCACCTGAAGTTTTGGTTTGGTTTGCAGAGTGAAAGCCGGGTGATCGGTATAGCTGATGGCCACACTCTGAAGGTTTTCGTTTTGTGCAATCCCCACGAGATATGAGATTAGTTTTCGGTGTCCCAAATGCACGCCGTCGAAGTTGCCAAGGGTAAGAACGCTCTGCTTTATCATGCCAATACTATCTCAGGGTGCAGCATCTGCTCATTTTTCAAAGCGATAGCTATCAGGCTATTATTATGATAAATTGCGAACCTGGTCTTCCCCAGATCTCCCCGATAAGGCAGGTCAGATCCATTTTGTATCTTGGCGGCCTGATATGAATCAACCTCATAAACTGGAAGGCCAGCCAACACTATCCTGGGGTCAAGAACATACTGCCGCCAATTCTCAGACGAGAGCAAGTCAATCTCTCCTGCTAATCCCACCTGAATATCTGCCACTGCTTCTCTGCGAAGTTCGATAGTGATGCCTATAGAAGCAGCCTGTTCTGCCAGCCATTCACTCAAACTGCGGATATAGGTGCCTTTGGATACGGTGCAACGATAAGTGATACCATGTACCGACCCGGAATCCACTTCCAGGGTTTCAGGGAGAAACTCCATACTTAGAATCCTGGTTGGACGCTTGGGCAGATCGGGAACCAGTCCTTTCCTGGCCAAGCTGTATGCCCTGTTTCCATCTACTTTAACCGCAGAATAAATCGGAACAGGCAGTTCTTGCAGACTGAGGGCTCTATCCGCAATCTCCTGCCAGTCGATTGATTCAGATGGAAGAGAAGCTGTCTCCACGATTTCCCCTTCAGGGTCGCCAGTGCTGCTTCGAACCCCAAACTTAAGCTTGGCAAGATACGTTTTGTCTGCTGATTCCACCAAACTTGCCAGCCGGGTATAGGAGCCCAGACAACATATTAGCAATCCCGTAGCAAAGGGATCCAGGGTTCCAGTGTGCCCGATCTTGCGAATACCTGTGATCCTGCGTAGCCGGCGAATAACCTCAAAAGAGCTGATCCCAGCCGGTTTATCAATTGCCAGAAAACAGCTATCTGTTTTGATCATACTCTGTTATAGCCTGCTGAATATCCGATAGCAGCTTGCTTAGAACTTCTTCACGGGTTCCCAGGATAGTACAGCCTGAAGCCTGACGGTGTCCGCCCCCTCCGTATTTGACTGCAATCGCGTTGACATCCAGATTTATCGAACGTAAGCTAATCTTGAAGGTGTTTTCTGAGGTCTCGAGCAAATACACAATAGCGTCGATTCCTGCCACACCCTGAACCCAGCGGGTGATGTTCATAACGCTTTCTGGGTCTACTTGATTCTCCAAACTCATTTCCTGAGTTGAATACATGGACAAAATCCTGCGGTCATGATGCAACGCGATGGTGGAGAGAGTCTGGCCTACATAACGCATCTCTTCTGCGGCGTGGTTGAGGAAGAACTCCTTGTACAGCAAATTTGGTTTTATGCCAAGCCTACTCAATTCAGCAGCCAATTCGAAGACTTCTGCATTGGTATTGGCATTGGCAAAGTTATTTGTATCATTCAAAATGGTTGTGTAGAGACAATTCGCCACATAAACCTTGTCTGCAGAAGGAAGGGATGCGATTTCCTCCTGGAAAAGGTTATAGATTATCGCGCCTACCGACACGTAAGCAGTATCGATGAAGGCAAGGTCGGCTTGAATGGGATGGTTCTCCAATATGTGATGATCCAATAGAGCTATGAACCCGCTGTTATCCAGCAAACTGCGGCGCATCCCGATCCTCTCATAACTGTTGCAATCAACCACGAAGAGCAAGTCTGTTTTTTGCCTGGATAGTGGAATGTCAGGATAGAAAATTTGGACTTCTGGGTTCTGAGACGCCAGGGACAAAGCTGGGTGAAGGAGAAAATCAAAGCGCTTCAAATTGTCTTCGTCCATCCAGATCACGCTCTTTTTCCCCATCGCTGAGATTATCTTCTGCAAGGCCAGAGCTGCGCAGTATCCGTCCCCATCGGGATTCAGATGGGTTGTAATCCCTATGCTTTCTGCTTCGGCAACCGTATTGCAGATCCTTCGCTTCAATTCTGCTAGATTATTCATCAGACCTCTTTCATTTATCTTTCACGAAGCAGCAAAACAACCATTGATCTGGTAAACAAAAATCGCCACAAAGGGCGATCTTTGGCTTCGCGTTGCTAAGTTATTTAATCATGAGGAAATGACTTATTCTTCGTCCTCATCATCATCTTCAAAGTCATCATAGTCATCTTCGTCTTCATCGTCGAAATCGAAGTAATCATCATCATCCAGATAATCGTCCAAATCGATGTCCGGATCATAATCGTCGTCGTCGTAATCGTCTTTCAGACTGCTAAGAAGGCTATCCATTTTGGCTGCACGTTCTTCGGTTTCGTCATAAAAGAAGGATAATTCCGGTATGGTTCTCATCAGTTTTGCTCCTGCTATTTGTTTTTTTAAAAAGCCCGAGGATTTTATCAATAATTCTTTTATTTTCTCGTGTGTTGCTGGGTTATTATAATGTGAATAGTATAGCTTGGCATAATGCAAGTCCTTGGAAATAACCACGTCAGTAATCTGCACCCAGCTAAGCTTGGGATCGTTAAGTTTTTGTGAAATAGCTATGTTAAACAGCTTTTTCAGCTCTTCTTGCAAGCGGGGTAGACGGTAGTTTTTCATTTATAGCTTTTTGCTAACCTGGGTAATCGTATATGCTTCCAGAATGTCGCCTTCCTTGATGTCCGAGAAATTGGCTAAGGATAGGCCACAATCGGTACCTGCCCGCACTTCCTTCACATCGTCGGAGTAGTGTTTTAGCGAGCTAAGTTCGTCTTCTGCGATCATCACGTCGTTGCGATAGAGGCGAATCTTGCATTTGGTCTGAATAACACCCCTATCAACCTGGCATCCTGCGATCGTACCAATCTTCTTAATCTTGAAGACTTGTTTTACAGTGGCAGAGCCCAAAATCTGCTCTTCAAACTCAGGTTTCAGCATCCCTTCCAGGGCTTTTCGGATATCGTCGATAGCATCATAGATCACTTGGTATAGCTTAATCTCCACGCCTTCGTCATCAGCCAATTTGCGGGCAACTTGGGAAGCCCGAACATGGAAGCCGATAATAATGGCGTCGGAAGCCGAGGCCAAGGATACGTCTGCTTCGTTAATCCCGCCCACACTTTTATGGATGATATTAACGTTAACTTCACTATTCGATATTTTCTGGAAAGAATCGGCGATAGCTTCCGCGGAGCCATCGGTATCAGTTTTTAAAATAATATTCAGAGAGCTTAACTGGTCTTCCTGGATTCTGGCAAAGATATTCTGCAGAGAGGACTTATTCTGGTACTTCTCACGTTCCAAACGTATCTGCTGACGCTCGGTACTGATGCTGCGAGCGGTTTTTTCGCTATCAACCTGATTTAGCACGTCCCCAGCCTTGGGAGTATCGGAAAGCCCGTAAACCCTTGCCACGTCAGATGGAAGCAGGGTCTTTATCTCAGTGCCGCGTTCATTTTCCATTTTGCGGATACGGCCATGTACTGCTCCACAAACCACTATATCGCCTCTGTTTAGAGTGCCTTCTTGCATTAGTACTGTTGCTACTGCCCCCATCCTGGGATCTTTCTGAGCTTCGATTACGATCGCTGCCCCGGGAACCTCCTTGCGGGCTTTCAATTCCAGCATTTCTGCGGTCAGCAGGATCACTTCGATCAAATTCAGGATGCCTTCTCCTGTAACCACAGAGGTTTTGCACCAAGGTATGTCGCCACCATATTGTTCAAGATACACTCCCTGCTCCAATAGCTGGGCAATGGTTCTGTCGATATTTGCTTCCGGCAGATCGATCTTGTTTATGGCGATAATCAAGGCAACTCCTGCTGCCTTGGCATGATCGATAGCTTCTTTGGTTTGCGGTTTCACACCCTCAGTGGCTGCTACCACGATCACAGCAATGTCGGTTACATTTGCACCTCTGGCACGCATGGCAGTGAAGGCTTCATGCCCAGGGGTGTCCAAGAAGGTTATTTTATGCTTGTTAATCTCGATCTGGTATGCCCCAATATGCTGGGTTATCCCACCAGATTCACCAGCAACCACGCTGGTATTACGAATGTAATCCAGAATTGAGGTTTTTCCATGATCCACGTGACCCATGATGGTAACCACAGGGGCGCGGGGTTCTTCGGGAACCTCGGTATATTGTTCGCGCTCACGATCGATGATATCCACGCCATATTCATCTTCAAAGCGGAATTCCACCTTGAATTCATCGCAGATCATCTCCAGAGAATCCTTGTCCAACCGTTGATTCATCGTAACCAACTGACCCATCATGAAAAACTTAGAAATAATCTCAGAAGCCGGGACATTCATAATTTTTGCCAATTCACTTACTGAAGTATATTCGCGGATTACAATCTCATTTCCCCGGTCAACAACGGCTTGGGCTTCTCTGTGGTACTTTTTGCGCTTTCCGCTTTTCTGCAGAGTCTTCTTAATATTTCTGGATATGGCCGCTTCATCAATTTCCGCAGGTTCGGCAATTTTCTGTTTTACCTTTTTGGTGCTGGAAATCAGAGCCTTTTTATGTTTGCTCTTGTCTCCCAGTTCCTCATGGCTCACCTTTGCCTTGCCGAATTTTTTGGCATCAGCTTCTTTCTTCAAATCTGCGGCTGCAGCAGTAGCAGCAGGTGCTTTAGGTACGGCTACAGGGGCATCGGGGCGCTTCCTGGGTCCAGCCTGGTCTCTACGAAAGTCCGGTCGGGCCGGTTGGGATGACGGATGACTTCTGCGTTGAGTGGAATCAGTTCTTGTTTCAAAGAAGGATTTCGGCTTTTCGGGAGCAGGTTTTATGCTTGGTTCGGCGATATGCTCCGGGGTTGGTGTTTTTTCCAATTCCTTTGCCACCTGGGGTTCAGGCGTGCTGATAGCAGGTAGCTCTACCGGCGTTTCCACAGTCTTCGGCTCTGCCTCTACGGGTTCGGGAGCCTTATCTATAATGATCTGAGGGGTTTGAACCGGAGCAGGGGGAGTATCCTGTTTGGCTTTGGCGGCCTGACGCATTTCTATCAAGCGTTTGCGATCTCTTTCGGCGCGCTTCTCTGCATCAATCTGTTCGTTATACTTGTTGCGGATTTTATCAGCAACATCTTCCTCAATGAAGCTCATATGGCTTTTTACGCTTACACCAAGGTCGGTGAGATGCTTCTTTAGCGCCAAGGTGCTGATTTTCAGCTCTTTGGCCAATTCATGAACTCTTATCTGCAAAGCTTCCTCCACTATGCTTCAGCCTGCCAATACTCAAATATCTTGGCAGCAAAATTCTTATCGCTGATCCCAAATATGCCGGTTTCCGGTAATCCCAGGGCTACGCTTAATTCTTGCTTTGTCCCAGTCTCGATCAGCTTTACCGGTATGGCAAGGTTCCCCATTATTCTTTTCAGAGACGTCTTTGTACGTTCTGAGCTGTCCGCTGCCACAATTATCAATCTCAGGTTTTGATGCTTCAAGGCACGTTCGCAGGCATCCATTCCTGCTGAAAGCTTTCCGGCTTTTCTGGCAAACTGCATCAGAGTAAGGATTTTTACATTCATAATTTTTTACAAATCCTCTTCTGATAGCGCTTTCGCCATTTGTCCAGAGCCAGGAAACAAGACACGGCGGGACAGAGATAAAACTTGCGGCCAGGTAGCTGGCGCTGCGTATCAAACACAATTCCGCAATCCATGATGAAAAAATTCAGCAGCCTATTCTGGTCAATCTTTTTTTTGCACACTACGCAACTGCGCTGTGGCTGGTGATGGGCATGGCTGCTTATATTTGGCATATTAAAAATACTTCGCTGCTTCTTTCAGACGTTCTGCTGTTTTTTGTCCCATGCCTTCCAGATTGCAGAGTTCATCTATCGAAGCTGTAAATATGTCCTGAACACTGGTATATCCTGCTTGCCTCAGCACTTCGGCGATCTTTGGGGTTACTCCGTCCAGATCAGTTACATGGCTTATAGTTCTGCGTTCCTTGGCCATTTTTTCTTCAAATTCACTCTGCGTGTAAATATCGATCTTCAGACCTGTAAGCTTGGCTGCCAGCTTCACGTTTTTCCCTTGTTTTCCGATAGCCATCACTTTATCGGCCTCATCCACGATGACGCTGGCGGCACGATTACGCTCGATAATCACCCGCTTTACGCCTTCGATACCCAGGGCATGCTCGATCATCCTTTCGATGTCTTCGCTGTGAACCACGATATCTATTTGCTCACCGTGCAACTCTTTGCGGATGGAATCGATCCGGGTACCTTTGGGACCCACACAGGCCACGATTGGATCTACTTTGGGGTCGCTGCTTTCTAATTCCACCTTGGTACGGATACCGGGCTCACGCACAATCTTTCTAATCCGGATGGCTTCGCTGAAAATCTCTGGAATCTCAGCTTCGAACAGCTTTTTTACAAATTCCGGATTAGTCCGGCTGAGAACGATTACCACGCCTTTCTGGCCAGAACGTATGTTCACAACATAAGCCTTGATGTTGTCTCCCACGCGGTAAAATTCGTTTTCAATCTGCTCGTCTATCGGCAGCAGAGCATCAGTGTAGCCGATATCGACCCGATAACCGCCATTGTCGTCAATCGCCTTGATCTTCCCGGTTACGATGGTATGCTTCTGTTTGTTAAAGTCGTTCTGTATCTTGTCATCTTCCAACTTTCGGATTTTGTCCTGAATCAGCTTTTGTGCGGTCTTCACTAATTTCGGCTCAAACTCATGCAGGGCCATTGTTCTTTGGATATAGTCACCCAGGATGGCCTGTCTGTCATAACTGCTGCGGGCTTCGCCAAGAGCTATCTGCCCCAGGCCTTCCTCCACCTCCACAACCAGACTTTTAAAACTAACCTTAATGCTGCCACTGGCTTCGTCTGTAAAAACCTGCAGGTCTGCCTCTGGTTCCAAGCGCTTTTGCAACGTGGCAGTGATGGATTCCACGATGATCTCTTGGATCTGGGCTTTGTCCAATTGCTTGATAGCCGCCAGTTTATTCAGGGCTTCCAACATATTTGCACTCATTTCATTCACTCCCCTTTGGAATAGCTAAATATACCGTTTTAGCACGGGCAATGGCCTTGAAGGGTATCTCCAGGATAGTGCCCCGATCGTCTATGGTAATGGTATCCTGGTTTACTTCCAAAAGGGTTCCCATCACCGATCTCTTTTCTTCGGATTCACTATATTGAACGGCTACCTTTTCGTTTATTGCGCTTACATAATGGCTTTTCAGCTTCAACGGACGTTCGATGCCCGGCGACGAAACCTCCAGATAATAGCGCTCCGGAATGAGATCAAAGGTCTCAAGTTCTTCGGACAATGCCCTGCTGAACCTGGCACATTCGTCCAAGCTTACACCACCGATCTTGGTGAGATACACTGTGATGATCCGTCCTTTTCCAGACATCTTTTCGTCGATGTCGTACAAGGCCAGATGCATCTCCTGGCATAGCTTCTTGGCAATCTCTTCGATCTGAACCCGGTAATATTCCATCTTCTTTCCTCATGGTTAATTGGGCAATAAGGCCGATTCTCTATTCTCAGCTTGTTTCACTTCGGAACTTAGGGCCGAAAAACAAACAATTTTAATCAAAAAAAATAGCTATCCAATGTAGCTATCTGTTTCCGTAAATTACGGGTTTAAAATCAGTTGACCAGATTAATAAATCGGTTTCTACGCTTAAGGCCATTTAGTTTTCCCTTGTCTATCTGTCAAGCTAAATCTTCACTCACATCCCCCCGTTTTTCATACAAGGGATTTCCAGTTGGTTGTAATCATGGTAAATGCCTTTGTAGGGTTGGATATTGAATCTGGTAACAGAGGCGAAGCAGGTGTTTACCAG
>Ga0302250_1001119_pt1 | contig 21604 bp, 26 predicted proteins | sample AAG_RA_Asp_MG_FD_193536 | JGI IMG/M metagenome (GOLD analysis project Ga0302250, IMG submission 193536) | Enriched activated sludge microbial communities from anaerobic digester in WTTP, New Holstein, Wisconsin, United States - AAG_RA_Asp | ecosystem: Engineered > Bioreactor > Anaerobic >... | reverse complement strand
CAGAGTCGCCTGACATGAGTCGGACGACTCTGCTTTTTATGCGCAGTACATCGAACCCGCCACCCCCGTAACTTCACCCCGAAAGGAAATCAACAATGCATAACGATCCACTCCACATAATCGTGTTGCTGTGATGGGCAAGGAGATGTTCGCGGCACTGCCGCCGGTACCGGCGTCCGTCGAGATCGCTGGCGAGCACATCGAACTCACGCCGCTCAAGGTGGGTGAAGTGCCAGCATTCGCTCGGGCGGTACAACCCATCGCGGCGAGTCTTTCAGCATCGCCTGATTGGCTGGCAATTCTGGCCGAGCACGGCGAGGCGGTGATCGCAGCTCTCGCCATTGCGACGCGCCGTCCGGTCGACTGGGTGGCCGGGCTCGATCTCGATGAGGCTATGCGTCTGGCCGAAGTGGTGTTCGGGGTGAATGCCGATTTTTTTATCCGGCGCCTGTTGCCGAGCGTGACGCAGGCAGCGGCGCGGATCGGTCAGACATTGGAAAGCCCGACGCGTGGAGCAATGCCATCCAACGATTGATCGGCGCCGGCCACGCTTACCGCGACATCCTTGACTACACGCTGGCACAAACCGACGCCTTTCTTGTAGCCATCGACCGCCAGGAGTCCCGGCAGCTGGCGAATCTCCTGTCGATAACCGCGACTGGCAGTCAGGGGGGCAGCGAGGCGCTGCGTCGAATGATGAAGGCGCTGTCGTGCTGAAGCTCTCCCTAACCTCGACCGGCCTGCTGGATAAGTCCAAGTTCGACGCCTGGTCAAAGCAGAAGCAGGCCGCCATCCGCAAAGCGGTCGCGGCCGGAATGCAATCGAGCGGTAAGCCGATGGCCGACGCCGTGCGCAGCCGGATGAATGCCGATTTCACTGTCAGGAAGGCGGCGTTTGTGAGATCGCTGCGGGCCAAGGTCTACGACCGAAACCCGGACAAGCTGCCGGCGCTGTTCATTGGATCACGGATACCGTGGCTGGGCATTCACGTTCGGGGCGGCACCCTTTCCGGCCGGATGCTGATTCCGCTGACCCCGGAGGGGCGGCGCATCGGTCGTCGTGCGTTCAAGCGAGTTGTCGATGCCCTGATTCGTTCGGGCAATGCCTACTTCATCCGCAAGAACGGCCAGGCCATCCTGATGGCCGAGAACATCAAGGAAAACGCCTCGGTGCTGGCTCGGTTCAAACGGGCCGAGCGCCAGCGTACCGGGGCGAAATCCATCAAGCGCGGCACGGAGATTCCCATCGCCGTGCTGGTGCCGAGCGTCACCCTGAAGCGTCGCTTCGATCTGGAAGGTGCGGTGCGAGGTCAGTTGTCCGTCTTGGCTCGCGCCATCGAAAAGCAACTGAACAAGATTTGAGAGAGATGAACCCGTCGTGACCCAGGATCGTGCCCAACTGCTGATCACCGCTGTCGACCAGACCCGCTCGGCCTTCGACTCGATTCGCGGCAATCTGGCCAAGCTCGGCGATGAGTCGAATCGCGTGAAGGGGCTGCTCGCTGGACTTGGCGTGTCGCTTTCCGTGGCCGGTTTTGCCACCATGATCAAGAGCGCCATCGATGCAGCCGATCAACTGAACAAACTCTCGCAAAAGATCGGCATCTCGGTCGAGGCACTGTCGACCCTGCGCTTCGCCGCACAACTGTCGGATGTCAGTCTGGAAACCTTGCAGAAGGGCATCAAGGGGCTGTCACAGAACATCGCCGAGGCCAATACCGGGATTGGCGATGGGGCTCAGGTGTTCGAGGCATTAGGCGTTTCCGTCAAGAACGCCGACGGCAGCATGAAATCCACCGAAGCCGTGCTGCTGCAGGTGGCCGATGTTTTCGCCAACCTGGAGGATGGTGCGGTCAAGACAGCGCTGGCCGTAAAGCTATTCGGCAAAAGCGGCATGGACATGATCCCCTTCCTCAATCAGGGGGCTGCCGGCATCAATCAACTGACCGCCGAGGCCGAACGGCTTGGCCTGAAGCTCACTACAGAAACGGCGCGTTCCGCCGAGGCGTTCAACGACAATCTCACGGCGCTCAAGGCATCAAGTTCCTCGCTCGGCATTGCTCTGGCCCGCGACTTCCTGCCGGAACTGACCAATATCACCAACGCCATGCGCGAGGCGGCCAACGAGGCCGGAACGCTGAAGGCGTTGTGGGTCGGCCTGGGCGGTGTCGGCAACCTGATTTTCAACGGCACCGAGATCAAGCGCGCCCGCGACGAGGTCGCGCGGATTCAGGAACTGGTCGACTCGACCCGCAAGAAGGTCGATACCGGCAAGGCCCCGGTTCCGTTTATGCCCTTCGACGTCAAGTTCAACGAAGCGGCGATGGCCACGCTGAGGAAGAACCTGACGCAATGGGAGCAGGAACTGGCGGCAGCCAAGCAACGGCTGGACGCGCTGACCAGCCCGAGGCGCCCCGAGGAAAAGACCCCGACCGGCAAGCCCACCGAGGACATGCAGCGCATCGCCTGCGTGGTGTCGGGAGGTCAATGGGTCAATGGCAAGTGTGAGAAGAAGTCCGCAGGTGGTGCCGAGAAGGATGCGACCGGCGCGCAACTCGCTGTCGTCAAGGCGCGGGCCGAGACCGAGTTCAAAGTCCTCAAGGAAGGACTCGACCTGCAGAAATCCGCACTGGATCGCGCGCTCGATGACCGTCTGGTCTCGATCCGCGACTACTACGCCCGCAAGACGCAGATCGAGCAGCAGGCCATCGACCAGGAACTGGCCGCCAAACAGCAGGAACTGACTGCCCAATCGGCAGTGGCGGTCAATGGCAAGGACGAGGCGCAGCGTCTGCGCGCAAAGGCCGAGGTCAAGAAACTCGAAGGCGAAATCACCGTGCTCAACATGAAGCGCGGCGAAATCGAGGTCGTCAATGCCCACGCCGCCGCCAAGGCTGAAAAGGAACTGGCCGACGAACTCGCCCGTGTGCGTGACCGCTTGGCCGAGATCCGGGGCGGTGCGGGTGGCGACGTGACCCGGGCACGGCTGGAGCGCGAATACCAGCCACTCATCGAGAAGCTGCAGCGCATGGGTGACACTACCGGCGTGGCCGATGTCGGTCGCCTGATCAACGTCGAAGCCGACCTGGCCGAACTCGGCAAACTCGAACGCCAGTACCAGATCGTCACCGAACGCATGGCCATCCGCGAACGAGAACTGCAGGTGCAGAAGGATGCCGGCATGCTTACCGAGACGCAGATGCGGCGAGGCGTGCTCGATCTGCACCAGCAAACCGCCACCGAAGTGGAAGGCCTGATCCCGAAGATGCAGGAATTGGCCGCGTCCACCGGATCGGAGGAAGCCATCAACCGCGTGGCCCGCCTCAAGGTAGAGGTCGCGGGCCTGAAGACGGCAGCCGACGACGTCGCCACGCGCATCAACGGCGACGTAGAGAACGCCTTCGCCACGATGTTCGAGCAGATCGGCTCAGGCGCGAAATCGGCCAAGGACGCCTTCGCCGACTTCGCTCGATCCGTCATCTCGGCCATCAACCGCATCGCGGCACAGAAGATCGCCGAGGAATTGTTCGGCGGGATGAGCAAGGGCGGCGGCGGCTTGGGCGGTCTGATCTCCGGTCTGTTTCAGTGGGCCGGCTTCGCGTCCGGGGGCTACGTCAGCGGGCCGGGAACGACCACTAGCGATTCCATTCCGGCGCGTCTGTCCGCCGGGGAGTATGTCCTGCGCGCCGAAGCCGTGCGCCGGGTGGGCGTGGACTTCCTGCACGCTCTGAACGGCGGCATATTCGGGCCGCGCTGGTCTGGGCCACGTCTGGCCTTCGCCGACGGCGGCCTCGTGCCGGAGGTCGCCCAAGCCCCGGCTGCCGCACCGTCGCAATCGGTGCGCATCGTCAACGTCATCGATCCCGGCATGGCGGCCGACTATCTCAATTCCGCCGCCGGTGAAAAAACCATTCTCAACGTGCTCTCGCGCAACGGTTCCGCCGTGCGTGAATTGCTGAGGTAAGCCATGGCATTTACCAGTGGCACTGCCACCGATTATCTCGACCTGCTGAATCGGCTCAAGCAGTTCGTCACCCAGGACATGCTGCCGGCCAACGAACGCTGGTCGGTCTTGCGCTGGGTGCCCGGGCCGCCCGCCGAACTGGTGCTTCAGGGGCCGGGACTGGCCGGCACCGACCAGATCAACGTCGGCATCCTGTCCGAGGCCGGCGCGGACTACGGCAACTGGAAACTGCGCGGCTTCGTCGGCTGGAACCCGGCGCAGACCTTCGACGGCCAGTACAACCCGAGCGGCACGTTCTACGCGCTGCTGATGGCGTCCGCCATGCCCTACTGGATCGTGGCCAACGGCCGCCGCATCGTGATGGTGGCGAAGACCGGCACCTACTACGAAATGATGCATCTGGGCCTGTTCCTGCCCTATGCCACGCCGGGGCAATACCCGTATCCGCTGCTCGTTGGCGGCACCTACAACGGTTCGACGCGCTGGAGCAACTCGTACCAATACCGCAATCACCTGCCCAAGTCGTCCGGGTATTCGGGCGCGTACTACGCGCCGACCGGGATTTGGACCGGTGTGTCGGCGATGTGGCCGAGCAGTTGGGGCAGCAATACCCGGGAATGCCCGGATGGTTCCTATCCGTTGCTGCCTTTCATTCTCGCTGGGTTGGGCGAGATGGACGGCTGCTACTGCGTTCCCGGTTATGCGAATGCGGTGGAGAACATCATCAGCGTCGGCGGCGTCGATCATCTGGTCGTGCAGGACGTGTATCGCACTGGCTACAGCGACTACTGGGCCTTGAAGCTCGCGTGAGGTAAGCGATGGCATTTCAATCCGGCATCACCACCTCGGCGAACGACCTCCTCGACAAGATCCGGCTCTTTGCCACCGGCTCCTGCGGCTACACGCAGTTGATGTATCAGGCGGACGCCGGCTACTACCGCCTGCACCTGCAGCACGCGGCAAGCGGTCAGTACGTCCATCTGCATTCCTACGCGAGCTACGTCGCCTGGTACGGTTCGACCAGTTTCAACAGCGGGCTGGCCTACGGATCGCAGACCGTCGCCTCGGGTTCGTACTCCCTGACCCAGTTGTCGGGCAGCGCCGAGTACTTCCTCTTCGGCGGCGACGGCTGGTGCTACTGCGTCGTGCAGACAGCCAGCACCACCTACGCGCCGATCATCTTTGGGGCGATCACCAAGACGTGCACCTTCACCGGAGGGGCTTTCCTGTCGGACACCTACAGCACCTACGTGCGGGCCGACATCGACGGCAACACCAACAAGTGGAAGGTGGGCACCTCGGGCGTCGATGCCGTGCGCGCCTTCTACAGCGCGACGACGCGGCAGCTTGACAGCTACTCGCCCATCGCTTTCAACGGCGTGACGCCCCTGTATCCCTGCACGGTCGAAGTCGGTCGCCCGACGCCCAGCTATTTCTACTCGATGATGGGCTACGCACCCGGCGTGCGCCTGCTGCGGATGAACGGGCAGTACGTCAACAAGGACATCGTCACGCTGGGCGGCAACGACTGGATGGTATTCAGCATGAGCTACGGCGGCTACGCCTTCCTGAAATGACCACCTACGCTGGAGCCATTCTGCCATCCGGACTGCCGGCCAATCCCGCCTATGGCGCGGCGTACAAGTTCCTGCCAGCGCCTCTGACGCTGCCGTACCCGAGTGCCCTGGCCGGCAACCCGCCGACAGCCGGCCTGCTTACCAACAACCTGCCGGTTACCGAGATCGTATCGACCTTCGCGGGGAATATGGTTCGCCAGTTCGAGCAGGATTGGTATCACCACGTCCATCTGCTGCCGGCCAAGATCGCGTTGGGCAACCTGCTGTCGACGCAGATCCGCCAGGTCGAGGTGTGGAATGCGCATTTCGCCCCCAAGACCTTGTCGGCACTCAATGGCCAGAACGACGGCGGCATCACGCTGGCTGCCCCGGCCAACCCGCCGACAACCTACGGAATGCTGGAGTCACGTCTGCACAACGTTTCCGTGAGCCTCGACGGGCCGCCGGTGATCGAAGCGAGTTTCACATTCCAGTTTCCCGATGAAGCACCGACGCTGTTGATCTCCGGTCGGCGCGTCGTGGTGTTCGGCCTGAAACCCAACTGGGCGGACGGCTGGCTGGAGCGCCTGATGTGGGCGACCGACGTGCTGACTGCCCGCGACGGTACTGAGCAGCGTGTGAGTCTGCGCTCCAAGCCGCGTCGTTCGTTGGAATTCTCGATCCTGGTCGGGCGCGACGATGCGGCACTGCTGGATGTTCTTCTGTCGGCCTGGCAGTCACGCGTCTATGCCTTGCCCATCTGGCCAGACAAGGCATTCCTCTCGGCCGCGATCACTGCCGGCAGCACGGTGATTCCGATTACGACCACGAATTTGGAGTACGAGGCCGACGGGCTTCTGGTGATCGGATCGGACAGCCGCAACACCGAGGCAGCCGAAGTGCTATCGGTGGCGAGCAATGCCGTGACCCTGAAGCAACCGCTTCTGTCGAACTGGCCAGCCGGATCGTTCGTCGTGCCTGCGCGCACGACGAGGCTGCGCGTATCCCAGACGATATCAAGGGTAACCGACGCCATCGCGACGGCACGCCTGGTCTTCGACATTGCCGGCACCACCGCGATCACGAAGCAGGAATCGGCGACCACCTTCAACTCGATGGCGGTGTGGACGACGCGGCCAAATCGGGTGCGCGATGTCGAGGCGGACTACCGGCGACTGGCCGAGGTGCTCGATTTCGACACCGGCATCACGGCGGTAGATGACCATGCCGCACGGCCATTCGTGCGCCGTGCCTTCGACTACATCTTCAAGAATCGCAACGAGATCGCCGCCTTCCGGGGCTGGCTGGCGGCGCGGGCGGGACGACTGACGGCGTTCTGGCATCCGACCTGGGAAGCTTCCATCGTCCCGACCAAAAAAATCCTGTCCAACCAGACAGTGATGACCGTGGCCTCTCGCGGCTACGCCTTGTACTTCAACCCGATGCCGGGACGCGCCGAGGCGGCCTTCCTGCACAAGAACGGCACCTGGTATTTCCGCACCATCCAGGGATTCGGTGCCGGCACTACTGGCGACGAAGAGGTGATGACGATCAACCAGTCCTTCGGCTTCGATGCCAATCCCGAGGACTGGGTCGCTATCTACTTCCTGGAAAAGACCCGGCTCGATGCCGACCAAATCGAAATCAACTGGCAGACCGACAGTGTCGTGGAGGCCGCGGTGCCGATGCTTTCCGTGAAATCCTGATCGGACACCCTCATGAGCTACAACACGCAGGAAATCTCGGCGGCCGCCGGCCAGCCGGTGGAACTCTATCGCTTCGTCCTCGGCCAGCAGGTTTGGACGGTGACGAGTGGCCGCGAGGCGATCACCTATCAGGTCGAGAGCTACCAGCCGGCGGTGATCCGCCGCTCGGCGGTCGAGCAATCACCGGAATTCGCCCGCAACGGTATCGACCTCGAGTGCGCGCGAGATTTCGCTGTGGCGCAACTGTTCGCGGCGGCACGCCCCAACGGCGTGGTGTCGCTGACGGTGTTCCGCAATCATCTCGGCGACTCGGAATACATCACCTGGTGGAAGGGGCGCGTCGCCTCGGTCGTGTTTGCCGGTAGCACCGCAAAGATTCGCTGCGAGTCGATCTTTACGGCGCTGAAGCGACCGGGGCTGCGTGCCCATTACCAGACCGGCTGCCGGCACGCGTTATTCGATCCAGGATGCGGAGTGAATAACCAAGCCTACAAACTCGCCGGCACGGTGGCGTCCTTCTCCGGGCTGAACGTGACCTCCAGCACCTTCCTCGCGCAGGCATCGGGCTGGCTGACCGGCGGTTATCTGCGGGTTGCCGGGGTGCCACGGATGATCACCAATCACTCGGGCGACACCATCACGCTCTCGGCCGTGCTGCCGGGGCTCGCCGTGGGTGTGGCGTTCGAGGCTTTCGCCGGCTGCGACCGGACGTTCGCCACCTGCCAGTCCAAGTTTGGCAACAGTCTCAACTTCGGCGGGTTCCCCTGGATTCCTGCCAAGAACCCCTTCGCCGGGGATTCCATCGTCTGAGGGCAACACCATGTGGGTACAGATCGCGATCTGGGTCATCACCACGGTCATCGGCATGCTGCTTGCGCCGAAGCCGCCAAAGCCGGCCGCCCCCACGCCGGGGAATCTCGATGTTCCGGTGGCGGAATCCGGCAAACCCATCCCGGTGCTGTTCGGCACCCTGGTCATCCGGCAGGCCAACGTGGTCTGGTACGGCGACGTCAAGACCACCGAGATTCGCCAGTCGTCCGGTAGTGGAGGCAAGAAATGATTGTGACGCACGACGACGCCAAGGCCTTCGGCTATTGCAATGCCGGCCTGCGCAAGTGGTTTCCGCGTGACGGCGTGACCTTCGATGACTTCCGACAGCACGGCGTGACGGCCGAGTGGCTGCGCGCGACGGGCGATGCGATGGCGGCTCGGCTGGCCGATGAAGTTGAACAGATGCGCGAACGGCAGCGGCAATCGCAGGAGATCGTATAAATGGGCGGCGGCGGAAAAGGCGGCGGCTCGTCATCCTACGTTGTCGGCCACCGCTATTACGCCGGCCTGCACCTGGCGATCTGCCACGGCCCGGTGGACGCGGTGACGCGCATCATCGTCGGCGAACGCACGGCATGGAGCGGCAGCATCACGTCCTCGCAGACCCTCTACGTCAATGCCCCGGAACTGTTCGGCGGGGATTCGCGCGAGGGCGGCGTCCAGGGCTACGTCGAAATCAAGATGGGTGGCGCGGCGGAAACGGTATCGGGTTATCTGCAGCAGAAACTCGGCAGCGTCATTCCGGCTTTCCGAGGGGTGGTGTCGATCATCGCCCAGCAATGCCAGCTTTCGGCGATGAACCCCTACATCAAGCCCTGGAGCATCGAGGCGCGGCGCATTCCGGCACCGGCGGCACTGGGGAGCGGTTACATCAATGGCGACGCCAATCCGGCGCACATCATCTACGAGTGTCTGAACAATGCCACGTGGGGCTTGGGCTACGCGGCAAGCGAGATCGATGCGAGCAGTTTCCAGACCGCCGCGAATACGCTGGCTTCGGAGCAGTATGGACTGTCCTTGCTCTGGGAACGCGAACAGCCGCTGGAGGAGTTCATCGCGGAGGTGCTGCGCCACATCGATGGCACGCTCTATGTCCATCCGCGCACCGGGAAGTTCGTGTTGAAACTGGCCCGGGCTGACTACAACGTCTCCAGCCTCCTGGTGCTCGATGCCTCGAACATTCTGGAACTGGAGAGCTTCTCTCGGCCCTCGGAATCGGAACTCGTCAATCAGATCACCGTTCGTTACCGTGATCGTTCCACCGACAAGGATGCCGCGATCACGGTGCACGACTTGGCCGCGCTGGAACTGGCGGGGGGCGTAGTGTCCTCGGCCACGGTCGACTATCCGGGAATCAGCAATGGCAGTCTGGCATCCCGAGTGGCGCTGGGGGATCTCAAGCAGTTGTCGGTGCCGCTGGCCAAGGTGACGCTGATCGCCAATCGGCAGGCGTCGAACCTCAACATCGGCGACGTGTTCAAGTTCACCTGGCCGGAACTGGGCATTGCCCAGCTGGTGATGCGAGTCGTGCGCGTGTCATATGGCACGCTGACCGACGGGCGGGTGCGGATCGAATGTGTCGAAGACATCTTCGGCCTGCCGTCCGCCTCCTACGTGTCCCCGACGCCAACCTCGTGGGTATCGCCGCTGACTTCACCGGCTCAGGTGCCGTATCGCCGGCTGGGTGAAGCGCCGTGGTGGACGGTGGTCAAACGGGTGGTCGGCGAATCGGCGACCGCACAAAACGAGCTCGATCCCCAAGGCGGGCTGCTGGTGGCTTGTGCGAGTCGCCCCTCCGGGGATTCGCTCAACGTGAAGCTGCTGACGCGTCAGGGCAGCGCCGCGTTTGCCGAAGTGGACACGATGGGCTTCACCCCGAACGCGACGGTGACCAATGCCATCGACGAGCAGACGACCGTGCTCGCCATCGGCAACGGCCAAGATCTGGACGTTGTGAAACTCGACACCTACGCCTACCTCGACAACGAGATCGTGGCGGTGAAGGCAATCAATCTCGTGGCCGGCACGGTCACGGTGGAGCGCGGCGTACTCGACACGGTGCCGGCACCCCATCTGGCCTCGGCGCGCATCTGGTTCGCAGATGCCCTGGAGGCGCTGGTCACGGAGCAATACCTCTCCGGCGAGTCGTTGCAGGTCAAGATGCTGCCGGCCACCGGTCTCGGACGACTGGCCGAATCGGCGGCGACCGCCGACAGCTATACCTTTGCGGGCCGGATGATCCGGCCCTATCCGCCGGGGAACGTCCGGGTGAACAACGTTATGTGGCCTACGGCGATTCTCGGCCAGATGGCACTGACCTGGGCTCATCGCGACCGGATGCAGCAGAGCGTGTATCTGGTGATGCAGTCCGAAGGCAACATCGGCCCGGAAGCCGGCGTGACCTATACGGTGCGCTTCTACAACGAGAACAACACCCTCCAGAAAACCCTGATGGGGCTTACCACGACCGCCTGGACGTACCTCACGGCTGACGAGGCGACCGATAGCGGACTGGGCCGCATCAACGGCAAGTTCAAGGTCGAAATCGAAGCGGTGCGTGCCGGCTACACCAGTTGGCAGAAGCAGACGCGCAGCGTCGACCGTGCTGGGTACGGGCTGAACTATGGCAAATACTACGGAGGCATCTGATGGCAAGCACTGATCCGAATCTCGGACTCGCCTACGGATGGACGCTTGGCGAGTCGGGCTGGAATACCAGTATGGACGCAAACCTGAAGCGGCTCGGCGCGGTGGTCGGGCTCTCGGTCAAGGATCGGGATCTGACCACACCGCCGGCCAGTCCCGTCGACGGCGACCGCTACCTCATCCCGGCTGCTGCCACCGGCGTCTGGGCCGGCAAGACGAATCAAATCGCTGTGCGCGTGGCGAGCGCTTGGGAGTATTACGTGCCCAAGCTCGGCTGGCTCTGCTTCGTCGAGGACGAGGCCGTGCTCACGGCCTACAAGTCGGCAGGCTGGAGCGCCGGCATCGCCATCTGACACTGTTTCACCAACCCCGCGAACCCGCCCACGAGGCGGGTTTTGCATTTCTGGAGGACGAAAAAATGGATTCCACCCAAACCGAGCGCCGGAAGATGGTGACCATCCCGCAGGAAGAATTCGAGGCGATCCTGGAGCGCGCAGCCGAGCGCGGTGCCCGGCACGCGCTGGCCGATGTCGGCCTCGACGGGCCGGAGGCTGCGCACGACATCCGCGAACTGCGCGGTCTGCTCGATGCCTTCAACGAGGCCAAGAAAACCGCTGGGCTCACCATCGTGAAGATGCTGGTCACCGGCCTCGTGATGGCGCTGCTGGCGGGCGCATTCCTGAAACTGAAGCTGTTCGGAGGTGCGCAATGATCGAGACTCTACTCGGCGGCCTCCTCGGCGGGGCCTTCCGGTTGGCCCCGGAAATCCTCAAGTGGCTCGACCGTAATGGCGAGCGTGCCCATGAACTGGCGATGCAGGACAAAGCGCTGGAGTTCGAGAAGCTGCGCGGGGCGCAGCGCATGGCCGAGATCGGCGCTGCCGCCGATGCGGCGTGGAATACCGGGGCAATCGATGCCTTGCGAGAAGCAGTGTCGGCGCAGGGGCAGCGTTCAGGCGTGCGATGGGCCGATGCTTTGTCGATAAGCGTGCGTCCGGTGATCACCTACTGGTTCATGGCGCTCTACTGCGCGGCCAAGACAGCTGCGTTTGCCGCTGCCGTGACGGCTGGCGCTGGTTGGGGCACGGCGATCCTGCACGCCTGGACGGAGGCCGATCAGGCGCTGTGGGCTGGGGTGTTGAACTTCTGGTTCCTGGGACGCGTGTTTGACCGGGTGCGGCCGTGATCGAGGTTCCGAAAGCGGCCATCGATCTCGCCAAGCGGTTCGAGGGGTTCGAGCGCAAGGCAAAGCGTGGAATCGAAATCACCGCCGTTCCCTACATGTGTCCCGCTGGATTCTGGACGATTGGCTATGGCCACCTGTGCGACCCGAAGCATCCGCCGATCACCGAGGACGAAGCGGAGGTCTATCTGGCACGCGACCTGCAATCGGCGCTCGTCGCCACGCTGCGCTACTGCCCGGTGCTGGCCACCGAGCCAGAAGGACGGCTTGCCGCCATAGTGGACTTCACCTTCAATCTCGGCGCTGGACGGCTGCAGACATCAACTCTGCGGCGGCGGGTCAATCAGAGGGACTGGCAGCTGGCGACCCGTGAATTGCGCCGATGGATATACGGTGGCGGTCGGCCGCTGCCTGGCTTGATCTCCCGGCGAAACCGCGAAGCAGCCCTACTATTGCCATCGTGATTGGTATGTATCCGATGCATTGAGTTTCATATAAAATGCGTATGATGCATTTTTGTGGAGCTCTGCGCGTGGCGATCATCAGCATTTCGCAGCTCATCAAAACAGCCCGCGACGGGCGTAGCCAGGCCGAGTTCGCTCAAGAGCTTGGGATTTCGCAGTCGTCCCTTTGCCGATACGAAAACGGCGACACAAATCCCAAGGCAGAAGTGATCGAACGCTGTATGCGTCTCGTGCATTGGGGAGATCAGGAACAGGAACCGTCGGTCGACGAGCTGGCAAACAAAGTGCGCACTCAACTCGGGCGAGCCGATCAGGCACCTTTGCGGGTGGCATTGTCCAAGCTGATAGATGGGTTGGCTGCCGGATAGACATGGCTCGCGATATGAGCCACAACATCAATTAGGATGGAGGTTGAAATGACGACCCAATCACGCATCGAATGGACGGAACAGACGTGGAACCCGACAACGGGTTGCACCAAGATTTCCCCTGGCTGCAAGCATTGCTACGCGGAAGTGATGGCCGGGCGGCTCCATGCCATGGGCGCTCCGGGTTATCAGAACGGCTTCAAGCTGGCGATTCTGCCGGAACGGCTTGCGCAGCCATTGCAGCGTAAGAAGCCGACAGTTTACTTCGTCAATTCGATGAGCGACCTCTTTCACGAGGACATCCCGGATCAGTTTCTCGACCAGGTGTTTTCGGTGATTCGGCAGACGCCGCAGCACACTTATCAAATCCTGACCAAGCGCGCCGAGCGCTTGCCGGAGTATTTCAAGAATCGCGGTTGCCCGGAGAATGTATGGCTCGGCGTATCGGTCGAGGATCGCCAATACGGCGTACCGCGCATCGATTACCTGCGCCAGGTGGATGCCCATATCCGGTTCCTGTCAGTTGAACCGCTGCTGGAGGATGTTGGTGAGATGGATCTCACCGGCATTCACTGGGTGATCGTCGGCGGCGAATCCGGGCCGAAGGCACGGCCCATGAAACCGGTGTGGGTGGAGAACGTGAAGCATCAGGCGGATGAGGCCGGTGCTGCCTTCTTCTTCAAGCAGTGGGGCGGGTGGGGTGCCGACGGCGTCAAACGCCACAAGAAGGCCAACGGCCGCATCTTCCGCGGGCGCACGTGGGACGCCTATCCTCAGGCCATTCAAGCAGGCCTATAGCGTATCCAGAATATCCTTGGCGATCTTGGTCGCCAGACCAAACGCGGCAGGCTTGGGATTGGACGCCGCAAAGTAGAGCGCGAAGAGCGGCGCTCCGCTCGGGTTCTTTGAGTCTCCACCCTGATACAGAACCTTGGGGGCGGTCACGGCGGGAAATAGCCCCTTCAGTCGATTGGACACGAACTCCAGCATTTGACGGTGGTCGGCATTGCGTTCATCGCCATCATCTCCACCGAACAATGCTGCTTGTCGTTTCTGTACATAGAATGCCTGTCGCCACTCATCGGTGCCAAGTACGCGCGTGAGCGATGCCTCTTTGTCGGCATCCAGCGCGTCGGCGTTTTTTGCCGCCTGCCGATACAGGCCGGCATACGGGAACAAGTACCAGACATCGATCGCACCGGTTTTGGATATGGCTTCGAGTGTTGACCAATCAACATGCATTCCGAACGGGTCAAGGAACAAGACAGCACGTTCGTTTCGCCACTGGTACTGGCTGCATAGAGCTTTCAACGCGGCGTTGGCATCGTTCTGAATTACATCAATGACCTTTCCCGGGTACTCCGCACTCAGCGCATTCAGTGCCGCAAGCTTCTTCGATCGAAGCTCGATAAAACAGAATTTGTGAAATGCGGGAGTGGTGGCTAGAGCCCTCCGTGCAGAACCGTCGATGCTGGTTTTCTCGCCATCTACCTTGATGTCGCATCGACCTGTTCCAGCAAAAGCGTCGATATAAATCCTCGTGAAGCTTTGCTTGCTGAGCGCGGTATTGAACGCCACAAGATATTTCTCCAGCGCCTCCAGCTTGATACGAGTCCAAACGCCACCGAAGAAGTGTTGATCGCCTGACCCTCTGTCGAATCCATCTTCGGCAAGTAGGTCATCATCCTCATCGATCAGTTTTCCCATTGTGCGTTCCTCCTCTTACTCCGCCTTCCACCCAGCTTTCACCTCGGCCAGAACGGAATTGACCTTATCCACCACGGCCTGATCGACTTGGCCGTCCTCTCCAACTTCGACCGTGACGCGGATGCGCAGTGGATGCCCCGCAGTGGCTTCGCGTAGCGCATCGACGTGATCGGCCAAGTCCTGCACCTCGTGCAATTGCAATTCCGATGTGGCGACCTTGGAGCCGTAGTGCTTCGGCGGCGGAGGCTGCTTCACCTCGTTCTTGCTGACGCGAATCTTGATCGCGGATGCCCCGCCCATATCGCAGGGCCATGATGCCGAATCCAACGAACGTTCGATCAGGCCAAGGCGGAACGCTTCGTCCAGTGCTTGCGAGGTACGCACCCACGGCAGGGGTTTGCCAAACTTAGCCGAAAGCGCGCCGTGAATCATGTGCGCCGTGCTTTGTCCGCCAGACCACGCCGCTGGAAGTTGATCGGGCACGGTGGTCCCGCCGTTGTGCGTTGTGGTGACGCTCCCGACCCATGTGCCGTTGAGGTTCTTGATCGTGGACAGCCAGCGCCAGCCCCAATGTTCGTAGAGGAAGATCAACCCGCCGTAGATCACGCCCGCCGACAGTGCGGCGACATCGATGCGTCCGGCCAACTGCGGTAGTGCGACCAGCGCGCGCAGTCCACTGGCCGCAGCAATGGCGAGCGCGCCGAAGGCGAAATACACCTTCGGCCCGCGAAAGAAGTTGTCAGATGCGTAACCGACCTCGGGTTGGCGGCTTGCTTCCCTGGTGATACTCCTGACTCAACGCCCTGACGTGGCCAAATCATCGAATCCGCGCTTGCGAGGCCAATGTGTTACCATTCGCACCTAACGGTGGTCGCGGGTTCGGTTCCGTGTTCCACCACCACGAACACTTCCAAGTAAGTCCAAAGAAGGCCGGAAACCCAAGCAAATACAAGGGTTCTGGCCTTTTTTACGTCTACAGAGTTCCAGGTAGATCCGTTGCAATCCGACAGTAGGTGACAGTAAGATGGACAGTAACAGCACAGCCTTGAAAAGGGGTTACTGTCATGCCGCTTACAGATACTGCGATACGGAACGCTAAACCGGGCGAAAAACCCTATCCAATCAGAGACGAAAAGAGTCTCTACCTGATCATCAACCCGAGTGGATCGAAGTGGTGGCGCTGGGATTACCGCTTCGCGGGGAAGCGTAAAACGCTCTCCATGGGCGTCTATCCTGACGTTGGCCTCAAAGCTGCGCGTGATAGGCGCGACGAAGCACGGCGGTTGGTCGCAGACGGTATTGATCCCGGTGAAAACCGAAAAATACAGAAGGCGGCGCTGCTTGAGCGTGCCGAGAACAGTTTTGAGGTCGTGGCCCGCGAATGGTATGCGAAGTTTTCGCCGAACTGGGCGGCCAGTCACTCCAGCAAGATCATTCGTCGCTTTGAACGCGAAGTGTTCCCCTGGCTGGGTGGCCGTCCGATCGCTGAGATCAACGCACCTGAGCTGCTGCGGACCATCAAGCGAATCGAAGGCCGTGGCATCTTGGAAACAGCGCACCGTACTTTGCAGAACTGCGGTCAAGTGTTTCGCTACGCAGTAGCCCACGGTCTGTGCGAGCGTGATCCATCCGGGGATCTGCGGGGCGCACTGCCTCCTGTCAAAGGCCGGCATTTCGCTGCCATTGTCGATCCTGACGGTGTGGCGAAGCTGCTACGCTCGTTCGACGATTTCAACGGCAGTTTCGTCGTTTTGTGTGCGTTAAAGCTGGCGCCTCTGCTCTTTGTGCGGCCCGGTGAGTTGCGCCAAGCGGAGTGGGCGCAGATCGATCTTGAAGCGGGTGAGTGGCGTTACACAGTTACAAAGACCGATACAGCACATCTCGTGCCGCTCGCGTCGCAAGCGGTTGCGATACTGCGTGAACTACAGCCTTTGACAGGCCATCGTCGCTACGTCTTTGCAGGCCGCAACCCGCAACAGCCGATGTCAGAGAATACTGTCAATTCCGCACTTCGCCGTTTGGGCTACGACACTCAGAAAGATATTACCGGCCACGGTTTTCGCGCGATGGCACGTACAATTTTGCATGAAGAGCTGCATTTCGAGCCGGCCGTTATCGAGCATCAGCTGGCACACAGTGTTCCTGACGCGCTTGGTACGGCGTACAACCGCACCAAGTTTCTGAAAGAGCGCAAGGTAATGATGCAGGTCTGGGCTGATTACCTCGACAAGTTGCGAGCGGGTGCTGCAGTCATCCCGATACCGATGAAAGCAGGCTGATTTTCCTGTTTCGCAGAATGATCACTTCGACGTGACCACATTGCCCACGTAACGATTTGCCATCAGAATATCTGCTTCAACAATAAGACGAAGCATGGACAGGGACGACCATGGCCAGGAAACGGCAATCCCCTCTTGAAGATTTGATGGACATCAGTGCGCACCTGCCCTGGAAGGTCGGGGTTGTCTTGGCCCTTATCGCCTATCTGGTTTTTCACTATTTCGCCTCGCTACCACCCGTCCCTATCGCCACAGGCGATATGAAGAACTTCGGCCAATCTCTCGGCGGCAGTATCGGCCGGCAGATGATGGTGACGTTCTCGATGTTTTTGCAGTACCTCGTGCCATTCGCCTTAATCATCGGTTCTGCCGTCTCCTTCTTTCGCCAGAGGCGACAGCGTGAGTTGCACGGCGGGGTGGCGCGCAATCCCAGCCGGGATGCGCTTGAAAAGATGTCTTGGCGTGAATTTGAGGGGCTGGCTGCTGAAACCTTTCGGCGCAAAGGATATCGAGTCGTCGAGCGGGGTGGTGACGGCCCTGACGGTGGTGTCGATCTTGAGCTGTACATGGGCAGCGACAAGTACCTCGTGCAGTGCAAACAGTGGAAGGTGGCGAAGGTCGGCGTGGCCACCGTTCGCGAACTTTATGGCGTGATGACGGCAGAACATGCCGTAGGCGGGTTTGTTGTTGCTTCAGGGGAGTTTTCGGAAGAGGCGCAGAAATTTGCCGAAGGGCGCTCGATCAAGCTCGTCGCCACAAAAACACTGCTGAGCATGATTGGCAGCTCGGCGACAAGCACTTCCCCCGTAAAAGCCGAGCCAATCGTGGAACCAGCTTGTCCCAAGTGCGGGAGCGCCATGGTTCAACGTGTTGCAAAGACAGGCAACATGGCCGGCAACACGTTCTGGGGGTGTAGCCGCTTTCCCGCGTGCCGAGGGGTGCGGAACTAGAACGATGCGCGTTCGTTATTGTGCCCTGGGCTTTGCCCTGTTCTGCTCAACGGTGCTTGCACAATACCGTTGCGTAGAAAACGGCCGAACGATTCTCACCGATCGGCCGTGTGCCGGCGATAAGCCGACTACGTCGCCGCCCCAGCCAAACCAAATCGGCGAGCCGACTGTACATGGGGATGCTGCCAATAGTGCCTACGGATCACCTTCGGGCACATGGCGTGGCCATGTTCAATACCAAGGCACGAGTTCAGGTGGCGTAGTTCAAGAGGCCATGGCCGTTGTACCGATGGTCATCGACATAGATCCTCGCGGTCAGGTCAAAGGCAGCAGCCCGGAGAATGGTTGCGTGCTGAAAGGTATCGCGGCGCCGGGCTTCGCGCCCACCTTGCTGAACCTTGATATCACCCTGACGGGTTGTCAGTACAAAGGGCTGAATCGTCGCTTCTCGGGCAGCATCCTGGTCAATCAGGCGCAGAAATACGCGCAATTCTCGTTGAGCGGCAGCAACGTTGCACCCATGGGCAAGCTGACTTTGTTTGATATCAAGGGAACGCTACGTCGCTAATTTGTGTAAAACCTGCGTGGGGACTGGTCGTTCAATATTTACGAAGAGGTGAAATGAAATGGACTACTCAGAAGAACAACTGACGCCATGGTTTCCCGGAACCGTCTTGCCGGTGCGGCCGGGGCTGTATCAAGTCAAACAGCTCAGCCCCGCGAAGTTGATGAAGGGATGGTACGAGGACGGTCGCTGGAAGCTCATGGATGGGCTGTCGGTTTATCCGCCGACGAAGCTAACCAACCAACTAAAGTGGCGTGGTCTAAGCTCCGAGCCAAAGATCAACAAAGTGCCAGAAAGACGCTCCTTCACGCTTCTGAATGGACAGTTGGTCGACGAATAGCGCCAAGAGGCCGTGGTGTCGCTATTCCCGGCATGGCTACCAAATCTTCAAGTTCGCGTTATCCCTGAATTGTCGTCCGGCACGGACATACCGTTGCATCATCTCATCCGAACGGTGCCCGGTTTGCGCGCAAATACTGGCGGCCGATGCACCGCGTTGCACGGCGTTGGTCACAAATCCCGCGCGCAGGCTGTGCCCGGAGACTACGGCAGGATCGAGCCCGGCCTGCGCCGCCAGTCGTTTAATCACCAAGGCCACTGATTGTGCCGATAACCGTTGCGGCAACACCTGTTCGTAACGATTGATCGGCCGAAACACGGGGCCATCTTCAATGCCTGCTGCGGCTAACCATGCTGATAGACAACGACAGGGACAATGACGCCCACGCACTCGGGGAATGGCCACCTCCCGGCCATGTGCGACCTGATCCGTCTTGCTGCGCCGAATGCGCAGTACCATGCCTTCGTCGCTGAACTGAATGTCCGCCACATCGAGCGCCACCAGTTCGGAACGGCGTAAAGCCCCTGCAAATCCCACCAGTAACAGTGCTCGATCGCGTAACCCGCGCATACCGTGCAAGCCGTGCACCATGCGCAGCACCTGCGCCTTCTGCAGCGCCGCGACTTGCCGTACCGTGCGGCCACAGGTGCGGCGGACACCTTGCAAGGTCGCTTTCACCAGCGGGGAATGCGTGGGTGACGCGAATCCCCGCGCGGTATGTGCCCAAGCAATCGCTACCAGACGGCGCGATAACGTACTACTGGCTAACAGCGGCGCATGGTATGCAAGGTAGGCCGCCACCCGGCGCGGGGTGGCCGGGATGCGCCCTCCCCAAGCCACGAAATGTGCCACGTCGGCTTGATAACCTCGTCGGGTGTTTGTCGCCAGCGACGCCGCTAGATATTGGCGCACCGAGGCACTGTAACGTTGAGCGGTCGATTTACGCCGTGTGCCAATCCGATCGGTTTTCATGGGCGGCACCTGTTATTCGACCGTGACGTAGCGCAGGCACGTAGCGAGCAGATGATCGTAGTCGCCCGACGTCGCTTCCATGATGAATTCGTCCGCGAGTTCCGGGCGATCACTGTGCAGGATGCCGCGCCGCACGCGCCCGAGAATCGCGAATGCGTTGCCGTTTTCGCCAATCAGCTTGACTACAGCATTGGTCAATGGGGTGTTGTCGTTCGAGTTTGTCATCATTGTTCTCCATTGCGTTGGCCGCACGCCGAAATACGGTTCAGCTAGCGGGAATGTGCAACTGCGCTAGTCAGAGATCGCGGGTCGGTGGCGTGATGTTTCAAAGGGAAAAAAGCACCGGCATGAGGGTTCGCCCCTGCCGGTGCAGGGGCGTGGCGTTTTCGTTTATTTCGCTCCCATAACGCCACCAAAAGAGCTTGTTGTTATGGGTGATTCGGAGATGGCAGAGGTCGGCTCAGTACTCGCTAGGCAACAGCAACGTGGTCACGCTGCGATCCCATTCCGTGATGATCCAGAGCCGTTCGCTGCCGTTGAGGGGATAGCTCGACAGCAGCCGGCCCTCGTGAGTTACCGAGTAATCGTTCAAGGCAGCATCTTCTGGCGGGACGCTGCCCCAATCGCCCGATTGGTGGCGCTGCTGGAGCTCAGCGGCATTGGTTGCGGTGCGGTCGAGCAGATCGAGGGCGTCGGGGGTGGCCACTACGTTGCCGAGGGCAAACAGGCAACGGGACGGCGTACGGGTCGTTGAAGGCGTTGTGTTCATGCGTGATTTCCTTTCAATGGACGAGCGAACCCGGACAAGGCTTTCGGCTTTGTCGCTGGGCGTGCGGTTTTAGGAGTGGTGCGGCGGGTGGTACGGGTGGTGCTGCTAGATGTGCTGCAGAACTGCGGACCAACGAGGCGCCGAGTCATTGCGACTCGTGCGGCGTTCAACGCGCGGCCAACGCCGTGCGCGAAAGACGTTGTTAGGGCGTGTGAACGAAGCCGATCGGCTGTTTCACGCCACCCACTTTACTACGGCATTCCTGCCTCAGGCGCTGGAGCCATTCGTCAGCGGTCAGCGTGACATTGAACAACGCCGCCTGCCGCCGGACTGTTGCAAAATCGCCGGGCGTCAGGGTATTCAATTGATTCAGCGCGGCCCGGGTGTCGGCCTCGTGCCGAGTGCTCAGCCGCTTGAACTGCGCCCGAAACAGCTGCCAGCGCTGCTCAGGCTTCAGGTAGTCAAACTTGATCTTGAGTGCGAAGCGGCGCAAGGATGCCGTATCGAGGCGCTGCATCAGATTGGTCGAACAGATGAACAGGCCGTCGAAACGCTCCATCTGTGTCAGCATCTCGTTGACGCCCGTGACTTCCCACGTGTTTCGCGCTGATTGCCGCTCCGCTAGAAAACTGTCGGCTTCATCCAGCAATAACAGCGCACCGGCCTGTTGCGCCTGCTTGAACATCCCGGCGATCTTCTGTTCCGTCTCGCCGACGTAGGGACTCAAGATGTCCGAGGCACGGCGCGCGATAAGGGGCAGGCCTATTTCGCCGGCGATGTAATGCGCCAAGGCCGTTTTTCCAGTGCCCGGCGCGCCGTAGAAACACATCGCACCGACTGACTGTGGCGCGCGTTTGAGTTGTGCCACCAACGCCGGGATGTCGCAGTCAGGATTCAGATAGTCCAGCGCGTAATGGCACTCCGACAGGCTGAGACAACCTCCCTCGGGCCATCGAGATTGGCTTTGGGCTTCTCTGCTCTTCTCCTTCTTGTTGATTGAGAATACGGCCCGAATGCCATGACTTCCCGGTCTAAGGTTTTCTCACTCGTACTGGTTTCCGCTTCCGTGGGGTTATGTAGCTGTATCTACCTACCCATGACCACGTCAGAATATGACCCTGCGTGCGGCATTATCAAGCGACACATGACACTCCAGACGAACCAAGTGGAGGCTTTTGCGGGATGTCGCAATGAAGGGTGCGTGGAACTGCTGGTGCTGGCGGGCGTGGTTTCCGCAGCGACATTTGTGGTGTCGGGGAGCATCGCTGTTGTAGGGGATGTCGTTTATTGGCTTGAGGCCAAAAGC
>Ga0302250_1001118_pt1 | contig 21614 bp, 24 predicted proteins | sample AAG_RA_Asp_MG_FD_193536 | JGI IMG/M metagenome (GOLD analysis project Ga0302250, IMG submission 193536) | Enriched activated sludge microbial communities from anaerobic digester in WTTP, New Holstein, Wisconsin, United States - AAG_RA_Asp | ecosystem: Engineered > Bioreactor > Anaerobic >... | reverse complement strand
AAACAGGACAATCATCAGGAGAACAAAGAAGAACATTGAACCTTGCCAACGGAAACGTTATTTGGGATCTCTCTGGTAATGTCTGGGAATGGACTAATGATACTTGCACTCAAGGATCTGGAACAGGTAACTGGTACAATTCAGGAGCTTGGATTGAATGGAATAACTCTAACCTTGATGACTATGAACGAAAAACCGCTGGAATCGGTTCCTCTTTAACAGGTTCCAATGGAGTCGGTAGATACTATGGCTGCACTGCTACAGGCAACGCCTTTCTACGCGGTGGCCATTGGGGCTATGGTTCGGGTGCAGGGGCATTCGCTTTGTATTTGTACAATTCGCCGTCGTACACGAGCACGCACATCGGTTTCCGTTGCGCTCGGTAGTTCTGGCAATCTGGCCTGAGGGGGCCGCTCTAAGTGGGCCCCGAACCCATACTTAAGGGAAAAGAATTTAGAAAATTAGGCTAATCAGCCTTTTTTTGATAAAATATGAATATGGAAAATAAAGGAAAATCAGCAGTTAAGGATTTACTAGAGACTAATATATTTTCTGTTTCAGAATATATTGAGATTCTGAATAGTTTTCTCAAATCATTCGAAACAAGAATAAAAGGAGAGGTTAGTGAATTAAAGAAGAGCTCTGCTGGTCATGTGTATTTTTCTCTTAAGGACAAGAAAGACGGAAGCGTCTTGTCTTGTGTTATTTGGAATTATGATTATAGGATGTGTGGAATAGAATTAAGAGAGGGATTAGAAATTATTGCTCAGGGTACCCCAGATATTTATCCTTCTTCAGGAAGATTGTCTTTTAAGGCAAAAACAATTCAATTAGTTGGAGAAGGAGAATTAAAAAAAGAATATGAAAGATTGAAAAAGAAATTAGAAGAAGAGGGATTGTTTTCAGAAGAAAGAAAAAAAGAAATTCCATTGTTCTCTCACAGAATAGGAATTATTACATCAAAACAAGGAGCAGTTATTAGTGATTTTTTGAATAATATTGGAAGGTTTGGTTTTGATATTAAGTTTATCGATTCTAGAGTTGAAGGTATTGAAGCAGTGAAAGACTTAATTAATAGCGTAAAGACATTTAAGAAATGCCACTTAGATGTTTTAATTATTATGCGTGGAGGAGGATCATTAGAATCTTTCCTTGCTTTTAATAATGAAGCTTTAATTAGGGAAGTAGCTGATTTACCTTTTCCAGTGATTGCTGCAATTGGGCATGATAAGGATGTCCCATTGCTGTCTTTAGTTGCAGATAGGATGGTTTCAACACCAACTGCGGCTGCTAATCTATTAAATGAATCTTGGCAAGAAGCTGAATTAGAATTAAAGAGTAAAGAAAGGGAAATATTTAATTATTTTGCTTCCTCGTTGAATGATTTAAGATACAAGACTAACAATCTATTTTTAAAGATAAGTAGTAGACTAGATGAAATATTTAATGGTTTTAGAATAATAGAATACAAGATTAAAGCAGTTGTTCCTAAGATTTTAGAAACAGAAATCAAAAAGATTAAAGAAAAAATAGAAAGCATCGAAAGGGTCATTAATCAAAATGATCCAGAAAGAAACTTAAGGCTTGGATATTCAATAGTTTCTAATTCGAAAGGATTAATTAAGAAAATAGATGATGTTAAATTAAATGAATTAGTAGATATAAAAGTGTTTGACGGTATAATTAATACAAAAGTAATAAAAACAAAAAAATATGAAAGAAAAAAATCTTAATCAAAATCTTAAAAAGCTATCATTGATTGCCGAATGGTTTGAAAAACAGAAAGAAATTGATGTTGAGGAAGGCTTGGAAAAAGTAAAAGAAGCAGCTTCTATCATTAAAGAAGCTAAGAAACAATTCAAGGATATTGAGAATGAATTCGAAGAGATCAAAAAAGATATAGAAGAGGAGTAATTTGACCTTAAGATAAAAAGAGCTTAAAATAAGATTGGCTCGTTTACTTTTTTGAGTCTTACATTTACTTTATTGCTTGTGGAGATGGTCGTTTGAATAATAGTAAAAACCCTGTTATTCGAAAGATAGGATTGAAAATTTTGAATTTTGATAATAATGGACACGAAAAAAAAGGTAAAAATGGTAACGGAGAAAAAGATACCCCTCCAAAGGTTTATCCATTGGTAGTTTGTCCAAGATGTAAAAAGAAAAAGAGAAGCAGGTGCCATCATGGATATCCACAGTGGATATTTAAAAGATTGAAGATTTTTGGATTTATTTCCCAAGAATCAGAAAACAATCAAGATAAAGTAAGATTGTGTGATGATTGTCACGCAGAAATAGAAGAAATTAATCTGAGATTAGAAGCGTTGTTAATGGAACCACACATGAAGGCTGTGTTAAAACTTAAAGACCGCTTTTTGGCTGGAGAAGTCATTACAAACGAATGTATTGCCAGAGCAGCAGAAGAAAGCATTAATTCTTTAATTCAAAACAACAGACTAGAGGGGCAAGGCTATATTTCTTTAGAAGAAGAGATACCAGCAGAAAATATATGATTGCCTCTTTTTTTTATTTAGGTATAATTAAGGTATAAGAATAAAGATAAAATAAATGCAAATACTTTCAGATCAAAACTTTGAAGAAGTTATAAAGAACGCTAAATTGCCAGTACTAGTTGATATATTTACAGATTGGTGTCCTCCTTGTAAAATGTTGGGGCCAATAGTAGAAAAATTATCAGGAGAATATGCCGGTAAAGTTGATTTTTATAAAATGAATTTGGATGAAAATCATAAAACAGGAGAAGAATTTCAAATAGATAGAATTCCTACAGTTATCTTATTTGTTAATGGTGAAATTAAAAGTTCTTTTATAGGATTGAAGCAAGAACAAGAAATTAAGAATTGGATTAATTCAAATATCTAATGGATAAAGAAGTTGAAAAATTAATAAAGGAATACAAGGAATACGCAGAGAAAAAGGGAATACATTTAAATCCTAATGAGAAAGTGGTTGAGGGTGTTGTTCAAGCTATCCTTATGAGGGAAAAAACGTTTGGGAAAAAGTATTGTCCTTGCAGAAGAATGACTAATACTAAAGAAGATAAAAAGATAATTTGTCCCTGTGTCTATCACTTAGATGAAATAGAAAAGGATGGGCATTGCTATTGTAATTTATTTGTAAAATAATAAAAAACCACCTTTACGGTGGCTTTTTGTTATTCATTTACCCTTCTTACATATAGTTCGCTTTCAGTGTTGATTTCTATAATATCACCTTCTTCTACAAATAGCGGGGCATTAATAGTTGCTCCTGTTTCAATAACTACTGATTTTGTTCCACTTTGAGCCCTGTCTCCCTTAACTCCTGGAGTAACCTCTATAACCTTTAATTGAACTTTAATTGGAATGATTACATTGATAATTTTGTCATCAAAGATAATTGTTTTAACTTCTTGATTTGGCTTGATGTATTTTGCCTTTGATCCAATTTGCTCTTCAGTTAGTTCGAATCTTTTAGAAGCATCTTTAATGTCTGAGAAAACGTATTTTCCTTTGGCTCCATACACGAACTTAGCTTCTTTTTCTTCTATTTCTGCTTCTTCGAAAGAATCTCTTGGTTGAGCACTTCTAGAAATCAAGCTTCCGTTAATTAGGTTTCTAGCTTTCATTTGTAGATATGAATGGCCCCTTCCTTTGAATGTGTTTTCTGCTTCAATGATTTCGTATGGTTGATCATTGATGATAATTATTTTTCCTTTTATTAATTCTGAGTATGATAGCATTTTCTATTTTTATTAACTTATTATTTCTCTACCCTCCATTCTATTTTAGATTCCTTGTCAGCATATTCAAGCCATTCTCCATTGTCATCAATCACAAACCATTTTCTTTTAGTCTGAGACCAAACCATTGGTTGGTTCATATAATATGGTTTTTTGACAATTTCTTTTGGTTTTAACTTGTCTAATTCTAACCATTTCTTGAAAACTGTTTCAATTGAGTAATCAAGATTTCTTGATTTGGCCCATTCAGAAACTGTGGTGATAGCTTTTTCTGCTTCTTCTACAGAACCAGCAAGTTCAATTAATTGTTTGGCTGGTCTTGTGAATCTTGAGTAGATTATCTTCTTCTTTTTAGCTGATTCTTTGATTTCGTCAAGTGTTAATCCTTTAGAATAGAAAAAATGATTGACGAGTCTTTGTATTTCGCTTTCCTTTTTTTCTTTTGCAATTGTCTTGCTTTCTTTTTCCATTAACTTATTTTTTTGATTACGTTTTGGTAAAATTCTCTTATCTTTTCTAATTCTTTTTGTCCTTCTTTGGTTATCTTATACATTCTTCTTCTATCATCAAGAGCACTCTCTACAAAGCCTTGGCTTTCTAATCTGTACAATACTCTATATGGAGTAATGTTGCCAGGCCTGAATCCGAATTCTTTTTCAATTAATGCAGGAAGCTCCCAAGCATAATTGGGTCTGTCTTTTAGAGTAGAGAGAATGTATATCCAAAGATTTTCTTTTGTGTTTGATTTTAATAGTCTTTCGAAGGGTGTCATATGCTTATTCTAGAGGAAAGGGGGAGGATAGTAAAGAGATTAGTTGTTGACAAACTATTTTACCAGTGTAAAATACAAGTAATAAATAATATTTAAACATAATTTAAATAAAATATGGCTAAAAAAGTATCTAAACCAGCTAAGAAAGCTGAGAATAAGAAAGAGATTAGGATTGCAATCTCAGGATTAGGTAATTGTGCTAGTGCATTGATTCAAGGATTGTATTATTACAAGAATATTAAAAATGATGATGAATTAGTACCAGGATTGATGCATAATGTTCTTGGTGATTACAAAGTTTCTGATATTAAGTTAGTTGCAGTATTTGATGTAGACAAGAGAAAGGTTGGAAAAGATGTTTCTGAAGCAATGTTTGCTAAACCAAACTGTACTAAGATTTTCTGTCATGATATTCCTAAGACAGGAGTTATTGTTAAAATGGGACCTGTATTAGACGGTGTTGCTGAACACATGAAGAATTATCCAGAAGAACAAACATTTATGGTTGCTGACAAAAAACCAGTTGATGTTGCAGAAGAATTGAGGAAAGCAAAAGTAGATGTTTTGGTTAATTATATGCCAGTAGGATCTCAGAAAGCTACTGAACACTATGCTCAAGCAGCACTAGATGCTGGGGTTGCATTTGTTAATTCAATGCCAGTATTTATTTGTTCTGATGAGAAGTGGGAAAAGAAATTTAGAGATAAGGGAATTCCTTGTATTGGAGATGATATTAAATCACAGATTGGAGCAACAATTACTCACAGGATTTTGTCTCATTTGTTTGCAGAAAGAGGTGTTACAATTGACAGATCATACCAATTGAATGTTGGAGGAAATACTGATTTCTTGAACATGTATGGAGAAAGAGCAAGATTGAAGACTAAAAAGATTTCTAAAACAGAAGCTGTTGAATCTCAATTAGCCAAGAGATTAAGTTATGATAACTTACACATTGGTCCATCTGACTATGTTCCATTCTTAAAAGACAATAAAGTTTGTTTTATTAGAATGGAGGGAAGAAAATTTGGTAACGTACCAATTGAATTAGAATTAAGATTGTCAGTTGAAGATTCTCCAAACTCAGCTGGTTGTGTTATTGATGCTATTAGATTATTGAAGATTGGTTTAGATAGAGGAATTGGCGGAACATTATTATCATCTTCAGCTTATTTTATGAAGCATCCAATGAAGCAATTCACAGATGAGAAGGCAAGGGAAATGATCGAAGAATTTATTGCTAATAAAAGAGAAAGATAATATAATATATTCATATGGAACCAATAAAAAGATTCATCAATTCAGTCACAGAGGGAAACCTTTGGACATATATTCTTTCTCTTGGAAAAGAGAACGAAGTTCAAGAAAGTGAAGTTTCTAGATTAATATTTGAGAAGTTTGGTTTTCTACCAAACGACCTAATGGTTAAAAGCGTTTTATTCAGATTGAAAGGAGATGGATTTGTTAGTAGAGAAAAGTTAGCCGGAAAGAAAGCATACAAGATTACAGAAAAAGGAAAGAAAGAATTAGAATCTATGAAAAGTTTTTCTGCAGATTTGATACAAAAATTATAACAGCTTTTTAGGCTGTTTTAATTTATAATAAATAATTATAAATAAAATATGTTAGACACAAAAAGACATTGGTTTAAAGATTTAGAGAAATTGATTGGTTCTATTTTTGGAGCACTTCCAATTACTCCTAATCAATATACATATCTTTCAGGAGTTTTTGCTTTAATTGGTTTGTGGTTCATGATGGGAGAAGGTTTGGTTATGGCTACAATAATGTTTTTAATTGCAGCTGGATTAGACTTTGTTGATGGAGCTGTAGCAAGAGCTAAGAATATGTCTTCAAAAGTAGGAGCATATCTTGATACTGTTTTTGATAGATATGTAGAGGGTATTATCTTTTTTGGAATGTTGTTCTTAATGCTTCCAGAATTTTTAATTCCTGGACAAGCTTGGGTATATTTAGCAATCTTTGGATCTGTTGTAACAACATATGCTAAAGCAGCAGCTAAAGAAAAAGATTTAGTTAATCAAGAATTGAAAGGAGGATTATTATCAAGGGGGGAAAGATTGATTTTAATCTTTGTAGCTTTAATTTTGGGAATCATATATCCTGACTACACATATATGACATATGTTGTTGCTTTGATTGCAGTATTAGCTAATTTTACAGCTATTCAGAGAGTTCATTCAGCAATATCAATCAATACTAAATAAATAATAAGAGCGCCCTTCGGGGCGTTTTTTGTTATGTGTATAAAAAAAGGGAGTAACACGTGGTTACTCATATTGAGAAATATTGTTGAGGTTCACTACTTCTGGACCACAGAATATTTCAGTGTAGGGCGCTGAGGTTTTTTGTTTGAGGATAGACGTTGCTAATTCCGCTGCTTTATATCCTTGACCTATTGGATCTTGGATTAAAGTGCAAAGGATGTTTCCGTTTTTGATATTCTCGGCTACTTTCTTATCAAGATCTATTGCAATGATTGCAGAGATCTTGTTGGGGTACTTCTTTTGCATTTCAAGAGCAAATTCTGTACCGATTATACCGAGAGAAACAAAAGCAGAATTATTTTCCATCATCTCACAGATGACTCGTGACTTTTTAGCATCGTTTATATCTATCACACAAACTGGAATGCCGAACTTTTTGGCAATCACCTTAAGACCTTTTATTCTTAAGGAGTAGCCATAGTGTTGCGGTTTGTCACAGAGGACATATATGCAGTCAATTATCTTTCCGCAAGCGAAAAGTATTTTTCCTGCCATTTTCCCAAATTCTACCTCATTTGGTCCTACATAGCCCCTAAGCTTTTTCCCTAAAGCTCTTTTAGCCTTAAGGTTGGGAGGAACGTTAATAGCGACAATTTGTCCCTTGAATCTTTTTAAGATATCAAGAAGACGATTTTCGTATTTTCCCATTCTCGGGGTTAAGGGGAGAACAATAATATTAGAATTCTTTGTAGAGATTACGTCCTCTACAAGATTAATATATTCTTCAATATCATTGTAGTTTTTCCTTATTGACAAGACAAGGAAAAGGATATAGGGATAGAATTTCTTGAAAAACGATTCAAATCCTTGGCCGATTTGTTTCCAAACCGTCGAGCATTTTTCTGACAGCGGATATATTCGGCTGTGCGGAATTAGGCATATTATACCATTAATCTCTTTGTTTTCGTCCATTTTTCACCCCAGCAGTTTAATTGTAAGCTGCTGAGATTAATATGCTATAAAAAAAAAGAGATGTCAATGTTTGTTTTGCATAATAAATTATGATAACTTATAAGTAATTATAATTAGATAAAAAGTTAAAAAATGAATAAAGAAAACATAAAAGGAATTATTTTTGATTTAGATGGCATTTTATTTGATAGTGAATATTATCAATGGCAAGGATGGGTTGAACCATTAAGAAAGTATGGAGTTGAGTTGACTAAGGAATTGTATTTTAATTATGCTGGCAAGAGTGGAAAACAAATTGATCAAGAATTAATAAGAGATTTTAAATTAGATTTGAAAGAAGAGGATTTATTAGAACAGAAAAAAATATTAATTGAAAAATGGTTCAGCGAGAAGACAATGCCTTTAATGCCATTTTCAAAAGAGACTGTTGAATATTTTATTAATAATCCAAAGTTTAAAATTGCTTTATGTTCAGGTGGAGATGAAAAGGAAATTATTACAAAATTAGAAAAAAATGATTTTTTAAAGTATTTTCCTATTCTTGTTGCAGGAAGTCATGTTAAAAGAAGTAAGCCTTGGCCAGACATTTATTTATTAGCAGTAGAAAGATTGGGATTAAAGCCAGAAGAATGTTTAGCTTTTGAGGATACTCAATATGGCCTTCAAGCAGCCAAAGATGCAGGAATCAATTGTTTTGCGGTGCCTAATGAGTACTCAATAAAGCAAGATTTTTCTAGGGCTGATAAGATTTTAAGTTCTTTAAAAGAGGGAATAGAATATTTTGAGAAGTAGATAGTGAAAGCAGGCTAATAACCTGTTTTTTTGTTTGGGATAATTAGTTTGACAATAAGGTAAATATGTTTTATAATTATATTAACAATAACAGGGGCGGAGCTCTTGCTATTGCTGTATATTAAAAGGAGAATTGAGTACCATGAAAGCAAATCGTACTATTCGAGTTGCTATTGCTGGTCCCGGGAACTGTGCGTCAGCACTTGTTCAATCTGTTTTTCGTGAGAAACTGAAAAAAGATTTGAAGGGTGTTATGCACAAAAACCTGGGAGGTTACGGCATAGCAGATATTAAATTCGTTGCCGCCTTTGGTGTGAGCAAAGACCAAGTTGGAAAAGAATTGAGTGAAGCACTTTTTTCTTCAACCAACTGCACACAGAAAATCTCAGACATTCCCTATATGGGAGTCTGGGTTAGCCCTGGCCCTGTTCTTGATGGGGTTGCTGATCACATGAGGAGTAAGTTTTGTCCTCATGACATGATTATCACAGAAGATGATGTTGTTGCGGTTCTCAAAGAGTCAAAGGCAGAAATTCTTTTGAATTACATGCCAGTAGGTTCTGAAGAAGCGACTGCATTCTATGCAAACTGTGCCCTGAAAGCAGGATGTGGTTTCATAAACTGCATGCCTTCTTTCATTTGTTCGAAACCAGAATGGGCAGAAAAATTCAGGAAAGCGGGGCTACCTTGCATCGGGGACGATGTAAAATCCCAGATTGGTGCAAGTGTTTTAAATCGGTCGATTCTTAACCTCTTTGACATAAGAGGAACAGAATTTGAGGGACCTCAAAAACAGCACAATCGGGGCAATAATTCGGATTTTGAAAACATGAGTGGCAGCAGTGAAGAAGATAGACTTAGCTCAAAGTATAAGTCGAAAACAAACACGGTTGTCTCGAATGTTTCTCAAGATGTTGATTTCGACCTAATCTGTAATGGTCTTGACCGAACCCTGAAGGGAGATGAAAAGGTTTGTGAGATCAGAATTAAGGCAATCGGTTGTGGAGCAGAAATCACCTTTAATGGAGAGCTAAAGGTTATTGATTCATATAACTCAGCAGGAATTATTCTTGAAGCAATCAGAATCATGAAGCTTGCCTTAAATCGTGGCATTACTGGACCAATTATTCCAGCCTGTGCTTTCTTCATGAAGACACCTCCAGAACAAATGGAGGATAATCTTGCAAAAGAACTTCTTGAAGACTGGATACACGACGATTCGAGAACAATTATTTGTTCTCACAGCAGAATTCAGGACTTCTCCTATTCAGGTCAAAAGTATTCTGAATTTTGGACAAGGACAACAAGAGAACTTATCTCGAGTGCATTAAGGAATCACTTGAAGGTAGAGATTATGTCTTTGAAAGACCACTATCACGACGAGAAAGAATATCTTGAAGTGGTCAGGGAAGCAGTCAGGAAGCTTCTCAATTATCCGCCTGGATATGAGAAGAATTTAGTTCTCCCATTCAGTATCACTGACAAAAATCTCAAGAAGAAAATGATCAATCTTCTTCAGGAATGTGAAGGAATAAACATCTTTGGCATCAACGTTGCTCCAAATGAAGAATTCCTTTCTCATGTTCCAAATATTCACGGATATGTCGGCATGAATGAAACTAAAGTTGGCGAAGAACTTTACAAAGAGCTTCTTTCGCTGGCAGATGTTTCAACCATTATGATTATCCGTCATCAAAAGAACCAAGGTCTTGAATGGCGAATTGAAGCCATTAAGAGGTTGGCAGAAGCAGACAACAAAAAGGTGATTGTATTCGGTGTCCATGAACAGAGACAGATTAAGAAATATGTCGATGCAAAAGGAACAGGTATTATTACCTTAGGCTGCCGAGGCACAGAAGTTATTCTTGGATTAAGGTCAAGTCGTGATACGCCAATCGTATGCATGGACAACAACTCAAAAGTTGATGCATTCTTGGATCAAATGGAAATCGCATCTTGCTTTAGTCAGGAAGAAATCTATAAGGGAATAATTTTTTCCGGCATTATCAATGCAGAAATGTCTCCCACGGTAGCAAGAGCTTAGGAGGTTAAGTGATGAAGAAAATTAAGATTGCCTTGGTGGGAGTTGGCAATGTTGCCTCCTCTTTTTATCAAGGTTTGAGTTACTACTCAAAGACGAAAGGAATGATTCCTGGACTCATGAGTGGATCAATCTGCGGATATTCCATTTCGGACTTGGAGGTTGTCACAGCTATTGATATCGACGAAAGAAAAGTCGGCAAAACATTAGACGTGGCACTTCAACAGAAACCAAACTGTACAAAGGTTTTTGTAAAGAAGTTTAAACCATCAAAGGTTATTGTGAAAATGGGTCCAGTTTTGGATGGGGTCGGTGACCACATGAAGAACTTCCCAGTCGATCAAACCTTTTTGATTTCCAAAGAGCCAGCGATTGATGTTGTGGCTGAGCTGAAAAAATCAAAAGCTCAAATCATGATTATCTTACTTCCTGCTGGATCTCACGAAGCCGTTAGATTTTATGCTCAAGCAGCAATTGATGCTGGCTGTGGCTTAATCAACGGGATGTCAACTTTCATTGCTTCTGATCCTGTTTGGGAAAAGAAGTTTAGGGAAGCAGGTCTTCCTTGTGTGGGAGACGATGTTAAGACCCAGATCGGAGCAACAATTGTTCATCGAGCTCTAACCAGGCTGTTTGCTTATCGAGGAGCAATTCTCGATACAACATATCAGGCAAATTTTGGCGGGAATACAGATTTCTTGAACATGAGGAATCCAAAGAGGACAGATGCGAAATTAACTTCAAAATATGAATCAATTAATTCGCTTCTACCCAACGAGGGACTGAGTAGGGAAAATCTTTATTCTGGTCCAGCTGACTATATGCCTCACTTGAAGGACAACAAGATTGCCTACATTAATTTGCATGGCAAGCAATTTGGAGATATTCCGATTGATATAGAGTTAAAATTATCAGTTGAAGATTCTCCGAATTCTGCATCTTGCCTTATCGAAGGGGCAATGGCATTAAAAGCTGCAATGGATAGAGGTATTTCTGGGGACGTAACTTGTGTGAGTCAATACATTATGAAACGTCCTTTAGTTCAACCAAGGAGCGATGAGGATGCGTTAAAGGACATTGAAAAGTTCATAAACGATCGTTGTCGCAATATCTTAATATCTTTTGCGAGAATCAGAAAACTTGTTCAGTCTGGAGAATATCATTCGGAAGCCTGGACAGACATCATTGAGTCAGCAGAAAGAGAAGCTGAACGTCTCGGGATTCATCTCGAGACAATGGCTCCTGAAGAAACTTACAATGATCCAAAAGAGTTTATTTATCTCGTCAGAACTGCTGTCGAGAAATTGAATTCTTTCCGTGGATATGAAAGGAATTTGTATATTCCTTTCCACATTACCAATAAAGAGCTTAAAAAGAATCTTATCAAGATTCTTCAGAAATTTACTGGCAATATCTATGCAGTAAATGTTCCTCCAGATGATGAATATCGCAAAAAGTTAAAAAATATTCGTGGTTACATCGGTATGGACGAACAGGCTCTTGGAGAAAAACTTTTCGATGAGCTTGTCTCTAAATCAAGCGTAAAAAGAATTATAGTTGTCCGTCACGAGGAAAATCAGTATGGCCACGATCTTCGTGCAAAAGGGGTAACTACGCTTGCTGAAAAGCATGGCATCGAAGTCTTTATGGTTAAACATGAAGACACTGAAAGGATGAAAGAAATTATACTAATGGGTGATGTTGGTGTAATAACCTTCGGTTGCCGAGGTACAGAAAAGATTCTTGATATTGATATCGACGTTACAATTCCAATCGTGACAGTTGATACCAATAAGAGAATTATCAGAATGGCAATTAAAGAAAGCAACAAAGTAATCCTTGCTTCCTTCATTCAAGAAGGATTGTATAGGGGAACGATGTTTTCTTTCAATGATTGTATTTTAAATCCATCAAGAGCGGCCACTTGAAAGGATAATAAACAAAAATGGCGAGAGCACAATGTCTCTCGCTTCTTTTTATACAAGTTAGTCTTTTTTGAGCAGACCTATTTTAGACAGAAAAGGAGTTAAAACATATATTAATGGAGATTTTCTTCCATTAACTTTTGTTTTCTTTTGGACGATTGCTTGTTTTAATTCTTCAATAGTATTTCCTTCAAACTCTGTATAAGCATAACCAACAGCTTTGTCGTAATGAGAATCTCCTCCGCCAGTCATTGCAAGATTATGTTTTTCTGCAAATTGTCTTGCTTTTATATCAGGACTTGTTCCAGGTTTTCTAGCATTAAATACTTCAATTGCGTCAACAAGATCAAGGTATTTAGTTATATCATCTCTAAATCCCTCTGCTCCATGGAAAGGATGAGGAATGATAACTAATCCGTCTTGTTTTTTGATTTCTTCCATTACCCATCTTGGGTCTTTTTTATATCCATCAATTCTTTCTTTAAGGAATAAACCCATAACATCTCCTTTCGTTGTTTTCATTTCTTCTCCTAAAACAACTAAACAGTTTAATTCTTTTGCTGCTTTTATTGCTTCTTCCCAGGCATTAGTATTTTCGTGATCAGTAATAGCTACTCCATTTAAGCCCATTTTTAAAGCTTGCTCCATTATTTTCTTGGGAGATGGAGAAGCATCATATGAATATTTGGTATGGCAGTGTAAATCTATTTTCATGGGATTATTATATCATTTTTATCATATATTGAAACTAGGGTGATTATTTGTTATTCTAAAGCCATGAAGAAAAGGATATTTATAAGCATTGGGATTCCAGAAGGCGCCAAGAACAAGTTAGTGTCTTTTGTCGAGGAGATTAATAATTCCTTTACCCATTTTAATGATTTTTGTCCTATTAAGTGGACATGGAGAGAAAATCTTCATGTAACATTATTCTTTTTGGGAGAAATAGAAATTGAAGAGATTCCTTCTATTTTTGGAATTGCTGAAGAAATAGTAAATAGGCACAATTCTTTTAACATGAGATTAAATAATATTTCATATGGGCCTAACGAAAAGAATCCTAAAATGGTTTGGGCCAAAGGAGAAAAATCAGAAGAATTAACTAGTTTGCAGCAAGACCTAGAAAAGAATCTATTAAATATTCGTGAACCAGATAATGGATTTGCACCGCACATTACTTTGGGGAGAATAACCCAATGGGAATTTAAGAAGATTGATTTAGAAGAAAGACCAGAAGTTAACAAAGATATTGATATTTTTTTTACAGTCGATTCAATTGACATTATGGAAAGTGAGCTTAAGAAAGGTGGAGCAAGGTATACTGTATTAAAATCATTTGGATTAAAATAATATGAAAATACACTTTATCGGAATAGGAGGAATAGGGATTTCGGCTTTGGCTAAATATTATTTAGAAAAAGGAGAGCAGGTTTCTGGCTCTGATCTTTGCACTTCTCAAGTTACAGATGATTTAATTAATAAGGGAGCAAAAATAAATATTGGTCCTCATGATGCTAAAAATATTACTGATTGTGATTTAGTAATATACAGCCCAGCTGTTAAAGAAAATAATCCAGAAAGAGTTGAAACCAGAAATAGAGGAATAAAAGAAATGAGTTATCCTCAAGCCTTAGGAGAAATGACTAAGAATCATTATACAATTGCTGTTTCTGGAACTCACGGCAAAAGCACAACCACATCAATGATAGCCTTAGTTTTGATTGAAGCAGGACTTGATCCAACAGTTGTTGTCGGAACTAAATTAAAAGAATTTGATAATTCTAATTTTAGAATGGGGAAGTCAGAGTATTTAGTAATAGAAGCTTGCGAGCACGAAGCATCATTTTTAAATTATTGGCCTAAAATAGAAGTGATAACAAATATTGAAGAAGATCATTTAGATTATTATAAGAATTTAGATAATATTATCAAAGCTTTTGACGAATTCGTAAGTCATCTTCCAGAAGATGGATTGTTAATAAAAGAAAAAAGCGTTCCAACACAATTTAAAAATACAGAAATATTTTCTTTGGACGACAAAGAGGATGTTGAAATGATAAGAAGGGTTATTAAGATTCCAGGAGATCATAATATTTTAGACGCATTAGCCACATTAAAGATTTCTAGAAAACTAGGAATAAGTGATGAAGTATTTTTAAAAGCTATTTCTAAGTTTTTGGGTACATGGAGAAGGTTTGACGAAACACAATTTTCTAATTTTGTTCTAATTGACGATTATGCCCATCATCCAACAGAAATATTAGCAACTCTAAAGGGGGTAAGAGAAAAGTATGCATCTAAAAAAGTTTTGTGTGTTTTTCAGCCACATCAATATCAGAGAACTTATTTATTATTTAATGACTTTGTTAATGTTTTTAGAGGTGTAATTGATGATAAGATGATTGATCAATTATTCTTAATTAATATTTATGATGTTGCCGGAAGGGAAGACAAAGAAACCAAAGACAAGGTTAGCTCAGAAAAATTAGTTAAAGAAATCAATAGAGAAAAAGCATTGTTTGTATTAAATGAAGAATTATTTAATAAAATTAAAGAATTTGATGTGGTTATTTTTATGGGCGCTGGTAATATTTATAACCTAAGTGAAGAATTTAAAAAGCTCAACGGCTATTGCACAAGATAAATCTATTGTAAATAAAAATCTTGGGGTATATAATTAAATAAAAGAAAATAAGATTACTAATAAATTAATTGTAATTTACAATAGTTTTTTATTAGTTTTAAATTATAATAAAAAATAATAAAACAGTCATGATTAATGAGGACCATAAGAAGTATTCGGTAGAAGAATTTGTAGCAAAGTTTAAACTCGAGCCTTGTGTTGCAGAATTGTTAAAATTCATAGAAAAGGATAATGAGATGATCAAAGACCTTCTCATTAATAAGTACTTGCAAATACCTCTTTCTTCTAAGGAAGAAGAAGATATTCGTGAATATTTTATAAATAATAGCGTCTTTAGTGCTGCAACCTTAGCCAATCCTGCTACTTCAGTTGTTACAGAATTTTTGTATGATCCTAAAGCAAGTTCTCCTATTGATAAATACTTTTTTGCTTCAAAAGGGGGAAAAGCTATCCATTCAAGATTAATTCGCGTAGAAGAGAATCTCCATTCTTTAATCGAAGAATGCTTGAAGAATAATAAGAAAGTTCTTGTCGCTAATTTGGGGGGAGGGCTAGGTAGAGATATTATCAATGTTTTTGCTAAATATTATAAAGATAATGATAGTATCAAGGCTTTGAATTTAGACAAAGACAAGAATGCTAGCAAAAGGGGGCAGAGAATGGCTGAAGCGAAAGGAGTATTAAATAAGATAGATTATGTTGAGGGAAGCTTTACAAGGTTTAAGCCAAAAGAAAAATTTGATATAATATTATTAGTCGGAGTTCTTTGTTCTTTACCTCCTGAAACATGCGTATGGATATTAAACAAAATAAAGCCGATGTTGAATAAAGAAGGTTTTATTATGGCTAGCAATGCTACTCCTCAAATGCTGAAAGAAGACCCCTTTACTTATATGATTATGAATATAATGGGATGGAGCTTGATTTTTAAGAATGAGGATGAGTTAAGAGCTATTTTTGCAAAATCAGGATTAAAATGGCAAAGAAGTTTTACCGATGATTATGGTTTCCATCGCATGGCGATAGGAACAAAAAACAAATCACTTTTTAATCATTTTTAATTATGGATTTCTACATTATTTCCAGTTTTCTTAATGGTATAGTGGCAATTCTTTTTGGCTGGTTTATCTTTTCTAAAAATTGGAAAAATGTAACAAACTGGACTTTCTTTTTAATGAATATCAGTGTTGCTATTTGGAACCTTGCATATTGTGTATGGTTTTCTAGGACAGATCCAGTGAGCGCTCTTTATTGGTCAAAAATGCTTAATTTGGGAGCTACTCTTATTCCTATCTTTTATCTTCATTGGTCATTAAGCATAATTAATCTAGTTAAGGAAAAGAAGAATATATTGATTTTTGGTTATTTGTTTACTCTTTTCTGTTCTATTTTAAGCTTTTCAGATTTTTATATAAAATCAGTAGATCAGGTTGGCCGCTTTTCTTTTTGGCCTCAAGCAGGTCCGCTTTATTCTCTTTTTCTAATATTTGGATATTATTTTCTTACTATTTATGGAATGTATCAATTATTTAAAGCTAAGAAAAAAGCAAGCGGAGAGAAGAGTCATCAAATAGATTATGTTATTCTCGGTTCTTTATTGGGTTTTGGTGGGGGAGCTACTAATTTTCCTTTTATGTATGGATTGAATATTGTTGAACCAATTGGACAACCAATGGTTATTTTTTATATTATTATATTTGCTTTAGCGACTCTAAGATATCATTTATTCGAGATTAAGATAATTTTGGTAGAATTTTTTGTTGGAATAATGTCAGTAGCTTTAGCCTTTTTATTTCTATTCTCTCCAACAGGAATGCTTAAACTGGTTTCTGGATCTGTATTTTTCTTATTTGTATTATTTGGAATTTATTTTATCAGAATTATTCATAGGGAAATTGCTGGCAAGGAAGAAGCAGAAAGAATCAGTAGGCTTAAAACAGAATTTATTTCAATTGTTTCTCATCAATTAAGAACTCCATTAGCAGCCATAAGAGGATATGCAGATATGATAATAAAAGGAGATTACGGAGTGGTTCCAGACGGATTAAAAAGTCCTATTAATTATATTCATGACACTAGTATAAGTATGATTAAAATGGTCAATAATTTATTGAGCATTTCTAGGCTTGAAAGAGGAAAAATAGAATTAAAAATTCAAGAAGAAAATGTTTTAAAATTAATTTGTGATTGTATTAAAGACGTTAGATTAGCAGCTAAAGAAAAAAAGCTTTATTTGAAATATAATAAGCCGAAATCAGAGTACCCTTTGATTAAAATGGATGCGGAAAAAATCAAACATGCATTAACGAATATTTTGAATAATGCAATCTTATATACTCCTGAAGGAGGAATAACGATTAAAGCTTCTAAGGATAAGACTTTTGTGACAATAGAAATTAAAGATACTGGAGTCGGAATAGAAAAAGATGAACTAGAAAAGGTATTCTTAAGTTTTTCTAGGGGTAAGGGAGGTAGAGAATTATATGCTCAGGGCACAGGTTTGGGACTATATGTTGCAAAGAGTTTTATCGAGATGCATAAAGGAAAGATAAGATGTGAATCAAGGGGGAAAGGAAAAGGAACTACTTTTTATATTCAAATACCTATAATTTCACAAATTTCATTGAGGCAAGATTTTAGTTTGCCAACTAAAAAAAGTTGAGAATAAGAAATAAATCTATTATAATAAATAATAATATGAATAAAATACTTATAATCGAAGACGAAAAAATCCTTGCCGAAATGTATAAGTTTAAATTAGAAAAGGAGGGATTCCAAGTTTTCAATGCAATCGATGTTGATGCAGGAGTAGAGATTGCAAAAAAAGAGATTCCTAATCTAGTAATCCTTGACATGCTTTTGCCTAAAGAAAGCGGAGTTAATTATTTGATTAAAGCAAAAGCCATAAAAAGTATTTCTTCAATTCCCGTCTTAGTTCTTTCTAATTTTGACGACGTAGAAACAAAAAAGAAAGCATTTGAAAATGGAGCTAAGGATTATATGATTAAATCAAACCATGATCCTCATGAAATTGTAGATAGAGTTAAACAATTGTTGTCATAATTATGATAGAAGCACCATTATCAATATATTTAGTGATACCAAGTAGCATCTTTATTTTGATAGTAGGAGGCTTTCTTTGGATTACCAATAGAAACAAACAAAATCTTTTGTTTTTCTTTTTAAGTATAGCTCAATTTTTATGGTCATTTGGAGCTTTTATAGTCTGGAAGGGTTGGAGTATTGGTAAAGTTACAGATGATATATTGATTAATAAGATATTTTCTTTGGCAATATTTTTAATACCTGTTTTTATTTATCATTTTACTGTTGAATTTTGCAAGATCAGAAATCAGAAAATGCATTTATTTTTGTCTTATTTGATTTCTTTCTTTTTTGTCTTTGTTGTTGATATGGAAACAGTAATATCAGGAATATTTTTTTACAAATGGGGTGATTTTTCTACAATCAGTTTTGTCCATTATATGTTTTCTCTTTTTGTCTTATCTTTACTTGGCTTGTCTTTATATAATGTTTTTAATGCTTGGAAAAATAAATCAACAGAAGATGCAAAAAAAGACACAGCACTTTATTTATTGTTAGGAATATCTATTTTTGGATTGATTTTTATTGATTTTCTTCCAATATATGGAATTAATATTTATCCTTTGTTTTATTTGACTATTCCTGTTTATGCCCTTATAATGGCCTATATATTGATTGAAAAGAATCCACTAGCTTCAATCATTACAACCGACATTTTAGTGGCAGTAATATTGACACTTTTATCATCATTATTAGTGTTTCCAGAATTAGAGGTAGGGTTTGCAACTAAAGCATTAATTTTCATCCTTATCTCAGTAATGTCTTTCTTAGTTTTAAAATATACCCATCAATTGAATGAACAAAAGCTTGCTTTCGAAGGAAAAATTATGGAAAGAACAAAAGAATTGGAAGACAAGGGTCACAAGTTGGAAGATATTAAAAAAGAGTTAGAAGGAATGAACGATATTCTTGAAGCTAAAGTTAATGCAAGAACAAGAGAATTACAGGAATTAAATAATAGTTTAGAGAGGCAAGTCGCTGAGAGAACAAAAGAGCTTAAGAAAAAAACAGAACAATTGGAAGAAAAGGTTAAAGAATTAGAGCAATTCAGTGATATCTTTGTTAACAGAGAGGAAAAAATGGTTGAATTAAAAGAAAAAATTAGAGAATTAGAAAATAAATAAAATGGAAAGAACACTTATCGGACAAATTTCAACATGTGAGGGAAAAAGCGCTTTGATAAAAGGCAGAGTTTTTAATAGAAGAGATCTTGGCAATATTGTTTTCTTGATTGTTCAGGATTATACAGGAATAATACAAACTGTTTATGAAAAGGGAATTGAAGCAAAAGTAGGAGATAGTGTTATTTTAGAAGGATTAGTTAAAAAAGATGAAAGAGCAAAAGGAGGATATGAGATGAAAGGAGAGAAAATAGAAATCGTTTCAAGTGTTATTGAAGATTTGCCATTTGACTTATCAAAGAATGATATTAATTTAAACCTTCCAACATTATTAGATTATCGTACATTATCTTTAAGGCATCCTAAAATACAAGCAATATTCAGATTGTATGATCTTCTTTTAAAGAGTTATGAATTAGCAATGAGGGAGATGGATTTTATAGAAATTAAGACTCCTAAGATTTTAGGGGCAGCAACAGAAGGAGGGGCTAATTTTTTTAAGGTTAAGTATTTTGAAAAAGAAGCTACTTTGGCTCAAAGTCCTCAGATGTACAAACAAATAATGGTTGGAGTATTTGAAAGAGTTTTTGAAATTGGTTCAGTGTTTAGAGCAGAGCCTCATTTCACAACAAGACATGTTAACGAATATATTGGTCTCGATGCTGAATTTGGATTTATTACAGACTATACAGATATTATTAAAGCATTGAACAAGATTATCAAGAAGATGTTTGCGATAATTGAAGAAGAAGGACAGCAATACTTAGATATGTATGAGATAAAGCTTGATGCTGTTCCAGATGAAATTCCTTGTTTTAAATTATCTGAAATTAAAAAGATAATTAAAGAAGAATATGGGCACGAGGTTTCAGAAGATACTGATATTGATCCCAAGGGAGAAGAATTGGCAGGAAAATATGCAAAAGAGAAATTCAATTCAGACTTTATTTTCATAACTCACTATCCTTGGTCTCAAAGGCCATTTTATACAATGCCTAGCAAAGAAAATACAGAAGAAACATATGGTTTTGATTTGTTATACAAAGGACTTGAGATTGCAACAGGAGGACAGAGAATACATAAATACGATGAGCTTATTTCTAATATGAAGAAAAAAGGAGTAAAGCCAGATGGATTAGAATTTTATTTAGATACTTTCAAATATGCTATGCCACCTCATGGGGGCTGGGGAATGGGGTCAGAGAGGATTATAAAGCAGATGCTTAATCTTGAGAGCATAAAAGAAGCTATTCTTTTCCCTCGTGATGTTAAAAGATTAATTCCTTAAACATATGAAGAAAGAGAATTTATTCTTTGTACTTGGCTTACTAGTATTTTTCTTTCTAGCTTTTTTTGCTAATAACTATTTGAAGACAAAACAAAGTAGTCAGTTTTTCTATTTTTTAAAAGGAAGCGAAGCTGATTTATTGAAACCATTAACTAAAGATAAAATTAATGATCTTTATTTAAGCTCTAATAATTTCTTGTCAGTATTTGTTAATTTAGACAAAGACAAGGAAGTTTTGTTGTCCCAAAAGAAAAGTAATGAGAAAATTGCAATCGCATCGCTTAGCAAATTAATGACAGCGGTTGTTGCTTTAGAAAATTACAAGCCAGATGATATTGTTAAGATTAGTTCGTCTGCTATATCAACATTTAGTACAGCAGGAGGATTGAAAGAAGGAGAAGAAATTAAAATGAATGATTTATTATATGTATTACTTATTGAATCAAGTAATGATGCTGCAGAAGCATTTGCAGAAAAAATGGGAAGAACTAAGTTTATCTCTAAGATGAATGAAAAAGCTAGAGAATTGGGAATGAATAACACAGTGTTTGTTAATCCTAGTGGTTTGGATGTTTTTGAAGATAGCTCAGAAGCTATTTTTAAAGAATCAAACATTTCAACTCCTGAAGATTTAAAGAATTTAGTTAAATATATTTTAAAAAATCATTCAATTATTTCTCAAGTGCTTTCTATTTCTGAAACAGAAATAAAAAGTCAGAATGGAGTTGTTCACAGATTAGAAAATACAAATATTCTTTTAAAAGAGAGTCCTGTTTATTTGTGGGGCAAGACAGGATACACAAAGGAAGCTAATGGGTGTATTATATTAATATTAAAAGATTATTCAAAAGAAGAATCATCTAATGCCTATGTTATCAATGTGATAACTGGAGCCGATGATAGGTTTAGGGAAGCAAGAAAATTAGAAGCTTGGTTAAAAGATTCCTTTGTTTGGTAAAATATGTCTTTACTCACATTCAATGT
>Ga0302250_1001116_pt1 | contig 21650 bp, 16 predicted proteins | sample AAG_RA_Asp_MG_FD_193536 | JGI IMG/M metagenome (GOLD analysis project Ga0302250, IMG submission 193536) | Enriched activated sludge microbial communities from anaerobic digester in WTTP, New Holstein, Wisconsin, United States - AAG_RA_Asp | ecosystem: Engineered > Bioreactor > Anaerobic >... | reverse complement strand
ATCGGCGAATGGGCAAGACACACCATGAACAGCTCCGAGTCCACGGCGCCGATGGCCTCGGCGATGGCGGCAGCTGTGTGGATGTCGCTGGCAGCCAGATTGTACAGGGCTCCGTGGGGTTTTACGTGTTGCAGAGCGACCCCCTCGGACTGACAGATCGCCCACAGGGCACCGATCTGATAGATTGTGTCGGCTTTGATCTCGGCCGGGGTGGCACTCATCGTCCTCCTTCCAAAGCCAACAAGATCCGGGAACGAGGGGTGAGCCCCCACCGCAACGTTATACTGCCTGGCGACTCGTACCGTGCGGACCATGGTTCCGGGATCGCCGGCGTGGAAGCCGCAGGCCAGGTTGATCGAGGAGACGAACGGCATGACCTCCTCGTCATGGCCCAGACGGTAAACTCCGAAACTCTCACCCATATCGCAGTTGAGATCGATCTTCACCTTGTGGTCCTTTCCCGCCTCGGGTAATGCCTTTGTTCAAGCACCCCCGAACAGTCGGCGGCACTCCTCCACCTCGAGGAACCGTTGAATATCAAGATAGCGTTGCTCCTCCAGGCGCAAGGCGGCAAGCGCTTCCGCTTCCGACGAGCGTTCGAAGCGTACCCGGTCGCCGGGGCGGCCCTGAGCAAGAAACGGCAGAGATGGGCCAATCACTGTCGCAATTTTGGGATAGCCACCCGTGGTCTGGCGGTCGGCCATCATGACGATGGGCATGCCATGGGGCGGCACCTGAACAGCGCCTTCCGGCAGGGCGTCGGAGATGATCTCCACCCGGTCGGCATGTGGGATTTTTGGCCCCTCGAGCCGGAAGCCCATTCGATCAGCTTCGTTCGAGACGGTATAGCTGCTCTCGAAAAAGGTCTGGATGGCTTCCGCCCGGAACAGGTCGTCCTGGGGCCCGAGCATGACCTTCAACCGGATCTCGTGCTCATAGGAGGGCACCAACTCGCCCTGCAGCGCAGTTGGCCCGATTCCTGCGCTCCCCAGGCAGCCGATGGGAAGTACGTCGCCGGTCCTTAGGGCCCTTCCTCCAAATCCCCCCACCCCCGCCCGGATGTAGGTTGAGCGGCTGCCCAGGACGACCGGCGTGTCAATCCCACCCCTCACAGCCAGGTAGGCGCGACAACCCGTCAGGGCGTACCCCAACGCCAGCACCCCGCCTGCCGGCACCCGTACCGCAGACCAATTGGCAATTCTTACGCCATCCAGGTGCGCCGACATGTCAGCCCCGGCAATGGCGATGAGACATGCCTGCTGGAATTGAAAGACTCCCCCGAGCATGGTCAGCTCGAGCGCCGCAGCACCCCTCCGGTTGCCCGCGAGCAGGTTGGCGACGCGATAGGCATAACGGTCCATCGCCCCGGCAACCGGCATGCCATAAGCCTGATAGCCCCAGCGCCCGGCATCCTGCACGGTGGAAAACCAACCGGGTTCAATGACCCTGATCATACTCCAGCCGCCTCCCGGCAGGCGCTGACAACTTCGGGGAGATAGAAGCCTGCTTCAACCTGGCGTGCGATTTGACGGTAGCGGTCGGCCGTGACCGGGTTGAACCGCACGTTGTCACCAGGGGAAAAAAGAAAGGGGTGAGCGGCTTCCGGCAGGAATAGTGGCACCGGGGTACGGCCGATGAGTCGCCAGCCGCCGGGGCTGTCGACGGGGTAGATCCCGGTCTGGGTGCCGGCAATGCCGACAGAACCACGGGGTACCAGGGTGCGAGGTTTTTCCAGACGCGGTGTCGCAATTCGCTCGGATAGCTCACCCAGATAGGGAAAGCCGGGGGTGAATCCCACCATATAGACCCGGTAAGACCTTGCGCGGTGGATGGTGATGACCTCTTCAGTCGTCAGTCCATGGACCTGAGCCACGTAATCCAGGTCCGGCCCGAATTCCCCGCCGTAGCAAACGGGGATCTGGATGATCCTCACCCTCTCTGAGGCCGCCACTTCCGGTTCCAGGTCCCCAGCAACGATGCGCGCAACCGCTTCGACGAGGGCCGCCCGGCTGAGAACCAGCGGATCAAAATAGACGAGCAGCGAGCAATAAGCGGGAACAACCTCGATCATCCCTTCCGGCCTTTTGCGGGAAAGCTTTTCTGCCAGGCGCTGAACCGCTGCATTGATCCGGGGAGCAATCACACGCCCCATCTCGATCACCAGCCCCCCTTCGCCGGCCGACCGCATCCTGATTGCTGGTGCGTGGTTAACCGTGGCCTGATCTCGCTCTGCCGCGCTCATGCGTCATCATCCTCATCCGGATCGTAGGCCCGTTTCCGGATTGTCACGCGCAGGAAAGCCAACACGGTCAGGAGCGCTCCCAGAAAGAAAAGGATTTCGTAGAGATACTGGCTGATCCATAACAGCCAGAGGTTTCGGCTCCGGAGTTCCTCGAGCCACTCCGACTCGAGGTTTTGCAGAGAATTCGAAAAAACCTCGAGCATGGCCGCCTCGATTTCCTGGCCCCCTTTGAGGTGATCGAGCAGCCTGAGCAGGCCATTCCTGCCGTAGCGGGACCTCAGAAAATCCACGAACAGGCGACTCGCCTCATAGGCTTTGAGGAGAGCGCGGCGGTCGGCCGGGAAGGTCTTCGTCAGCTGCTGCAGAGGGATAGGGTGATGGGCCAGATTGATCCCGCTGGTTACCAATCCCTGGCCGGCAAGGATTTCCCCGAGACTTCCGCTCAGCCACTGGCAGATTCCTTCATCCAGCCACTTGGGGAGGAGTTCTGGGTCGATGTGGGCGTGAAGGACCAGGTGGCAGAGCTCATGTTCCAGGGTTTCGCGCAGCACGTAGGAATCGGAAGCAGCCCTGGAAACGAGCATGACAACGGTGTGCTGGCGGGGAACGGCAAAGGCCGAGACCAGAGGACTGCCGCTCATTTTCTCGAAGTGCTCTTTATCAGCGGTCAGCACCAACCGGGGCGGGGCTCCCAGTTGCCAGCCCAGAGTGTCTTCCACGCTCTTCTTTGCCCCGGCATACATCTGCTGTAGCTGCCTCCCCTGGACCTCGAGCCCCTCTTCCCGCAGGATGAGGAGTGGTTCCAGAGCGTTCTGGGCACTGACGGCCGAGGAGCCCACGAGTGAGACCGTCGTGACCCACGCGAGGAGCAGCAGGGGCGAAGCGCTCATCGGGGTTCCTACTGTTCTTTGACCAGTTTGAGCAGCTCATCCGCCGACATGCGGCCGACCATATCGCTGCCGTCGAGGAGGCTGCTCGCCAGGTCCCGCTTCTCCTGGTGCAGCTTGAGGATCTTCTCCTCGATGGTATTCCGGGTAACCAGGCGGTACACGGTCACCGGTCGGAGCTGGCCGATGCGATGGGCACGGTCGGAAGCCTGGTCTTCCACGGCGGGGTTCCACCAGGGGTCCATGTGGATCACGTAGTCCGCGGCGGTGAGGTTGAGGCCCAGGCCGCCGGCTTTGAGGCTGATCAGGAAGAGGTCTCCCGAGCCCGCCTGGAAGGCATCGACTTCACGCTTGCGCTCCTTGGGAGGCGTACTGCCGTCGAGATAGCGGTATTTGAGGTTGCGGGCGTCCAGGTATTCCCGCAGGATCTGGAGGTGTCCCACAAACTGGCTGAAAACCAGCGCTTTATGGCGGTTTTCCAGGAGTTCCGCCACGACCTCACCGAACAGTTCCAGCTTGGCGCCCGCGAGATCGGTGGCAGGCATTACCAGCCGGGGATGGCAGCAGGCCCGCCGAAGCCTCATGATCTCGGCCAGGATCTTCAAGTGCTTCTGTCCCGCAGGGCTGTCATCCAGTTCAAGTCGTTCGAGGGCCTGCCGTCGCAGGGCTTCATAGAACGCGGTCTCTTCCGGTCCCAGTTCCACCTGCAGTACGACCTCGGTGCGCGGCGGCAGTTCTTCCAGAACCTGCGCCTTGGTGCGCCGGAGGATGAAGGGTTGCACCAGTTTTTTCAGCCGCTTGCGAGCCTCACGCCCGTCGCGGTGTTCGAGCGGGATGGCGAAGCGGGCGTTGAAGCGTTCCTGGGAACCCAGCAGACCGGGGTTGATAAAGTTGAAAAGGGTCCATAGCTCCCCCAGATGGTTTTCAATGGGGGTGCCGGTGGTAATGAGGCGCATGTTGCCGTTGAGGTTCATGGCGGCCTGGGATCGTTTGGCGGCGAAATTCTTGATGGCCTGGGCCTCGTCCAGGACGATGGTATGCCATTGGACCGAAGCCAGCAGCTCGGCCTCCTGATTGAGCAGGCCGTAGCTGACGACCAGCACGTCCATGGCGCCCAGGCTTCTGACCAGCTGTTCCCGATGGTTGCCTCCGAACGTGACCAGGTTCAGGGTGGGGGCAAAGCGGTTGGCTTCGGTAGTCCAGTTCATGCAAACGGACGTGGGTGCCACTACCAGGGCAGGACCTTCGGGGGCTCGCTGCAGGATCAGGGCTAAGGCCTGGAGAGTCTTTCCCAGCCCCATATCGTCAGCCAGGCACCCGCCCAGTCCGAGATGAGCCAGGCGTGCCAGCCAGCGATAGCCTTCCACCTGATAGTCCCGGAGTTCAGCCTTGAGGGTCGACGGGAGCTCGGGTTCCAGCTGCAGGGCGGCATGCAGGCTCGCCAGCCGGGTCTTCCAGCCGCGGTCGGCATCCAGGCGGGGGAGTTGCTCCGTGAAATCCTCGAGCGCCAACGCGGCAAGCGGATGCAGTCGCAGTTCCCGGCCTTCCCCGTCCGTATAATCAGCCAAGTCGTCCAACCGTTTGCGAAGCTCGCGGGTGAGCGCCACAAACTGTCCGTCCCCCAGAGGCAGGAAGCGGGCCCCATTCGGGCTGAGAAGTTCGAGAAGGCGCTTCATGTCAACGACGAGCTGGTCGTCGACCTGGAGTTCGCCGCCCACCTCGAACCAGTTGGCTCTGCTGCGGAGGCGCAGGCGCAGGTGGTCGAACGAGACTTCCCGGCTGACCCGGATCTTCTCTCCCTCCGGCCAGGCCAGGAGCACTCCACCATTATCCTGCAGGGGCTTGAGGTCGAGCAGGATTTGCAGGCAGCCTTCGGGATCCGCCACCTGCCACTGGCGTTCGGTTTCATCGAGCAGAGCGAGGGTGGGGCTGGCGGCTTCCACTGCCTGCGCCATCGCCTCTTCGCCCTTGAGATCGCGCCTGGTGTGCAGCAGCTTGCCCTCGATTTCCCCCATGATGTTTTCCATGCCTTTACCGGGTTTGAGATAGGGACCACTGGCCCCGAAAGGCTGAACAAACATCTCGAACCGGAAACCGGGCCCCGACGGTACGATATGGACACGCGGGGTGGGATCGGCCGCCACCTCCTCGAGATCCCGCGAGAGCCCCCCAACCGCCGAATGCACCGTTATCTGCGAGGACATGCGCGATAATGCCTCGGTCACCTCCAGTGCCGCCGATGCTGGCACGCGCAGCCCATTCTCGCCCAGAACGCGCGCAATCCGCCGGTGATGTTCGGAAAGCTGGACCACTTTAAAGCGGGTAGGAGTCTCCTGCTGCAGGACCACCCGGGCATCCCCGCTCTCCATGGAAAACCGGATGAGCAGGTCAGCGGCGTCGCGCGTGACCATGACCTCGGGCTCTCCCTTCACCACTTCCACTGGAACAGTAGGCGTTTTTGCCAGAAAGAGCAGAGGATGGCCAACCAGGGCCAACCGCAACCGGTCCATGTCAAAATGATACCGGGTGCTGTAATGCCGTCCTTCGCGTTCGATGGTCGCACAGATGGCTTGATCCTGAGGGGTCAGAGCCGCCGGTTTGGGGCCGCCGCACAGCCTGCTGAGCGCGACCGCTCTCCCCTTGGACCAGGTGCCCCGCGCCGTCCGTTTCTGCTCCACCGGCTGCACCGAAAGTACTCCCCCGCTGTAATCAAGAAGCCAGGCCAGGCGCGAATCCGCAACAGGTGTGCCGCTTTCCCGCCGTTCCTCGCTGATGGCACTCAGAGCCCGCAGACTGCGTCGCCAGGGTTCCTCCACCCGGATGGTCGCCACAAACGAAGCCAGTCCCGTTTCCTGTTTGATCCGCTCGATGGCATTGCGGCGCACGGGGGTGTCTTCCTCAACCCGGCGCAGGAGTTCGGCGCATTCCAGAGCCAGCCAGCTCAGTCCCATTTCCCGCGACCTGATGAAGAGACGGCTGAGGGAATCGATCTCCGGCTGATCAAGGCGACCGTTGACCCAGTAGCGGGCGAGAATTTGAAAATAGCCATCAATGCCGGCTCCCTGCCGCTCGCTTTCGGCCAGCAGGGCATTGGCGCGCTCCGCCTCGCCAGCCTGGGAGAGCTGGACCGCCTTGAGGGCCTGATAAAGGGGCCAGAAGAGCGTGCCCTCCCGGTTGCGCGCCAGCGCTGCCTCAACCAGGTCGCTGGCCTTGCCGACGGTGGACACCGGTGGAGAGATCAGCTGAGTCAGCAGGCAGAATACCCCTTCGAAGCCTCTGAAGTAGGCACTCCGCTGCTTTAGGAAGCGTCGCAACTCCTTCAAGTCGGTCGCAAAAGAGGCTGACGCGCTCCCGTATTCTCCCCGGAGGAACTGCAGCGAACCCTCCATGCCAAATGAAGAGACATTGCTGTTGACTTCCATAAGCAGCTTTGCAGCCTCTTCCAGGCGACCGCCAACCATGAGGCGGGTTGCCGCGTGAAGATACGAACCGGGGTCGTTCGCCACCGGGTTGAGGTGTCGGAACGGGGGAGAGAGAGCATAAGCCAGCGCTTCTGCATCGCTTTCCAGGGAAAACAGGGTACTGAATAGAATCAGCGGCAGGATGGTCCTCTGCAGACTCAGGGAGAGAGTCCTGAACCACGCTGCCTCGAAAGGGTTGTTGGCGACCCGGACCAGGGGCTCCGGGTCGGCATAAAACTCCTTGCACAATCCGCGCAGCTGGTCATGGGACCTGCGCAGCAGCTCGAGATCCTGTGTATAGACGGCAATTCGCAGGTTGCGCATGAGGCGGTGGCAATAGTTCGACCCCACCCCACGACCAAACCAGTAAACCGGGTCCGCCTCCTGCTGTACCACTCGGGCCATGAGCTGAAAACGGTTGGCGGCAGAGGCATTGGCAATCGCTCCGGCATTCCTGCGAGCGGTCTTGCCCCGCCCTGACCTGGGGAGCGCCGATGCAGCAGGTGGTGCCGGGGTGTTCACCGCCTCCCTGCTGCACAGTTCCACAATCCCTTCGGGACATTGGAAGTTCTTGTTCAAGAGCTTGAGGCTCTGCAGGCGATCGAGACAGGACTCGAGTGCGATAATGCTCTTCACACCACTTTCGGGAAAAGAAAGACCAGTCTGGCGAAAGCATCTGATGACCGTACCTACTTCCACGGGTTCGTAGATGATCGAACAGAGTTGCATCAGGGCCTTTTCCAGAGGTGTCAGACGCGCGTAGACGGCCATGAGATGACTGCGGGTTTTGCTCTTCCGGTCCACTTGCATTCCTCGTTGCACAAAGATAGGATCGATCCCAGCAAATCTTGATTACGTTACCTTCCGTTCCGAAAAGTTTCAAGTAAAGGGTTGAAGTGTGCAGGAGTGCAGGAGTGCAGGATTCCAGATTTTCTCAAAGACTTCAGAGGACAGAGACTGTGGAGAGGATCACCTACTTGCCCATTGGCATCATTCGTTCCCCGTTCCGCGACATCGAGGGCATGCCCATTCAGCCGTTGGCAGCAAGGGGTATCGCGGGAACGGTGGAACTTGCACCCGAGTACACAGCCGGGCTGAAAGACCTGGAGGGATTTTCTCATTTGATTCTGCTCTACCATTTTCATCTCAGCAAAGGTTATTCGCTCGAGGTCAAGCCGTTTCTCGACAACCAGCCTCACGGAGTGTTCGCCACCCGAGCCCCCAAACGCCCCAATGCCATAGGATTGTCCATCGTGAGGCTCATTCGGGTCATTCACTGCAGCCTCCACATTGAAGACGTGGATATCGTTGACGGCACCCCTTTGCTGGATCTCAAGCCGTATGTGCCGGCCTTCGATGTTCACCAGGTGGCAAGGATCGGCTGGTTTGCCGGAAAGCTCGAGGAGGCGGGAAACACTCGGGCCGATGGAAGATTCCGATAGCCTGGCGGGGAGCTCCCTGCCTTCACCTCGGCCCGGCCCGCTGCCAACCATCGCCACTTTTCACTTTTCTCGGCGAGGATGGGTGTGCTATACAAGCAAGGTGCTTGACAGCAGGCAAGGCTTCGTTTACATAGTCCTTCACCTTTGCGTCCCCATCGTCTAGCCCGGTCCAGGACACCGGCCTTTCACGCCGGCAACACCGGTTCAAATCCGGTTGGGGACGCCAGAAAATCAAGGGGCTGCGAGATCGTTCGCAGCCCTTGTTTAGTTTTAGGATACCGGTTGGGGTACCGACGCTTTCCAGTTGGTACCCTTTCTGATCGGATGGATTGCCTTCTGTGAGGCATTATTAGCGGATCGGCAAGATCGGCACAGTATCACAGGAAGAATTGGATCAAGTCATTGACGGCTTGGATGAGATCATTGGAAGCTAAGGAAGTGGACAAGGATTGCCAGGCTATGCCACTCGATAGCCCCCCGGCTCCGCTATGGTTGAGACGACCGAGGAGCAGTCAGGAGGCTGGCTCCACATTACAATGGCCCCGTGTGCGCCTCCAACACCCATTCTGAAATTGAGTGTGGCTGAACCTCCTCACGACTCCGCAAGCGACCTACTCCCCTTCATCCCATACGGGATCGCCTAATGGCTTAACCTTCGTCATCCGGAAAAAAGCACCGCACCGCAACTATTACAGCGAGGTCAAATATATAATCCGGGCGCTGCCTTTGTTGTGCTAGAATACTTCAGGATGCTTGCGGACCAGGATGAATCTTGCCAACATCATCAGCAAATCGGTTATTTGAGCTGCTGTTGCGCCTCATCGAGGAATGGCTATGGTTGACGAGTACGAGTGGCAAACCAGAAGGGATCGCATTAACAAGAAGCTGCAATCGTTGAAGCCTGCATGGAAGGTCATCAAGTATGTAAGTGACCTGGATATTTCTGCTCTCAATGGTCATGCCGTTGAGGAATATCCCACCGCCAACGGTCCGGCCGACTATGCGCTGTTTGTTAAAGGCCGGCTGCTGGGTATCCTCGAAGCCAAAAGGGTCAAGGTCGGTCCGCAAAATGTTCTCGAACAGGCCAAACGCTACTCGAAGGGAACCTATGGCGGCTGCGGCAACTGGGAGGGTTATCGGGTCCCCTTTCTTTACGCATCCAACGGTGAGGTGATCTGGTTCATCGATGTGCGCAACGCCAGGAATCTTTCCCGGAGGCTCTCATCCTTCCACACTGCCGATGCCATGACAGAACTCTTTGAAAGCGATCCGGCGGGGGGCTTTCAAACGCTCGCGGCCGACCCGATCCGTATCCAGAACCTGCGCTATTATCAAGAGGAGGCCATCCACGCGGTGGAAGCGGCCATGGCCAAAGGCAAGCGGGCCATGCTGCTGGCCATGGCGACCGGAACCGGCAAGACCTTCACCATGGTGTCGCTCTGCTACCGACTCCTGAAGGCCAAAGCCGCCCGCCGAATCCTCTTTCTCGTCGACCGTCGCGCGCTGGCGGCTCAGGCGGTTCGCGAGTTTGCCTCTTTCCTCACCCCATCCGGCGGCAAATTCGACAAGGAGTACGAAGTCTACAGCCAAAGGTTCCAGAAGGAGGATTTCGACGAGGACAAACCTTACGACCCGAAGCTCCTGCCCACCGAATATCTGACCTCACCGCAGCCGTCTCATACCTTCGTCTATGTTTCGACCATCCAGCGAATGGCGGTCAATCTGTTCGGCTGGCAGGGGGCCTTTCCTCAAAGCCAAAATGATCCGGACCTCGAGGACGATGCGGGTGAGCTGGATATTCCCATCCACGCCTTTGACGTCATCATCGCCGATGAATGCCACCGGGGCTACACGGCCAGAGAAACCGCCGTATGGCGCGAGGTTCTCAACTACTTCGACGCCGTTAAAATCGGACTCACCGCCACCCCCGCCGCCCATACGCTATCGCTCTTCAACGAGGTGGTCTACCGTTACACCACGGAACAGGCGATTCAGGACGGTTTCCTGGTGGACTATGAGGTCGTCAGGATCAAATCCAAGATCCGCCTCGAGGGGGTTTTCCTCAAACCGGGCGAGCAGGTCGGGGTGGTCGATACCGAAACCGGCGAGGAGGTCTACGACCAGCTCGAGGACGAGAGGGAGTTCGCCACTGAAGAGATCGAACAGAAGGTTACGGCACCGGAGAGCAATCGCCGAATCATCCAGGAAGTCGCCCGCCATGCCTACCGGCACCAGGAGGAAACGGGGCGCTTCCCCAAGATCCTCATCTTTGCCGTGAACGACCTGCCGCACACCTCCCACTGCGATCAGCTGGTGCGGCTCTGCCGCGAGGAATTCGGGCAGGGCGACGCTTTCGTCCAGAAGATCACCGGCAGCCCCAGCGTGGACCGCCCCCTGCAGAAGATCCGTGAATTCCGGAACCGTCCCAACCCGAAACTGGTGGTGACTGTGGACATGCTCAGCACCGGCGTGGACATTCCGCCGCTCGAATTTGTCGTCTTCCTGCGACCGGTCAAGTCCCGAATTCTCTGGATCCAGATGCTGGGCCGGGCAACCCGGCGCTGCCCGGACATCCACAAAACCCATTTCACCATCTTCGACTGCTTCGACGGCACGCTGATCGAGTATTTCAAGAATACCACGGACTTTCGGGTCGAGCTCCCCTCGAAAGACCCCATCTCCCTCGAAACGGTCATCGAGAACATTTACCAGAATGTTGACCGGGATTATTTTGTGAAGGTTCTCATCAGGCGCCTGCGCCGCATCGAAAGGGATATGAGCGGTGAAGCCCGCGAGCAGTTTGCCCGCTATCTTGCCGACGGCGATGTGGGAAAGTTCGCCGGCGAACTGACGAAGCGGCTCCGGGACGACTTCATCAACACCCTGCAGCTCCTTCGAGACAAGGATTTTCTAAAGCTTCTCGAGGATTATCCGCGCGCCCGCCGGAGCTTTCTCGTGGGCTACGAAGTGGCCGATGAGGTCTCCTCCGAGGTGATGATTCATGCCGGTAGCGCCTATCAGAAGCCCGAGGACTATCTGGAGTCCTTTTCGCGGTTCGTGCAGGAACAGAGCAGCGAGATCGAAGCGCTCCGGGTTCTGCTCGAGCGCCCGTCCGGGTGGCGCCCGGAAGTCCTCGAGGAACTGCGCCGCAAGCTCCAGTCCCATGACTTCCCGGAAAAGGAGCTTCAAAAAGCCCACAAACTGGTCTACGGCAAGGATCTGGCGGATATCATCTCGATGGTGAAGCGGGCGGTCGCCAAGGAAACCCCGCTCTACACCGCCCCGGAACGGGTGGACCGGGCCCTTTCCCGGGTGACGCACGGCAGGAGCTTCACCACCGAGCAAGAAGAGTGGCTGGATTTCATCCGCCAGCACCTCATCGAAAACCTCACCCTCGAAATGGACGACTTCGATGTGATGCCGATCTTCGAGCGGCAAGGCGGCAGAGGCCGGGCGAGAAAGGTTTTCCGGGAAACTCTGGAATCGCTCATAACCCAGATCAACAGCGCGATGGCCGCGTGATGAAGCATAGAATATGAGGGATTGATTTGACCGACGTTGTCAATAAACTCTGGGGCTTTTGCCACACGTTGCGCCACGACGGCATCGACTACGGCGATTACATCGAGCAGCTCACCTATCTGCTGTTTCTAAAAATGGCCGATGAAAAGGGGGTAGCCATCCCCTCTGATTTGAACTGGGAAAGCCTCAAGAAGGAATCCGGCCAGGCGCTCCTCGACCAGTATGCCGATACCCTGAAGACCCTCCGCGAAAAACCGGGACTGCTCGGCGACATTTTCACTCAGGCCATGCCGCGCTTCAACAACGCCGTGAACCTCAAGCGGCTGATCACGCTCATCGACGATGAAGAATGGACGGCCATGGACGTGGACGTCAAGGGCGCCGCCTTCGAGGGTCTCCTGGAAAAATCGGCAAGCGAGGGCAAAAAGGGCGCCGGCCAGTACTTTACCCCGCGCGAACTGATCAAAGCCATCGTCAGGGTGATGAAGCCGGACCCGCGCCCTGATCCGGAGTTCACCATCTGCGATCCCGCCTGCGGCACCGGCGGGTTTCTCATGTGTGCCTACGAATGGCTGATGGAAGAGACGCACGGCGCTCTCGACCGGAAGATCATCGAGCGCATCCGGAACCGGACCTATCTGGGCCAGGAGTTGGTCCCCCGCCCCCGGCGCCTGGCCCTCATGAACCTTTTCCTGCATGGACTCGAAGCCAGGATCTATTTCGGCGATTCGATCTACGAACCGGATCGAGGCGAGCGCTATTCGTGCGTGCTCACCAATCCCCCCTTCGGCACCAAGGGAGCCAACCAGGCGCCCGACCGGGACGACTTCACCATCACCACCAGCAACAAGCAGCTCAACTTCGTGCAGCACTGCGTGAACATTCTCAAGCCCGGCGGCCGGGCCGCCATTGTACTTCCCGACAATTGCCTCTTCGAAGGCAAAGCGGGTGAGGTCTTCGAAATCCTCATGCAGGATTGCAATCTTCACACCGTCCTGCGCCTGCCTCGCGGCACTTTCACCCCCTACAGCCAGGGCGTAAAAGCCAACGTCATCTTCTTCCAGAAAGGCTTTGGCACGGAAAACACGTGGATCTTCGACGCCCGCTCGAACGTGCCCGGCATCACCAAGAAAGAACGCCCCCTCACCGCCGCCCATTTCGCCGAGTTCGAAGCCTGCTACGGCACCGATCCCAACGGCCGCAGCGACCGCAGCGATCTCGGAGTCGACGGGCGCTTTCGCAAATTCCACCTGAGCGAGATCAAGGAACGCGACTACAAACTGGACGTCACCTGGCTCAAGGATGACTCCCTGGAAGACGCCAACGAGCTGCCGGGCCCGGAAGTGCTGGTCGCCGAGGCGATTACGGAATTGGAGGCGGTAGTGGATGATTTGAGGGATATATTGGCATTGGTCGAGTCTAATGGAGAGAGTCTTTAGAGGATGCGCCACATAGATATGGGTCCGACACCCGCCCGTCATGCCCGCGAAGGCGGGCATCCAGGCTTTTCTTCTGTATTCCCGCCAAAGCTTGCCCGCACAATCTTTAGGTGGGGAACATGCGGGAATGACATCCTACCACAAAGGTCACTTTTTATTGTGGAGCTGTATTAGGTGGAACTGCTGCCTTTTGGATGGACACAGGTACTGTTGGGGGATGTTGCCGAAATAATCATGGGACAATCTCCCCCGTCTTCAACCTACAACACTCAGGGTAGAGGACTACCTTTCTTTCAGGGTAAAGCAGAATTCGGCAGGTACACGCCGACCGCCGTCAAGTATTGCTCTCTTCCTCAAAAGATCGCGGAAAAAGACGATGTTCTTATTTCTGTCAGAGCACCAGTTGGACCTACAAATCTTTGCATGGAGAGGTCATGCATAGGGAGAGGTCTAGCCGCGATCAGGTCTAATGGCACGACACTTTCAAAATATGTTCTCTATTACATACGCAGCATAGAGCCTTGGCTGTCTGAACAGGGTACCGGGAGTACCTTTGCAGCGATTTCAAGAAAACATCTTGAACAAATAAGTATTGCACTCGCACCCCTGAATGAACAACACCGCATCGCCGCAAAGCTGGAGGAACTGCTGGCAAAAGTCGATAAATGCATAGAGCGGCTGGAAAGAATACCAGCCATCCTGAAGCGTTTTCGTAACGCCGTCCTGTCGGCGGCTGCAACCGGGCAATTGACTTCATCATTGCGAAAGTCGGACGATATAATAGGATCTTGGCAACAGGTTAAACTCGGAAATGCGGCAGATTTGATTCAAATCGGGCCTTTTGGCAGCCTGCTTCACAAATCCGAATACGTAAAAGATCAGATTCCATTGGTGAACCCCACGAATATCGTGGCAGGCAGGATTATTCCATCGCCTGATACTACGATCAGTCCCGCAAAAAAACGTCAGCTCCGAAGATACGCATTACAGGAAGGCGATGTTGTCATCGGCAGGCGTGGTGAAATGGGTCGCTGTGCAGTAGTCACGAAGAAAGAGGATGGATGGGTCTGCGGGACTGGATCATTATTTGTTAGGCCGCACGCAAAACTACTCCCTTCTTTCCTTCATATCCTCATTTCCTCTCCGGCCGCGATTGCCTATCTGGAGGAGTCGAATGTCGGCTCAACAATGGCAAATCTGAATCAGGGGATATTCCACCAAATGGAGATCCCTCTGCCTGATGTCGAGGAACAACACGAAATCGTCCATCGCGTCGAGGCCCTGTTCAAGATCGCCGATCAGGTCGAAGCCCGCTATCGAAAGGCCAAAGCCGTTGTGGACAAGCTCACACAGTCAATCCTTGCCAAAGCTTTCCGAGGAGAGCTCGTGCCCCAGGACCCCAACGACGAGCCGGCCGCGGAACTTCTCAAAAGGATTCGGGAAGAGCGAGCCCGGAGGCAGGAGACCACCGGGAACGGGCAGAACAATCGTGCAGGGAACCGCGGCCGGCGAAAGGGGAAGGCCTGAAACCATGGGAAAGCGAATTACGGAGATGCCCGAGGGCGAGCGGCCCCGGGAGAAGCTTTTGGGCAAAGGCGCGGCGGCGCTCTCCGATGTCGAGCTCGTCGCCATCCTTCTGGGCAGCGGCACCAAAACCCATGATGTGTTCACGGTGGCAGGCCGGATCCTCAAGGCACTGGACCAGGGCGGCACGCATCCGGATATGAAGGAGCTGCAGCAGATCGAAGGAGTGGGGCAGGCCAAGGCGGCGCTGATCGCCGCGGCGATCGAGTTCACCAGACGCCGCATCCGCCCGGAGGGGCTCAGGATTTCCTTCTCGCCCGAGGTGCTCCCCCTCATCCGCCACCTGGCCGACCGCAAACAGGAACACTTCCTCTGCATCTCGCTCAACGGAGCGAATGAAGTAATCGCGGTGCGCACCGTATCCGTCGGTCTGGTGGATAAGACTCATGTCCACCCTCGCGAAGTATTTGCCGATCCCATCACCGACCGCGCTTCGGCGGTGATTGTAGCCCACAATCACCCCACCGGGAACCTCATGCCGAGCAGGGAAGACCTCGAGATGACCAGAACCCTCAAAGGAGCCGGGGAAACCCTTGGGATCAAGCTGCTCGACCACATCATTTTCAACCAGAAAGGCTATTACAGCCTGCTCGAGCATGAGGAGCTCTAATAACCCTGGAAACTCTGAACCTTCGATAACTTCGGAGAGTCTCATGATCAGACGGATCAAGATTGAAGGCTACAAATCCCTGGCAGCGTTGGAGGTGAATCTCGAGCCTCTGTCGCTCCTGTTTGGTCCAAACGCCGCCGGGAAGAGCAACTTTCTGGATGCCCTGCAGCTCTTATCCCGGACGGCTTCGAGCCGCACCCTGAAGGAAGCCTTTGCCCCACCCTATCGGGGAACCCCTCTCGAATCGTTTGCCTTTGGAGTGGACGGTATCAAGGGCTTGCTCGCCAAAGAGAGTGTGGCTTTCTCCATGGAAGTGGACGTTTGGCTGTCCCAGGCGGTTATCGAGAGAGTGAACCAGCAGATCGCGGAACTGAAAAAATCAAAACCCGCCGATGGCGGCGCCCTACCGGCGGACAGGAAACCATCGTTTGTCCGGGAGCGCTATCTGCGCTATCGCCTTGGAGTGGAAATCCTTCCCAAGAGCGGCATCCTGCGGGTACGAGACGAGTATCTTGCCGCCCTGAACGCCGCAGGCGAAGTGACCGGCAAGCGGAAGCCGTTCCTCGAGCTGATGGGAGATCGGTTCCATCTGCGAATGGAGGGGCAGGCTCATCCGACCTATTACGAGCGCTACCTGGATCACACCATCCTTTCCATGCCGCTCTATCCGCCGCATCATCCGCATGTGGCGGCGCTTCGCCAGGAACTGGCAAGCTGGTTCTTTTTCTATTTCGAACCGCGGGAACGCATGCGAGCGCCAAACCCGGTCAAGGAAGTGCGCCATATCGGTCTCATGGGTGAAGAACTCGCCTCTTTCCTGAACACCCTCCGAGTCCTCGATGAACCGCAGTTCAACGCGGTTGAAAAATCCCTCCATCTGATCATTCCCTCGATTACCGGTCTTCAGGTGGGTGTGGACAATCTGGGGAGAGTGGAGCTCCAGATCCTTGAGGGTGGTACGCCCATCCCCGCCAGCGTCGTTTCCGAAGGCACCCTGCGCGTCCTCGGCCTGCTCGCGTTGGGCGGGGTCAAGGAACCGCCTGCCCTGCTCGGCTTTGAAGAGCCCGAAAACGGCATCCATCCCCGCCGCTTGCGCATGCTGGCCGAGCTTCTGAAAAACCGGGTCACGGGCGGGGATACACAACTCATCGTGACCACCCATTCACCCCTGCTGCCCGATCTACTCCCGGCTGATTCCCTCTTTGTCTGCCGCAAGGAAGAAGGGCATACGGCAGTCAAACCCCTTCCCGATGCCAAACCCATCTACCGCCAGATCAGTGTCAAGAAGGCGCTTGATGATGAAGATGAGGGTCCGACGGTTTCCGAACGGCTTCTGCGGGGAGATTTCGATGCATAGCGTGACTCTGTTTGTCGAGGATTTCTGTCACGAAGTGTTTCTGAGAGCCCTTCTGGAGAGACTGGCAGAGCTCCATGAAATCGAGATCGAGATCAAACCACGGAGTGTTCGCGGCGGCCGGGGAAAAATGCTCAAAGAGCTGAGGCAATTTGTGCGGGATCTCCAGGCAAACAGGGAGGAACTGCCGGACCTACTGGTTGTCGGTTGGGACGCCAACTGTCAAGGCCATGCCGAATGCCGCAGGCAAATCGATGAGGTGATTCAAGAGTTCAAACCCATAGCGGTTGCCGCCATCCCGGAGCCCCACCTCGAGCGATGGCTGCTGATTGACTCGGCAGCATTCAAAACCGTCCTTGGCAAAGGTTGTGACATGCCGGACCGAAAGTGCGAACGCGATCGGTTCAAGGAGTTGTTGCGATCGGCAGTTCGTGAAGCGGGCAGGTCTCCACTCCTTGGAGGAATGGAATACGCGGAGGACATTGTCGGTGCCATGGAGCTGGAGCGGATGGCACAAATCGAGCCCTCGCTCGGCAAGCTGATGAGGGAGCTCAATGCGAAATTTCAGGCGTGGGGGCGGGAGTGAGCGTTTGGAAGCGGTGTCTGAACCCTTGTTCAACTTCGCAGCCAACCGGTCCGCCCCCGCCGGCGATCCAGTGACACGCTCCCATCCCAACGCCCGAGCGAATGGGGCTGTCTTGTCCCTCTTTGAGCTCCGCGGCCCGATGGGCGCCTTGAATATGTGCAGGTAGGCACCGCAGCGACAGAGATTGCGGCTCACGGCATGACGAATGTCTTCGTCCGACGGTCTTGGCTTTTCCGCAACAGGCCTTCGACAGCTATTACCTGGCCCGGGATACAGTACCCGCACTGATAGCCGTCATGCTCTAGAAAAGCCTGCTGGACAGGTCCCAACTCCTCGCCGTGCATGAGCCCCTCAACTGTCGTGATTGAACGGCCCGCGGCTTCCAGAGCGAGCATCATGCAGGCATGGTGTGGCACCCCATCCACGAGCACGGGACAGGCACCGCATTCTCCACGCTCACACCCGACTTTGGTCCCGGTAAAACCCAGCTTTTCACGGAGCACGAACAACAGGGACCACCGGGGTTCGACGAGAAGCTTCTGTTTCCTGCCATTCACGAGCAGTGTGAGCTTGCCCATCTCCTCCGGCTTGGCGATTTCTTCGGCAGGTCTTTGTGCGGAAACCCGTCCCGCGGTAGCAGCGACCACTGCGCCAGTACCGACCGACGTGAAGAACCCACGACGGCTCAATCCCCGTTGCTGAGCGAGTTGCTTGTCATCCGAGGAGTTGTCCATGAAATCCTTCCCCTTTCTGCAATTGGAGCGGATGGAGCCACCTCTTGATTATGAACATGTAGTAGTCGTACTTATTAATTATCTCAAAATGCCCACCCCATCCTCGATCGTCATTTCCGTGAAGGCAGGAATCCAGTTTTCAAGGGCTTTGCTGGGCTCCCAGCCTTCGCGAGGGTGACGGCACCGGCCGATTAAGAGATGGTATCTCAATGGGACTATGAGTCTCCCCTTGTCCCATATCCCTGTCAGGCTCCATTACTCCGAGACCGGTATGCAAGTCCTGCCTTCTCACGGAAAGCAACGGCCAGGTCTCCTGCAGACGCAACAAAGACAGACCCTCTTCTGCCTGACAAATGTTGGAACCCCGCCATGCGCCGATGCCGTAGTCGAAATATAGCCGGTACACCCTTCGGACGTTTGCCTGTTTGAGGAAAGTTCTCGCCAAATTGTCCGATTTTCGCCAGAACTGCAATCCTCTTTCCTGGTTCCATGACGTTCCTCAGGCGGTTGACTAATCATCGCGCGGCTGCTGTTTCTCATTTGGGCTACGTGTCCCATCCCCGCCCCGGCCTACGCTCTTCAGACGATCAAGAAACGCACCTTAGGAGCCTGCCAAGACCCGGAGGAGTTGAATCCTTGACAACCTTCTCACCCTTTGATTAAAGTGCCGCATGCCGTCTCGGGACCCTGCCCGCAGCAGGGAAGACAGCCGTAATTTGCGCTCCATAAAGGGTGCCGCTTGTGCGTAACAGGGTGACCTTTTGAGGGATAATTGCGCAGATTTCTGTAACCGAGTCGGCGGAGCGTTGCACGCGGGTCGGACCAAAGCTTGAAGAAGAACGGTAAATTGTTTCTAAAACAAAGATGTCAGGCTCATGAGCGAGTACACGCGGACCCTGTGGGGGAAAGGGGTGCCGAGAAAACGGTTGCCTCGCAACCAGGGAACTCCTCCGCGCAAGAAGGCTTGGTGATCGGTGATCGTGGCCCGTGAACTGCCTCCAAGAGGCTGGGATGAAAGCTTGTCCCTGTGAAGACGGTGGGCGCCCTTCACAGGCGCTCCAATAGCTATCAAACCTCCTGATCGGTGTCCAACGCCCGGAACCATGGACCCGATACGATCAACGAGGCATTGGTGACCTCTCAGGCGGTGCCAATGAAGTGGTAAATGATTGGGCGTTGTGAGTGATCATTTCAATTCACGCCACAGCCGGATTGTTGATCTGATGATCGGGATTCCGCTTTGGTTCATGGCCGGTCCCATCATGCTGGTCATTGCGGGACTAATCCGTCTTTCCTTGGGGAACGAGGTCTTTTTTTGCCAGCTGAGACCAGGGCTTCATGGCAGGCTTTTCAGGATTGTCAAGTTTCGTACCATGACCAACCGCCTTGATGCCAATGGCAACCTCTTGCCAGATCACGAAAGGCTGACACGAGTCGGGAAGATGCTGCGTTCCACCTCCCTGGACGAACTCCCCGAGTTGTATAATGTGTTGAAAGGCCACATGAGCCTTGTCGGACCTCGCCCTTTGCTCGCACAATATCTTGATCGCTATTCTCCCGAGCAGAACCGACGTCATGAGGTGAAACCAGGAATCACCGGTTGGGCTCAGATAAACGGTAGAAATGCCATCACATGGGAAGAAAGATTCAAGTTGGACGTCTGGTACGTCGACAATCAGTCTGTCTGGTTTGACTTGAAGATTATGGCAATGACCCTGCGTAAGATCCTGAAGCGGGAAGGCATAACTGCACCAGGTCAGGCTACGATGGAAGAGTTTTGGGGACAGCATGTGCTTTAAGAATTATGGGACCTGAAGAAACATGGAGTTTTGTTGTATGCCATCCAAACAAATCGTAATCTATGGAGGCGGAGGATGTGCAAGAGAAGTAGCCTGGTTGATCCAATCCTGCAATATTGAAGGAGAGAAATACCGCGTAGCATGTTTTGCCGACGATGACGAAACGTCACACGGAACCGAATTGAACGGCATTCCGATCATGAGTCTGGAGACAGCGAGGAGAGATTTTCCGTTTGCTGCTATGGTGTTGGGTGTTGGAATTCCCAGAACGCGGGAATACTTGATGACCAAAGCCGCCACTGCGGGCTTCCGTTTCGAGACGATCATTCACCCCCGGGCTGAGCGCTCCCAATGGGTCGAAATCGGGCTTGGCACAGTGATTTGTTCAGGCGTTACTCTGACTACCAACATCTCAATCGGCCACCATGTCCAGATCAATCTAAATTGTACTATCTGCCATGATGTGGTGATCGGAGACTTCACCACGCTGTCGCCAGGGGTTCATGTTTCCGGATGCGTTCATTTTGGTGAGCGAGTCTGCGTGGGAGCCGGGGCCGTGATCGTCAATGGGACCAAACAGAGTCCCATTACCATCGGGGATGATGTGGTCATCGGAGCGGGAGCCTGCGTCACCAAGTCATTTGCATCGGGGATGACGGTTGTGGGTATCCCTGCAAAGCCCATCCAGCAAACCTGATCATCGAGGCGTGTCATGCCAAATCTCCAAAGAAAGCGTCTCTTTCTATCTCCACCGCACATGGGAGGTGACGAACAGCACTTTGTTAAAGAGGCTTTTGAAAGTAATTATATTGCTCCATTGGGCCCTCAAGTGGATGCTTTCGAGCGAGAATTCTGCAAGAAGACCGGGATCAAACATGCGGTTGCTGTTTCCAGTGGCACGGCAGCGATGCATCTGGCCCTGCGCCTTCTTGGAGTCGAGCGTGGGGATGTGGTGATTGCCTCAACCCTCACCTTCATTGGGAGCGTGACCCCCATTCTCTTCCTGGGTGCTATCCCGGTGTTTGTCGATTCAGATCGCACTACCTGGAATATGGACCCAGACCTGCTTGGGCAAGAACTCGAAGCCTGCCGAAAGCGAGGTGTACTGCCCAAGGCCGTGATCCCAACCGACCTTTACGGGCAATGTGCCGATCTGGACTGTATTCTGGCAGCTTGTGCTCCCCATGAGATTCCCGTGGTGAGCGATGCCGCCGAGTCGCTCGGGGCCACCTATAAGGGCCGCAGTCCTGGCCAAGGTGCGCGGGCGGTGATTTTCTCGTTTAATGGTAACAAGATCATCACCACCTCGGGAGGAGGGATGCTAGCAGCTGACGACGAAGAATTCATTGCAACCGCACGATTCCTTTCTCAACAGGCCCGTGATCGTGCACCTCACTACGAACACTCCCAGCTTGGTTATAATTATCGTATGAGCAATATCCTGGCCGCTATTGGAAGAGGGCAGTTACGGGCGTTAGATGATCGGGTCAGGGCCAAGCGAAAAATATTCGAATACTATCGTAATGTTTTGGGTGATATTCCGGGAATCGAGTTCATGCCAGAGGCTTCTTACGGGCAATGCAGCCGGTGGCTGACGGTAATTCTTGTCAGTCCCGAGAGATTTGGAGTCGACCGTGAGACCTTGCGTCTTGCCCTCGAAGAGGAAAACATCGAATCTCGGCCCGTCTGGAAGCCCATGCATCTGCAACCGGTCTTCGATGTTGGCAGCTTTCCGCAAGCGAGTCAAAATAGATATGATGCCTGCATAATGGAAAGGTGCGCTCACTCTTCGAGCCGACTTTCGGTCAGGTATAAGGCTCGGGTATTAGGGGGGAAGGTTAGTGAAGAACTCTTTGCAAAGGGGCTGTGTTTGCCATCGGGTACCCAGATGAGCGAGGAGGACCTTGAACGGGTAATATCTGTGATCACAAGAATTAGACAATGATAGGAAAGGAGTATCTTGCGGCTCAACGTGGCGGACAGCTGCCAC
>Ga0302250_1001112_pt1 | contig 21684 bp, 20 predicted proteins | sample AAG_RA_Asp_MG_FD_193536 | JGI IMG/M metagenome (GOLD analysis project Ga0302250, IMG submission 193536) | Enriched activated sludge microbial communities from anaerobic digester in WTTP, New Holstein, Wisconsin, United States - AAG_RA_Asp | ecosystem: Engineered > Bioreactor > Anaerobic >... | reverse complement strand
TCTATTTTTGTCCCCCCGGATCGGGAACCGGCATATGAATCAGCCGAAGACGTGCAATTGAAATATACATTGGCAATTTCGTTCTTCGCATAACTGGTTTTATCAGATCGGATATTTTGAATCGTAGCGCTTGGTCCCTGAACGACATAGTGAAAAACCACCGGATTAGATACAGCATTTCCCCTCTTGTCCTTTAGCTGAAAAACCAAGTCATATGCCTGGGGCTTGCTTATTTTATTGATGTTTATTTTTCCTGTTTCGCTTTCGCCTGGAATAATTTTCAAAGTTCCTCCATTTTCTTCGGAAATCTTCTCTCCAAACATATTTCTCCAAAAAGTGGTGAGAGAAACCGTCGCTTCCATATCTTTAGCGTAATGGCTGTCTGTTTTGCAGCTGAAATAGAGCTGGTCATCTTGTCCGACATCGACTCCATAATCTAACGGATATTTATATATTTTTGATCCGTCATTAAGCAATAAACTGCATTTTTCAGGCGCTATTTCAATATATTCAGCCGATCCTTCGGCATTGATTTCGCCCAATTTTTCTTCGGCAAATTCAAGCCCGGAAGTGCCGGCAACAATAAGGCTCAAATTATAGGTACCCTTGAGAAAAGAAGGCAAGCTGAAATCTATCTGCTTGGTTTCTTCGAAGTTTTCCGGCAAAGAAAGTATTTCTTTATAAATATTTTGATAAACTACGAATTTTTCATTGCCTTCTTTCCGATAAACCTGAATTCCATAACGGACATCCGGCTGGACGTTTTTGGTGTTGCTTAAATCAAAACTTATTTTGAAATCATTTCCATTTCTGGAAATAATTTTGGCATTGTCAATATTTACGGTAGCCAGAACAATTGCTTCCTGATTTGAATTTATTGGAGGATCTTCCTGCGCCAAAGCCGCAGCGGCGCTAAAAAGCAACATCAGAGATATCAATCCGGTTACTATCGCCTTTTTTTTGTTTTTCATTTTTTTGTTTTTTTGAATACTATTCGATCCAATTGAATTCCGGAATAGTTATTCTAAAAAAATTAAGTTTTTTTAATTTATTTCTAATTTTTTATGGAAAATTTTTAAAAATTGTCCGTCATTAAGATTAATACTCTTATTTTTGTTCTATTTTCATATTTGCATATTACCACATTTTTTCAAAAAACACAAAGTCTTTTGTCAAGAAGTTGTCTAAGTATTTCATAATGAAAAGATCTTGATATTATAAGATTACCCTTTATTCCACGATCTTTCCTCCCTGTCCCACCTGATCCAGCCGAACGGAAAGAAGCTTGGAAATTCCGTCTTCGCCCATCGTCACGCCGTAGAGAAGCGAAGCCTGGCGCATAGTTTCGCGGTTGTGGGAAATAATTATGAACTGGGTATTTTTAGAAAGTTCAGAAAGAATCCGGCTGAAGCGCTTTGAATTGGCTTCGTCAAGCGCCGCTTCCACTTCGTCCAGAATGGAAAAAGGCGGAGGATTATGGGAAATGATGGCAAAAAGAAGAGCTAGCGACGTGAGCGATCTCTCCCCTCCGGAAAGTATGGAAAGGCTGGAAATCCTTTTTCCCGGCGGACAGGCATATATTTCTATTCCAATCTTGTCTTCTTCCTCCCTTTCCTCTTCATTCTCATTCACATCATCACTATTTTCAGCTTCTATCTCGCCTTTTACCCTGTTAAATTGTTCGCCTTCGGCGAACAACCCGCTTCGGCGGGATTTAACAGGGTGAACTTTTAACTTTCTAAGTTCCGCTTGCCCTCCGCCGAAAATTATCCGGAAATATTTGGAAAATTCCTTGTCTATTTCAGAAAATGTTTCCTCGAATGATTTTTTTATTTTTCCGTCCATTTCCCGGATAACTTCTTTTAAAGAAACTATCGCCCGTTCAAGATCCGCTGATTCGCTAGTAAGAAATTCGAATCTGTTTTTGGTTTCTTCATATTCCGAAACAACCAAAGGATCAATCCCGCCGATTTGCTCCATCTTGACTTTCAATTTGGATATTTCATGCTCCAGTTCCGCTCGGTTAACACTTCCTTCCAGCCTTTCAAGTTCCGAAGCTCCTTTTTTCAGCTCGTTTTTCACTTCCGCGCGCAAATCATCTTCGCGAACTTCAATCTTGGCCAGGGTTATCTTAGATTCGTTGAACAGATCTTTAAGCTTATTTAATTCGTCTTGTTTCATCCGCAATTTTCTTTCCAGTTCAAAAAATTTCTGCCTTTTCTCCCTATCGCTGGCCACTTCTTCCTGAATTTCTTTTTCCGTTTTCGCAATTTCTTCTTCTGTTTTTTTTATCTCCTCTCTTAGTTTTATCGTTTTTTCTTTCAGCTCAAGCAAAATTGAATTATCTCTTTTTTCTTCTATTTTTGGAGTTGCTTCTTTTTTCCCAATTTTTTCTTCCTTCCGCCCTTTTTCGATGTCCGTTCTTAAATCGTGAATCTTTTGGGCAATAACCCTCGCAAACTCCCTTATATCCTGTAAATCTTCCATTTTTTCCGCCTGCTCCAGCTTTTTTATAAGCGTTTCCTGATCCTTTTTTATCTCATCGATTCCCGATTTAATGTAGTTTGAATCGACCGTGATGCTTTTTATCTGAATCTCTTCGAGCATGGCCCGATTTTTCTCCTTTTCTTTCTCGATTTCAATTCTGCCTTCTGTAATAATCAGATCCCGATCCAGCTGGCTGAGAAGGCTTTTTTCTTCGCGCAATTTCTTTTCAAGTTCAGCCAAACGGGTGTTTTGGGTGTTTTCTTTCGATTCTTTGCCGATCTCGTCGGACAGTCTGTCCACTTCCCGCTGGATGTTCATCATCCGCCTTCCCGCTTCTTCCTTCTCTTCATTAAATTTGCTTTTCTCCGACTGGAAATTATGCCAGAGATAAGAATAGAGCCTGCTTTGCTTATTTTTTAGTTCATCAGCCACTTCTTTGCTCTGAGCCGCTTTATCCGCCTGTCTTTTAAGCATCTTGAGATGCGGCTTTATTTCCTCAATTAAATCCCTGGCCCGTGCCAGATTTTCCCTGGTTGAATCCAATTTCCGGATAGAGCGCTCTTTTTTTATCTGATATTGTTTCACTCCCGCCGCTTCTTCGATTATGCCCCTCCGCTCGAGAGGTGAAGCTGAAAGAATTGCGTCTGCCATGCCTTGGTTTATTATCGTATAGCTTTCTTTTCCGATTCCCGCCTTTGCCAGCGTATCAACAATGTCCTGAAGCCGGACGCGCGAACCGTTGATAAGAAATTCGCTTTCGCCGCTCCGGTAAATTTTTCTGGAAATCGCCACTTCATTGAAATCAAGCGCGATTTTTTTGTCGGAATTGTCGAGATACATCGTAACCCCGGCGCTTCCAAGACGCGCTTTTTTTCCGCTGCCGGCAAAAATAATATCCTCGGATTTTTTCCCGCGGAGATTTTTCATGGACTGCTCGCCCATCACCCAGCGCATGGCATCGGCCACGTTCGATTTCCCGCTTCCGTTCGGCCCAACAATCACTGTCACGCCTAAAACATTGCCGTTTTTAGTGCCACAAAAATCCAGCGTAGTTTTGCTGGCAAATGATTTGAAACCGGAGATTTCGAGCTTTTTTAAATACATAAGTTAATTCAAAATTCAAAAGGCAAAAGTCAAAAATGCAAGTCAGAAGTCAAAATTTCTTGTTTTTTAATTTTAAGACTCCACTGGCCAGCATGTTAGCCAGCTCTGCTACTTCTTTCAATAACTTTTCTATTGTTTCTTTTTTAGTTAATCTTGTATCACGCAACAAACATAACCAGTATTTGGTTTCATTAGCTGATTTAAGAGATATTTCGTAGAATTTTTTGAATTCCAGCCTGGAGCTGGAAGCTTTGGCTTCAACTAAATTAGCTCCAATTGAAGTAGCGGATCTTATTAACTGGTCGATTATTATCCAAGCGCTTTTCTTGCTTGGTAAAGTATCAGCTAAAGCAATTATATCAAGGCTGAATTTATAGCATCTGAATTTCAAATCACTTTTGAATTTTGGATTGTAATTTTGCATTTTGACTTTTGACTTTTGATTTTATTTCTGTATAAATATATATTCTCCGTCATCTGCAAATTATGCTACCATCCCTTTATTTTTAATCCTTCTTCCGCTGCCTTCCTTTGGGCTTCCTGTTTGGATTGCCCTTCACCTTTGGCCACTAATTCGTCATTTAAATATACGCCCACGACGAATTTTTTATCATGATCCGGACCAGACTCGCTGAGAACGCGATATGAAGGAGTAACGCCGGATTTGTCCTGCGCTTCTTCCTGAAAGCGGCTTTTGGGATCCTGATAGGACTTATTTTCCAAAATTTCCGGAAGTTCCACGATTACATTTTTTGTGATAAATTTTTCTGACTCTTTGTATCCATCTTTCCCCTGATCCAGATAAATCGCTCCAACAATGGCCTCAAAGGCGTTGGCCAGAAGATATTGGCGCGCCCGTCCCGTATCTTTCGCTTCTCCCCGGCTCATCATAAGAAACTCTTCTACTCCCAGTTTTTTGGAAATTTTGGCCAGCATTTCTCCGTTTACCAAAGCTGCCCGCCAATTAGTCAGCTCACCTTCGGGATTTTTATAATTTTTATAAAGATATTCGGTCACAACCAGTTCCAAAACCGCGTCGCCCAAAAATTCCAAACGTTCGTTGTGTTCCAATTTGTAGCTCCGGTGCTCATTCAAATAGGACCGGTGAGTGACGGCTGTTTTCAAAAGATCAAGATTATTGAATTTTACACCTAGTTTTTTAGAAAGCTTTTCAAGCACAATACTAAGCAATTTTCAATTATCAATTCACAATTTACAATCAATTTTCAATTTAATAATTTTAAAAATTAAATAATTGAAAATTGTAAATTGATTGAAAATTGATAATTGTAAATTGTAAATTAAAAATGTTATTTTTTACCCTTTTTCTTGGAATTGTCACTCTCTTCCAAGTTTTTACCAATTTTATCCTTTTTTGAGGTGTCGTCCTTCATCGGCTCCCCCAGCTCGCGATATATCGTCCCAAGCACTCCATTCACAAACCGTCCGGAGGCTCCGCCACCGAATGATTTGGCCAGTTCTATTGCTTCATTAATCGCCACTTTGGGAGGAACTTCTTCATAATTGCCAAAAAGAAGCTCATATATGCCGAGGCGCAAGATATTACGGTCAACAATAGTAACCTGGTCAAGAGGCCACTCCGGCGCGCATTTTTCAATAAGCGGATCTATCTTGTCTTGATTTTCAATCGTATTTTTTACAAGATTTTCCACAAACTGCGTATCCTCCATTCCCGGTCCGAATTCGGCTACATTTTTTTTGATTATCGCATCAATTTTGCTTTTATTTTGTCCGTTAAAGTCCCACTCATAGAGCGATTGCATTGCGATAGATCTTGAAAGGTGCCGATTTGCCATATAAGCTAGTTTTTTCTTTTTCCCCTTCTCCCCTCGGGAGAAGGTGGCCGTAGGCCGGATGAGGGAGGCACCTCCAAAACTCCTTCCCTCTCCTGCCCTTTGGGCATCCTCTCCCTAAGGGAGAGGAGGATATGAAATTATTTTATTTTTTCTTTTTATTAACCTTCTTCATCGTGTCAATTACTTCTTTGCCTTTATAATATCCGCATTTAGGGCAGGCTTTGTGCGGCACTATTTCTGTCTTGCAATTTGTACACTCGACTAATTTTTTCGGCTTGAGTTTCAAAAACACTCTCGCTCTGTCGCGCCTGGCTTTGGTATGGCGTTGTCTGGCTACTGGCATAGGATTATCGTTAAATTAAGTAATTATCAATAAATTTAATTTATCATTAAAATTAGGTTTTGGCAAGAAAATAATTGTCAAATCCCAAATCCAAATTTCAAATATCAAATAAAATCTAAAATCCCAATTCCAAATTTTTGGATTTTGAGCTTGAGATTTGATTGGAAATTTGGATTTTGGCATTGGGATTTATTGGCTTGTTTATTTCTCTATAAATCTAATATGCACAGTTCTCCAGTATTATCACAGATATATTTAATGTCTCCCCTTTCATCCGTTCTAAATATATTAATTTTATGAGCAATTATCCTATCAATCGTCTCCTCGGCCGGATGCCCGTAGCGGTTGTTTTTGCCGACCGAAATAACGGCGTCTTTGGGAGAAACTTTTTCCAAAAACTCGGAAGTAGCGGCATATTTTGATCCATGATGAGCTATTTTTAGGACATTTGATTTAAGATCCATACTTTTATTATTTATTAATTCTTGTTCTTTTTCATCTGGAAAATCACCGGTAAACAAAAATGAATTTTCACCATACGTCAGCTTCGCAACAATGCTGTCAGCGTTAGTATCCTTCGGATTATTGTCCAGGTTTTCTCCGGGACTTAGGATTTCCAGCCTCACATCATCGCTTATTTTTATATTCATCCCCCTTTGCCCCTTTAGTCTTGGAATGTTTTTTTCTTCGATAGTTTCCCGATATTTTTTATACACCTGCGAATCAGACTGGGCAGAATTATCGATTATTTCGCTGACGCCATACGCTTTCATAGCATCGATAAGGCCATCAATATGATCCTGATCCGGATGAGTGGCAATCATCACTTCAATATTCCGGTCCCAAAAAGGAATATATTCTCCCAGCTTCTCTAATAATATTTGCCCGTTCGGCCCGCCATCAATCAAAACTTGTTTATTGCCTTGCGATATTAAAATCGCATCCCCTTGCCCGACATCGAAAAAATTGACAGAGAGTTCCTGTTTTTGGGAGCTAAAAATTATGCCAAGGAGAATGAGGCAGAGGATGAATAGAAATAGGAGAATAAAATATATTGATTTTCGTCTAGACATAGACCTTGTTAAATGTTATTCTTAACATATGGAATCAAACAATATATCAATAATTAGAAAACATTTAATTTTGAAATTGCTTAACTTAATATCTGGAGCAATAATAATCATTTTAGCATTTATTATAGTTCACATGCTAATCACTTCATCAGGAAAAGGTGAAGGCGCCGGATTATTCTTTGTTGCTATTTTTTCTATAATACTCCTGCCATCTTTAATTATAACCACGTTAATAAACTTGTTGAGCATTTTATTTCTAGTAAAGATGGAACAAAAAAATACATTAAACATCAAGACTTGGGAAAAAATTTTTAGATATATTTTTATAATCACGCCTTTTGGGCTTGTCTTTTGGTGGTTTTTTAGATCAATCTTTTGATAATATAGCTTAATTGAAGTAAAATTTTGTAATTAACTCAAAAATTCATATGTTTGTATGAATTTTTTGTTATTTAATTTCTATTGATTTTTCTCTTTTCAAAAAATATATTCCTAATCCTAAAATTATATACCACAAAACTACTCCCCACCAAGCCAGATTCACTTCGGTTGATGAATATTTTAGACTGGCCAAAAAATTAATTACTGACGTTTCATATTTTAGCGGAAGATACGCCAGCCAGGAAAAAACCACCGCCAAAGGATAAAAAATGAAGCTTAAAATTACGGCGACAAATCCCAAAAGCATCGTCAGCGGTACGATCGGTAAAACCAAGAGATTAGCCAGAGGCGAAATCAGAGATAATTTCTGGAAATTGAAAAGAATCACCGGCAGGACAAAAATCTGGGCGGAAAGGGTTAGAAATAATATTTCCAGTAGCGTAGGGACAGACATTGCGTCTGTCCATTTTGTTAAATAATTTTGAAATACCGGATACATATACACAATCCCCAGCGTTGCCAAAAATGACAGCTGAAAACCGATATCCCATCTTAATAGCAACGGGTTAATCAATAACATAATTACTGCCGCGAAAATAATCGCATTTTGGGAATTGGCCAGTCGGCCGTTTTTCATCGCCCAAATGAGCAAAATTCCCATCATTCCGGCGCGTACCGCCGAAGACGGAAAGCCAGTCATAGCAACGAATAAAATTATGCCGACAACCGCAAACCAAAAAGCCTGGCGGCGCCAAAGCCCGATGAAAATTCCGATGATCATCAGATATTCCGCCACAATGGTAACATTATATCCGCTGACAGCCACGATATGCGTCATGCCGGTGCGGGAAAAATTATCCTGGATGTTTTTCGATAATTTGTCATCCCCGCCCAAAATCAAACCGCTCATAAGGCCAGATTCCGGCGCTGGAATCATTCTGGAAATTTTCGTGTTAAGATTATTTTTTATTTTTAAAATAAAACTGTAAACTTTATTTCCCTTATCGCTTCCGATTTTTTCTATCTTGGACTTTTCGCACTCGTATAAAATATTGTCCTTGGCTAGATACATCCGCCAGTCAAATATTTTATTCTCTGGAATTTTTAAGGTGCAGCTTAGCCTAATTTCATCGCCATAGGAATATTCGGGATAAGTAGGAGCAGTAATTAAGATTCCGTCTTCTTTCCTAAGGCGAAGCCTTTGGCTAGCCAAAGGCTTCGCCTTAGGAGAAACCTTAATCCTTTGCATTTTTCCGCTTATTTCAGGCTCTTTTTGAATGATAAAATTTCCAGAAATATTTTTCCTGTCATCTACTAAATTGTTAATTTTTTCTAATTTACTGCTCGATAAATAAATTCCCAGAGAAAAAACCAACATGCAAAAACCGGCAAGAAGCACCGGCTTATTCTTATAAAAAACAAAAACAGAGGTTAAGGCGAGCACCAAAAATAAATATAAATAAAAAACATCGATTATTTTGGGATAATAAAAAGAGGCCGATGCTATGCCCCCGATAAAACTCAAACTAAGAATTGAAAACATTCTGGATTTAGCCACATAGCTATAATCCCCTTCTCCCTCTGGGAGAAGGTGGCCGCAGGCCGGATGAGGGAGGCATTTTCAAAACCTATTCCCTCTCCTGCCCTCCGGGCATCCTCTCCCGAAGGGAGAGGAGGAATAAAAATTAAATTATTATATCCACTATTTTTGTCTTTGCGCTTTTTCCGCCGACAATTTCCATGGAATTTTTCGGTACGCCGAAATAATCCGCCAATATTCTAATCAGCATTTTGTTAGCTTCCCCGTCCACTGGCGGAGCAGTCAGCTTCACTTTATATTCCCCCTCGGAAATTTTTTCCACTTTATTCAATGATGACCGCGGGATGACTTTTACATATATTCTCATGATTTTATCCTTACAAAGTTCTTACGAAGTCCGACTTCGTAAACTTAAAACAATTAACCCCTGATTCCAATTTTCCCAAAATTCTTTTCTATTTTTGTTTTTATTTTTTCCAAATCCAGTTTCTTGCCCTTGGTTTTTTTCTTAAGATTGGGATCTAATATTTTAGTTTCCTGGTATCTCTGAAGCCAGTAGCTTTGGGCGTTTTTTATCCATTTCGCGATGGCTAAAAAATCCCTTTCGCTGTGAATCCCCGGCACTGCCGTCGTCCTGAACTCATAAGGGATCCGGCTGTTCATAATCAAACCGATGCTCAACTTTATCCTGTTCAAATCGAATTTGGTATTTATCGTTTTTTCATATTTTTTCGGCTGGTTTTTGATGTCCATCGCGATAAAATCCACTAGGCGCTCGGAAATTACTTCGCGAAGAATATCCGGCCTTGTTCCATTCGTATCCAGTTTTACTTTGTATCCCAATTTCCTTATTTTTCTAATAAACTCAACGAGATCCGGCTGAATCGCCGGCTCGCCTCCTGTTATGCAAACCCCTTCCAGCTTTCCTTTCCTTTTTTTCAGGAATTCAAAAAAATCTTTTTCTATTGTTCCATGTTCTATGTTGTATGTTCCATGATTTACTAGTTCCGGATTATGGCAAAACGGACAGCGGAAAGAACAGCCGACGGTAAAAACGGTGGCGGCAAGATGCCCGGGATAGTCGAGGAGGGTTAGTTTTTGGAAACCAGCAATGACCAAAGCAGTTATCAATTTACAATTATCAATTTTCAATCAATTTACAATTTTCAAGTTTACAATTTTCAAACCAATCTGAATTGATAATTGAAAATTAATTTGTTAAAAATTTATTGTAAATTGATCATTGATAATTGGTAATTGTCGTTAACAACAGAGGCGATATCCCTCAAAGAAAGACATCGCCCCCTATCTTTTTTTATTCCGCTATTTTTTGCTTTTCGCTACCACAAATTCCTTCCTGTCCTGAAATTCCTGGCTTTTTCCGGCGTTCCATTGTTCGACTGGCCGGATATAGCCGACGATTCGGGAATATACTTCGCATTTCTGTTCGATCACGCATTTCGGACAGATTTCATGTTCGCCTTCGATATATCCATGATGCGGACAGATGCTGAAAGTCGGCGAAATGGTAAAATACGGAAGGGTAAATTTCGTGGCGATCTTTTTCACCAGCTTTTTGGTCGTTTCAATGTCGTAAATCCGCTCGCCCAAAAAACCATGCAACACCGTTCCGCCGGTATATTTTGTTTGAAGGCCGTCTTGAAGCTCAAGCGCTTCAAAAATATCATCCGTAAATCCGACAGGAAGCTGGGAAGAATTGGTATAATACGGCTGGGCGCCTTTTTCCACCGCTCCGTTGTTGGCAAAAATCATTCTCGGAAAGCGCTTCTTGTCCTTGAGCGCCAAACGATAGCTCGTTCCTTCGGCCGGAGTAGCTTCCAAATTATACAAATTTCCTGTCTCTTTCTGATATTTAATCATCTTATCGCGCATATGATTCAGAACTTCTTCTGCAAATTTGAGCCCCTTTGGCGAGGAAGTGCTTTCGCCCATGAAATTCACCAGCGATTCATTCATTCCGACAAGGCCGATGGTTGAAAAATGATTGCCCCAGTATGTTCCCCGGCGCTTATAAATATTATCCAGATAAAATTTAGAATACGGATAGAGCCCCTTTTCAGTGAAATTTTCAATAATTTTTCTTTTTATCTCCAGGCTTTCTTTGGCCAAATCCATAAGCGCGTCAAGGCGCTTGAAATAATCTTTTTTATCTTTGGCCAGATATCCGACACGCGGCATGTTGAGCGTCACAACTCCGATTGAGCCAGTGAGAGGCGCCGCGCCGAAAAGCCCGCCCATTCTTTTATGCAACTCGCGGTTGTCCAGGCGCAGCCGGCAGCACATACTGCGCGCGTCGTCCGGATCCATATCGGAATTGATGAAGTTGGCAAAATACGGGATGCCGAATTTTGCCGTCATTTCCCAGACCTTGTCGAGATTGGGATTTCCCCAGTCAAAATCTTTTGTGATGTTGTAAGTGGGAATGGGAAAAGTAAAAACCCGGCCGGCCGCGTCTCCCTCGCTCATCACTTCGGCAAAAGCCCGGTTGATCGTGTTCATTTCCTCCTGGAAATCAGCATACTTTTCCTTCTGCGGAACTCCGCCGATGATTACATTTTGATCGCGATAAGTTGAAGGGCAAGTCAGATCCATAGTCAGATTGGTAAAAGGCGTCTGGAATCCGACGCGAGTCGGAACATTGAGGTTAAAAATAAATTCCTGCATCGCCTGCTTCACTGCTTCATAATTGAATTTGTCGTATCTTACGAAAGGCGCAAGCAAAGTGTCAAAATTGGAAAAGGCTTGCGCTCCGGCCGTTTCTCCCTGGGTCGTGTAGAAAAAATTGACAATCTGGCCGAAAGCCGACCTCAAATGCTTCGGCGGCTTGCAGGAAAGTTTTCCGGACACGCCTGTGAATCCCTTGATCAGAAGATCCTGCAAATCCCATCCGCAGCAATAAGCGGCGATTTTGTCCAAGTCATGGATGTGGAAATCGCCTTCTTCATGGCCGCGCTTCACCGATTTCGGATAAACCCGGTCCATCCAATATTTGGAGCTGACTATTGAAGACACATAATTGTTAAGCCCCTGGAGAGAATAGGCCATATTGGCGTTTTCTTTCACCTGCCAGTCAATTTCCTTGATGTAGCTTTCAACGAGATCAACGGCATCGGCCAGGGATGCTTCCGTGTCCCTGATTTTAGACCGCTTGTCGCGGTAAAGAATATAGGCTTTGGCCGTCTCGTCAAAATCCATGAGCATCAGCACCTTTTCCACCAGATCCTGGATTTCTTCGATGTTAGGAATGTAGTCGGCCTTATATTTTTTGTTGAGAACGGTTGTAATTTTTTTCGCCACCAGTTCCGACTGCCTGGTGCCGCCTTCTCCGGTCTCCCGGAAAGCTTTGTACACCGCTTCCGCGATTTTTTTCTGGCTGAACGGAACAATTTCTCCGCTTCTTTTCACTACCTTGCGGATTTTGCCTTCAACCTGCTTGCTTCCCCCAGTTTCCCCCCTTTTTTTGTTTTTTCCCCTTTTTTTCTCCTTTTTCATGGCTTTTGTTTTAATGTTTAATTAGCGGCCCTAATTTATAATTTTTTTATTTAAATAGTTCCTCCTCTCCCTCCGGGAGAGGATGTCCCGAAGGGACAGGAGAGGAAGTTTAAATAAATTCTTCTATTTTCAGAAATACTCCCTCTAGGTTATTATTCACTTCATTGTTCCAAAATCTTAATATCTTAAAGCCCAGTTCTTCTAAATAATTTGTTCTTTCTTTGTCATATCTTTCCTGGTTTTCTTCTTTATGCTGGAAGCCGTCTATTTCAATTATCAGTTTCTTATCCAGACAGATAAAATCCACTATATATTTTCCGACAGGATATTGCCTTTTGAATTTCAAATTGTGGAATCTTTTGGCTCGCAGTCTTGACCAGACTATTATTTCCTGGGGGGTGGCAGTTTTTCTTAATTTTTTGCATCTTTCCAGCTTCTTTTTTTCCAGTGGTGGTTTTATGTACATTGCTTAGTCCCCTCTCCCGCCCCGCAAGCGGGGCGACCTCTCCCGAGGGGAGAGGTGGAATAAAAGTTACTTATCAAACGAATCCAGTTCTTTCTTGAAACTTTCAATGCTTCCGAATGATTTGTAGACGCTGGCGAACCGGACATAGGCCACCTCATCCAAGTCCCGCAGTTTCGCAAGGACTATTTTTCCGATTTCTTTTGTCGCCACTTCCGATTTTTCCAGCGCCTGGATTGAAAGTTCAATGTCGCCCATAAGCTTGGCTATCTTTTCATCCGTCACCGGACGCTTGGCTAGGGCTTTCCGGATCGAATGTTCCAATTTGTGCTTGTCATATTCTTCCCTTTTTCCATCTTTTTTGAGGACGCTGAGGCGCAAGAGCTCTACTTCCTCATAAGTCGAAAAACGCGACTGGCATTTTTCACATTCTCTTCTTCTTCTGGTTATTTTTCCGTCATTAGTGTCGCGGGAATCAATTACTTTTGTTTCGCTATGAGAACAAAAAGGGCAAAGCATAAAATTACAAATCCGAAATTCGAATATCGAAATTCGAAACAAATTAAAAAATTATAATTTTCAAAATTCTAAACTGTTTTAAATTTATTTTTTTGAATTTTATTATTGTTTCTGATTTAGGATTTAGGATTTCGTATTTGGGATTTTATTTTTCAAATGCTAGGGATTTAAATTTTTTCTCTATTCTTTTAATATACTACTACATGTAGTATATCTAACAATAATTATACCACAATCAAAAAATCCGCCAAGAGGCGGATTTTTCGAGGATTTTTTCAATTTTTCAAAAGTTATCCACAGATCGGAGTATTTTTTAGGGATTTATTTCTTTCCAAATGTCGTCCGTGACACAATGCTTATTTGCCGAACAGTCAACACTTCCTCCGGAATTGGAACAAGTCCATTTGAATTCTGCTGAATTAGATGAATCAACCGTCGGAGTATTGGTATTGTTTACGCAGAGATCGGAAGTTGGAGCAATGCAATATCGTTCGCTGGAAGCTGAGCCGCAGGAAGGAGAAGAACAAGATATGGGAGCAGTACATACGGTTCTTTGAGAACTTGTATAAGAAGATCTGCAAGACCATTGCCAGTTACCTGAAACCTGGGAAATAGTACCGTATAGTTTATTAGGTGGGGTACAAAGACCGATTTCAGAAGGCTTGTTGCAAGTAGGAACTCCGGCGGCCGATCCGCATTTTGGTTTTTCCCTGCATACTCCCGAATAATAAAAATACCCGGGATTGCAAACATAAGCGCATTTATTGCTTCCGCAGGAACTGTACAATTCATAGTATTCTATTCTGGACAAACCGGTGTCGCTTCCCGGACAAAAATATGCGTTTGGAAAATTATTAGAACCTTTGCAATAAGGCACAATGCACCTTATGTTCGGCCCCCTGGTATAATCATCAAAAACAAACCCGGGCTTGCATTTATATTCGCAAGATTTAGTGCAACCCGTATTGCAATAACCAGTTTCCGCAAAATGCCAAGATGAATAATATTTATCAGGATTAGTCGCCACGCCATCTTCAGGACATTTTTCAAAATTACCGACCAAAGGAACCGTTCCGCTGCAAAGATTATGGATCACGGGAGCGGAACAATCCTGGGAGCAATACCGTCGTGTTGAATGATCTTCTGTGCATTTCCAAATCCAACTATCGCAACCGTACGAAAGCCCCACTCCGCTTGTTCCCACGGAACACAAGTTGGACAACGGTTTTGTCGCTGACGCCACTCCGGCCGCCGAACCGCATGCTCCTTGATTCAATGGGTAAGAGCAATTTATCGTTTCGGTACCCCTACATTTTGATTTTAGCTCGGTTCCGGTACATTCATGATCCCAATCGTATGTCCATTCATTAAAGGATGTTCCATTAATACAAAAGGGATCACCTTCAGATCTAATTGAACTCGTGCATTTGGGCACCGGTATAATTTTAAAATCGCCCTTGCAATTTCTATTTCCGCACGATCCGGTTCCATTATAAACCCACTGGGCAGTAATTTTTCCTCCTATGGAAACAATCCACATTGGAAAATTACAGGATCTTGGATTGGCCATGCCGCTTCTTGTGAAAATAAAATTAGCAGTGTTTGATAACGTTGAATCTGACCACCAGTTCGAACTGGGAGATGTTTTTTCTAAAACAGAATAATATCTATGATTATTTAACGCAAACCAATTGTAGCTTTCTTCCGTTAGAATATATGCTAGACACATTTTGGGATCTGACTCCTCATCACGTACGGTGTAAGCGCCTATTTTTATGTCATATGTTTTTGCCGCAGCCCTTGAAAGATAGTCATAATAGTCCCCGTAATATCGCCAGCACCCATAATCCCAAACCAATGGCTCTCTTTCAACACTCGCGGAAAAAGAAATCTTCTTATCGTCAGGATGATGATAGGTAGTATTGCCGTCGCGAGGAGGAATATTGTCATAGGTATTGACAATAAATCTGTTTCCATAATGAGCTGTTCCATAATTAGGATGACAGGAATAACTGAAAGTTCCCATATCATCAGTATAAACATATGTCGCCGCTTTTGCTTCAGACACCGCCAGAAAAAGAGCGCCAAAGACAAAAAACAAAAACAAGGGAAATTTGATATTTCTGAATTTTATTTTTTTATAAACGGAAAAGCCTAGAGCAAAAAGAAGGATGATTACCAAAAAAGAAATAACTATAATATTGTTTCTTTTTGATTTTTTGGCTGATTCTTCCGCTTTTTCTTTGGCTTCCTTGGATCGGCTTTCGATGAAATGTTTTTCTTCGTCCAGAATATTCCCGTCTTTGTCTTTTACGAAAACATGGAGCGTAAAATCAAAACAATTTTTGGCAATTTTTTCCTCTTCTTTTATAATTCCCGAGTTATCGAGAGTCTTTTCCCGATTTTTTTCTTCCAAACAGCTTTGTCCGTTTTTTTCCTTAAGGCTGTAGGAAATAACGGATCCTTCCGGATAAAACGGACGGATATCAAAAATTATTTTAGCCGTTTCATTTCTCAAATAATAATCTTTGTCAAGACGGGTGTTATAAAACAAAGATACGGAGCTTCCAAAATAAGGAATGTTGACAATCCTGGAAATTTGCCGATCCTCTCCAGAAAAAACGGAAACCGTCAGCACAGGGCTTTTCATCTTATCAATGCATCCAAGATCTATCCTGAATTCTCTTTCTTCGTCGGGATTAAGATTTTTTTTCTCCGAAATTTTACGTTCGCCTAAATCGCCAAGATATGATTTTTCACGAATGTCAACTCCAAGATAAGCTTCAATTTTGTTTCCAAAAACATTTTTTGCTTTGCACCTGAGATTCGGTTTTTCCAAATCATCCTGAGAAGGAATTTTTCCGCTAAGGCGAAAATCGACGTCTCCAAAAAATATGACGCAGGAGTCATTTTCTATTTCTATTTTAGACTCCCCGCCAGAAAGATTGATTTCTCCCGCCGAAACATAAGCCAGGCGGAGACCGCTTTTGTTTCGCGCTTCGAGAAACAAAGCATAATTTCCGCTTTTCAAATATTCGGGGGCTTCGTAAGACACAGCTCGGTGAATTATTTCCCCGTTTCCGATAGTGAGAATCTCGTCATAAATTTTCTGGTCTAAAACCGTTTCCCGGTCATCTTCTCTGCTGACAAGGTTAACAGCATATTTGACATAAGGCTGGATGCCCTCCTGATTCAATATGTCAAAAGAAACTTCAAAATTATTGCCGCCTTTTTCTTCAACTTTTACGTTTCCGGCGCTAACCAGCGCCACCAGCCTCATTTCGTTGAAACTGAGTTTTTCTATTTCTTCCGGACTGAGTTTTTCAACTTCATCCGGATTGCGCTCCTTCTCCCCTTCTTCATTTTTTTGAACAGAATCTTTTTCCGGAACAGAGGAAGAATTTTCAGCTTCTTGCGCCAAAACGCTTCCAGCACAAAAAACCGCTAGAGTAAAAAATACCACTCCCAGTATAAATTTATTTTTCATTTTTTTATTTAAGGTTATGTCTTATTTTATTATACCATAAAATCAGCAGAAAAAAAACACCCTGTGGATAATTATTTGGATTTAAAAAGGCAATGCTTGATTGGCATTGCCTGAAATCTCAAGAATCATTCCTATTTTCCTGCAGTATGCCAAAGGTTGAACCTTAGGTCCAGCGACTTGGGTCGAAGCTCAGGATGGCGGCATTTGCTTCTTGCTTTATGCTTTATGCTTTATGTTGCATGTTTCTATTTCCCCATTTTTCTGCGGATAAAAGCCGGTATTTCCAGTTCATCGTCATCATCTTCTTCAAGATTTCTTGTATCATTGGAAACATTGATAGTTCTTTGGGGTTTGGGCGGAACTTTTTCCGGAATAATCATCTTCGGCTCCATTTTTTCCGGATAAGTTATTCTTTCTTTTTTTTCTTCTTTTTCCTTGCCGCGCATATCTTCAATAGTCATGCGGCTCATTTTTTCAAGGGGGGATTCTTTTACCCGCTCCGCGTCAAATCCGGTTGCTACGACGGTAATATGCACTTCGCCTTTTTTCATCGTTTCGTCGATCACCGCGCCGAAAATCACTTTGGCATTGGGATCGATCGACTCGGTGATAATATTGGCCGCTTCGTTGATTTCAAGCATGGTAAGATCGACTGAACCGCTGACGTTGAAAAGCACTCCCTTGGCGCCATCGATGGAAAGCTCGAGAAGCGGGCTGTTGATGGCCGCCTTGGCCGCTTCAGCCGAACGGTTTTCCCCCGTTCCAATTCCGATTCCCATGAGCGCTGAACCGCTGTCCGCCATAATCGCCCGGACATCGGCAAAATCCACATTCACAATTCCCGGCTTGGTGATAAGATCGGAAATTCCCTGCACGCCCTGGCGGAGAACATCGTCCACGATTTTAAACGAGTTTATCAAGGTTGTTTTCCTATCGATAATTTGCAGAAGCTTGTCATTGGGTATTGTGATCAAAGTATCAACGCGCTCTTTGAGATTTTCCAGCGCTTCATCGGCAATCGCTCTTCTTTGCGCCCCTTCAAAACTGAAAGGTTTTGTGATAACAGCGACTGTAAGCGCTCCGATTTCCTTGGCCGTTTCCGCTACAATCGGCGCCGCGCCGGAACCGGTGCCGCCGCCCAATCCGCAAGTAACAAAAACCATATCGGCGCCTTTGAGCACGTCCTGGATTTCATCGCGATTTTCTTCGGCCGCCTGGCGCCCGATATCCGGATTCATTCCGGCACCGAGGCCTTTGGTCAGATTTTTTCCGATATGCACTTTCTCCGCCGCCTTGTTGTGATGAAGCGCCTGCGCGTCCGTGTTGATCGCCACAAATTCAACACCCCGAAGTTTTGATTCGATCATCCGGCTTATCGCGCTGCCGCCGGATCCTCCGACGCCAACGACTTTTATTCTCGCAAATGTTTCCACGGGTGGTTTTATTTCGGCCATGATTATAGTTTATAGTTCCTGCTTATTTTAAAGTCAAAAGCAATAACTAAAAATGTTAGAAAAAATTATTTTTTTCAAAATCAAAATGCAAAATGCAAAAGTCAAAATGACAAATAAAAAATCAAAAAGAAAAACCCAAATTATCATTCAAATTTTACATTTTGAATTGTAATTTTGATTTTTGATTTTTGATTTTTTCAGCCATAGGCTGATCCACCTTTGGCGAAGAATTTTAAATCACATCTATAAATTCTCCGGTAGTTAAATTTAACACATTGCAACATATCATGTCAAATTAGCTGCATATCGCCTTTACGGTAGAAACTTCCCCATCCACTTCTTTATGCTTGTCATTGTCTCGCCGACGTTTCCTGATATATTTCCGGCTATTTTGTTGCCAAACCTGCCTTTTCTTCCGGATTCCCGGTTTTCAAACGCCCACATAATCAAGCCTACGCTGGCCGCGAAAGACGGGTCATCCACCTTATCCACAAGCCCTCCCAAAGGAATCGGGAAGCCGGTTTGCGCCGGAAGCCCCAGACAATTTTTGGCCAAATCGACCGCGCCAGGAAGCTTGGCGGACGCGCCGACAAGAACCGCTCCTCCGGGAAGAAGCTTGTCTTTTTTGATTATGCGCAGCTCCTTATTGACCAGGCTGAAAATTTCCTCAAGCCGCGCTTCGATAATTTCCGAAACATGCTGGCGGGAAACCATTCCTTCCTCGTTGGAATCGATATTGGAAAGGTTTATGTTTTCTTTTTTTCCGATCTCCAGGGGAAGGGCGCTGCCATATTCCAGCTTCACCCTTTCCGCCACTTCAATGGAAGTGCGCAAGCCAATGGCGATATCGTTCGTTATGTGGTTTCCTCCAACTGGAATAGCCGCCACATGGAGAAGATCGTCTTCTTCAAAAACCGCGACTGACGTCGTTCCTCCTCCGATGTCGACAAGCACCACGCCCAGCTCTTTTTGCCTTTTGGAAAGGACTGCTTTGGACGCAGCCAGCGAAGAAAGCACCAGATTGTCCGGAGATATTCCGGCCTGCTCTACGCATTTAACCAGATTTTTTATGAAAGGCGAAGATCCCTCGACAATCATGGCATCCACTTCCAATCTTACGCCATTCATCCCCAGCGGATCTTTTATATTTTTTTGGTCATCCAGCGAATAATCTCTTGGAATGATATGCAGAATTTCTTTGTTCGGCGGAATAGAAATAGCCTGGGCTGCTCCAATTACTCTGGAAATATCGTCTTCCGTCACCTCTCCGTCCGCCCGTCCGATCGCAATGACGCCTTTTGAATATTGGGAAACGATATGGCTTCCGCCGACGCTTATGATTGCGTTTTCCGCGTTCAATCCGGCCGTCCGCTCCGCCTGCTCGACGCAGCTGTTTATTGATTTTACCGTTTCCTCAAGATCGACAATCACGCCTTTCCTCACCCCAGCCGAAGGCGCAACCCCGACTCCGATGATTCTCGGTTTTTCTTCAGCCGAAACCAGCTGGGCGATAATTGTCCGTATATTGGATGAACCGACATCAATAGCGCAAATTGTATCTTTTTTGGACATGATGCAATAATTTTTAATTTTGTAATTTTGTAATTTTTAAATAATTTTTAATATCCGAATTTTTAATGGCAACCCGCATCTTGGTTTAAAAATTATAAAATTAAGATTTATTTATAAAATTAAAAATTCAAAAATTATAAAATTTTTTAAAACATTTCCGCGATATACGGAAAAAATATCAAAATTCCAACAAGGAGAGCCAGAATCGACGCGACCAGAACCGACGCCGCCATCAAATCTTTGATCAGCCGGGCATACGGATGGACCCGGGGCTTTAAAATATCCACTACCCTTTCCACAACGGTATTGAACAGCTCCATAACCAAAACTCCGGCAATAACCAAAAGAAGCACGACCATTTCCGCACGCGTCACTTCAAACCACAAAATCGCCAAAATAACCAGCAGGGCTGCAACCAGCTCGGTTTGGAAATTTTTTTCATGCTTTACCACGTATGTCAATCCGCGCGCGGCATGCGCAAAACTTTTTTTGAATTGTTGGAAACGATTCATAGATGGATAATTTTGAATTTCGAATTTTGAAATAATGATTTAATTTTTTAATTTAGAAACAATTTTTCCAAAAATCAACACTAATCCCTGACACTCTATCGTAATTCATGTTTTAAAATTCATTCATTCGAATTTATTTCAAAATTCAAAATTCGAAATTAAAAATTGTATTTTATACATCTTCTTTCCGTGTCGAAACCCAAGCAAATGCAAGACGCCGTGAGACACGACTTTGGCCAGCTCCTTTTCAAGAACCAATTTATTCTTTTTGCAATATTTGGCTATGTCATTATAACACAAAATTATCTCTCCAAGAAATATTTTCTTATCCACAATTTTTTTTATTTCCCCCTGATTCCCATATTCCGCAAATGTCAGGACATCCGTCGGGCTGTTTTTTTTCCGGAAATTTTTATTGAGGTTCTTTATTTTTTCTTCGCCAACATCCGCAAAGCTTATGGAAATTTCCTTTTTTTTGGCGTCTAAAACGCCGCTCTTTATGATAGTTTCTCCAGCTATTTTTTCCAAAAAGATTTTCCTTATCGGGCTTTTGGAAAGATTATTAAATTCAACTTTCAGCATAAAATGTTTTCAATTATTAATTAACTGATTTTAATTAATTCTCATTCCTTATCTGGAATAAGCCATTATATAAAAATAAGTTTGTACTTAATTGTCATTCCCGCGAAAGCGGGAATCTAGTCTGATATTTTGGCTTATTCACTGGATTCCCAATCAAGTTGGGAATGACAAAGCGAGGTCAATGTTAAATGAGCTCAATGCGCTTTCATATTTCCCCGCATCTGGAAATTCCCCCGGCCTTTATAAACATTCTTGTCTCCATATTCATCGGCATAATATGCGGAAGCGCTGGAAAGATACGGGCTCACATTGGTATCCGAAGTTGAAAAGATGGAGCGGTATTGGAAATAGCGGTTAAATGACGATGCAATATTGCCGGACGCGGCCGGATCAGTGAGATAATTGTCCAGCGATTCAAAATCATCGAGATATACGGTCCGCCCTTCGCCACCATCAGTCTGCCTGATTGTCAGCCTGGTTGTCTCATTGATCTGGTCATCCATCGGTCCGGTGATGTCCCAATACTCCCTTTGCCATTTGAAAAGCACCGCTCCGGTGGTATATCCGCCGGATGGAGCGGTGGATCCGCTGTCCCAGGATTGGACGGTAATGGCCCCGGTTAAAACATTCACTCCGGAGACTGTACCTTGAGCCATATATTCCGTTCCGTCATAGTTTTCTTTGACTATTATTTTTTCTCCTACATATATGTTGTCTCCTTTGTTTTGGGCTCCGTAGGTTTGGGAGTTGATGGTGAAAGAAGTGTCGGCTGTTCCGGAAATGAGATTGCCGGAATCCAAAGATGCGGCAAAATTAATAGTAATAGGATGGGTTCTT
>Ga0302250_1001111_pt1 | contig 21697 bp, 8 predicted proteins | sample AAG_RA_Asp_MG_FD_193536 | JGI IMG/M metagenome (GOLD analysis project Ga0302250, IMG submission 193536) | Enriched activated sludge microbial communities from anaerobic digester in WTTP, New Holstein, Wisconsin, United States - AAG_RA_Asp | ecosystem: Engineered > Bioreactor > Anaerobic >... | reverse complement strand
CTGGAGGCGGCCCTGCCCCTGGGCGTCTTCCGGACCCGTCCCGGTCGGAGGGGGATCCTTCTGTGGGCGAGTCCGGCCGCCCGGCGGATCCTGGGATACGGACCGGCCGAGGAGATCCAGGGGCTCTCCCTGATGGATCACTGCGCATTTCCCGAGGACCGGGATCGGATCGTCCAGGCCCTCGCTTCGGAAGGCACGGTTCAAGGTCTGGAGATTCCGATCCGCCAGCGCCAGGGACGACTTCGCCGGGTACGCCTCTTCGCGATGATGGTCCACGACCCCGACACGCGCCAGCCGGCCAGGGTCGAGGGGATCCTGGAGGACGTGACCGAGGCCTCCCTGCGGGAACAGGAGCGGACCCGGATGATCGACGCGGCTCTGGAGGACCGGCGGAGATGGGAATCCCCCGTGTCGGAACTGGCCGTCCCGGCGGAGTTCTGCCGGGCCGAGGACCCGGCATGGAAGGCCGCGGTCCGGATGGACCAGGTCGGGAGGGACGCCCTGCTGGTCGAGGGACCCGGAGGCGACTGTCTGGGGATCGTCACCGACGGTGACCTTCGGCGACGGGTCCTCGCCGAGTCCCGGGACCCCTCCCTTCCGGTCTATCGCGTGATGTCCGCCCCGGTGGACTGCATCGCGCCGGACGCCCCGGCGGCGGAGGCCATGGTCCGCATGACCCGTGCATCGGTGGGCCACCTGGTGGTCCGGGGAACCGGCCCGGAAATCCTTGGAACCCTTTCCCGGGAGGACCTCTCGGGGATCGGGATGCATCCCGCGAACCACCTCCTGCGGTCCATCGCGGCGGCCCGCACGGCCGAGGAACTCACCTTGGAACGGCAGCGGCTTCCCGCCCTGGTGGACGCCTCCCTTCACGCTGGCGGGAGTCCCGAGGGGACCGCCCGGCTGATCACGGCCGTGGCCGACGGGGTCACCCGGCGTCTGCTGGAGTTCGCCCTGGCGGAGGCCGGCCATCCCCCCGCCCCCTTCGCGTTCCTGGTCCTCGGGAGCCAGGGAAGGCACGAGCAGACCCTGGTGACAGACCAGGACAACGCGATCCTGTTCGACGACGTCCCGGCGGATCGCCTGGAGGCCGTCCGGGAGTGGTTCCTTCGGCTGGGCCGGCGGGTCTGCGAGGACCTGGAACGCTGCGGCTACGCCTCCTGCCCGGGAGGCATGATGGCCCGCAACCCCCAGTGGGTGCAGCCCCTGGGGGCCTGGAAGGACCTCTTCACCCGCTGGATCCGGGCCGGGACGCCCCAGGATCTCCTGACGGTCAACATGTTCTTCGACTTCCGGACGCTCTGGGGTTCCGGGGAACTGGCATCCTCCCTCCAGTCCCACGTCTTCCGGGAAATGGAACAGACCCCCTCCTTCTTCGGCCACCTGGCCCAGAACGCGCTGCTGTACAAGCCCCCCCGGGGTCTCTTCGGCAAGATCCTGACGTCGGCCGACGGCGGCCCGGCGGGGCACACGTTCAACGTCAAGGAGGCGGTGCTGCCGCTGGTGAACTTCGGAAGGCTGTACGCCCTGCGGCACGGCGTCCCGGACACCACCACCCTGGGGCGGCTGGAAACGCTCCACCGGCAGGGACACCTGTCGTCCCAGACCCTCCGGGACAGCCGCGCCACCTACCTGCTGCTGATGGAAATCCGGCTCCGGCACCAGGCGGCCTGCATCGGCCGGGGAACGCCTCCGACGAACCTGGTGGATCCGCGGGATCTCGCCGAGGTCCAGGAAGGGGCTCTTCGCCGGGGGTTGGGGCAGATCGCCACACTCCTGCGAAAGATCTCCTTCGATTTCCTCGGACATTCATGACCGAATTGGTCCTTGTATGTGTCTTTGTGCCCCATTCCCCCCCGGAAACACTGCGTTTTTTCCCTTGACGCCTCTTTCTCTTCCTCCGTATATTCCGGTCCCATGATGGCGTCCCGGTACAGGGCGTCCGGGCCGCGACCGGAAGGCTTCCCACAACCAGGAGAATCCCATGCTCCATGAACCGGCAGCGAGGCAGGGTCCCGATCCCGCTTCCGACTACAAGGCTCGGCTCGGCGTCTGGATGTTCGTGATCTACTGCGCGGTCTATGCCGGATTCGTCGCGGTGAACCTGCTGGCGCCGGAGGCCATGGAAGCCACGGTCCTGCTGGGGATGAACCTCGCGGTGGTCTATGGCATGGGACTGATCGTCTTCGCCCTGGTCCTGGCGCTGATCTACAACGGCATGTGCCAGGCCCGGGAACGGCAGATGGCCGGATCGACGAAGGGAGGTGAGTGACATGGACTGGATGCCCATCATCGTCTTCCTCGCCTTCGTCGCCTCGGTGCTCGGCCTTTCCTTCTTCTTCGCCCGCAGGACCCGTTCCGCGGCGGGATACTACGCCGCCGGCGGCACCATCCACTGGTCCGTCAACGGCATCGCCTTCGCCGGCGACTACCTCTCCGCGGCGTCCTTCCTGGGCATCTGTGGCATGATCGCCACCGCGGGATACGACGGATTCCTCTACTCCATCGGCTACCTGGCCGGATGGATCGTCGCGATGTTCGTCGTGGCGGAACCCATGAAGCGCCTGGGGCGCTACACCTTCACCGACGCCCTGGATTCCCGCTTCAACAGCAAGGGGATCCAGTTGGCGGCGGGCATCAGCACCCTGATCGTCAGCATCTTCTACCTGATCCCCCAGATGGTCGGCGCCGGAGTCCTGATCACCCCGCTGCTGGGTCTGCCCCACGCGGTCGGCGTCGTGCTCGTCGGGACCATCGTCATCATCATCGTCGCCACCGCCGGGATGACCTCGACGACCTACGTGCAGTTCCTGAAGGGCGGTCTGCTGGTGGTCTTCAGCCTCGTCGTCGTCATCGCCGTGCTGTTCCGGGGCCTGTCCACGGAGCCGGACCAGGGCGGCCGGAAGCCGTTCCATGCCTACGCGACCCTGGCGGCGACGGAGGCCGACGGCCGGATCGCCATCGAGGATCCGTCGTGGCAGGTGGCGGGGACCGCCGAGGCCGGAGGCGTGACCTACGTGAAGGCCCAAAAGGACGGCAAGGTCTGGTGGTTCAAGAAGGCCGTCGAGGACGGCGAGGTCCGCCTGCACGAATGCCAGTACGAGGCGGAAACACCCTCGGGCCGCGTGGTGAACGGCGAAGAGGGCGGCTCGCTCCGGCAGGCGGGCAACCTGGTCTCCATCGACGGGACGACCGAATCGACCGGCCCCATCGGGCCCGCGGACTTCCTGGCCAGGATGGGCAGCCCGAAGACCCGGGTGCAGCTCTTCAAGCAGGTCAAGTTCCAGGCCGGCGACGACAAGGTGACCGCCTACTGCCCCGCCATCGTGCCGGGCAACAAGCTGCTGAAGCCGGGCCAGAAGTTCAAGGTCGAGGGCACCCCGCTGCAGAAACTGGACTTCGTGAGCCTGATGCTGGCCCTGTTCCTGGGCACGGCGGCCTTGCCTCACATCCTGATCCGCTACTACACGGTCCCCTCGCCGGCGGCGGCCCGGAAGTCCACCATCGTGGCCATCGCGGCCATCGGGTTCTTCTACGTGCTGACCCTCTACATGGGCCTGGGAGCGATGGTCAACGCCGTGGTGAACCCCGCCGACAACAACATGTCGGCACCGCTGCTGGCGAGGTCCTTCGGCGGGCTCCTCTTCGCCGTGATCTCGGCCATCGCCTTCGCGACGGTCCTCGGCACGGTGTCGGGGCTGATCGTCGCCGCGTCGGGCGCCGTGGCCCACGACCTGATGGACCGCTTCGGGGGCATGCAGCTCAGCGACAAGTCCAAGGTGAAGGCCGGGAAGATCTCGGCCATCGTGGTCGGAATCTTCGCGATGGTGCTGGGCATCGTCTTCCACGGCATCAACGTCACCTTCCTGGTGGGACTGGCCTTCGCCGTGGCCGCCTCGGCGAACCTCCCCGCCATCGTGATGATGCTGTTCTGGAAGAAGACGACGGCGAAGGGGATCGTGGCCTCGATCCTGGTGGGAATCCTGGTGGCGGTCGGCATCATCCTGTTCTCGCCGACCCTCTGGACGCTGTACGGGCTCAAGGCCGCCGACGCACCGATCCCCTTCGAGAATCCCGGCCTGTTCAGCATCCCTGCATCGTTCCTGACCCTGGTGGTGGTGTCCCTGCTGACCCAGCCCAAGGGGAAGCCGGAGTAGAATGGCCGCACGCGTCCTGGAGGTTCGGCGCCCGGAACCGGATGTTCCGGAAGAGGAGGTGACCCCATGCATCGCGTCGCATCGTTCGTCGGTCTGGTGCTGGTGCTGCTGTCCGTGTCGCTGCCCGCCCGCGCCTGGAAGTTCGAACTGGGCGAGCACACCAACCTGAACATCGACTACCTGCTCCAGGTCCAGGCCCAGTTCGCCGAGGATGCCGCTCCGAACAAGTCCGACTGGAGCAAGGATTTCTTCATCCGGCGGTCCCGGATCCTGCTGTTCGGCGATCTCTGGAAGGGGATCTCCTTCTTCATGGAGACCGAGCAGGCGAACTTCGGCAAGGGCGGGAACTGGGATCAGCCCTTCTTCATCCAGGACGCCTTCGTGTCGTTCAAACTCCACGACGCCTTCATCGTGGACGTGGGCATGATCCTGCTCCCCTTCAGCCGGCCCAACATGCAGGGGGCTGTGGGGCTGAACGCCCTGGACTACCACGTGGACATGATCCGCTTCCCCGCGGGGAGCCACAAGGTCTGGCGGGACGCGGGCATCCAGTTCCGGGGCTACGCCGCGAAGAAGAAGTTCCAGTACCGGCTGGGCGTCTTCAACGGCGCCCAGAACCAGGTGCTGGCCAGGGACGCCAAGGGGGAGGCGATCAAGGACAAGGACGGCAAGGTCGCCCTGGCCTCGAACCCCGAGGACTGGCCCCGCTTCACCGGCCACGTCCGGTACGCCATCCTCGGCACCGAGCCCGATTTCTTCCCGAAGGGGATCTACTTCGGCCAGGCCCCGCTCCTGTCCCTGGGCGCCGGCTTCGACCTCCAGATGGACGCCGCGATGAAGTCGGCACCGGTGCTGGACGCCTCGAAGGCCATCACGACCCCCGGGCGGACCACCCACGCGGTGGGGGTCTCGGCGGACCTGTTCCTGGACATCCCCTTCGGCAAGGACTTCCAGCACGAGTTCGTGACCCAGCTGGCCTTCTTCTGGTACGACCACGGCAAGGACCTGGTGTACGCCAAGGACGGGACCTCCTCCCTGGTGGCCGCCAAGGCCAGCGGCCTGGGACTGCTGACCGAAATCGGCTATCGCTGGACCTTCTTCGAGCCGGTCCTGGCGCTGGACTGGTTCAAGGGCGACCGGGCCAACAGCGACCTGCTGTCGGTCCGGGGCGGCCTGAACTTCTGGATCCGGAAGCACGGCGCCAACGTGAAGGCGGAGTTCGCCGCCACGAAGGCCGGGAAACTGGGCGACGCCCCCTGGACCAAGGCCTTCACCACCCAGGCCCAGCTGTTCTTCTGATTCCCGGGCCCATGCCTCCGGATTCCTCCGCGTGACGATCCGGCTTCCCCTCCCGGGTCCGATGCCGTCGGGTCCAATCCGGGGGGCCGGCCTTCCCTCCGCTGCCCCACGCCGCCCGCATCCTCCACGTGTTGACGGTCCCCGACCGGATGGGATACCTTGAACTCCCGGAGCCCACCGGCTCCAGTACCGGTCCGGTCGCGCCTGGGAAGCGCCCCGTTCACGCGGAGTGCCTGGAAGGAGGAGTGCGGGTGGAGGTGTCGGCCTGGGTCATCGTCCTGCTGGGACTGATGATCTTCCTCTCCCACCTCTTCGCAGGGGTCTTTGAACGGACCCGGATTCCCGACGTGCTGCCCCTGGTGCTGGTCGGGCTCCTGATCGGGCCGGTCCTGGGATGGCTGTCCGCCGACCGTCTGGGAACCGTGGGCCACGTCTTCACCACGGCCTCCCTGGTCCTGATTCTCTTCGAGGGAGGCCTGGACCTGAATCTCCGGGTCCTCGCCAGGTCCCTGTCTGGCGGCGTGCGCCTGGCCGTGATCAATGTCCTGGGAGTCACCGCGGCGGTCGGCGCACTGGCCCACGGATGGTTCGACATGGACCTCCTCCCGGCCCTCACCCTGGGGACGATCTCGGCGGCCACCGCCTCGGCGGTCGTGATCCCGATGGTCTCGCGCCTGCGGGTGTCCGATTCGGCCCGGACGGTGCTGGTGGTCGAGGCCGCCCTGAGCGACGTGCTCTGCATCATCCTGGTGCTCGGCTACCTGGCCGCCGTGGGCCGTGACGAGCCCCTGGGTCCGGCCATCCTCGGCCGGATGATCAGTTCCCTGCTGCTCGCCACCGGGATCGGCGGACTGTCGGGAGTCGCGTGGTCCCTGCTGCTGGATCGGGTCCGGACCCTCCAGACCTCGATGATCACCACCCCGGCCTTCGTCTTCGTCGTCTTCGGCATCACCGAAATCCTCGGATTCAGCGGCGCCGTCGCGGCCCTGACCTTCGGATTCGTCCTGGGAAACACCGAGTCCGTCCAGCGGGGACTCCATTGGCTGGGCCAGGAGATCCGGGTCGGCCACCTGCTGCAGCAGGAACGGGACTTCTTCGCCGAACTGGTCTTCGTGATGAAGACCTTCTTCTTCGTGTACATCGGCATCCTGATGCCGCTGAAGGAGCCGGCCCTGGTCCTCGGGAGCCTCGCGATTGTCGGGGTCACGCTGCTGGTGCGGATCCCGGTGGTCCGGATCGCCTGTCCTCGGCGGATGGGGATGCAGGACGCCGCGGTCGCCTCGGTGATGGTGCCGAAGGGGCTCGCCTCGGCGGTGCTTGCCGCCCTGGCGGCGGACCAGCAGTTGTCCCGGGGAGAGACCGTTCGCGACCTGGCCTACGGGGTCATCCTGATCAGCATCCTGGTCACCGCCATCCTGGCCTTCCTGGTGGAGAGGGGATGGGCTTCGCCGCTGTTCCGGATCCTCTATCGGGACCCCGTTGCGGCAGCGGAAACCGACCGGAAGCAGGAAGGCTGATCCGTCCCGGCCGCCCGTGCTCGCCTCACCGGGAAGCAGCCGGACCTCCGCCATCGCCGGGGACGGGCCCGGTCCAGCCGGGAAAGGCAAGTCGGCAGGCGACGGGATGGTGATCGAAGCACGGAAAGTCCGCCACCGGCAAGACGCCCTCGGTGACTCCCGGGGTCACGCAGGTCCCCTCCAGGTGATCCGAAACCAGGTGGTCGATGTTGAACAGTCCGCCGTAGGAAGGGGTCGCATCGGGCCCGACGTCCGTCACGAAGTGGAAGGGGCGATCCTCCCCGACGTAGTCCCGGAGGAAGGCCGCGCTGGGATCGACCTCCGCCATCCGGCCGGGGTCGGTGTTGAAATCCCCGAGGATCAGGTTCCGCTCCCCGTTGGCCCCCGGACTCCCATCCCCGAGGTCCATGAAGACCTGGCGGAACTGCCGGACCCGGCAGTCCTGGTCCGAGGGGGAGATCCCCGAGGAACCGTGCACCGAAACCAGGGTCAGGGGTTCCTGGCCGTCCCAGCGATCGATCACCCCCCGGGCCACCCGGGCGCCCTTCCCGCAGCCCTCGACCGTGGTCCCCTGAAGGCCCTCCAGGCAGAAATCCTCGCCGCAGCCCCGGAACCGCCCGAAGCGCCGGTGCACCGCGGCGCACTTGTCGGGCTTCCCGGGGTGACAGGCCACCTGCCACCCGGGTCCCAGCACCCGCTGCATCACGGTCGGCCCCCCGGGGGTCCAGTCCTGGCAGGCGAAGCCCTCCCGGGCCTCCTCCGGAATCGAGGGACAGGCGTCGGGATGGAAGACCTCCTGGAACGCCACCAGGTCGGGGTCGGTCCGTTCCAGCCAGGCCCGGACCGCCTCCATCGCCGGCAGGAAGGCCAGGCCGTTCCCGTACCACTGGTCCGCCACCCGGGCCTCCCCGGGGCCGAATCCCCCCGGGGGTGCCGCGGGATCGAAGAGGGGCGTCCCGACGTTGAACGTGACCGCGGTGAAGTTCTCTGGGGACGGTGGCGTCGCGAGGCGCAGTTCCCGGTCCAGGTCCAGGAAGAGCCGGCGATCCCCGGCCCGGATGTCCTGGCGGGTCCCGTTGAAGGGGGCGCGGACGAAGGGATTGTCGTAGCGTTCCTCCCACCGGAGCGGGATCTCCCGCCCGTCCACCACCAGGGGTTCGTCCCACCCGAAGACGACCCGGCCGCGCCCGGGGGAGTCCCATTCCACCCGGTAGCCGTCCGGGAATCCGTTCCCGTCCCGGTCGCCCAGGGGCTCGGTCCGGATCTCGCCCTGTTCCATCGCCTGCCGGAAGGCCTCGAAACCGCCCCATTCCTGCCGGTCCCCCAGGCGGACCAGCCAGACCGCCTGGGCCCCCGGCGCCACCAGGTCGAAGGGTCTTCCGTCGTTCCGGAAGACCTCGGGCTGCCCCTCCCGCCAGGAGGGTTCCCGGAGGGACCAGAGGGCCACGTACCCGTCTCCCTTTCGGCCGAACGTCCATTGGCCCTGCCGCACGACCTCGTCGAAGTGGGCCACCGGGAAGTAGGCATGGGTCTCGTCCCGCCAGTTCACGGCATCGAGTCCCAGGGGCCGGGGCTCGAACTGGGGGGCGTAGAGAATCACGGCCAGATCCCCCGACTGTCCGATGCGGGGGAGGGACCCGTCGCCGGTCCAGTACCCGCCGCCGTGCTCGTCGTAGGCCTGCCAGTTCCAGTCGGCGGGGACCGGATCCCCCGGGGCGACCGGAAGGGATCCGGGATGCTGGGTGAAGACCACGGCCCGCTCGGACAGCGTCGCCTGCCAGGCATGGACCTGCATGGCCGGGCTCCCCTTGCGGTAGTCCTGGACGCTGGACAGCATGCCGTTCGGCCCCCGCCAGGTCCGGACGAAGGCCTCGGTCAGCAGACCCGTGTTGAAGACGCGCCAGAACATCCGGTACAGGGGATGGAGGTCCCGCACCAGCACCTCGACGGGCTGGGTCAGGTCCAGCATCCCGGCCACGGCCCCCAGGGCGTCGAAGGACCCGGTCCAGAGGTCGTAGCGGGTCGCGACGTCCAGCGTGACCGGGAGGACGGGCCACGCGGTGAAGGCCCCCATCGCCCACCAGGTCGCCAGGTGCTCCTCGCCCCAGGTGAGGCCGTAGGGAGGCGGCGGGACGGGATCGTCGGGGTCGGCCGGTGCCTCCTCCGGGATCGGCAGGCCGATCCGCTGGCGGTTCTCGAAGGGTTCGCGCGATCGGGCGATGCGCACCAGGACATCGGGCATCGCGTAATGACGGCTCCGGGCGAACAGCACCGCGGCCCCGGGAGCGTCCCCGGTCCAGGACTCGTCGGTGTCGTCGAAGAAGAGCCGGGCGGCGTCGAAGGTGTCCTGGGTCACGGCGGCCGCCTTGTCCTTGATGTAGGAGCGGCCGTGGGTGGTCCCGAAGTTGCCGCGATGGATGTTCAACGCGACGTCCAGCCACACGAGGTCCAGCACGATGGCCGCCTTCCGGCGCACCTCCTCGTCGTCGGCCCACTCGACCAGCGTGATCAGGGGGTTCATGTCCCAGTTGTAATACACGTCCGACAGCCACTCGGAAAATCCCCACCGGGCGCGATCCGAGAACCAGCGGAGGATTTCCCGCCGGGCGCGATCCCGATGCCACGCACCGGTCTGGCCGGTCACCTGGAAGGTCCGGTCCGGGAACCGCTGCCCCAGCAGGTACTCGACGGTTCGGAAGACCAGTTCGTGGTTCTCGGACCAGTACCACATGCGGTCCTTCACGGGCCGCCCCTCCCACTCCCGGGCCGGGGTCGGGTCGCTGAACCAGTACTTGAAGCCCAGCAGGGCCTCCTCGATCCGCTGCCAGAGAACCGGGGAAACGGCTTCGTGTCCCGAAGCCGCAAACAGGAGGTTCACGAGCCGCAAGGCATCGAAGTCGCTGGTGTCGTCCAGACGCCACATCTTCTGGAACACCCGGTCGTAGGCGTCGTCGGGAACCGCGCCGGCGGGCACCCCGGGCATCCCCAGTCGTTCGGCACAGGCCAGGTGGGCCAGCAGGTGGATGACGTCCCCGGGCCGCAGGGGCGCCTGGCAGGCATGGGCCAGCAGCGCCCGTTGCCGGGCCAGTTGCCAGGGGGGAATCTCCTCGGGTACCGGGGGGAGGTCCGGCGTCCCCGGGTCGTGGCCACCATCCCCCTCCTCCCCGGGGTCCGCGCCCTCCGGCCCGTCGCCGCCCCCGTCTTCCGGCATGTCGGCGCCCGCTTCCGGAGCCGTGTCCATGGCGCTGCCATCGTCCGGAACCCGGATCGCATCCCCCGGAACATCCCCCGGATCCGACCCCGCCGGGTCCGCACCTCCGGTTCCGCCGGACCCGCCGCATCCCGCCAGCAGGGCCATCGCCAGGACCGCCCATCCTCGGGGGAAACGCCCCTCTCGTCCGCTGCCTGTTGCCATCCCGATCCCCCTGTCCCCGTGCCTGGCCGTGCCTTCCGGGAAGATACCACGGGGGCGCAGGATCAGGGCCAGGGACGCCCCTCGATGAATGCCGCCGGCCCCTGGTCGAGGGTGTGTTCGATGAGGGCCCGGAACCCGGCGTAGTCCGGATGGATCCCGTCGGGGATGTGGCCCGCTGGACTGGGATGGGTCCACCACCCCCCCGGGAAGGGGGCATAGCCCGGGGCCGGCCCGGGCCGGGGCGCCGCCCCCGGTCCGTACCCGAACAGCGGATCCCCGAAGACGTGCTGCATCAGCCCCATGTTGTGGGCATAGACCATGTTGGGCGTCGTCTCCCCCACGGCCCTTCCCAGGGAGGCCAGTTCCACCAGTCCCAGGTTGAACTCGCCCATGTCCATCCCCGGGAAGCCCCCCGACAGGGCCTCGATCAGCAGGTAGTTCAGGTAGTCGTAGCCGATCAGCACGATCCGGAGCCCGGGACGTCCCGTGCGGACGATGTTCACGAAGGTCTGAAGGTCCGCCTGGATTCTCCCCAGGGCGAGATACCATCCCCAGGCGTCCAGGAGTCCCAGGCCGTCGTTGCAGGCCCGGAGGTAGTCGTTGCCCCCCAGGGTGAACAGCAGCATCCCCGCAAGAGGCTCCATGTCCAGAGCCATCGCCAGGGCCCCCATCAGGCCGGGATCCGCCAGCCAGCCGGCCACGGTGGAACCGGGCTTCGAAGTCGTCTCCCAGGAGACGACGACCTCCTCGTACCCCCGGGCGTCCAGGGCATCCCGGAGAGGCTGGATGAAGCCCGTGGACCAGGAATCCCCCGCCAGCACGACGCGGCGGATGGCGAGGCACTGGGGGTTCCTCCCGGGATGACAGGTTCCCCCGGCGCAGAAATCGCCGGCCGTGCAGGGATCCCCGTCATCGCATGGACGGGTCGCGGAAACGTGCACACAGCCGATGCCGGGGTCACAGGAATCGTCCGTGCAGGGATTGAGGTCATCACAGGAGGTCCAGTCGCCGACGCAGGTCCCGAAGACGCACCGGTCCGCGGCCGTGCAGGCGTTGCCGTCGTCGCACGGCGTCGCCCCCGGAAGGCGATCGTGGAGGCAGCCCCGGGCCGGGTCGCAGGAGTCGGCCGTGCAGGGATTCCCGTCGTCGCACACCGCGGGTCCCCCGGGGATGCATCGCCCCTGGACACAGGAATCGCCGACCGTGCAGGCATCGCCGTCCTCGCAGGGAATCCCCGACAAAACGCGGTGGATGCACCCCGAGTGCTGGGTGCAGGAATCGAGGGAGCAGGGGTTGCCGTCCTCGCAGGCCGTGGCCCTTCCCTGGCAGGACCCGCCCAGGCAGAGGTCCACGTCGGTGCAGGAATTCCCGTCGTCGCAGGGCACGCCGTCGGCCGGGGGATGGATGCAGCCGGAATCCGGGTCACAGGCATCCCGGGTGCAGGGATTGCCGTCGCGGCAGTCCACCAGGGTCCCGACGCACCGACCCGACTCGCAGTGGTCGTCCAGCGTGCAGAGGGATCGGTCGTCGCAGGCCCTGCCGTGGATCGGCCGGTGGAGGCAGCCCACCCCGGGAGTGCAGGAATCGTCGGTGCACGGGTTGTCGTCGTCGCAGGCATCGGGGCGCCCCTGGCAGGTTCCGTCCTCCAGGCACGCATCCTCCACCGTGCAGGGTTCCCCGTCGTCGCAGGGGGCCCCCGGGATCGTGACCGTCCGGCATCCCGATGCCGGGTCGCAGGAATCCTCCGTGCAGGGGTCGCCGTCGTCGCACCGGACCGGGGAACCCCGGCAGGACCCCAGGATGCAGCGGTCCTCGGCCGTGCACAGGTCGCCGTCATCGCAGGCGTTTCCCGTCCTGGGATAGTCCACGCACCCCCGGCCCGGGTCGCAGACCCTTCCGGTGCAGGATCCGGCCTCCTCGGGGCACTGGACCGGAGACCCGATGCACCTCCCCTCCCGGCAGAAGTCGTTCCGGGTGCATGCGTCCCGGTCGTCGCAGGGGGTTTCCTCGGGCAGGAGATCCGGCACGCAGGCGCCACCGGAACAGGCCCAGGAATGGCAGGCAGGTGCGGGTCCCACCGCGGTTTCGCAGTCCGACGGTTCCCGGCACGGAAAGGAAACGACGTCCTGACCCTCGGGGATCTCCCCGGTCCCGTCCCCTGTTCCCGGGAGGTCCTCCTTGGGCAGCGAACCCGCATCCCGGGAATCCGCCCCGCCATCCTCCGGAAGTCCCGGGACCTCCCCGGTTTCCAGGATTCCCGGATCCCCCGGAAGACCCGCGTCCGGCAGGAGCGCGGTCCCGCCGCATCCCAGGGCCAGGATCGCGGTCCAGAGCAGGACCAGCACTCTCCGGGGAACCGGGAGGTTTCGCGGACTCACGCTGCCGATCCTCGAACTGCAAGTCTTTCCATTATAATCGAACCATCACGGTCGGGGACGGGTGATTCCCACCACCAGGCAGGAGGCCAGCATGAGCGGCCCGAGGTTTTGTTCGGTTCCCTGGACCGTGATGGCGGTCCTTCTGGCGGCGGGTCTTCCCGGGTGCGGCGGCGGGGGGAGCCCGCTCGACGACACCGGATCCCCCCCGACGGGGGATCTTGCCGATGACCTCCGGGATCCGGGCCAGCAAGTCCCCGATTCGTCCGGCCTCGTGGATCGCCCCGACGGATCCCTCCCGGAAGTCCCGGGTGATCTTCCCGTGCCTCACGACGCGTCTTCCGGCGATCCGGCGACGGATCCCGTCGAGGATGCCGGGCCCACCACCGGAGGCATGGGCGATCCCTGCTCGACCATGCAGGACTGCCGCAGCGGCCTGTGCCTGGATACCGGGGCGGGAGGCGTCTGCACCGCCTTCTGCCTGGACCGCTGCCCCGAAGGCTGGGTCTGCCGGGGAACGCCCATCTCGGGGTCCGATCCGGTCTTCATCTGCGCCCCTTCCTTCTGGGCCATCTGCTCCCTCTGCGAATCCAACGGCGACTGCAAGACCGACCAGGGGGTCTGCCGGGACCAGGGGGCGGACGGACGCCGGTGCTCGGTCGCCTGCGACGATCTCCACGGGTGCCCGATCGGCTTCCGTTGCGATCCCGATCCCCAGGGGCAGCGATGGTGCCTCCCGGAAACGGGCAGTTGCGCCTGCAGGGCCCCTCGGGATGGCGGCCGGGAACGGGCCTGCCAGGTAGTCAACTCCCACGGGTCCTGCCCGGGAACCCAGCAATGCCTGGGTTCCGGCGGGTGGGCTCCCTGCCAGGGCCGGGTTCCCGCGGCCGAGGAGTGCAACGGCCAGGACGACAACTGCAACGGGCTCACCGACGAGGACTTCCCGGACCGGGATCGGGACGGGATCCGGGACTGCGTGGACGACGACATGGATGGGGACGGCGTGGGCAACCCGGAGGACAACTGCCCGGACATCCCGAATCCCGCCCAGGAGGACCTGGACCTGGACGGCCTGGGCGACCCCTGCGACCCGGACCGCGACGGGGACGGCGTGGGCAATCTGGAGGACAACTGCCCGGACACCCGGAATCCCCTCCAGGAGGACCTGGACCGGGACGGCCTGGGCGATCTCTGCGATCCCGACCGGGACGGGGACGGCGTGCCCGACGACCGGGACAACTGCCCCGGGAATGCCAACCCCGGCCAGCGGGACCTGGACCTCGACGGCCTGGGAGACCCCTGCGACCCCGACCGGGACGGGGACGGCGTGGGCAACCTGGAGGACAACTGCCCGGACATCCCGAATCCCGGCCAGGAGGATCTGGACCTGGACGGCCTGGGCGACCTCTGCGACCCGGACCGCGACGGGGACGGCGTGCCCGACGACCGGGACAACTGCCTGCAACACGCCAATCCGGAGCAGAGGGACCTGGACCTGGACGGCCTAGGGGACGCCTGCGACCCGGACCTGGACGGAGACGCCATCGTCAACGAGAGGGACAACTGTCCCGAGGTCTACAATCCCGGCCAGCAGGACTTCGACCAGGACACCCTGGGGGATGCCTGTGACCTGGATGACGACAATGACGGCATCCCGGACGCCGAGGACAACTGTCCCCTGGCTCCCAACGCCGACCAGGCGGACTGCGACCGCGACGGACCTGGGGATGCCTGCGACCCGGACGACGACAACGACGGGGCCCTGGACCTGGTGGATTGCGCGCCCTGCGACCCCGCCCGGTATCCAGGCGCCACCGAGGTGTGCAACGGACTGGACGACAACTGCAACGCCGCGACCGACGAGGGGACGGAGTGGCAGTGCGGAGACTACGCCTGCGGCGGAACGGGGGGCTGCCTGATCTCCTGCCAGCGGGCGGAGGACTGCCGGGCCGGCTTCTTCTGCGACGGGAACGACCTGGACCGGGACGGCCGGCAGGACGAGTGCCTGCCCAAGGTCCCTCCGGGCGGGACCTGCTCCAGCGCCTGGGAGTGCGCCCAGGACTACTGCTCCAACGGGCACTGCTGCGGGGCGGTCGGGGACCTCTGCTGCGCCTCGGGCGAGGACTGTCAGGCCCTGAACGCTCCCCCCACCTGCGATGCCCCCGGGCAATGCCGGGGACACCGGACCGAGGGCTACTGCAACGATTCCTTCGCCTGCCGGTCCCGGGCGGTGGACGACCCGTCGGCCTGCGCCGGGGCCGTGTGCTTCGTGGGCCGCTACTGCGACGGATCGGTGGTCCGGCAGGACAGGGCCTGCGGGTCCACGGGTTCCTGCGACCGCCACGGCTCCCAGATCCAGAACTGCGTCGGTTGGAACTCCTGCTGCAACTACGGCTGCTCCAACGGTTCCTGCTGGTCCTCGTTCAAGACCGGCGATGCGGTCTGTGTCTGGGCATGCTACACCAACCCCGTCGCCTGTATCTGCTAGGCCGGAGCGGACCGGAACCCGATCCAGCGAATCTTCGCCGGTTGACACCTTGTGCCACTCGTGAGACTTCCTGTCCCCGGTTCTCCGGGAGGTTCCCGATGGAGATCCGAGATTCCCGTCCCGGGGCGTTCGCCGCCCTCCTGGCAACGGTCGCATCGCTGGCCGGGTGGTCCTGCTCCGGGGATTCCCGGGCATCCCGGGACCTCGATGGCGGGAACGCGGATGACCAGGTCCTCGATGCCCCGGCTCCCGATGCCTTCGATCCCTCGTCGGTCGCGCGGCCCTTCTGCTCCCCGAACCCGGACCGGATCGAGGAAATCCTCGGGCAGATGAGCCCCCTCCAGCGAATCGGGCAGCACCTGGTGTTCTCCCTGGCGCGGGACGGGCGGGCGATGGACGCCAAGACCTGGGACCGTCTGCGGCGGTACTTCCCCGGCGGAGGGTTCGTCAGCCAGGTCACGGGCGTCGCCGTGCGGGACCACGAATCGACCGCCCGGTTCCTCCGCGACGCCCAGGCGGCCTCGATGGAGGCCTCGGGGGTCCCCCTGCTGGTCGCCACGGACCAGGAGGGAGGGGTGTACAGCGTCCTGCAGCACAGGATGGGAGGCACCGACAACATCGGCCCGACCGCCATCGGGTCCACCGGGTCCCCCTGGGTCGCCTTCCGTCAGTTCGCGATGATGGGCCGGGAGATCCGGGCCCTGGGAATCCAGATGGACTTCGCGCCGCTGCTGGACACCCACTACCGATGGGACAACGGCAACCTGAACACCCGGACCTTCGGACCCGACGTGGACCTGAACGCCGAACTGGGCGTCGCCGCATGCCTCGGGCTCCAGCAGGAAGGCGTGATCCCCACCCTGAAGCACTTCCCTGGCGACGGCATGACGGCCGGGAACACCCACCACGAGTTCGTCGTGAACACCGCCTCCCGGCAGGAACTGGATGACCGGCTGCTGAAGCCCTTCCGGTCGGCCTTCCAGGCGGGTTGCGACGCCGTGATGGTCATCCCGGCCCGCTACGACGCCCTGGATCCCTCTCGGTCTGCCGTCACCTCCCGGCCGGTGATCACCGGCTTCCTCCGAGGGGAACTGGGGTTCGACGGGCTGGTGGTCACCGATGACCTGGGCATGCGGGGGGCGCTCCAGGGGCTCGGTCCCGGAGACATCCCGGGCCTGGAGGCCCTGAAGGCGGGTGCGGACCTGCTGCTCTACGTCTCGGTCGAGGACAAGGAACTGGATGCCCTGGTGGAGGCCATCGCCCGGGAGGTCGCGGCCCGGCCGGATTTCGCGGCCGAACTGGACGAGTCCACCCGCCGGATCCTGCGCCACAAGCAGAAGTACTGCCTGCTGGACCGGCCGATCCGCCCCGACGAGGAGGACATCGCGGCATTGCCGTCGCGGATCGGGCGGCCCGAGGACGCGGCGATGTCCCGGGCTCATGCGGAACAGGCGGTCGTGCTGCTGGAGGACCACGGGGTCCTGCCCCTGACGAACCGCCGGGTGGCCTGCATCGGTCCCGCCGCCTACCTGCCCGATCCGGCTTCCGGCTGGTCCTGGGTCAACGAGCGTTCCTTCTGCGAATCTCTCCGGGCCCGGGACCCGTCGGTGCAGTTCCAGGACTTCCTGGTGGAGGGGACCGAGGAACAGGCCGCCGAGTGGCTGGAAAGCGTCGCCCCGGGATCCGACGTGGTGGTGGTGGCCACCTTCCAGGCCGCGTTCTCGCCTGCCCAGGAGTCCCTGCTGGACCGCCTGGCCGGCGGGTCCCTGCCGGTCGTCCACGTGATGCAGGGAGTTCCCTTCGACTGGTGGATCTCCCGTGGCCGGGTCTCCGCCGCCGTCGCCCTGATGGGAGGTCTTCCGGTGATGTTCGACGCCGGGACTGCCCTGATCTACGGGGACATCATGCCGGCCGGAACGATGCGATGGGATCCCCCCCGGTAGCCGACGGAGGAGCCGATACCGCCGGGAGACGGAACCCGGGACCCTCCCTGCGGGGTTGCCTCAAAGGCATCCCCGGCTCCCGAGTCCGTTGAAGGTGTCCACCGAAAAGCCCTCCCATTCGAGGGCCGGGTCGAAGACGTCCCCGCCGTTCCGGTCTCCCTGGTGGATCGTGCACTTCCTCCGGATCGTGTTGTCCGCCGTGGACACCAGTCCGCTTCCCCACTCGACGCTGGGCCGGAACCCGATCTGCCCGATGACGTCCAGGACGACCTGCCCCGGGCCCAGCAGTTCCACGGCGTCGTCCCCGTTGAAGGTCAGGCTCCCGGACACCCCGTTGCACAGAGACAGGAGCCCTGCCCCTGCCGAGGAGTTGCAGAGCACGAAGACCCCGCCCGGGGCCAGGGAGCCGGAGGAACCGAGGGTGATGGAGGCCCCGGGAGTGACGGCACCGTTGAAGTAGATCCGGATCATGATGTCCGACAGGAGCACGGCGACGCTCCCGGCGTTGTGGATCTCCAGGGCCTTGTTGTTGCTGGATCCTTCCACGTACTCGCTGAAGTACAGGTTCGGGTAGGACATCATCTTCCCGGCGTCCTGGGGATCGTATCCGTCGGCGCTGCCGTCGCCCCGGCCGTCGCCCCGGGCGTCCCGATCGCAGTAGAGGAAGATGCTCCCGTTGTCCCCGCTGAACCGGAAGGCGTAGTCCGACCCGGGCGGCGGGGAACCGGGAAGATTCGCCAGGTACTCGTCGTTCGAGGCCTCGTAGGAGGGGCTGTCGGGTCCGTAGTCGTGGTTGCCCCTGGCCTGGAACCACGACCAGCCGCCATCCCTGGGGTCCGATCCCCAGGGCCCGTATCCCACCTCCGCCACCAGGGTCGGATAGGGGTCGATGCCTCCGCTCACCGTGGTGATCCCCTGCACGTACACCCGGCCATAGACCGTCGTCGGAGCCCCCTCCACGGTGGTGATCTGAAGCGGCCACTGGAGGCGGCACCAGTCCACCGACACCAGGCAGCCGGCCTTGTAGCGGCACGAGGGATCCCAGCAGTCGGTCCGGCCGTCCAGGTTCTCGTCCACCCCGTCGAAGCAGTCCGCCTCGGGGCAGTCCGGGTGAGCGGCGCACTCGGGGTTCCAGCAGGCCCGCCCGTGACCCAGGCAGGTGCCGTCGGCCTCGCAGGCCTCGGCGATCGTGCAGGGGTCCCCGTCGTCGCAGGCGTACCCGGCACAGTCGGGGCGGTCGCACGCCGAGACGCCGAAGGTGCAGATGCCCTGTCCATCCCCCTGGTACAGGCATCTCGAGGAGATCGTGCAGACGTCCTCGTCATCACAGGAGTGGTTCCCGCACTCGGGCCTGCCGCAGTCCACGGTTCCGGGAATGCACCGCCCGCCGAAGCAGGCGTCTCCCAGCGTGCAGAGGTCCGAGTCGTCGCAGGGGACGTCGTTCTTGTTCCCGTAGGAACATCCCAGGGGAGCCGGACCTCCCTGGCCGCAGAGATCCTCGGTGCAGGGATTGCCGTCGTCGCAGATGGACGGGTTCGCCTCGTTCCGGCAGCCGGTGCCGGGACTCCCCTGGGAGGGATCGCACGTGTCGGTGGTGCAGATCAGCCCGTCGTCGCAGACGCCGTCCTGGGGAACGTGGGCGCAATCCCGGATGGAGACGTCACAGTAGTCCAGCGTGCAGCCGATCCCGTCGTCGCACATCGCAATGTCCGGCGTGTTCCGGCAGCCGACTCCCGGAACGCACTGGTCCGTCGTGCAGGGAACCCCGTCGTCGCAGAGGTTGTCCCAAGACGTCCAGATACACCCCGCTTCGGGGTCGCACCGGTCATCCGTGCAGGACGTCCCGTCGTCGCAGCGGAAGTCCACCGGCACGACGACGCACCCGCCCAGGGACGGAATGCAGAAGTCGTCCGTGCAGGAGATGCCGTCGTTGCAGAGGGAGTCGTCCGGTTCCGACAAGCAGCCGTCGGTCGTGCACCGGTCGCGGGTGCAGGGGATCCCGTCGTCGCACAGGGCATCATTCCGGATGTTCAGGCACCCGGAGAGGGGATCGCAGGAGTCCTCGGAGCACGCCAGGCCGTCGTCGCACGAAACCGGGAATCCGGTGCAGCGCCCTTCGACGCAGCGGTCCTCCTCGGTGCAGAAGTCGTCGTCCGAGCAGGGCAGTCCGTCCAGGGCGACGTGGAGGCATCCGGTGCCCGGCTCCCCGGCACCGACACAGAAGTCCTGGGTGCAGGCGTTCCCGTCTTCGCACAAAGAGTCCCTCGGCATCCACTGGCAGCCCTCGTTGGTGCAGACGTCGAAGGTGCACGAGGCCCCGTCGTCGCACCGGTCGTTCGAGGGCACATGCTGGCAGCCGGATCGGGCGATGCAGGAATCGAGGGTGCAGTCCACGCCGTCGTCGCAGGGATCCGGGTCCGATCCCATGCAGCGTCCCTGTTCGCACAGGTCTCTCCGCGTGCAGGGATCCCCGTCGTCGCAGGGACCTCCCGTCAGGAGTTCGTATCGGCATCCCAGGGTTTCGTCGCACGAATCCATCGTGCACACGTTCCCGTTGTCGCAGAGGTCGTCCACCGGGACGTGCCGGCACCCGAAGAAGTCCTGGCAGAAGTCCTCGGTGCAGCCCACGTGGTCGTCGCAGGGGTCCCTGGTCCCGCCGATGCATTCCCCGAGCCCACACCGGTCCCCCAGGGTGCAGGGATTGCCGTCGTCGCAGGGGTCCTCGTTGTCCGGGAAGACGCACCCTCCCTGGTCCGGATCGCAGAGGTTGTCGGTGCAGGGATTCCGGTCCTCGCACCGCTCGTGGACCGGATCGTTGCGGCATCCCGTCGCCGGGTCGCAGTAGTCCTCCGTGCAGGCGATGCCGTCGCTGCAGGTCAGGCCCATTCCCAGGCACAGCGTGAACAGGCACTGGTCGTTGACCGTGCAGGCGTTGCCGTCGTCGCAGGGCTGCCCGTTCCGGTCCCGGTAGCGACAGCCCCCGGCGGCGACGTCGCAGAAGTTCTCGGTGCAGGGATTGCCTTCCTCGCAGGCCCCGTCATTCGGCAGGTGGACGCATCCTCCGGGCTCGATGCAATCGTCGTCGGTGCAGGCGATCCCGTCGTCGCAGTTCCTCTGGCCCCCCGACAGGCAGATGCCGCCCCCGCACTGATCCCCGACGGTGCAGGCCAGCCCGTCCTCGCAGGGATCCGTGTTGTCCTGGTGGTAGCAGCCGGTGACGCGGTCGCAGAAATCGTCCGTGCACGGGTTCTGGTCGTCGCAGGGAAGGGCCGGCCCCGGGACACACTTCCCGGTCGCGGGGTCGCAGGTCTCGATCCCGTTGCACACGTCCAGGTCGTCGCACTGGATCGGCACCCCGGTCACGCAGGATCCCGACAGGGGGTCGCAGGTCTCGATCCCGTTGCAGGCATCGCCGTCGGAACACTCGACGGGCCGCCCCCCGCATTCCCCGTCCGCCAGGCAGCGGTCGTCCACGGTGCACGGGTCCCGATCGTTGCAGGTGGTCCCGACCAGCGGGGTGTTCTTGCAGCCCGAGGCCGGGAGGCACTGGTCCAGCGTGCAGAGGTTGTGATCCTCGCAGTCCAGCGGGATTCCCGGTTCGCATCTCCCCGAGGAGGGGTTGCAGGCCTCCAGGCCGTTGCAGAGATCGCCGTCGTCACACCGGACGGGGATCCCGGGAACGCACTGGCCCGTCATCGGGTTGCAGGTCTCGATGCCGTCGCAGGCGTCGTGGTTGGAGCATTCCACGGGCACGTGGGTGATCTCCCCGGTGGCGGCGTCGCAGGAGTCGATCGTGCACGGGTCGCCGTCATCGACCGGGACATCCTCGTTCAAGCACCTGCCCGTTTCGGGTTCGCAGGAATCCACGGTGCAGGGATTCCCGTCCTCGCAGTCCTTGGCGAATCCCCGGCAGAGGGCATCGCCGGTGCAGGCGTCCTCCACCGTGCAGGGGTCCCCGTCGTCGCAGGGGGCCTCGATGGCCTCCGTCCGACAGTCGCCCGTTTCCGGATCGCAGAAGTCCCGGGTGCAGGGATTCCCGTCGTCGCAGTTCAGCACCCCGACACACTGGCCGCCCATGCAGAAGTCGTCGGTGCAGGCCTTCCCGTCGTCACAGGCGGCCGTGTCGTCGGCCGGCCAGGCGCACTCCCGCGCCTCGGGGTCGCAGACGTCCTCGGTGCAGGGATTGCCGTCCGAGCAGTCCCTGGGGGTTCCCGGCCGGCAGACCTGCTGGACGCAGACGTCTCCCACCGTGCACCAGTCCCCGTCGTCGCAGGGGTCCGAGTTCGCCACGTGGACGCACCCGCCCTGGTCCGCATTGCAGGAATCCGTCGTGCAGGGATTCCCGTCGTCGCAGGGATCCCGGGGACCGGGCCGGCACCTTCCCTGCAGGCACTGGTCGCCCAGCGTGCAGGAGTCCCCGTCGTCGCAAGGAGCCTCGTTGTACGGGAACACGCAGCCCAGCAGGGGTTCGCAGAGGTCGTCGGTGCAAGCGTTGCCGTCGAA
>Ga0302250_1001110_pt1 | contig 21707 bp, 14 predicted proteins | sample AAG_RA_Asp_MG_FD_193536 | JGI IMG/M metagenome (GOLD analysis project Ga0302250, IMG submission 193536) | Enriched activated sludge microbial communities from anaerobic digester in WTTP, New Holstein, Wisconsin, United States - AAG_RA_Asp | ecosystem: Engineered > Bioreactor > Anaerobic >... | reverse complement strand
CCTGCCCGAGGACCCGGCCACCCTGAAGGCCCGTCGCGAGGAGGTCCTGGCCGCGGTGCAGTCCTTCGACCCCGCTCGGGATCCCCTGGCGGAGGCGCTGGATGCCTGTCTCCGGTCCCTTCGGCTCCGGGTGAAGAGCCTTCAGGAGGCCGGGGAGGAGCCTCCCCCGGTCGCGGTGGCCCCGGAGGCGCCTCACGCCCGGGAGACCGTCCTGGGCGCCTCCCAGCCTGCGAGCCCGGTTCCCACCCGCCAGATCCTGCGGTGGGGCGCCCGGGAAAAAGCCCTCTACCACGACGTGGTGAACCTCTTCGACCTTGGCGACCAGTCCGGGGCGATGATCTCGTTGGAACGCCTGGCGATGCTGTCTCCCAAGGCCGAGGAACTGCTGCTCTTCTTCCAGAAGAACGAGGCCCTGCTGCTCCAGACCTACCAGGAAAGCCTCGGGTCCCTCCAGCGGAAGGTCTTCCGCCTTTCCCAGGAACACGCGATCCGGATCCCCACGGACCACCCGGAGGAGATGGACCGGCTGTTGAAATTCTGCGACGGCAACCGGCGCATCGAGGACCTGACGCGGGTGATGGATCAGCCGCCCCTGGTGACGCTCGCGATGGTCTCTCACCTGGTGCGTTCCCGCTACCTGGAACTGTCCTGACCCGCGTCACCGGACGGGAGGCACCGCGGCGGTTCCCCGGAAGCGGTAGATCCCCGCCTCCACCAGCAGGAAGACGACCCGGTAGATCAGCGTCTGCTGCTCCGGTGTCGAAGGAAGGGCCTTCTTCAGGGCCTCGATGGTCGGGTGCTGGTCCAGCATGTGGACCAGCCGCATCTCCCGCGGCTGGAACTTCATGTCCTGGAGGTCGATCCGGGCCCCCTCGCTGGGGGACAGGCGCCTCGACTCCGAGTCCCGGAGGTAGGACCGGAGCAGGGAGAGGTCGAAATTCCGCCGCACCGCCTCGGTGATCATCTCGAGGGGCGGCAGGTCCATCGGGACCACCCCCGGCGGCAGGGGGGTGTTCTCGTAGAACCCGAACCACCCTCCGGTCCAGCTGAAGATCTGCAGGAACCGCTCCCGGAACTGCACCTGGAGCACCTGGGCCAGTTCATGGGCCCCCACCATCCCCTGGGCGACCAGGGCGTCCCCCAGCCGGACGGCTCCCTTGCCCGAGATCGCCAGGGCCTTCTCCAGGGCCTCCCGGCTCGCAGCCCGGTTCCGGACCAGGTACTCGCCCAGCAGTTCCGACTTCAGGTTCGAGTAGATGAATTTCGGCCGCCCGTCGGCGACGTAGATTTCCTTCTGGTTGGGCCCCTGCTTCAGCATCAGCATCCCGGTCAGGCGCTGCTGGCCGCAGATGCGAAAGGCCAGGCCTACCAGGGCCCGGGGCTCCAGGGTCCCCTCGAACATCAGCGTGCGTCGCGACGCCTCGCGACCCTTCCTCTGCACCTCTCCCCGCACCGCGGCGATGTCCCCGACCCGGACCCACTCCCCCTCGTTCATCGAGGCGTACTCGTCCTCGGTGATCGACCGGCTTCCCAGGAGGCTCAACATGTTCGCGAAGGAGATGGGGCCGAAGATGTTCCCCTCGGCGTCCCGGATCCGGAACGTGGCATTCTGGGGGTCCAGGCGCGTGTTCCTGGTGGCGGGAGCGGTCATGTCCAGCGGACCCGAGACCTCCTGGAGGGACGTGATCTGGACCGGCCCGGTCGCCCGCCGGGGCTCCCGGACCATCGGTGCCGGCCCCGGCTGGGGAGCGGGCGTGGCCCCGTCCCCGGACGGCCCGGCTTCCGGAGATTCCCGGCCGGCTCGGAGCCCGGTGCTCTCCTCGACCTCCAGGGGCAGCAGGTCCTGTTCCGCCTCTTCCGGGAAGAGGTCCCGGAGGAAGAGGCCGACCTGGGTGCTCCCCACCCGGTGGCCCCGGGCGAAGAGCCAATCCTCGAGGTCCTTCTGGAAATCCAAGGCGTTGCGATACCTGCGGTCCCGGTCCTTCGCCAGGGCCTTCCGGAGGATGTCCGCCAGGGCGGGGTCGATCTCCGGGTGCCGGGCCAGGCGCTTCTCCACGTCGGCGTCCCGGACGTTGATCAGCGTCTGCAGGTCGCTCCGGCCCAGGAAGAGCCGCTTCAGCGTCAGGCACTCGAACAGGATGATGCCCAGGCTGAAGATGTCGGAACGGTGGTCCAGGTCCAACCCGGCGACCTGCTCGGGGGACATGTAGCCGAGTTTCCCTTTCAGCAGTCCCTGGCCCGACCCTTCCCCCCCGCCGCTGGTGGCCGCCTTGGCCACCCCGAAATCCGTGACCTTCACCTCCCCGTCATAGGAGACCAGGATGTTGCTGGGGGACACGTCCCGGTGGATGATCCGCAGCGGGTTCCCGTGGACGTCCCGGGCGTTGTAGGCATACCAGAGGGCCTTGCAGACCTCGGCGGTGACGTGGACCGCCAGTTCCGGCGCGAAGGTGCGGCCCATCTTGTTCACCCGGGCCATGATCCGTTGGAGGTCCTTCCCGTTGACCAGTTCCATCGCGAGGTAGTACTGGCCGTCCACCTCGTCGAACTCGTAGATGGTGACGATGTTCGCGTGCTGCAGAGGAGCCGTGATGCGGGCCTCCTCCACGAACATCTTCACGAAGGAGGGGTCCCGGGAGTACCCCATCAGGATGCGCTTGATGACGACGACCTTCTGGACGTCCTGGGCTCCCCGAAGAACGGCCTTGAAGATCTCGGCCATTCCTCCGGACCCGATCTTCTCCAGGAGCAGGTACTTGCCGAAGTATCGCGGACGCGCCTGGGAGTTCGGGGCGGTTCCCTTTCCGGAATCGTTCAAGTGCCTATCCCCGTCGCGTTTCCACGGGTTCTCAACGGATCCCGTGCAGGTTCACCTGCAGGTCCCCCGTGGGACCCCCGCCGCCTTCCGATCCCCCGGCGGTGACGCCCCAGTATGTCAGGCCGGCCACCGCGCCGACCCCCACGACCAGGGCGGTCCAGAACCACCACTGGCGGACGAGGTTGGACTTCTTCGGCTTCTGGGCCGTGTCCCGGAAGATCGGCGAATTCGGGTCCACGATGAGATCCTCGCCGCCCTGGATCGTGGGGCTGCCTCCCCCGCCGGCCTGGGCCGCCTCGGGCAGCGCCACGGGAGGCGCCTCCAGAGCCACCATCGTGCTCTCGGAACGGGCCGCCACGCCGGTCAGGTCCACCAGCAGGTCCTGGAGGGCCGCCACCAGGTTCCCGTCCCGGGCCAGGTCCATCTGGACCGGCTGCACCCTGGTTCCGGACAGGAAGATGCCCCGGGCCGCGAAGCCGTTGCGTTCCTGGGAGACCCGGAGCATCAGCAGGTCCGTGGCCCCGGAGGACTCCGCGAGAGCCCGGGCTTCGGCCTCGGGCAGGGCCTTCTCCAGCGACCGGAGGATTCCCCTCATCGCCTCTTCCTGCCGGCCCTTCTCCGGAGCGACCTTCAGGGTCACCTGCACCTGCTGCTCCACGACGCCCCGCACCGCCACGAACTGGGACCAGGGCTGGAACCCGTCGGCCATCACGGTGAGCCAGTGATCCCCCGGCTTCACCCCGCCGATCTTGATCGGGGCGAAGCCCTTGAACTCCCCGTCCAGGTACACTTCCGCGTCCTTCTCGGCCACCACCTCGACCGAGGCCTCCGGCGCCTCCTCCATCTCCTGCTGGACCTGCCGGAAGAAGTTCCGGGCCTCCAGGGTCACCGCGTATTCCGAGGCCTGCTGCCCCGGATAGACCACCAGGGACCGCTTGATGGCGTCCTTGGCCTGGAGCTGCTTCTGGGCCTGGAGCAGCGAGATCCCGAGCCCCTTGTACACCCGTGCCACGAGGTTCCGGCTCGCGATGGCCAGTGCGGGCTGCAGGGCGGCCTCGGCGGCCCGGTAGGCCTCCAGGGCCTCGGTCCACCGCTGGCCCATCAGGGCCTGGTACCCCGCCTCCACCCGGTTCCGGACGGTCTCCAGTTCCCGGTCGAACCGGTTCTCGACCCCCGGGGCCCGGCGCAGCCCCGAGGCGCCCAGGCGATCCGCCGCCCGGCGGAGCAGCCCCCGGAAGACCAGGGCCGCCGTGCCGTCCTTCTTCGCGTCCTTGGGCACCACGCGCACCATCAGGCGCCGGACGTCGCTCTGGGAGGTCCCCTGGGCCCTGGCCTCGGGCATCCCCCAGAACCCCTGACCCACCTGGATCGAGACCAGCGACAGGATCAGCCAGCCCGCCAGTGCCGCCCCTCCCCTCCCCCGGCGAAGGGAGCGAAGGATCCGAAAACCGCCTTCCTGACGTTCCTTCATCGTCCTTCCTCCCTCACATCTCCACCAGGCTGGTCCTCAACGCGGCAGGCGTGTAGACCTCGACCTTCCCGGCGGAGGCCGGGTCCAGTTCGGCCGCCTCGCCGACGCCTCCCGCGACCCACAGGGTGTCGTCGGGCAGCACCTCCAGGGCCGCCCCGAACCTCCCGGCCAGCAGGCCGGTGGAGGCATCGGACGCGACCAGGCGTTTCGCCGCCAGGTCCAGGCGGCACGCCCCTTCCGCCAGGCCCCCACCGAAGTCCCGGACCCCGCCGATCAGCCACGCCTGGTCCCCTTCCTTCGAAGCCATGACCCCGTGGAGCCAGCGCGCCGCGCAGGGCTGGCCGTTCAGTGCCTCGACGGTCCCCTTCCCGGCTCCGTCGATGGTCAGCAGCCATGCCTGGTCCGCCGGCGGCAGCAGGGTGCTGCCGTTCCAGACGGCCCCTCCGGCGACCAGGAACCGCTTGTTGCCCTGGGCGTCCTCCTGGATCGGGGCGACCCCCGGGAAATAGAGCCGGGGCAGACCGGCCACCGCCCGGTTCAGGAAGGCCCCGCTGGCCCCGTCCTGCTGCCGGGAGGACTGGGTGAACACCTCCACGACCGCCTCGTCGAAGGTCGTCCCGCCCACCACCAGGTAGCGGGAGAGCCCCTGGCTCGTGTCCTCGATCTTGACCATCGTCCCACCGTTGTGCTGGCGGTTGGACCGCAGGCCGTTCCCCAGGGCCAGCAGCCCCCCCTGTCCGTCGGCGCCGCCGTAGGGAGCCCACAGGTCCGCCACCAGATACCGCGCGTCATCCACCGGCCACCGGCCGCCCCCGGCGATCAGCACGCTGTTGTCGTACAGGCGGCCCGCCTGGGGGAAAACCCGGGGGCTGTACATCCTCTCCTTGCCGGTCACGAAGGTGCCCGCGGCCACGTCGAAGATCTCGTAGGAATCCAGGGCATCCGCGGTGTCGAAGGACAGCGGGAAGGCACTGCCGGTCTTCCACGCGGCTTTCGTCACGCCCCCGAAGATCAGCACCCGGTCGCCCTGGGCCAGAGGCAGTTGCACCATCGCGTGGCCCGCCCGCGGGACATTCATCCGGGCTCCAATCTCGGTGAAGGTCCCCTGGAAGGGGTCATAGAGGAAGGCCCGGTCGCTGGGACCGGTCAGCCTCAGGCTCCCGCCGCCCTGGTCCTCGACGGCCGTGAATCCCCCGGTGAGCAGGATCCGCCCGTCCCCGAGGGTGACCGAGGCCGGGAACATGGTCGGGGAGAACCCGCCGGGCACCCCCACGCAGGTGGAGGCCCCGAACCGGGAGAGCACCATTTCGAGTTCCGTGGTGCGGTCCTGGGCGATGGCGACCTCCCGCTTCCGGCCGTACCACGCCGGGGTGTCCTGTCCCTGGCGGTAGCCCAGCACGGTCACGACCCGTCCGCTCCCGGCGGGCACCGACTCCAGCGCGACCCCCGATCCGGGAATCCGGGCCTCGCCGGAAGCCAGCAGCACCGATTTCCCGGTGTTCCGGTCCCTCCCGGTGACCTCCACGGCCACCCGGTCAACCTCCGCTTCCGGTTGGGCACCCGACTGGCAGGTGCTGACCAGCATGGAGGCGTTCACGCCCACGGCGCCTTCCCCCTCCTCCTCGGGAGGCAGGCAGGCCCAAAGGCCACCCACCACGAGCCAGAACAGGCAAAGCATTTGTCGGGTCATCTCTGCTGGTCCCCCCGGTAGAGCCTCATTGCAGAATGCAACCGCAGCACGGCGGAAGCAGCATAAGTCGGGACGCCGACCCAAGTCAATCCAGTCCGGGACAGACCTTCGCCACCACGACGTCGTCCACGAAGACCCCCTGTCCCCGGTTCTCCTGGGCGTCCACCGAGTCGAACTGGAACCGGATCCGCACCGTGCGCCCCCGCCAAGGCCCCATGTCGATGGGGGGAACCGCATACCATCGATCGTAGTTCCCACCGGACATCTCGCCCTTCTGGAAGACCTGCGTCACCTGGTCCCCCTCCACCACCTCGACCCAGAACCGGTCCAGGTCGGACGATTCCTCGATGTCCAGGTAGAGGGAGAAGGACAGCCGCACCACGCCCGCCGGGGGCACCGCGACGGGAGGCGTGAGGATCCGTCCCCGGGCGATGCCGAAGTTGTCGTAGTTGTTCGTGGTGTTGTTCCCGAAGCGGAGAGAGGCCTCCCCGCTGGCCGCCCGGTCCGTGGTCCTGGTCCAGGTGACCAGGGCCCCGCCGGCACCGGGCACCGAGTCGTCGGTCACCAGGAAGTCCGCCAGGGCGTTCGGGTCCTCGAAGGTGAAACGGGCCGCCTCGGCCGGGATGCAGCAGGAGGGAGATTCGAAGACGTCGTGGCGGCACTCGTGCTGGATGCACCCGTCCAGGGTGCAGGCATTCCGGTCGTCGCACTCGGTCTGGACCGCGCAGCATCCCTCCGGGCCGATCCGGTTCACCTGGCAGATGCCCGCGTCGCAGCGGCCGCTCCGGCAGACCCCGTCCACCAGGCAGTCCGCCGCGCTGGCGCAGTCCTGTCGGCGGCATCCGTTCCGGGTGACCCGCACGTCGTCCACATAGACGCCCTCGTAGGCGTTGCGCTCCACGTCCCCGCTATCGAACCGGAAGCGGATGGAAACGGACTTCCCGGCGAAGGGGGTCAGGTCCACCCCGGCCGGCTGGAAGGCCCCTCGGGTCGTCCCCCGGACCAGGTGGGACGACCAGACGTCCCGGACCTCCTCCTGGCCGGGCGCAGCGCCGTCGGTGACGATCTGGACCTCGAAGAAGTCTTTCCCCAGGGGGTTGTAATAGTCCCCCGACGCATCGTCCCATTCCGTCTTCAGGAACACCTGGAAGGACAGGAAGGAGTACCCCTCGGCCGGGACCTGGAACCGGGGCGACGTCGCCTCGCCGAAGGTGAGGCCCCCGGCGTTGTCGTAGGTCCGGGAGGCCAGGTTCCCGTAGTACAGCGATCCGGTCCCGGAGGTGGACCGGACCGTCGAAGGCTGCCAGCGCACCCTCTGGTTGTCCTGGTAGGCCCAGACCTGGAATCCGTCGAGTCCGCCGTCGAACCCGGCCTGGAAGATCGTCACGGTGTCGCAGCACTGGTCCGGGGGAAGATTTTCCACCCCGCAGCGCCACCCCGTGCAGACGGCCCTCTGGCAGGCCCCGGGAGGCGGGCAGTCGGAGGCGACCGTCTCCGGAGTGCACTCCGGGTCGAGGCACCACGGGATCACGGGGTAGGAGCAGACGCCCTGGGATTCGGTGTTCACCATCCACTGGCAGAGGTTGTCGCTGCAGGTATCGTCATCGCCGGAGCAGGAGGTTCCGGGAGAGCAGTCGGCGTCGCAACGGGACTCCACCCGCAGGTCGTCCAGGTACACCCCTTCGAAGTCGTTGTTCTCGGCGTCGGCCGTCTCGAACAGGAACCGGATCGCGATCTCCTTCCCCGCGTACTCCCGGAGGCTGGCCGTGACCAGTTGGAAGTCGTTCCCGGCCGCTTCGGAGAGGTCGTCCGAGGAGAAGATCTGGTGCTCGATGGGCGCATCGGCCGGGTTCTCGATCACCAGCACCCGGATCCCGTCCGGATGCTTCCCGCCCACCGCCGGTTCCAGTTGATGGAAGACCCGGACCGACAGGAACCAGGTGCTCCGGGACGTGTCGAGCGGGGGGATGGAGAAGGCCGGAGACTGGATCGACAGCCGGACCGCGCTCGAGGTCCCGAGGCCGCTTCCGACCTTCCGGCACTCGGCGTCCCGCTGGCCGTTGTCGTACACCCGGCACCGAGGATTCCCGACGTAGAGGCTCCGATTCCCGAGGGCCCGACGGTGGTCCGTCACCACCCAGGTCACCTCGTCGCCAGGCCGCGGGTCGTCGATGGTCCAGTTCCGGAGGTCCGCCTCGAACCCCTCCAGAAGGAAGGTTTCCGCGCGGCAGCAGTTCCCCTGCCAGCCCCACCCGCAGACGTTCTGCGGTTTCAGGCAGACCTTCTTCTGGCACTCCTCCAGCACCACCGGGGCGTCCTTGCAATCCTCGTCCCGGTTGCAGGAGACGGGGCCGACCACCTCCGAACCGGTTCCCGGATCCTCGATGGCCTCGGTCGCCTCGGAGACGTCACCCGGCCCGACGTTCTCCCCCGCTCCGGGATCCACCGCCGTTTCCTCGATGGCGTCCTCGGGCCCGAAATCCGGCCGGCTGGTGCCGCCTCCGCAGGCGGACATCCCCGCGGTCCACAGCGCGACCAGAATCCATGCGGCAGGACCGTTGACACGTCCCATCTCTCCCTCCCTGGCATCGGCCTGGCTGATCCCGGGTTCCGAGGCTATCACAGGACACCCCGCGAAGAAAGATCGCCGCGGAGGATCCGGCCCGCCGGGTTCCCGGCGAACGGACCCGGAGCCACGCACTTTTCTTGACAGGCCGCCTGCCCAATGCGAACCTTGGGAGCGGTCAGAGCCGGACGTGGCCATGGCATGGTTCGGAAGACGATCTTCCCTGGTCGGGGTGGACATCGGCTCCTCGTCGGTCAAGGTCGTCCGCCTGCGACAGACCGGCAAGGGCCTGGAACTGGATGCCTTCAGCCTGGGGCACCTGGCTTCCGACGCCATCGTGGAGGGGCGAGTGATGAACTTCGCCCTGGTCATCGAGCGGCTCCGGGAGGTCCTGAAGGAGGCCGGCATCCGGTCCGCCCCGTGCGCCCTGGCGATCTCCGGCAACTCCGTGATCGTCAAGCGGCTTTCCCTCCCTGAAATGACCCGGGCGGAACTGGACGAGCAGATCCTCTGGGAGGCCGAGCAGTACATCCCCTTCGACATCAAGGACGTCAACGTCGACGCCCAGATCCTGAACCCCAGGGCCGGCCAGGGACAGATGGACGTCCTGATGGTGGCCGCAAAGAAGGACGTGGTGAACGAGTACGTGTCCGTGGTGATGGAGGCCGGACTGAAGCCCCAGGTGGTGGACGTCGCCATCTTCGCCGCGGCGAACATGTTCGAGGCCAACTACCCCGTGCCTCCGGACCAGACGGTGTCCCTGCTGAACATCGGGGCCTCCTCGATCAACGTGGGGGTCATTTCGGGAGGGGTCCTGTCGTTCACCCGGGACATCGGGATCGGCGGATCGCTGCTGACCTCCGAGATCCAGCGCCATTTCAACATCTCCTTCGACGAGGCGGAGGCCTTCAAGGTCGGAGCCGACTCGAGCCTCTCCTCCTCGACGGTCGCCCGGGAGGTGACCCGGATCGCCGAGCGGGTCGGCGAGACGCTGGTCACGGAGGTGCAGCGGTCGCTGGACTTCTTCCTGGCGACGTCGGTGAAGTCCGACATCCAGCGCATCTACCTGACTGGCGGTTCGGCCCAGTTGCCGGCCATGATCCGGATCCTGGAGCGGCGCATGGAAGTCCCGGTGGAACTGGTGAACCCCTTCCAGAACATCACCGTGGACGCACGGCGTTTCGACCTGGACCTGCTGCAGCGGGCCGCGCCGGTGGCCGGGGTCGCGGTGGGTCTCGCCCTTCGTCGGCCGGGGGATGACGCATGATTCGCATCAACCTCATCGGGCAGCGCCAGAAGGCGGCACCCAAGGCCGGCAAGGGGACCAGACGACAGACCATGATCCTGCTGGCCCTGTTCCTCGCCGAGGGGCTGTTCCTCTTCGTCTGGCACCAGAAACTGTCCTCGGAACTCGCGGTGGCCCGGAAGCGCAGCAAGGACGCCGCCAGCAAGATCGAGGACCTGAAGAGGGTGAAGGCCACCTGGGAGCAGTGGCTCGCCGAGAAGGCGGACCTGGACCGGCAGACGGAGGTCTTCCTCTCCCTGCGGGCCGACCAGGTCGGCCCCGCCGTGCTGCTTCAGTACCTTTCCTATGCCCTGACTCCCCTGGGCGAGACGCCTGCCGAGCGGGACCAGGCCAAGGCCCAGGAACTGGCGGGCTGGAACCCCAAGTGGGATGCCCGCAGGGTCTGGGTACAGGCCATCCGCCAGAAGGGGGCCGAACTGGTCCTGGAGGGCGAGGCCCTGGACCACGAAGACGTGGCGGAGTTCTACCGTCGCCTGGAGGCCTCGGACTTCTTCCTGAAGGTCTCTCCGGGAAACCAGGTCCGGAAGGTTCACCCGGACCTCGGCATCCGGTACATCGACTTCCAGGTCACTTCCACGATCACCTACAAGCCGGCCATGGCGCTGCTGCAACCGGTCCACGAACCCTCTCCGGGGGAGGACGGCGGCCGGAAGCCGGAGGCTCCGGTTCCCTCGAAGCCCGACGGTGGGCCCGGCGCGCCGGTCTCCGGAGTCGGACGGGCCCCGGGGTCCCAGGCCCTTGCCGCGGGAGGTGACCGATGAACCGCTTCTGGGACCTCCCGCTGCCCCAGCGTCTCCTCGTCGTCGGCGTGTTGATGGCGCTCCTGGGCGGCGCGGTGTACTACCTGCTGCTGATGCCTCTTTCCGACGGCATCTCCAAGGAGGCCAGGAAGTACAAGGGGCTGATGAACGAATACGCCCAGTTGAAGGAATTCGACTCCGCCGAGTTCCGCCAGCGGATCGACCGGGAGCGCCTCGAAGCCGCCCAGCGACGCCAGGAATACGCCCGGATGCTCCCCCGGGAGGAGGAACTCCCGGACCTGATCACCACCATCAAGGCCGACGCCGATGCTGCGGGCCTGGTGGTGACCCGGTTCGACCCGTCCCAGGTCGGCCAGAAGGCGGATCCCGGTCTGGGATACCGTGAAATCCCGTTCCGCCTGGAACTGGTGGGCACCTATGGCCAGATCCTCCAGTTCCTCCAGGCCCTGGCCCAGCCCTCCAAGCGGCTCATCAATGCCAAGGACATGAACCTGTCCGTGATCCCGCCCTCCTCGGCGTCCGCGTCGGCGGGCGACGTCGGCCTGCTCCGGACCCTCAACGAAAAGGAGCGCACCCGGGGCCTGAACCCGACGGAGCGTTACGCCCGGACGGTCCTCCTGTTCCAGCAGCAGGCGGAGGCCTCGCTGCTGAAGGCGGAGATGACCGCCTCCGCGTACGTGTACACCGGCGCCGGCGGGGCGCCCCAGGCCCCCGGAGGTCCGCGATGAGGGACATGGTCATCCTTCTCGTCGCACTGGTCGCGCTGGTGGCATGCGAGGCTCCCCCCAAGGACATCTACGCCACCGACCGGAACCTGGCCGCCCAGAGGGAGACCCCGCCCCCGCCTCCGGAGCCGCCTCCCGAGGGCAATCCCCGGTTCCAGGTCCTGAAGCCCTTCTTCCGGGAATACCTGAAGAGGCCGAGCGAGGCCATCCCCAACGTGTTCCAGAACCACCTGGGGGATTTCACGCCCCTCCCCGACCTGGAGGTCTCCTCCGAGTCCGAGACCTCGGAGGAACCGAGGACTCCCCTGGAGTACTACGACGTGGACTCCTACCGGCTGGTCCTGATCATGAGCGGGACCGCGCAGCCCAAGGCGCTCCTGGTGGATCCCCAGGAGAAGTCGTACATCGTGCAGGTCGGGACCCGCGTGGGCAACCGCCAGGGCAAGGTGGTGCTGATCACCTCCACGGAACTGCGCATCGAGGAACCGGGAAGACCCCTGGTGGTGAAGGCCCTCGAGTCCCCGCTGACGGACCTGGAAAGGGAACTCCAGGCGGTCCAGGAATACTAGCCCCGTCCCTGCGGTTCCTTCCGCGTCATTTCGGCAGCGGTCCCCGGACCGGGCGTCGAGCCCCTCTTCCGCCGCATCGACAGGCCGAAGGCTTCGTCCTAGAATCGCTCCGACGACCCGATTCCGAGGGGAGCGATGCCCGACAGGAAGGACCCGGACGACGTGGTGGACCTGGACGAGGGAACCCGGATCGACGAATCCCTGCTGTCTTCTGCGGAACCAAAGGCCCCCCAGCCGGTGGCCCTGGACGGAGACTCCGAGGCGACCCGCTTCGTGGCGCCGAGCCCTTCCCCGGCCGAACCGGAGGGCAGCGAGCGCACGGTCCTGATCGAGTCTCCCTTCGCCCGGCCCGGAGCCGCCGAGCCCCCTCCTCCGCCCCCTCCGCGGGCCCGCATCGAGATCCGGAGCGGTCCGGACGCCGGGCGGACCTGGCCCCTGGAGGGCCCTGGACCGTTCCTGGTAGGACGTTCCCTGGACTGCCCGGTGGTGCTCAACGACCCCACGGCGTCCCGGAAGCATTTCGAGGTCCGTTTCGAAGGCGATGCCTGGCGTCTCCGGGACCTGGGCGCCGGGAACGGGACCGTCGTCCACGGCGTCCGGGTGGACCGGGAGATCCGCCTGGAATCGGGGGCGCTGATCGAGGCGGGACGGACCCAGGTCCTGTTCCATTGCGATTCGCCGTCCCCGGCGATCCCCGAGGCCGTCCCTCCCGACGAGGAAAAGACCCGGATGGTGGAGTCGATGGATGCGATTCCCCTGCCTGGGTCGACGACTCCCGGAAAGATCCCGACGGGGATCGACCGGGCCGCCATCCCGGCCCGCGAACCGGTTCCCGGGCCCTCCGTCCGGGTCACCCGGGCCACTCCGCCGGCCGACGAGGAGGGATCGGAGGCCGGCGGCTTCCCCTGGCTCCCGGTGGCCGGCGGGGCCGTGGTGGCCATCCTCCTGGCCATCGGCATCGCGCAGTTCGGGTTCGGGGTGCGCATCATTCCCCTCGGGGGTCCGCCGGAACCCACGGCCGAGGAGATGCGCCAGGCCGAGGAGGCCCGGCGACAGCAGGCCGTCCAGGAGACCCGGAACGGCATCCGGGAGGCCCTGGCCAACCGCCAGTGGGACCGGGTCGTCCTGCTGGTCCAGCAGGCCCGGCAGGAGTCGCTGGCCATCGAGGACCTGGACCAGACCCTGGCCCTGGCGAGGTCCGAGAAGCGGAACCGGAGCCTGATCGAGGCCGCCCGGGAGGCCCTCGAACAGAATTCCCCCCAGGAGGCCCGGGAACTGCTTTCCCAGGTGCCCGACTCGTCGGTCCAGTACTCCGAGGCCCGGGAACTGATCTCGACCCTGGACCGCCAGGGCATCCAGCAGCGCATCGAGGAGACCCGGGGCCTCCTCCGGTCGGGGCGGAAGGCCGAGGCCCGAAAGGCCTTCCTGGCTCTGCTGACCGAGTTCCCCGAGGACGGGCAGGTGATGGACCTCCGGAAGGAGTTCGTGGCCGCCGGCGTGGCCCTGGACCCGCCGGCAACCCCGGGAGGATCCCCCGAGGTCCGCGCCCCGCAAGCGGCGGATCGCCCGGCCCCCGCGAAGGGGGCGAAGGAGAAGGCCCTGGCCCTGTACCGGCAGGAGAAGTTCCAGGAGGCCGTGGATCTGCTGCGGAGGGGAGGAAAGGGCGGGGTTCCGGACGAGGACGAGGGATTGGCTGTCCAGGTGGAACGGTTCGCCGCGCTGCTGGCCGAGGGACGGGAGGCCGTCCGGACCAAGCGGCTGGACCGGGCGGAATCGGTGTTGCAGCAGGCCCTGCGACTGGACCAGGGCATCGGGGGCGCCTTTGCCCAGGAGATCCGTTCCCTGCTGGGGGCGACCTACCGGGGACGGGCCGCCGCGGCCATCGCCGAGGCGGACTACGTGACCGGTTCGAAGGCCGCCCGGCGAGCCCTGGCCTACAACGCCTCCGACGCGGTGGCCCAGGACATCCTGGACAAGTGCCTGGTCCAGGCCCAGCAGGAATACGAGCAGGCGGTCAAGGACGCCCGTGCCGGTCGGACCGACCAGTCCCGGGCCAGGGCGCAGAAGGTGCTGGACATCGTCCCCAAGGGACATCCCCTGGAGGAGAAGGCGGCCGCGCTGCTGAGGTGACGCCGGCCGAAGGGAGGGCGCGATGGGATGGTGGAAGGACCGGGTCGTCTTCCTGACGGGAGCGTCGTCGGGGATCGGCCTTGCCATGGCGACCCAGATGGCCGCCCAGGGAGCGAAGGTGGGGCTGGCCGCACGCCGGAAGGATCGGCTGGAGCAGGCCGAGCGCACGATCCGGGAACATGGGGGGCAGGCCCTCGCGGTGGAGTGCGACGTGACCAGCGACGAGTCGGTCGCCCGGGCCGTGGCGGAGGTCCGGGCCGCCTTCGGACCCGTCTCGGTGGCCATCGCCAATGCGGGATTCGGCGTGGTGGGCAGGCTGGAACGGCTGGGAATGGACGACTTCCGGAGGCAGTTCGAAACGAACGTCTTCGGGGTCCTGCGGACCGCCTGGGCCTGCCTGGACGACCTGAAGGCCACCCGGGGGTCCCTGGTGCTGGTGGGCAGCGTCGCCGCCTACGTCCCCGGACCGGGGTCCTCCCCCTATGCGGCCAGCAAGGCCGCGGTCCGAAGCCTCGGGGAGTCCCTCTGGGCCGAGATGGCCCCCGAGGGGATCACCGTCACGACGCTGCACCCCGGCTACGTCCGGAGCGAGATCCGCCACGTGGACAACCAGGGCCGCCTGCACCCCGACTCCCGGGATCCGATTCCCTCCTGGCTGGTCGTCCCCACGGACCGGGCCGCCCGGGAGATGGTCCGGGCCATTGCCCGGAGGCGCCGGGAGGTCATCGTGACGGGACACGGGAAGGCCATCGTGGCGCTGTCCCGGCTGGCTCCCTGCCTCGTGGCCCAGGCCATGAAGGGAAGACGCCGGCCCGGTCGCAGGAATCCCCCCGAGGTCTAGCCAGCCATTCCCTGGGGAATCGCCGCCTGTTCCCGGACCGCGGGATCGGATGGCGCCTTCAGAAGAGGGTCGGCTGGCCCCCGGAAGACGGGATCGAATCCCCCTGGTCCAGGTGGAAGAAGGACAGGATCTCCCGTTCCAGCTGGAAGATGCTGCGGCGCAACTCGTGGTCGTCCTGCACCTCGACCAGGCGGACGTGGGGCCTGGGAAGGGCGTAGTCGCGGGAGGTCTCCACCGGGATCGATCGGTCCCGGGCCCCGTGGAGGATCAGCGTGGGGCAGGTCACTTCGGGACAGGGGGGATACATCCGGAGGTCCTCGACGAATCCGAAGTGGACCGGAGTCCGTTTCCCCTCGGCATCGGGAAACGGGAAGGAACCGTCCATCTCCCACCGGTGACGGCCCCCGGGACCGGTGAGCCTGTCCAGGTGTTCTTCCAGGCGGAAGGCCGGGGCCAGCAGCACGAGCCGGTCCACCCGGAAGGGGTTGTAGGCCGCCCAGAGGGCCGCCAGGTAGCCCCCCAGGCTGCTCCCGATGAATCGCCAGGGTTCGTCGCCACAGGATGCGGCATCCAGTCGATCCAGCGCATCCAGCATGTCCGTCACGGTCAGGTGCCGGAAGGAGGGGGCGTTCAGGTCAGGACGCTCCAGGAACACCCCGTGGCGTTCCAGCGCCGCCGCCAGCACGTTTCCCTTGAAGGACTCCGGGGAGGAAGCAAACCCGTGAAGATAGGCGTATCGGAACATCGCCCGCTCCGTCACGAGGCGAGTCTGCGGCGAAACGAGGGCGATCGGCAACCGCAAATGGCGATCGCCGGCATGTTATGCTCCAGTCCCGCCGCCCCGGGGACGGGACGTGCGGAACGACTTTCTGACAGGGAGGCGCCCATGACCATTCGCCTGGATCCCCTCTACCGGGAACACCTGCTGGAGCGGTTCATCCGCTACGTCCGCGTCGATACCCAGGCCGACGAGGCCAGCACCGCCAGCCCGTCGACGGAGAAGCAGAAGAACCTGGCCCGGCTGCTCGAGGCCGAGCTCCGGGAACTCGGGTGCGACGATGCCCGGATGGACGAGTGGGGCTACGTCTTCGCCACCGTGCCCCCGAGACCCGCATCCCTGGGGTCCACCGTGCCGACCATCGGGTTCCTGGCCCACATGGACACCTCGCCCGCCTCCAGCGGGACGGGCGTGAACCCCCAGGTGGTGGACTATGCCGGCGGCGACATCGTGCTGCCGGGCCAGCCGGACCTGGTCCTCCGGGAGGCCGAGGAGCCGAACCTCGCGAGGTGCCGGGGCCACCGGATCGTGACCAGCGACGGGACGACCCTCCTGGGGGCCGACGACAAGGCCGGAATCGCCGAGATCATGACGGTGGTCGAATGGCTTCGGGACCACCCGGACTTCGCCCACGGCGGCCTGCGGATCGCCTTCACGACCGACGAGGAGGTCGGCCGGGGCACGGAGCACTTCGACGTGGCGGCCTTCGGCGCCAGGTACGCCTACACCTTCGACGGGGGCGACCTGGGGGAGATCGAGGACGAGACCTTCTGCGCCGACGTGGCCCTGGTGACGCTGACCGGCGCGGAGGTGCACCCGGGGTATGCCAAGGGGAAGATGGTCAACGCGGTCCGGGGTGCCTCGCTGCTGGTGTCCCGCCTGCCGGTGGACCGCCTGCCCGAGACCACCGAGGGCCGCCAGCCCTACCTCCATCCCTACGACCTGAAGGGAGACGTCAGCAAGGCCGATCTCAAGGTGCTGGTCCGGGCCTTCACCGAGGAGGAACTCCGGGACCGGGAAGAGACGCTCCGCCTGGTCGCCGCCGAGGTGGAGCGGACGCTGCCGGGGCTGAAGGTCGAGGTGAATGTGAAGGAGCAGTACCGGAACATGCGCTACGTGCTGGACCAGTACCCGGAAGTGATGGAGTGCGCGATGGAGGCCGCCCGGCGCCAGGGCGTCGAGCCGGTGCGCAAGGCCATCCGCGGCGGCACGGACGGGGCGCGCCTCACGCTGATGGGGCTGCCGACGCCCAATCTCTGGGCCGGTGGACAGAACTTCCACTCGCCGAAGGAATGGGTCTCCCTGGAGTGGATGGCGGCGGCGGTGGAACTGGGCATCCAGGTGCTGGCGGTCTGGAGGGACCGGCCGCCACGATAGGCGAGTGGTTACGGCAGGGACAGGGCCGACTTCATCGCCGCGAACTCTGCGTCATCCGAGACGGTTCCCCATCGATACCCCGGGGCGTCCCGCCCGATCCGCAGGGAGCCAAGTTGCTGCTCCACGTTGGAGATCCGCTCGGTGGTCGGCGGGTGGGTGCTGAACAATTCGCCGATGCCGGACAGGATGCCGCCCCCGGATCCGCCGCCGTCGATCTCCTGGAGATAGGAGAAGAAGTCCACGATGCCCCAGGGATTCCAGGAGGCATCGGCGGCGATCTGGACGCCCAGGGAGTCGGCCTCCCGCTCCTGGTCCTTGCTGAAGGTCAGCACCGAGACCGTCTGGATCGCCTGGGAGACCAGTTGCCGGGTGCTCTCGCTCTGGAACAGCAGGTCCACGATGTTCTGCTCGATCAGGAAGATCTCCATCTGGCGGACGCCGTGCCGGGCGGTCACGTGACCCAGTTCGTGGGCCACCACCGTGGCCACCTCGGCACCGCTGCTCGCGGCCTTCAACAGGCCCGTCGTGACGTAGATGTAGCCCCCCATCACCGCGAACGCGTTGATCTCGTCCGACTCGACCACCGTGAAGGTCCAGGGCAGGTTCGGCCGGGTCGTCCGGGCCGCCATCTCGCGGCCCATGTTCTCCAGGTAGCGGGTGACCCGCTGGTCCCTCGTGTAGGCGGGCATCTCCGCCAGCAACTGCTGGTGGAACTCGCTCCCCATCTGGATCTCCTGGCTCTCATCGATGAGCCAGGACTCCGTGTCCGAGTCGGCGCAGGCCGCCAGCAGGACCAGCAGGACGGGACACCATCGACGGGACATGACATCCTCCGGTCACGAGGTCCTTTCAGGATCGACGAGGCGCCCCGGGGTGTCAAGGTGCCGGGTCGTCCCAGGAGGACGGGTCCCGGAGCACGTCGCAGTCCACGAAGGCCTCCCCCGCGGGGTTCCGGAAGGGGGACGCGCAGTACTCGAACAGCGTCGCGAACCACTGGACCGGGACCGCCTCGGGGCGCACCACCGGACGAAAGTTCGTGCGGTTGATCTCCTCGACGGGCTGAGAGGGCAGCCACCAGTCCCAGTTGGTCCAGCCGCCGTAGGTCCCGTCGGGCAACTCGGGGTCCCAGAGGTCCCAGTTCGGGAACGCCCGCAGGTCTTCGGCCGCGAAGTCCCAGGCCTGTTGCACGATGCGGACCTCCCGGGCGGTCAGGGGCAGGCCCACCGACGCGGCCTCCACCAGGTAAAGGGCCAGGCGCGACGGCCAGAAGGGACTGCCGGGACCCGGGAAGCCCGGGTCCGGGTCCAGGTACTCGTCGGTCCGCCGGGCGAGTCCGACGAGGGCCCACCAGGCCTCCCGGTACTGGCGTGCCACCAGGGCCGACAGCACCCCCGCCATGTGGAAGTCCCAGATGATGTTGATATTGTAGATGTTGCCCACCGGGGCGATCAGGTCATAGATGCTCCCGGTGCAGGTGCCGCAGTCGTTGGTGCGGCGCTCGCCGTAGGCGATCAGGTCGGTGGCCAGGCGGGCGCAGCACTCGTTTCCGGGGTCCAGGTCCGTGTAGCAGTTGTAGGACCCGAGGTCCTTGTTGTCGTCGCAGGGCAGGCGATAGGCGTTCCCGTCGCGGTCCTTGGTCCGGATGAAGTAGTCGTGGTCCACGATGTCCCGGTGGAACCGGATCATGGTCTGAAGCGTCTCGGAGCAGGCGTCCCGGACAAAGGCGTCCCGGGCGTCCTCGACGGCGTAGCGCAGGAAGGGCACCATCCGGGTGATGGCCCGGACGTCGTCCTTGCTGCGCATGTTGGTGACCCAGATGCCGCCCCACGTCGGGTTCGAGGGCCAGGGGAAGGTGGAGGCATTCCAGGCGGACGCCTCGTATTTCGCCGCCGAGAACTCCACCCGCTTGTAGCGGCCGTCGTCAAGCCAGGTCTCCGGGTCCAGCGTGAACTCGTGGTCCAGCGGCAGGATCGCCCGTGCCATCAGCCAGGGAGCCGGGTCCTGGGGATCGTGGACAAAGCCCTTCACCACGGCCGTCAGTCCCTTGCAGTACTGCTCCGCCACCTTGCCGGCCTCCCAGTCCCCGGTGTGGAGGTAGGCCCCGATGGCGGCCGACAGGACCTTGGCCGAGGGGATCCACATGTTGTGCTCGTGACCCAGGTGCCGGAACGTCACGAAGTTGCCGTCCTTCACCGCCTCGACGTCGTTGTGCCAGGCCAGGTAGTCGGCCAGGCCCGTCGCGGCGTCCACGCCCGTGCTGGTCCGCAGCAGCCACCGGAAATAGCCGATCTGTTTCAGCGTCGCCGCGATGCGCCGGGTGAAGGCGGTCACTTCGGAAGCCGATACCGGTTCCCCGGCCGCCGGGCGGCGGAACTCGAAGGGCAGCCGCCGGGGCGGATCGCCGACATCCTCGAAGGGGGGCAGGTCCTCGGAGGGGCCGGTGCCGTCCGGTCCGGCATCGCCGGGCACGTCCGCCAGAACCGCCGCATCGTCCGCCCCGGCCGGATCGTCCCCGGGAGGGGGCCCGTCCCCCGGTCCCGGATCCGTCCAGGGAGTGTCTGCCGGGAGGGTGTCGCCGTCATCAAGCCCGACATCGCCCGGGACGTCCGTCACGTCGCGATCCCCGGCATCGTCCCGGTCACCCGGGTCCCCGACGTCGGGCAGGCCGCCCGACCCGGACCCGCAGCCGATTCCCCACCACGCGCAACACGCCAGCATCGCGAACCGTCGCATCGGCACCTCCTCCCGACCGGCGGACTGACCCCGCGCCTTGGGCCGGACACGAACCCTACCACACCTTTCCGGAATTCCATCCGCCTCGATTCCGCCGTTCCCGACGCCCGGTCCATGGCCGGCGACAGGCTTCGGATTCTGCAGACGCGAGGCTGCCAAGGCGTTGCGCGGGAACGAAAGTGCGGGTAGCATCGACTGTTTGGTGACTGGATTCGGGGGGCTCGATGAGGACGACGATCCGGCAGGCGGCGATGGTCATCGGGTGGATCCTGGGAACAGTCTCCTGCGGAGGCGGCGAAGCCGGCCTGGCCGACTCGGGGCCGGGAGCCGACGCATCGCCAGGCTACGAACTGGTCCAGGCGGACTACGGGACGGTGGAGGACACCGGCCGGGATCGGGGGATCGATCCCGTCGGCATCGCCGATTCGAGCACGGAGGTCCCGGCCCCCGGCACCTTCGGCGCTCCGTGCCTGGGCAATGCCGACTGCGAGAGCGGCTTCTGCGTCGAGGGACCCGACGGGCCCGTGTGCAGCCGGTCCTGCGTGCTGGAATGCCCTGAGGACTGGGCCTGCCGATCGACGTTGATCGGGTCCGACGTCGTGTCCCTCTGCATTCCCCTGGGCGCGACGCTGTGCAAGCCCTGCCGGGTCCACACGCAGTGCGGAGGCGGGCTCTGCCTGGAACTCCCCGACGGGACCTTCTGCGGCCGGGACTGCTCGGCGGCCCCCTGTCCCGCGGGGTACGATTGCACCGAACTGGAAGACGGGGACTCGAAGACGCGCCAGTGCGTGCCCCACAGCCTCGCCTGCGACTGCATGCCGGGGAACGCCGGCGAGACCCGGGCCTGCGCCTGGTTCAACGCCTTCGGGGCGTGCCTGGGTGAGGAACACTGCGACCCCGAGGAGGGATGGATGTGCGAGGCCCCGGTTCCCGAGGCCGAGCGATGCAACGGCCACGACGACGACTGCGACGGGCTGGTGGACGAGGACTTCCCGGAAGCGGGCGAGGACTGCTTCGCGGGAACCGGCGCCTGCCGGACCCGAGGACGGTTCGCCTGTCTTCCCGACGGGTCCGGAGTGCGGTGCGACGCGATCCCCGGCTCCCCGGTCCCCGAGACCTGCAACGGGATCGATGACAACTGCGACGGCGGGACGGACGAGGATTTCCTGGTGGACGGGGCCTACCGGTCGGACCAGGCCTGCGGGTCCTGCTTCGTGGACTGCACCCGGATGTTCACCCCGCAGGCCCACAACGCCCGGGGACACTGCGATGCCTCCGGGGTCCAGCCCCGATGCACCTACGAGTGTCTGGATGGCTACGCGGACGCCAACGGCTTCCGGGACGACGGCTGCGAGTTGATGATCCCCGAGACCACCGTGTTCGTCGCCACCCCGGAGAACGGGGGCCTGGACGACGCGGGGTGCGGGAACTGGCAGCGTCCCTGCGCCACGATCTCCTTCGGGATCGACCAGGCCGTGGCCGGGATGTTCACCGAGGTCCGGGTCAGCAGCGGGGTCTATGCCGAGAACCTGACCCTGGTGGGCGGGATCTCGGTGAAGGGCGGCTACAGCCCGGTGGACTGGCAGCGGGATCCCAAGGCCAACCCCACGATCCTCCAGGCCACCTCGTCGGGGCCCGTCGGCAGCCACCGGAAGGCCGTCGTCGCCAGGGGAATCCGGCAGCCAACGGAGTTTTCCGGCTTCACTGTGCTCGGGGAGAACGACGACCGGCCCGTGGCGGGCCAGGTAGGCAGCAACTCCTACGGACTGTGGGTCAAGGACTGCTCGTCCGCCCTGTTGGTCCGGGACAACGTGATCATCGCCGGCCGGGGGGCTCCCGGAGGCGACGGGAGCCAGGGCGTCTCGGGGGCGAACGGCCAGGACGGAAGCCGGGGAGGAGACTGCCGGAATTCCGAGTCCTACACGTGCAGCGGCGTTGCGGC
>Ga0302250_1001109_pt1 | contig 21712 bp, 18 predicted proteins | sample AAG_RA_Asp_MG_FD_193536 | JGI IMG/M metagenome (GOLD analysis project Ga0302250, IMG submission 193536) | Enriched activated sludge microbial communities from anaerobic digester in WTTP, New Holstein, Wisconsin, United States - AAG_RA_Asp | ecosystem: Engineered > Bioreactor > Anaerobic >... | reverse complement strand
CGGCGAAGGCCCGGCTGGTCCGCACGACGTCCTCACTGTCCTCGGTGCCCCAGCCCAGGTACAGGCGGAAGGGGACGTCGGCCGGGGTCCGCCACTGCCGGAACAAGTCCTCCCGGCGCAGGTCCTAGGGGTCGTCCATCCGGCCGAAGATCCGCTTCACGGGCATCCACAGCCGCACCGAGGCCCGCTTCGAGAAGGCCACGACCTCCTCGGCCGACAGCACGATGCCCGACAGGCTCGACACTGACGCGAAGAGACCCCGGTGGTGATGGGCCATCCGCAGGGCCCCCGCCCCGCCCATCGAGACGCCCGCCAGGTGGCACCCCTCGGGGCATGGACGGGTGCCGTAGCGACGCTGCATTTCGGGAATCACCTCCCGGATCACCCAGTCCTCGTAGCGCCTGGACCCGTCGGCCCAGTTGGTCCACATCCCCAGGTCCCCCCGGGGGACCGCCACGACGACCCGGGGCATCCCCTCGGCCTCGAGGGCGGCGTCCAGGGCCTGGCCCACCCGGAACCGGTCGAAGGAATCCGGCGAATCGCCCCCGCCGTGGAGGAAGACCACCAGGGGCAGCGCCTCCTCGGGCCGCCAGTCGGGGGGCAGGTACACGGCGATCTCCCGGCTGTCGCCCATCGCGGCGCTTTCGATTTCCACCCGGTCCAGCCGCCGCTCCCTGGGCCCGCAGGCCGCCAGCAGCACCGCCCCCAGGACACCCCACCTCGCCACCCCGGATCGTCCGGTCATGTCGTCCTCCCGGGGAAGGCCCCCGCCGATCCCATGCCTGCGTTATACTGGATTCCCCCCTTCCCGGGACAGGGCTCCCGGCGAGGCCCCTTCCCGATCCCGGGGGTTCTCCCGTTGACAAGGCGGAGGGACCGGCGGGATCATCCCCTCGCCCGAACGGCAGGGAGGTCCGAATGGCGTTCGACTGGTGGTGCCCGAAACGGAACGATTCCTTCGAAAAGAGACTGGCGGGTCGCTTCGAGGAGGCCCTGCGGCGGGAGGTGTCCGACCGGGCCTTCCTGCTGGCGAGGCTCGGCTGGCCGAGGGACGCCGCCCTGAAACGCATCCAGGAACGGGTCCGCTGGGATTTCGAGATGAGCCGGGTGCCCGCGGCGCTCTGGAAGGACATCCCGTCCCTGGTGGACCAGGCCTTCCCGAAGGCCGGCAAGTAGCCCGGCCGGTCCGGCCGGTGGCCCTGCCATGTCGCCCCCAGGAGGTCTTCCCGTGACGTGGAACCGGACCCTGTTCCGCCCGCTGGACCTGCCGGAACTCCAGCAGAAGACCCAGGCCCTCCGGGACCTGATGATCGAGGTGGCCTGGCGGACCGGGGGGGCCTACCTGGCCCAGGCGCTGTCGGGCATCGACCTGCTGGCCGCCGTGCACTACCGGTATGCCGCCGGGGACGCCGCGGCCCCCGAGGCCCCGGACCGCGACCGGGTGCTGCTGTCCCCGGGGCACTACGCCCTGGCCCTCTACGCCATCCTGGCCGACCGCGGCTATTTCCCGAAGGACCTCCTCTGGACCTTCAAGGACGACGGGTCCCCCCTGGAACTGGCGACCCACCGGGGCACGGTCCCGGGGGTCGAGGCCAGCGGCGGGTCCCTGGGCCAGGTCCTGTCGGTGGGCGTCGGCATGGCCCTGGCCGCCCGGCGCCAGGGCCGGTCCCACCGGGTCTTCGTGATGATGAGCGACGGGGAGCAGGACGAGGGGCAGATCTGGGAGGCCGCCGCCAGCGCCGCCCACTTCGGACTGGGGACCCTGGTGGCGCTGATCGATGCCAACGGCTTCCAGGTGGACGGGCGGACCTGCGACGTGATGAACATGGAGCCCCTCGGGGACAAGTACCGGGCCTTCGGCTGGGACGTCGAGGAGGTGGACGGGAACGACCTCCCGGCGGTCTGCGGGGCCCTGGACCGCCTCACCGCACCGGGGCGCACCCGGCCGGGACTGGTCCTGGGCCGGACGATCCGGGGCAAGGGGGTGTCCTTCCTGGAGGGCAACCCGGCCTTCCACTACGCCCGGATCGACGCCTCGATGGCCGACCAGGCCCGGAGGGAACTCCAGGCGGACACCGACGCGGTCTGACGACCCCCGTGCCCAGGGAGGAGACGATGGAGGACCTGCTGCTCCCGCAACCCCAGGAAGTGATGGGACCCTACCGGCGGACGCTGGTGGCGGTGGGCGAGGCCCGTCCCCGGGTCGTCGTGCTGGGGGCCGACCTGGGGAACTCGACGGAGATCGACGCCTTCCAGCAGCGCTTCCCGGACCGCTTCTTCAACGTGGGGGCCGCGGAGCAGAACGAGGTGGACATCGCCGCGGGCATGGCCTTCGAGGGGGACGTCCCCTTCGTGCACTCCTTCGGGGTCTTCCTGTCGCGCCGGGCCTACGAGCAGGTCTGCGTGCAGGTGGCGATGCACGGGGCCAACGTGAAACTGGTCGGGATGATCCCGGGCCTGACCTCGCGCCTGGGCCCGACCCACCAGGCCATCGAGGACCTGTCGCTGATGCGGACCCTGCCGGGCATGACGGTGCTGGACCCGGCCGACGCCACCGAGATCGAGCAGGCGGTCTTCGCGATGGTGGACCACCCGGGGCCGGTCTATGCTCGGATGATGCGCCGGGAGGTCCGGCGGGTGCTGGACCCGGACCGCTACCGCTTCCGCATCGGACGGGCCGTCCCCCTGCGGGCGGGCCGGGACGTCCTGCTGGTGTCCACGGGCCTGATGCTGGAGCCGACGATCGAGGCCGCGGCGACCCTGGCCGGGGAGGGCGTTTCGGCAGGGGTGGTCCACGTGCCGACCCTGAAGCCCCTGGACCGGGAGTGCCTGCTGGACCTGGCCCGGGACGCCGGGGCGGTCGTGACGGCGGAAAACCACCTGGTGACCGGGGGACTGGGGAGCGCCGTGGCGGAGACCCTGGCGGAGTCGCTGCCGCTGCCGCTGGAACGGGTCGGGCTCCGGGACACCTTCGCGATGCCCGGAACCCCGGAGTTCCTGTTCGCCCGGTACGGCCTGACCGCCGACGCCGTCGCCCAGGCGGCCCGGAGGGCCATCGCCCGGAAGGTCCCCCGATGACCCCTCCCGGCGACCTGGACCGGCTCCCCGCCGACGACGGGGACCCCGTGCTGGAGGTCCTCTATCGCCTCGCGGGAAGCCCGGAGGAGTGCCGGGACCGGGCCCGGATGCTGGCCATCGAAGAGACCGCCGAGGTCAGCCCGGACCTCTGCGACACCGTCTTCTTCCACGAACGGGTCCTCGGCCGGGTCGGCGAAATCGTCCCCCTGCCGGGCCAGGCCGCCTGCCTTGTGACGATCTCGTACCCCGGCGCCGTGGTCGGCCGGGAACTCCCCCAGTGGATCAGCGTGATCTTCGGCAACGTGAGCCTCTGGCCCGGGGTCCGGGTCGAGGCGGTGCGGCCCTCCCGGGCCCTGGCACGATCCCTTCCAGGACCGGCCTTCGGCATCCCGGGCATCCGGCGGCTGCTCGAGGTCCCGGATCGCCCCCTGGTGATGTCGGCCGTGAAGCCCCTGGGACGGACGGTGGCCGAACTGGCCCGGATGGCCGAGGACCTGGCCCTGGGAGGCATCGACCTCCTGAAGGACGACCACGGGATCACCGACCAGGACTTCGCCCCCTTCCGGGACCGGGTCCGGGCCTGTTGCGAAGCCGTCCGGCGGGCCCAGGACCGGACCGGCCGCCGGTGCCTCTACTTCCCGACGGTGACCGCCCCGGCCGACGAGATGGTGGAACGGGCCCGGTGGGCGGCGGATCAGGGGGCCGGGGGCCTGCTGGTGTCCCCCTGGGTCGCGGGACTGGACTGCATGCGGGCACTGGCCCGGCAGACCGGCCTGCCGGTCATGGCCCATCCGGCCCTCGCGGGGGCCTTCTTCGCCCACGAGGACCACGGCATCGCGATGCCGGTCGCGATGGGAACGCTGGTGCGGCTGGCCGGGGCGGACCTGGCGATCTTCCCGGGGCCCGGGGGACGGTTCGCGCCGGCGCCCCGGGAGGTGGCCGCCTGGGACCGGGCCCTGAAGGAGGACTTCCAGGGCCTCGCCGCGACGATGCCGGTCCCGGCCGGGGGACTGCCCCTGGAGGGCGTGGCCCCGCTGATCCGGATGTTCGGCCGGGACGTGACCTTCCTGGTGGGGTCCTCCCTGTACCGGCACTCGCCGGACCTCCAGGCCAACGCGGCCTTCCTGCGCCGCCTGATCGACGAGGCCCTGGACGGCATCCCACCGACGCCCGATCCGGACCGCCGGTTTTCGCCTTGACGGGGCGGGCGCCTTGCCGGTAGAAGGTTGCGGGACCTGGGGGAAGAACATCATGGCGGGGAGACCCACGAGGAACCTGGACCGGTGCCGGCTGATCGGGGCGGGTCTGCTGGTCCTGATCGCTTCCAGTGCCGCGGCGGCCCGGCAGGCGCCCCCGGAGGACGCCCCTCCGGCCTCTCCCGGCACCCCCAGCCAGAGCCTGGACGTCCGGCTGGTCCCCGACGGGGGGCTGCCGGACCAGGCCGCCAGTCCGGCCGGGTCCCTGACCACCGCCGAGCCCCCGAAGGAGGATCCCGCTCCCGGAACCGCGCCGGCCCCCCAGGGGGAACCGCCCGCGCCCTCGGGAACGGAGGCTGGAACCGCGGAAGCCCCGCCTCCCGCGGTCCCGGCGGCCCCCGAGACCGCCGACGGCAGCATGGGGTCCCTGCTGAAGACCGACAAGCTGAAACTGGACGGGTACTGGTGGCTCCACTACCGCAAGGTGGCCTCCTTCCCGATGGACCCGAACGGCGGGCGGGACGGCCTGAACCAGTCCCTGGACCATCGCCTGCGGCTCCGGCCCCGCCTGATGCTGGCGAAGTCGGTGGACATCGTGGCGAACCTGGACCTCCTGGCGGGCCAGGTCTACGGGGACACGTCCCGGGCCGCCTCCGAGGCCCTCTGGGTCCCCCGGGACCGCAACGCCTTTTCGGGGCGGTCGGCCCTGCGGGAACTCTACCTGGAGTGGCGGTCCGTCGCGGGGGTGCTGCGGGTGGGCCAGATGCACTCGACCTGGGGACTGGGCATCGTGGCCAACGACGGCGAGGACCGCCCGGACAACTTCCAGGACACCTTCCACGGCGACCGGGTCGAGCGGGTCCAGTTCACCTTCCGCCCGGCGACCTGGGGCACCGAGGCCCCCTGGGCCCAGGGCCTGCACGTGTCGGTGGCCGGGGACCTGGTCTTCCGGGACGACAACGCGGACCTGGTGGCCGGGGACAAGGCCTGGCAGGTCATCGGGGCGGTCTTCTGGAAGGGGCCGGCCCTGGCCCGGTGGGACGCCTTCGGAGGCGTCTATGTGGCCTATCGCAACCAGCGCTACGACGACGGGGACCGCCTGGAGGCGACGCTGGTGGACGTCGCGACCCGCCACGACGTCGAGGTCGGGGACTCGGGGGTGCACCTGGTGGCCGAGGCCGAGGGGGCGGCCCTGGTGGGGCACACGAACAGCGTCCGGATGGAACGGGCCCCGGACGGCGTGGACGTGGCCTCCTACGCCCTGGTGGGACGCCTCTCGACCGTCGTCCCCAAGGCCAGCCTGACCGGATCCCTGGAGGTGGGCTTCGCGTCGGGAGACCGGGATCCCCGGGACGACCAGGCCCGGGCCTTCACGATGGACCCCGACTACCAGGCGGGCATGATCCTCTTCCAGGAGGTGCTGGGACGCAGCAGCGCCTGGGCCGCATCCCGCATCTCGGACCCGAGCCTGGTCGCCGTGCCCCCGAAGGGCTGGGAGCGGGTCCCGACCCAGGGCGGCATCACCAACGCCGTGTACCTGTATCCCCGGGTGAAATGGTCCCCCCTGAAGGGCCTGAACCTCCACCTGGCGTTCCTCTGGGCCCGGGCCCCGACGGCCGTGGTGGACCCCTACAGCGCGAACGTCCAGAACGGGGGCTACCCCCGGTCCTACCGGAACGGCGCGCCCTCGAAGGACCTGGGATGGGAGGTGGACGGCGGGGTGACCTACGACAGCCCGAAGTTCTTCGGCCCGTTCTACGTGCGCCTGGGCCTGATGGGCGGCTGGTGCCGGCCCGGGTCGGCCTTCGACGATGCCCAGGGGAATTCCCTGCCGGGGATCTACGCGGTCCGGCTGATGGCGGACCTGCGGTTCTGACCGACCGAATGCCTTGTCCGGAGGGGACGGGGTTGGTGGTATAACAGGCGACAGGCCCGTTTCTGGGAGGTGTCCGATGAGCGATGAAGGCAGGAAGGAAGGCCAGGAAGACGCGGCCGCCGGAAAACTGTCCGCCGAGGAACTGAAGGCGCGGCTGGGCCTGAAGCCCCGGCCCCGGGAGGAGCCGGCGGCCCCCGCGAAGCCGAAGCCCGAGGACTTCGGCCTGCCGGCGACCCAGCAGCCGGTGGCGGCTCCCCGGCCGGCCGCTCCGGAAACCTCGACAATCACCGCCGCCGAGGAGATCCCGCCGGAGGTGGCCCCGGCGGTCCGGAAGAAGTGGATCTGGGCCGGGGTGGCGGCCGCGGCGGTCACGCTGCTCCTGGGACTGATGCTCGGCGGCGTGATGAAGGGCCGGGCCGTCGAGAACCTGAAGACCAAGGAGGCCCGGCACCTGCTGGAGTACTTCCAGGAGACCCGGATCCAGACCACCGGCCAGGTGACGGCGGTGCTCCAGGTCGTCGAGGAGATGCGGGGCGAGGTCTCCCGGCTGGCCGAGGTGATGGCCAAGGCCGCCGAGTCCGAGGACCCCAGGGTCCGGCTGGACGCGGAAAAGGAACTGGACGGGTTCCTGAAGCGGGTCCAGGCCTACCGGGACGTCAAGCCCCTCTTCGACCTCCGCCAGGCCTACCCGGGGGTGGTCTTCAACGGGGAACTGGCGTCGGAGGTGGTGGCCTTCATCCAGGCCGTGCAGCGTCTGTATGACGAGGCGGTGGCCCTGGCCCTGGAAGCCGACACCCTGGAGACGCTGACCCTGCCCGAGGAGAAGGGCGTGACGACCCGGCGGACGATCTTCGTGGCTCCCCCGGACGCCGAGGGGATCCGCAAGGCCGAGTGGATCCAGGCCGTGGACAAGGAGAACGTCCAGAACGGGCCCAACGGCCCCTCGGTCGCGGTGCTGCCCGTCGGGAAGGACAGCGCCTTCATGGCCCCGGTGGCCTCCCTGGCCGAGATCGACATCTCCCCGGTCGGCCGGGAGAAGGCGGCCCTCTACAAGGGGACGATCTACGCCCGCATCCGGGCCCGGGTCGCCCAGGTCAAGATGGCCGCGGACCTGGTCCGGTTCGATCCCCTGAAGGAGAAGTTGCAGCGCTTCGCCAACCGGAGCGGCTACTTCACGATCTTCTGATCCGCCCGACCCGCCGGGCATCCCCCGGCGCCGCGACCGGCCCTGCCTCGCAGCAAATCAACCCGAAGGGTCGTTCCGGTCGCTGACGACCCCCTGGAGGCGGGCGGCCCGGGCCACGTAGCGATCGACCTCCTGGATCACCCACTCCTCGGCGTTTTCGAAGGTCAGGGCGGCCCCCACCTGTTCCGGGGAGACCTCGGCAGACGGCCTCTGGACCCGGACGACGGTGCCCTCCAGGACCAGGTAACTGGAGGAAGAGGGGAGCAGGAAGCGGATGCTCACCCGGTCCCCGATCTCCCAGGGGCTCAGGGTCTGCAGGAACATGCCCCGCACCGAGATGTCCCGGGCCATCGCCAGCCCGGTCCTGCCCCGGACCTCCTCCAGCACTTCCACGGACCCCGTGAAGCGCCTGCGCTTCGCCCTCCTGCGATCCTCCTGGCTCATCGTCCCTCCCCCGGCGTGGTGTCCGGCCTGAGTATATGCCCGATCTGGTCCAGGGAGGGGGTCGAGGCGTGGCACAGGAACCCCTCCTGTCGGCAGAGGTCCGCCAGGTCCCGGCGACCGGCGACGGTCCGGGGATACTCCAGCACCAGGATCGCCAGGCCCGCCTGCCGAGCCTCCCGGAGCGGGGACAGGACCTGGTCCAGCGCCTTGCCCCGGACCATGCGCCCTCCCCGGAACAGCCGGTTCTCGGACATCGCCCCCGTCAGCGCCCCCCGGACCCCGGGAAGGTCCCAGATCGGGAAGGGGTTGTTGGCCACCACGACCAGGTCCCGCCGCAGGGACCGGCCGTGTCGGACCAGCCGCCGCACCAGGTCCGCCATCTCGGCACAGGCCCCGGGACGCCCCTCCTGCTCCCAGACCTCGCAGGAGTCCACGGTGTCCAGGAACAGCCCGTCGAAGCCCCGGTCCACCACCCGGTCCACCCAGGACGAGGGGCTTCCGAAGATCACCAGGTGCCAGGCCGGGGTCCAGTGCCGGACCCGGTAGTTGCCAGGCCACCGGGGATTCTCGGGGCCGGCGAAGGCGGGGGGCGGTCCCTTCCGGGACCAGTAGAAGCGGTAGTCCTCGGCCTCCCCGATGCTCAGGTAGGCCAGCACGATCCGGGACGTGCCGTCGGGCCGGGTCCGCAGGCGCGCCACTTCCTCCCGGGTCCATTCCCCGGCCCCGGACCCGTCGCGGCTCGAATCGACGACCAGCACGTCGGGGTCCGCCAGGTCGACGCGCCGGAAATCCAGGTGCTGGTACTGCACCGCCAGCGTCCGGGCCCGGTTCATCCGCACCCGGGCCAGGAGGTCGCCGGGCAGCAGGAGGCCCGGATCCGGGGGTCCGAGGATCCACAGAAGGGACGGCAGCAACGTCAGGGCCCAGGACATGGGGGGAGGATCGCATTCCCCGGCCGCCGAGGCAAACGGGCCCGATCGGGGATCGGGGGATGCGGTGTAGAATGCCCCGGCCAGAGGCGGGGACAGGACGGATGAAACGGATTGCTCTGTGGGTGGTCCTGGCGCTGTCGGCATCCCCGGTCCTGGCCGGGGAGGACCTCTCCTTCGACGGCCTGCTGGACCTCCAGGCCATCGGCGCCCGGGAGTTCCTGGACCGCCATCCCTCCTGGGACGGCCGGGGGGTCGCCATCGCGGTGCTGGACACCGGAGTGGACGGGACGGTCGAGGGGCTCCAGCGGACCAGCACCGGCGCCGTGAAGGTCGTCGAGGCCCGGGACTTCACCGACGAGTGCGTGGTGGAACTGGAACCGGCCCGCCGGACCGAGACCCCCGAGGAGGGAGTCCTCTGGCGGGCCCGGGGATCGGCGGTCAAAAGCATCGACCAGGTGCCGGGACTGTCCCCGGACCGGCCCGTCCACCTGGGTTTCCTGGAGGAATCGACCTTCCGGAACACCCCGGTGCCCGACCTCGACGGCGACCGGCGCACCGACGGCCGGATCGCCATCGCGGTCTTCCAGGGCCGCGACGGGACGTGGCAGGCGGTCGTGGACCCCGACGGAGACCAGGACTTCCGGAACGGCGAGGTCCGCCGGACCTTCGCCGACGACCCCCGCTTCGTGCTGCTGGGCGGGGCCGGCGATCCCTCCCGGTCCGCCCCGAAGGTCCCCCTGGCGGTGAACCTGGAGGATGCCCCGAACCGGGTGCACCTCCACGTGGTCACCGGCAGCCACGGGACCCACGTGGCGGCCATCGCCGCGGGGCACCGGCTGAAGGGGCGCCAGGGCTTCGACGGCGTGGCCCCCGGCGCGGTGGTGCTGTCCCTGAAGATCGGCCACAGCGGGCTGGCCGGGGGGGCGACGGTCACCGGGAGCATGAAGAAGGCCCTGGAGTTCGCCGCCCGGTGGGGCCGGGACCACCGGACGCCCGTGGTGGCAAACCTGTCCTACGGGGTGGGGTCCGGGATCGAGGCGGACTCGGACATCGACCGCTTCCTGGAGGACTTCCTGGTCCAGAACCCCCAGGTCGTGGTGATCTGCTCGGCGGGGAACAACGGCCCCGGCCTGTCCACGGTGGGAACCCCGGGGGCCTCCCGGGCCGCCCTGGGCGTCGCGGCCGTGCTGACGCCGGCCCTGGCCCGGGAACTGGTGGGCAATGCCCCGCCGCGTCCCCAGGTCTTCTTCTTCAGCAGCCGGGGAGGCGAGGCGGGAAAGCCGGACCTGGCGGCCCCAGGGATCGCCCTGTCCGAGGTGCCCCGCTGGGAGCGCAAGGACCTGATGCGGGGCACCAGCATGGCCGCGCCGGCCGCCAGCGGCGTCGCGGCACTGGTGCTGTCGGGGCTGGTTCAGCAGTCCCCGGATGCGCCGTGGCATGCGGGCCAGGTGATGGAGGCCCTCCGCCAGGGCAGCCGGCCGATCCCCGGATACACCCCCCTGGACCAGGGTTCGGGCATGGTGGACGTCTCCCGGTCCTGGGAGGCCCTGACGGGACTGGTCGCCCGGCCCGGCGGACGCTGGATGGGATTTCTGGGGGCCCGGATCCCGGTCCCGACCCTCCAGGGACGATCGGGGTCCGGGGCCTTCTGGCGGGCGGGGGGCCATGTCCCGGGTCCCGGGGACCCGGCGGAGATCTCCCTCCAGGTCCGCTACCTGGCGGACGCCCCGGCGACGATCCGCCAGACCGGTTCCCGCCGGGTGACGCTCCGGGGCGATCCCTCGTGGGTGCGCCTGTCCCGATCGGCCCTGGCGTTCCGGGGCGAGGACCCGGTCAAGGTCTCCTGGTGGGTGGCCCCGGGGGCTCTCCGGACGCCGGGACTGCACACGGGGACCATCGTCGCCCGGGACGACGCATCGGGACTGGAAGCGCGGATTCCCGTGGGCATCGTGATCCCGGAAGCCCTGGACACCCGGGGGCTTCCGACCCTGACCCGGAAGGGGCTGGTGCTGTCCCCCGGAGAGGTGCGACGCTTCTTCCTGCTGCCGCCGCCGGGGGCCGCGACGATGACCGTCCGGGTCACCGCGGCCCAGGGCCGCCCGGCCGAGGCCCGGGTGATGCTCTACGACGGATCGGGCGATCGCGTCCCGCTGCCGGGAACCGTCAGCGCCACCGAGGGGTCCGAGATCGCCTGGGTCCTCTCCCAGGAGGACCTCCGGGGCCAGGGGACCCAGGAACTCTGCCTGGTGGACGGCCTGCACCCCGGCGGGGACTCCACCGTGGACCTGGAGGTCCGCTTCGGTGGCCTCGCCGCGGTGCAACCCCCGAAACTGGCCCTCCAGGCCGGGAAGGGCCTGACCGGGGAGGTGATCCTGGAAAACCGCTTCGGGATCCCCTTCGACGGCACGGTCCAGGGGGAGGTGCTGGGCTACGAGCGGCGATCGTCCCGCCGGATCGACCGGGACCGTCTCCGGATTCCCCTGGCGGTGGGGTCGGACCTGGAGGGGGTCGAGGTGGAACTCTCCCTGAGCCAGGAGGACTTCGGGCGGTTCACCGACATCGCGGTGAACGTCCTGGACGCCCAGGGCAAGGCGGTGATCCAGACGGGCTTCTCGACCCCGGTGCTGAAGTTCCTGGTCCGCCCGCCGGCAGGATCCCCTGACCTCACGATGGAGATCACCGCGGGGCGGGCCCTGGCCGGCGAAGCGCCGGTGGAGATGGCCGTCGTGGAACGCTACCTCTGGCAGAAGAGGGTGCCCCTGGAGGGCTCGGTGGAGGGCGCTTCGCGGATCCGCCTGTGGCCCTCGGTGCGCACCCGCGTTCGACTGCAGGGATCCGCCGCACCCCCGGCCCCTCCCCCGGGATTCGCCTGGGCCGCCCGGATCGAGTGCCGCCAGAAGGGGGACCCGGCCCCCTGGCTGTCCCTCCCCTTCCCGTGGAACCCCTGAGGAGTCCCGATGGCGACCCCGATGCCCCTGGTGCTGGCCACCTTCAACCCCGGCAAGGTCCGGGAGTACCAGGCCCTCTTCGGGCACCTGCCGGTCCGCCTGGACGGGCTCTTGGATCACGGCATCCGGGAACTGCCCCCCGAGACGGGGACCACCTTCGCCGAAAACGCCCGGATCAAGGCCAGGGCCGCCTTCGACGCCACGAGCCTCCCGGCCCTGGGGGACGACTCGGGGCTGGAAGTCCGGGCCCTCGGCGGGGCCCCGGGAATCCACTCGGCCCGCTACGCCGGGCCGGACCAGGATGCCCGGGCCAACCTGGAACTGCTGCTGCGCCACATGGAGGGCATCGAGGACCGCCGGGCCCGCTTCGTCTGCGCCCTGGCCGGGGTGATCCCGGAGGGATGGCTTCCGGCCGACCTGGCCCGGGAACCGGCGATACCGGGACTGGAGATCCGGGAGGACCGGGATCGGAAGGCCTGGGAGATCACGGCACTGGGCACCGTCGAGGGGACCATTCTCCGGGAACCCCGGGGCCGGGGAGGCTTCGGCTACGACCCGGTCTTCTACCGGGAGGACCTGGGCCTGTCCTTCGGGGAGGCCCCGGAAGAGGTCAAGAATCGCCTCTCCCATCGCGGACGGGCGGCATCGCTGCTGGCCCCGATCCTGGCGCGGATGACCCCGCCCGGGGAGCGTTGACCGATGGCCCCGGGGACCGACATCGACGCCGCCGCCCTTCCGGGCTGGGTCCGCCTGGACCGGCAGGGGGAACTCGAGGATCGGATCCGCCGCCTGATGGAACTCGCGTCGCCCTGCCGCCTCTGCCCGAGGGACTGCCGGGTGCCCCGCCTCGAGGGCGCCCTGGGCCATTGTCGGACGGGACCCGGCGCCCCCGTGGCCAGTGCCACGGCCCATTTCGGCGAGGAGCCCGAAATCTCGGGAACCCGGGGATCGGGCACGGTGTTCTTCGCGGGATGCTCGCTGCGGTGCCTCTACTGCCAGAACCACCAGATCAGCCAGGACAAGGAGGAATCCCGGGCCGAGGCCCCCTCCCCGGAGGCCCTGGCCCGGATCTACCGGTCGCTCCAGGACCGGGGCGTCCACAACCTGAACTGGGTGACGCCCTCCCACGTGGTCCCCTGGGCCCTCCAGGGGCTCCGGGAGGCGGCCTCCCTGGGTGTCGATCTGCCGCTCGTCTACAACACCTCGGGCTACGACGCCCTGGCCACCCTGAAGGCCCTGGAGGGGGTGGTGGACATCTACCTGGCGGACCTGCGCTACGGGGACGACGAGGCGGCGATGCGGTGCAGCGGCGCGCCGGACTATGTCCCGGCAGCCCGGGCCGCGATCCGGGAGATGGCCCGGCAGGTGGGCACGGAGAATTCCCTGGGGCCCGACGGCCTGTTGCGGCGGGGACTGGTGATCCGACTGCTGGTGCTGCCGAACGACCTGGCCTCGATCCGGGAAACCCTGGCCTTCCTGAAGGCCGAACTGGGCACCGGGGTCCGGATCGCGTTGATGTCCCAGTACTATCCGGCACACCGGGCCGCGGAAGAGCCGCTTCTGTCGCGGCCGGTCTCGGCGGGGGAGTACTGGCGGGCCGTGGACTGGGCCGACCGGATGGGTTTCGACAACCTGCTGATCCAGGAATTCGAGGCCCGGCAGTTCTACCGGCCGGACTTCCGGATGCAGGATGAACCCTTCGAGGACGCCCGCCACTTCGCCGGGCCTCCTTCCCGGGAGGACGCAGGACGATGACCGCACCCCTGTTCGTCGACCTCCATTCCCACTGGCTGCTGAACGGCCATTACCTGCGGCGGCGCCTCGATCGCCCCCGGCCGGACCCCCTGGCCCTGGGTCCCCTGGGGAACCGGATCGGCCTGGAACCGGCCCTTCAGGGACACGTCCACGGGGTCGCCTTCACGGCCTACAGTCCGATCCTTTCGGGCACGCTGGCCAGGAAGGATCTGCAGGCCCAGTTCCGCACGTTCCGCCGGGCCGCCGCCTTGTCCCAGGGGCGTCTGCGGCCGGTGCGGACCGGGGAGGAGATCCGCCGGGCCCACCGGGAGGGCGTCGTCGGGGGCTTCCTGGCCGTGGAGGGCGGCGCCTGCCTCGCCGGGGGTCTCCCGGCGCTCCGGGAACTGGCCGCGGAAGGGGTCCGGATGGTCACGCTGGTCCACTTCGTGCCGAACGCCCTGGGGGACCCGGGGGAGTTCCCGGTCCATCCCCGCCGGGGCCTGTCGGCGCTGGGCAGGCGCCTGGTCCCGGAAATGGGCCGCCTCGGGGTCCTGCCCGACGTGGCACACCTCTGCGACGAGGGAGTCCGGCAGGTGATCGACCTGGCCCAGGGACCGGTGGTGTGCTCCCACACCGGGATGCGGGCCCTCTGCGACCGCCCCCGGAACCTCCCAGACGACCTGGCCCGGGGCATCGCCCGGACCGGGGGCCTGGTGGGCATCCTCTGGTTCCCTCCCTACCTGGCCCGGGATCCCAGCGGGGTCGGCATCGACCGGGTGGTGGACCACATGCGCCACGCGGCCTCCGTGGCGGGCCCGGAACACGTCGCGGTGGGAACGGACCTGGACGGGTGGACCTGGCCCCCCAAGGGGCTCGAGGGGCACCACCGGTTCCCGGCGCTGGCCGAGGCCCTGTCCCGGGCAGGATTCTCCGAGGCCGAGGTCCTCGGGATGCTCGGCGGCAACGCCCTTCGCGTGATCGGGGAGGCGGACTAGAATGCCCACGACGGAGGAGACCCCGATGACCCTGGCACTTCCCGAGGCGCCGTCCCCGGAGGTCTTCCTGGTGGACGACGAGGAGGTGAACCTGACGCTGTTCCAGCGCGCGCTGGCGGCCCAGTCCTACCGGCTGCGCTTCTTCCGGGACGGGGCCGAGGTGGTGCGGGCCATCGAGGCCGGCGACCTCCCGGACGTGGTGGTCAGCGACGTGATGATGCCGGGCCTCGACGGCTTTACCCTCTGCGAGCGCATCAAGGGCGATCCCCGGACCCGGCGGATCCCCATCGTGCTGGTGACCGGCCTGGAGGGGGCGAAGGACAAGTTCCGGGGCCTGGAGGCCGGAGCGGACGACTTCCTGACGAAGCCCTTCCATCCCCTGGAACTCCAGGCGCGGGTGCGCAACCTCGTGCGGCTGAAGAACCTCACGGACCAGTTGGAGACCCGCAACCGCCTGCTGGCCGACAGCAACCTGCTGCTGGAGGAGAGGGTCCGGGACCGCACCCGGGAACTGGAGGCCCTCACCATCGGGATCGTGGCGGCCCTGGAAAAGGCCAACGCGATGAAGGACGGGGACACGGGGCTGCACATCCAGCGCGTCAGCGCCTATTCCTTCGTCCTGGCCCGGCACATGGGCCTGCCGGGGGACGTCGCGTCGGCCATCCGCCGCTACGCCCCGCTCCACGACGTCGGCAAGGTGGGCATCCCCGACGAGATCCTGAAGAAGGAGGGAAAACTGACGGCGGAGGAATACCGGGTGATGCAGCAGCACACCCTGTTCGGGTGGGAGTTGCTGGGACTGGCGCGGGCGGAGCCGATGGCCCGGAACGTGGCCCGCTTTCACCACGAGCGGTGGGACGGCACCGGCTACCCGGACCGCCTGTCGGGGGAATCGATCCCGATGGAGGCCCGGATCGTGGCCCTGGCCGACGTGTACGATGCCCTGACCACCCGACGGTGCTACAAGGAGGCCTACTCCACCGACCAGGCCGAGGCGATCATCCGCCAGGAGTCCGGGTGCCACTTCGACCCGTCGGTCGCGGCCGCCTTCTTCGGCGCGATCCAGGAGGTCCACGACATCCGCCGGACCTACGCGGACCCGGAGTGAGGAGGCCCCGATGCCCCCCCAACGCCCCCGTCCCCCGGTGCTTCCGCCGTGCCTGGCAGTGGTGGTCGGCAAGGGAGGCGTGGGCCGGTCCAGCATCTCGGCGGCGATGGGCCTGGTGGCGGCCCGCCGGGGACGGCGGACCCTGATCGTCGAGGTGACGGATCGCCCGGTGATGCCCTCGTGGTTCGGGGTGCCGGACCGGGGCTACGATCCGGCCCGCCTGGATCCGCGCCTGCCCCTCTTCAGCCACCGGGTGTCGTGGCAGGACGCCCTGCGGGAATACGGCCTGATCAAGCTGCGGGTCCAGACCCTCTACCGCCTGGTGTTCCAGAACCCCTTCGTGCAGCGCCTGCTGCCGGCGATCCCGGGAATCGCCGAAATCGTGGTGATGGGGAAGATCGAGTGGTCGGCGACGCGGGGCCTGAAGGAAACCGGCCCCCTGGACACGGTGGTCCTCGACGCCCCGGCCACGGGCCACGGCGTGTCCCTGCTGACCTCCCCGGAGGTGGTCGCCGAATCCGTCCCCGCCGGGCCCCTGGCAGAAGATGCCCGGCGCCTGCGGGACTTTCTGAAGGACCCCCGGCGGACCCAGTTCCACCTGGTCACCCTGCCGGAGGAGATGCCGGTCCAGGAGGCCGAGGACCTCTGGCAGATGCTGGGCCGGCAGGCGGGAATGCCCTTCGCATCGCTGCTGGTGAACCAGCACCGGGAGGGGGACCTGCCGCCGGACGGGGAGTCGGCTCTCACCCTCCTGGGCCGGTCCCGGGACCTGGCCCCGGAGGTCTGTGCCAGCGTCGCCGCGGCCCTGCGCACGTCCGTCCGGGCTCGGCAGGAGCGGGAGTACCTGGGGCGCCTGGAAACCCGGGTCCCGCTGCCGCGATGGCATCTCCCCGAGGTGCCCGGTGCCCGGACCCACCGGGAGCGGGTGGAGGTCCTGGCGGAACACCTGGACGCCTTCCTGTGGCGGGAGGAACGATGACCCGGACCTGCGACCAGGACCTCGGGGTCGAGGGAGTCCGGGTGGAGACCGTCGCCGGATCGCCCCCCGACCTCCGGGCGGTCCGGGGACGCCTGGCCAACGGCCTGACGCTGCTGGCGATGGAGGATCACTCGGCGCCGGTGGTGGCCGTGCAGGTCTGGATGAGGGTCGGTTCCGCCCGGGAGGACCCGGGCCGGACGGGCCTGGCGCACCTGCTGGAACACCTGATGTTCAAGGGCACCCCGAAGCACCCCAAGGGGGTGTTCGACCGGCTGCTGGAGCGGGCCGGGGCCCAGTCCAACGCCGTGACCTCCTTCGACTGCACCACCTACTACGAAACCCTCCCGGCGAACCATCTGGACCTGGCGCTGCACCTGGAGGCGGACCGCCTGATGAACCTGGCCCTGGACTCCCTGTCCTTCGAGCGGGAGCGGGAGGTGGTCCGGAGCGAGCGGTCCTTCCGGGTCGAGGACGACCCCGACGGGCACCTGGAGGAAGTCCTGTACGGGCTCCTGTTCCCGGGACACCCCTACGGGCGTCCCGTGCTGGGGGTGCCGGAGGACCTGGACCGCCTGACGGTCGGGGACTGCATCGAGTTCCACCGCCGATGGTACGGACCCTCCCAGGCCGTGCTGGTCATCGCGGGAGACCTGGAATGGCCCCGGATCGCCCGGGCGGTGACCCGGCATTTCGGCCCGATTCCGGGCCCCTCGGAGGCGGCCCCTCCCCCGGGAACGGAAGGGCTCCCCCCCGCGCCCCCCGGCCGCCGGGAGGTCGTCCGCCTGCCCCTCCAGGCGGAACGCCTCCGAATCGGCTGGCGCACGGTGCCCGTTGGCCGGGACGACGTGTTCCCCCTGGAGTTCCTCCACGTCGTGCTCTTCTCCAACGAGGCCTCCCGGGTTCATCACCGCCTGGTCGAGAAGGAGGGACTGGCCTCCCAGGTCGAAGGGGCCTCGGACCCGATGGCCCTGGACGGGGCGTTCTGGGTGGACGTGGCCCTGAACCGCGGGGCCCGGGCCCGGGAGGCGTGGCGCGTGATCCGCGAGGAGATCGTCCGGCTCGCCCGGGAGGGGCCCCGGCCGTCGGAGATGCGCCGGGCCCGGAACCACCTGGAAACGGCCTTCCGGCGATCCATGGCCTCGGCCGAGAGCCGGGCCACCCAGATGGGGGCCTTCGAGGTCACGGCGGGGGATTTCCGGCGGGCCTTCCGGTTCGTGGAGTTCCTGGCCCGGGTCACCCCCGAGGACGTCCGGCAGGCGGCGGCGCGGTGGCTCGATCCCGACCGGGCCGTGATGGTGGTGGGGCGGCCGGGGTGACCGGGGCCGCCCGGGGCAGGAGGCGTCGTGTTCCCGATCCGAACCATGGGGCCGGTCCGGTGGGTCCACGTGCCCGAACCGGGGTTGGGCCTGGTGCACCTGGCCGTTCTGGTCGAGGGGGGCGCGGGCATGGACCCCCCGGGGCTCGAGGGGCTCGCGGACCTCTCGGGAGCCATGCTGATCCGGGGCACCCGCCGGCGCACGCACCGCGGGATCATCTCCCGGATCGCAGACCTGGGGGCCAGCCTGGAGACCCGGACCACCCATGACGGCATCCTGCTGATCGGCGAGGCGATGCCCAGGCACCTGGACCCCTTCCTGGAAATCGTGACGGACTGCCTCGCGGACTCCCGGGTCCCCGACGCCGCCTTCCGCCGGGAGAAGGCCCTGTCCCTGGAGGACCTGGTGGCCCGGCGGGAGGACGACGGGGACCTGGCGTGGCATTTCTTCCATCGCCTGGCCTGGCGGGGCCATCCCCTGGAACGGCCGACCTCCGGCTGGATCGACTCCGTGGAGCGGATCCGCGCGGATCACTGCCGGGAGTTCCTCCGGGACCGGGTCCACCGGGGACACCTCGTGGTGGGTCTGGCGGGGGACCTGGACGAGGCGACGGCCGAGGCCGCCGTGGCCCGAATCGCCTCGGCCCTTCCCGAGGGATGCCGGAATCTTCCCGGGCTGCCTCCTCCCCCTGGCCGCCAGGGATTGCGCCTGCTGGTGGTGGACAAACCCGGGCGGTCCCAGGCCCAGATCGTGATGGGGCATCCCACCATCGGGTGGGACGACCCGGACCTGCCGGCCCTGCTGGTGGCCAACACGATGGTCGGGGGCACCTGGAATTCCCGCCTGAACCAGGAGATCCGCGAGGTCCGGGGATGGTCGTACGGGGTCCATTCCTCGATCACCGCCGGGCGGGAGGTGGGCACCTTCGCCGTGCACTTCTTCCCCCAGTTGCGGGACCTGCGCCCCGCCCTCGACCTGGCCATCGACCTACTGGACCAGGCGGCGAGCCAGGGCCTGTCGGAGGAGGAGGTGGCCTTCGGCGAGGACCTGCTGGTGAACCAGTTCCCCCTGCTGCTGGCCACCGCCCAGGACCGGCTGGAGGAGGCCCTGGCGAACCTCCACTACGGCCGACCGGCCGACTACCTGGACCGGTTCCCCGAGCGGATCCGCGCCCTCGATGCCCGCGAGATCGCCCGCGTGCTGGCACGGCACCTGCGTCCCCGGGACCTGGCCATCGTGATGGTCGCGCCGGCCCGCCGGGTGCTGCCGCTGGTCCGGGACCTCCCGGGCCTGGTCTCGCTCCAGGTCGTCCCCTACGACCGGGATCGCCTGCCCCCGGAGTGAAGGTCCCGTGGGCCCTGCCGGGCCGTTCCCGGGTTCCCCGATCGTCGAAGGGCCGCCGCCCGACACCCTCCCGGGAAAACCGGTTTGGTTTCCGACGGATCTTCCGGTATAGTGCTTCCTGCTGCAGAGAGACCCGTCGCCGGGCTTCCGCCCCAGGAGGAATGGTGTCCCGTCCCTCTCCCTGGTCGGCCATCGAGGAACTGAAGACGGGAATCCTCGTCGTGGACGAGGAAGGCCGCCCCCTGTTCCGCAACCGGTCCGTCATCGACCTGCTGGGCGGAGGCGACGCGCCTTTCCCGGAGTGGCCCCAGCGGTATGGCCTCCGGTGCCCGGACACCGGGCTGCCGGCCGATGACCGGTTCTTCACGATCCCCCGGGACGCCGGGGACCGGGACGAGGAGGAGCAGGTCTTCCTGGTCCCCGGGCAGGACGGCCGGCCCGACCGCTACCTCGCCATCGAGATCCGGCCCTGGATCGACGGGTCCGGAAGGGTGCTGGGCGCCGTCCTGCTCATCCGGGACGTCACCCGGCCGCACCTGGCGACCCGGGAGCTTCTCCGGGACCGGAGCTTCCTTCAGTCCATCGTGGAGAACGTCCCCGCGATGATCTTCGTGAAGGAGGCGTCGGAACTGCGTTTTGAGCGGTTCAACCGGGCCGGGGAGGAACTCCTGGGCCTGCCCCGGGAGACGCTGATCGGGCGGAACGACTACGACTTCTTTCCCAGGGAACAGGCGGATTTCTTCACCAGGCTGGACCGCGAGGCGCTGCAGTCGGAGGTGCCGGTGGAGATCCCGGAGGAACCCATCCAGACGACCCGGGGCCCCCGATGGCTGCACACCCGCAAGGTCCCCATCCGGGATGCCTCCGGGAATCCCGTCTACCTGCTGGGGATCTCGCTGGACATCACCGAGCGGAAGGCGGCGGTGGAGGATCTCCGGCGGGCCCGGGAGGAACTGGAGATCCGGGTGGCGGAGCGCACCGCGGACCTGGCCCGGGCCAACGAGGATCTCCGGCGGGAGATCGCCGAGCGCCGGAAGGCCGAGGACGCCCTGCGGACCAGCGAGGCGATGCTCCGCCAGGCTCAGAAGATGGAGGCCATCGGCAGGCTGGCCGGGGGGGTCGCCCACGATTTCAACAACATGCTGACCGTGATCCTCAGTTATGCCCAGATGATCGAAGAGGCCCGTCGGACCGGGGCCGATCCCTCCCAGGAGATCCGGGAGATCATCGCCGCGGCCGAGCGTTCGGCCTCCCTGACCCGGCAGTTGCTGGCCTTTTCCCGCATGCAGGTCCTGGAACCGGTGCCCCTGGACATGGGCGCGGTCGTCGGCCGCATGGAGGGGATGCTCCGGCGGCTCATCGGAGAGGACATCGTGCTCGAAATCGTCCATGCCCCCGACCTGAGGCGGGTGATGGCCGATCCGGGACAGATCGAGCAGGTGATCCTGAACCTGGCGGTGAACGCCCGGGACGCGATGCCCAAGGGTGGCGTGCTGACCATCGCCACCGCCAACGAGACCCTTGCGGCCCCCCTGGCAACCCCCGGCGGCACCCTGGCCCCGGGGCCCTATGTGACCATCTCGGTCTCGGACACCGGGGTGGGCATGGAGCCGGCCACCCTGGAGCACCTCTTCGAGCCGTTCTTCACCACCAAGGCGGTGGGGAAGGGAACGGGGCTGGGCCTGTCCACCTGCTACGGGATCATCCGCCAGTCGGGGGGGGACATCTGGGTCCGCAGCGCCCCCGGCCAGGGAACGACCTTCCGGATCTTTCTTCCGGGGCTCGCCGAGGACGCCCCGGTCCTCGAGGAACGGAAACCCGAACCGGACCGCCAACTGCCCTTCGAGGGCGGGGCCTCGATCACCGTGCTCCTGGTCGAGGACGAGGACCTGGTCCGGGCGGCCACCGACCGGATCCTCCAGGCCGCCGGCTGCACCACGCTGGTCGCGGGCGGCCCCGGCGAGGCCCTGGATCTTTGCCGGTCCCACCCGGGGACCATCGATCTGCTGCTGACCGACCTGGTGATGCCGGAAATGAACGGCCGGGAACTGGCCCTGCGGATCACCGCGATGAGACCCGGCACCCGGGTGCTCTACGTGTCGGGCTACACCGACAACATCGTGGCCCACCACGGGGTGCTCGAAAAGGACATCTGCCTGCTGTCGAAGCCCTTCACGCCCGAACGGCTGTTCCAGCGGATCCGGGAGGTGATGGGGGCCTCGCTGGCCAGCGACGCGGCGGACGCCGACCCAACACCGGACGGCCGTCAGTAGGCGAACCGATCCGGTCGCTGGGAAGGCGGGTGGCGCCGCAGGAAGTCCGCCGTGCAGACCAGCCCCTCCTCCAGGGTCACCCGGGGGTTCCAGTCCAGCAGGTTCCGGGCCTTCGAGGCGTCCCCGACCAGGCGTTCCACCTCGCTCTCCGCGGGCCGCAGGCGAACGCCCTCCGTGATCACCGGGACCCGGCGGCCGACGACCTCCATGCACTGCTCGGCCAGGTGGCCGATGGAGATCTCGCGCCCCGAGGCCAGCTGGATGACCTCCCCCTCGATCCCGTCCCTCCGGGCGGCCGCGAGG
>Ga0302250_1001108_pt1 | contig 21733 bp, 25 predicted proteins | sample AAG_RA_Asp_MG_FD_193536 | JGI IMG/M metagenome (GOLD analysis project Ga0302250, IMG submission 193536) | Enriched activated sludge microbial communities from anaerobic digester in WTTP, New Holstein, Wisconsin, United States - AAG_RA_Asp | ecosystem: Engineered > Bioreactor > Anaerobic >... | reverse complement strand
GCAGGTCGAGATGGAGAAGATGTTCGGCCACACCCCCGGGCAGGACATGGAACTTCCGATCCTTGCATATGCTGAGGAAAGGGAGGAACGCTCACGGTTGCACAACACCGGTAGCGACATGATCTACCTCAACGTCTTCAACCCGATGGACAAGAAACACTAATCTCCTCTTTTTTTCTGACACCGTTTCCCGGGAAAACCGTATATCAGGTACGTGAGTCCCCGACTACCAGTTCCGGATTTTACATCGGGAAAAGAGGACCCGGGTGCAAAAGATTGCACCGGGGTTAAAAAAATCGTTATCCCCAGGTTTCGGGGAATGCCATGTTGGTGTAAATATCCTCAAGCCGGGCCTTGTGCCCCCGCTCCATGTTTGCCAGCTGGGTGAAGAGTAACTGGGTTTCCACATCTGCAGCAGCCTTGGCAAACTGGGTATACATCTGCATTGCCTCAAGTTCTTTCTTGATAGCAAGGACAAGGCCATCGAGTGGCTTCAAGTCCATTGTCAGCTTGGGTGACGGGAGGGTGTCTCCGACCTTGTAATCATGACCTGCAGCGAACTTCATCTTGCTGACATCTTTTGCCAGGAAGCCCTGCAGGAACTCGCGGTGTTTCTTCTCTTCTCCGGCAAGTTCGTCAAAGAGAGACTTCAAGGCTTTGTCTTTTACCTTGTCGGCGACATTGCGGTAGAACGTGTAGGCTTCTACTTCACGGTCAATAGCCAGTGACAGGATCTTCTTTGCATCTTCGGGTTTCATGTGCACACCTCAGAATTGAAAGAATTTTTATATTACAGGTAGTGATGATCGCGGCCATTATCATATATCTTGTTATGGTGTCATCGCAGCCGGGAGTGGTTCTGACAGCCACGCATCATCGGGAGAGGTGTCACGGTTGAATGGGCAGGGAGACCGGAACGAGGATATTCTCCTGCCCGAGTTCCCGGATGGTGCCGGAGAGGCCAGCGTCATAGCCCCCGATGGTTTTTAAGAGTGTCGTGTACGCGGGCGACCCGATGATGCTTTCCAGTGTCAGGATACGGGGATCGGAGAGCATCTCCTTCCGGACAGCCAGTTCATAATCCTGGTGCGCAAGGGATACAAACGAGAGCCCGTTGGCACTGGCAATGCCCGAAGTGCAGATCCCGGCATCGGCAAACCCGTTCCGGATTGCGGCTGCCACGGCCGGGGGACCGTGGACCTCGTGCCCGTACCCGTTCACTCTCCCGGGGTCTATTCCTTCAGCCACAAGCAGCGTGTCCAGCACGCTCCGTGACGGGGTCCCTTTCCGGGTATTGATGAACCGGGCATGCACAAGATCTTCAAGGCCCAGCCCTTCCCACGATGCGATGCCAAGCTCCACCCTCGCAATGTGGATGAATCCCAGATCTTTGATTTCGGAGAACTCCATGAGCGGCTGGGACATTCCGAGAATATTCTGTGCGGGAAGGACGAGTGGGGCAGCATGGCAGGTGTTGTTTTTCAGTGCCAGGATCCCTGTGAAGTTGCCCGGGTTGGTTGCGTGGATGAACAAACCCTTGTCATGGGCAAGGTTTGCCAGTTCCTCGAGTGCCGGGTCAAGCGTGCCAGTAAAGAAGAGTGTCCGCCCGATGGACCCGGGATCGGTCGTGAGGAAGACCTCGTGGTCCGTACCCGCTTCGTATCCTTCGACCGGTGCCGGGATGTGGGTGTACCCGTTTGCCTTGACCGTTGCCATCTGGACACCGGCCCCTTTCCCGTGGGGCATGCCATAGAGGGTGTTTCCGATACGGCCGATGAAGAGCGGCACAAACTCGTCAAACCCGGGGTCGGACGTAAGCGTTTGTGCCAGCTTCACCCGGACCGGGTACTTCGGCGCCGGGGCAAATCCCCAGGACTCCAGCAGGGTTGCGGCAAACTCGCGGAGCACGGTCTGGGCAGCGAGAGGATAGCCGGGGAGGCCGAGTACCGGTTTTCCCATGACCTTCCCAAGCATCACCGGTTTTCCGGGCTTGACGGCGACCCCGTGAAAGATGAGTTCTCCGATGGAGCGGATCACCGGATCCGTAAAATCACGGGTGCCGGCCGACGAACCGGCCGAGATGAGGACGAGATCGTTCTCCAAAGCGGCCTTTTTAAGCGCTTCGCGGATGAGATCGGGGTCGTCCCGGACAATGGGATACCGGGTGCACCGGGCCCCTGTCTGCGAAAGAAAGACCTGCGCCATGACGGTGTTGCTCTCGACAACCTGTCCGGGACCGGGCCTGACACCAAGCGGCACGAGCTCGCTCCCCGTGGGAATGATCCCCACGTTGACGGCAAGAACCCTGATGGTGGAAAATCCGTACGTTGCCAGGGCCCCGATATCGAACGGGCGGATCAGGTGGCCCCGGGGGATGACGAGTTTCTTTTCCTTGATGTCCTCGCCGGCCGGCCGGACATGCTGCCAGGGGATCGCGGCCCGTCGTATCTGGTAGCGGTCGCCCGACTCCCAGACATCCTCGATCATGACAACGGCATCGAACTCCGGCGGGATGATGTTGCCGGTGTTCACCCGTGCGCAGTGGTCAAGGGTGACCGGGTTCCGGTCGCTGGCGCTGATCGTGTCCCGGCTCCTGACCGCTATACCGTCCATTGCGGAGATGTTTACCTCCGGTACGGAATACTTTGCAAAGATCGGTTCTGCCGCCACCCGCCCTGCTGCCTGCAGGAGGGGAACCTTCTCGGTCCTCCGGGGCGGGGGAAAGGAGGTGGTCAAAAGGTTCAGTGCCTCGGCAAGGGACCGAAGCTCAAGATAGCGTTTTACCATAAAGTGATCCCCTGGAACCTGGTTTCGTTATCATATATCCGACCACTGCACCACCACAGTACAATAGTACATTGTTAACCGCTGGATGCAATCAATATCATGTAGTTTATTCCATTGTTCCTCAATAAACAATTCGCAAGGTTGCCGATTGAAAAAAGAAGCCGTGATCAGGCCAGAGTCACATTCTCTTCGGTTTTCCCCAGCGCTGCGAGGTAAACCGGCCACTGGATCTCCGGGTCGAGATCCGCAAGTTTTGTCATCAGCTCGTCATGGAACATGTCCGAAGGGAACACCCTGAAGCCGAGACCCTCCGCAGCGAGAATGAGGTTCTGGCAGCTGTGCCCTGCCTCGATCAGGGCGCTCCGGTATCCCCGGTTTCCCAGCGCCCAGACCGAGCGGTACGGTACGGCAACCCAGAGGAATGCCACCGCGGCCCTTGTCATGATCTTGAAGTTCAGGCTCGCGGTGCTCATCTCCATCGTCAGGTCGGAGTCGATCCGTTCTGCGACAATGCTGTGGGATTTCGGGAGGTACCGGTACAGGCCGGTCTCAAGCCCCTCGACCTCGTTTGCCACAAAAAAGATCTCCAGCGGATAGCGCGATCCGCTGGAAGGGATGTTCCTGAGCTGGATGGTCTCCGCCACGGTCTTCCGAAATCCCTGCATACACCAGAGCAGATACGAGAGCTCCGAGAGCGTGACCGAGGATCGCGAGAAGAACGCGACAGGTTCCCAAGTCCCGATGGCTTTTCTTACGGGAATCACCCCTGCCTTGAACCTCTTCGGATCCGGCAGCCGGGTTATTTCCTGGCCTTCCTTTACCGGGAGCTCGTGCGGGGGTTCCGGCTTGCGGAGGACAAGGTCTACCGTGGAGTAATCCGGGTACCGGGTCCTTTCCATGAATTCCTTACCGATTGTGGTCATTGTTGCATACTCCAGAAAACAGGATGACGATAACATTCATAAAAAGTGGTTGCCGGGATGACCCGGCATACTGTGTGTGATGGATACGACATTCATGCCGCTGCTTTCAGGTACAGGTTTGCATAGACAACCTGCCCCTTGCTCTTGGGGTGTCTCTCGCCAAGATCGCCGATATAGTGGTCGAAGGTTTCCGTAACACCGTCGACTTCCTTCTCGACCGTGCCAATCTTCTGGTACCCGGGCATCATAAACTTGATCTTGCCGAGCACGTACATGTCGCCCTTGACCATCTGGCCGCCGACACGGCCCTCGACATCGCCCTTGATGATAACGGTGCCGCCTTCTGCATGGGTGGAGACGTGGATGAATGCGTCCTTCTCGATGATGATGGTCCCGCCGAGCATGAAGGTCCCGATATCATTGCCAGCACTGCCCCTGATCCGGATCGTGCCGCCCTTCATGCCTCTCCAGTCGCCGCGGTATGCACAGCCGACATGGTTCTTGGCATTGCCATCGACAAGGATCTCGCCTCCCTGCATCTGGATGCCGCAAAACGAGTCAACGTTACCGGTGACATGGATCTTTCCTCCTTTCATCCAGCCGCCGACGTACATGTCGGCATTGCCGTTGACCGTGACGGTACCGGCCGTCATTTTCGAGCCAATGTATTTGACCCGAGCGCAGTCGCCGTTGATGACAATACCGGTGTCCGCCGCGGTCTCACCGGCATTACCGGAGACCTCAAAGAAGTCCCCGAGCCTCGTCACGATCTTGCCCTCGTGACCCGGAAGCCCGGCAATCTGCTGTGCGGTCTTTCCTGCAAATGCATCGGGTGTGATACTGTAGCCCTCGAAGATGAGCTCGGGGGTCTTGATCGGTTTTAACGTAACGGTTGCCATGGTTGCACCTCAGGCCTCCACGTCATATTCGATGACAAACGGGTGCGGGGCAAGGTAGTCCCGGACCGGGTAGTTGCGGATGTCCATGGTGTAGGTGCCCTTCGTGAATGCCTCGGTGACATCGCGGGTGACCTGCGGGTTCTCGGGCATCTTCGCATTGACCCAGACCGTTTTCTTGTGGCCGTTGCTGACAACTTCCCCGTCCTTGACAACAACCTCACCGGATTTGATGAAGCAGGCCGCACGCAGGAATGCATCCTCGATCTCCTCGGGGTCTTTGGGCATGTCCTTGACGTTGAGGTCATAGACCGCAACATCGGCACTCATGCCGGGGGCAAGGCCGCCGTACATGTGTGCAAGGCCGAGCGCTTTTGCCGGGCCGGACCGGGTCATCTGGGCGATCTCGAAGAGCGAGAGTTCGCGCTTGATGTTGTGGAGGGAGATTGCGTCGAGAACCTTGTCCTTGTGCTTGAACGAGTCGAGCGTTGCATCGCGGGCCTTCTTTGACATCAGCCACTTGATAACGCGGGGATACCGCGTGAACGGGCCGGCATTCGGGTGGTCGGTGGTGATGAAGGTGCGGTCCATGTCCTTTGCATAGAGCGCAAGTTCCAGGCCGATTGCCCACTGGATATCACAGACCTTGATGTTCGGGTCGTAGACATAGGGAACGATCCCGGCGGCAGTCTCCATCTCAACGTCAACGTTGGTCCATTTCAGGTGGTTGAGGCCGTGGAGGTGGTGCTCGAACGGGCCGTCAGCGGTCATCGTTGTGGTCTCGTCCAGCGTTACGCAGCCGAGGTCGATGGTGATGTTCTTTGTCTTGTTGACATAGTCCATGACTTCTTTTGCCTTGGAGCAGAAGGTCCCCCAGCCGTCACCGCCATAGGAGTGGAACTGGAGGTGGGTGGAGTGCATAACCTGTTCGCGGCCGAACTTGTTTTTGGCCTTGATTCCTTCTGCAAGCTTGAGCGAATCCAGCGTGACCTGGAAGTTGCCGGGGTTGCCGAGGTCATTCTGGTGGACGTGCATGGAGTGCGGAAGGCCGAGGTATTCGTTCGCCTTCATCAGGCCGGTCATGATCTCGGCAGGCGTGATCTCGAAGTACGGGACCGGGTCGTTGATGGAAAGACAGTTCAGTCCCCATGCCCAGGCAGCGGTGCCGCCGGGGTTGACGACCTTGACACCATAGCCCTTCGTGGTCTTCAGGAGCCAAGCGATGTAGGCGGCGGTGTTCTCGATCTCGTTGTTCCTGAGGTACTCCATGACGAACCAGTTGTTGCCAAAGACCGGCAGGGCGGCCTCATCGATGATGGGGGTGTCGTGGATCTCCTCGTGCGTGTGCGGGGCAAGGAGCGGGGGCATTGCCGCTTCCATGACAAACGAGTATCCCATCCGGGCGTACTCGTACCCGGTCCGGAATGTGCTCGGGATCGAGAACCCGGACTCCATGCGATAGCCGTTCTTCTGCGCGACACCGCTCCGCAGGTCTCCTGACCTGAGCTTGTCCTCGGGACGCATCAGGCGGCCTGCATTGACCTTGGGACCGGCCACGTGGGAGTGGATATCGACACCGCCGGCCATGACGACCTTGCCTTTGGCATCGATGACCTTTGCCGAGGAGCCGACCCTGTCAACAATCTTTCCGTCCTTGATGGCAACGTCGCCAACATCGCCGTTAATCTTCCGGGTCGGGTCAACGATGAACCCGCCCTTGACGATAATTTCTCCTGATGACATCTCAGCTCACCGCCGGGTTCTGCGGGTATTTCCGGTGTTCCTTTGCCGCAAGCCATACCGGCTGGGTGTTGGTCAGTTCGCACATCCGTTCGTACACGCGGTCGAAGAGTTCCTCGTCGCTCGGGACGCCAGGCAGGCCCTTGATGACCGCCCGGAACTGGATCGGTACATTGTCCATACGGTAGACAACGCCCGGCTCGTCCACACCGGCGATCCGGACGGGGATGTGGAGGTCGGCGATCTCGCTTGCCATGCAGAAGTTCGGGTCGATGGTGATGAACGGATGCTTCTTTAAATGCTGGACAGCCTGGATCGGGAAGTGGGCGCCGGCATCGGTACCGACATTGACGAAGCAGTCAACCTCGTCGCGCATCGCGAGGTCGACCGAACTCGTCTCGCCCGGGTTCATGTGGGCGTGAGAGCCTTTCGACAGGTCGATACAGTACGGGAAGCCGAACTGCCAGGACCAGACTTGGCCGGGGCCGGCAATGTTGTAGTGGCCCCGCATTGCCATGATCGAGCACTTCGTATGGTTGTTGAGGTCGCGGGTCAGGCTGATTGCGGCATCGATGTTGTGGTTGCGGCCATCGGTGTGCGTGCAACCCATGCCAAAGAAGATCATGCAGAACTTCGCGTTCTTCATGATCTCGACCGACTGCTTGATCTTCTCCTTAGGGATCCCTGCTACTACATCGGGAATATCGAAACCCCGGAGGACGGTCCGGAACGCATCGAAGAGTTCATAGTCATGTCCCTGGTCGAGCATCAGGTGATGGTCGGCAAGTTTCGCGGTGTCGGTCTCACGCGGGTCGATGGAGAGGACGGTCCTCTGCATCTGGCCCTTCTGGGTGAAGTACCCGCGGGGGAAGATCGAGTACCGGGAGGTGTGCCGGGGGTGGGCGTGCATCGGGTTGCAGCCCCAGAAAACCACGACATCGGCACGGTTCTTGGCCTCGCCCAGCGTGCAGCTTGGGTACCCGTTGTCGAAGATCGCAAGGAACGAGGGGCCGTGGCAGATGGTTGCGCAGTTGTCGAGCACGGCACCGGATTTCTCCGCGATCCGGGCTACGGCGCTCATGCCTTCGCAGTTGGTGGAGCCAAAGCCGTAGATGAGGGGCTTCTTTGCTGCGAGCATGGTCTTTGCCATCCAGTCGATCGCCTCTTCGTAGGGAATCTCCTTCATGGAACCGTCAGGCTGGCGCTTGCGCGGGAGCCGGGGTCGTGTCGGGTCGTTTGCGTGGTGGAAGAGGTTGGTGCCGATGATGCAGGCATTGTGCACTTCCAGGATCTTGGTCTCGTCATCGCTGACAACGACTTCGATATCATCGCAGGACGATCCGCAGTACGGGCATCCTACACCTTTAATGGTCTTTGGCATAGTCAGTTACCTCCTTTCCAGAGCCCGACAGCGCCCTGCACAAGCTCAAGGGCAGATTTCAGCCGCTCGGTGGGAGCGGGTTCGATAGTGACCGGGAAGCCGCTGTACTGCGGGGTACCGGTGGACTGGGTCCGGGGCGGGACAACTTGGTTGGCCCAGACACCCTGCCGGATGTGGGCAAGGCCCGGGGGCACGTACTGTGTGGGGATTATTGCCTTGACAATCACGGTTCCGCACTCGCTCGTAACGCGGACATTAGTGTTCTTCCAGATGCCGGCACGCTTCATGTCTTCCGGGTTCATCTCGCAGATGGAGCAGGCCTCGAAGTAGTCGGGGTTGGTCTTGCCCTTCTCCATAGCAGCGCCTTCCTCAATGGAGCGCTGGGTGATCATGTTGAGTTCGATCTTTGGCATGCGATATCCTCCATCCATCAGACAAACACGCCCGCCTGGCCTTTACCGGCAAGGGTGATCACGCCGTACGGGCAGGCGCCCACGCAGACACCGCAGCCGGCACAGAGCTCCATGTTCACATCCATGCTGATGGACTTGCCGTCCTTCACATGGTAGATCTTCTCCTTCGTTACCGGGTCGAGCGTGTAGAGCTCGAGCGCGTTCACCGGGCAGGAGACCACGCAGTTCCCGCAACCGGTACAGCGGTTCATATTGACATGTACTGAAAACGCCATGCACATCACACAGGTAAAGTTAATTTGTTTTGTTATTATCGATCGTTAGTTTACTGAAATTAATAAACCTTTTGAATTCTTGATCAACATTCATTGAATATTCTTACCATGGGGATGAATCCCCGACGATGAGAAAAAATAATAGTTACAGGTCATTCAGTTTCGCTTTCGGAGATGGTAAATCTTTAAAGTTGAGATATGGGGAAAGGTTAACAAATTATTTTACCAGCGGAAACCAATGTCATTCAGAGGTTAACACCATGGGCCTGAACAACATTGACACAAAACAAGTCACCGATTACAAAAAGGAGATCCAGACGGATCCCAACGAAGCAAAGTTCACCGCAAAGATCGAGGGCGACTGGCTTTTTGATGAGGGAGGTCCGCAGTTCCGCTCAACCGTTAAGGTAAAAGACGGCACATACACGATGGAAGCAAGCCATCCGAACTTCGCCGGTCCGGCCTGCCGCCCGGGACCGATGGCATTCGGCCTCTTCTGGTTTGCGGCCTGCTATTCCAGCACGTTTGTGACGGAAGCAGCAATGCGTAACCTGAAACTCACATCGGTCAAGACCCGTGTGGAAGCCGACCTCAACTATACGGTCCAGTTCGATCTCGGGAACGATCCGCTCATCTCTGAATACCGAGTATTTATGGATGTACAAGGCGACGCAACCGATGCGCAGGTCCAGGACCTGAAGGAGTATGCCCTGAAACGGTGCATGGGCATGTTCACCATCCGGAACGCGATTGCCCTGAAGGCAGAAGTCCGGTTCCAGAAATAGCTTTTTTGAGGTCTTTATGCGGGAACCTGTCCGGCCGGCCGATCCTGCGCAGATCCGAAAGATCGCAGAAGAATATTACCGGACGGGCCAATTCTACTGCTCCGAAGCGATTGTAAAAGCCATCAATGACGGCTTTTCCCTCGGCTATCCGGAATCGGTCATACGGCTCGCATCCGGTTTTCCCATCGGCATCGGTGGATCAGGGTGCTCCTGCGGAGCCGTGACCGGGGGTGTTATGGCCCTTGGCATGGTCTTTGGCAGGGACCAGCCCGGCGACCCCCGGATCGACCGCTGCCTCGGATTGTGCCGGGAACTCCACACGCTCTTTGCCAGAAGGCATGGCTGCCTCTGCTGCCGGACCCTGATCCGTGGCATGAAACTCAAATCCCCCGAGCACATGCAGCAGTGCATCTCCTTTACCGGGGAAATAGCTGAAGAGGTTGCAAGGATCATCCTGAGGGAGACCGGGACCGGTTCAGAACAGGGAAATCCGCTTCCCTTCGTTTCCTGACGTTTCCTGTAACGCGGTGAGAATCGCATTTGCCTCTTCCACCGTGCAGTGCCATGCGATAAGGTCCCCGTCGTCAAGCGCTACGCCTCCTTTCACCGAAAGCCCCAGCCCGCACTCAATGCAGAGGTCTTCCTTCTTCATCAGCCCGGGCAACTGATCGACAAAATGATCGCCGAACATGAGCGAGCGGAGGGGCTTGTCATGGTGCGTATAATAGAGGAACTCCTCCTCTCTGTCAGCAACAGAAAATATGCAGTACCACCGGTCGTGCCGGGTGAATGTTATAACAACCGATGAAACCAAAGGCGCTGGAGTCATCAGAGATCAGGCTCCTCTTCACACTTTGTGAGGCTCACGCGGTACCGGTTGGTATCGGCCTTGTGGACCTTTACCTCGTACCCGGAGCGGGAGAACGGCGTCTCCACGGTATCCTTCTGGTCACGACGGACATAGCAGACCACCGGGGTCCCGTCGGGGGCTTTTTTCAGGAGCATTTTAAGCCGTATCATCAGGTTCGTGCAGGTGAGATCGGAGAAATCCGGGATCGTTTCATCAGCCCCTCTCATAGTATCCCCGTAACGGTCAGAAGATGATGACCCGCCGCTGAACTGCCTGGATGGCCCGTGGCGGGAAGAAGAGCAACTGACCGAGCTCCTGCAATCCGATATCCAGCACAGCATTCATCTTTGCGTTCTTGGAGAGTCCCCGCTGGTGGAGGGAGGGCTGGAAAACGAAGAGCTCGAGGTCCCTGCTCCCGGCAACGGCATCGATCACGTCCTGGAGATTGAAGAACTGCGAGTCCGGATCCAGCGTGTGGCTGCCGGAGAGGGCGTATACGCCATCCTCGATAAAGATGACCTGCGTGGGAATCCCCCCTGCGGCACAGGCAATCGCAAACGAGAGTCCCCCGAATGCCCGTTCCGTGCCGTACGGTGTACTCGTGATCAGGACCGTGACGGGCGGGGCCCGTCCGGGTTCCTCCAGCGGGAACGATGTCTGCTGGCCGGACGGTTTCATCTGGATCGATGCACCATTCTCGGCAAGGATCGTGTGGTTCCTTGAAAACCGCTCGACCATCTCGTTCAGGTTCCGGATCCGGAACGGCCGTATCGTGCAGGCCGATACCACCTGACCCTGCCCGTCGTCCCAGGTGCTGTACCCCCGGGCAGCCGCACACCGGCTGCAGACAATCATCTGGCATGCGAGGTTCCGTTTTGCGGCTCGGTCGCAGATCTCTTCCAGACCCGTGCCGATATTTTCAAACTCCGTCGGGTTCTGGTTGCTGTGGCCGCAGTGGATGCCGTCAAGATAAGCGTATAGTTCCACCGATGCATGCGCTTCGAGCGCCGCGTTCAGGCATTTCACGGTAGAGAGTGATGACCGGTTCATGTAGGGCGACTCCAGCTGGAGGTACCCGATAGTGCTTGGTACCGGCTGCTCGTGCTGGCGGGCAACCCGTACCACGTCATTCCAGAACGAGGGCTGGCCGCTGATGCCCAGCCGGTTGTGGTCGATCACCTGGTCGGGGAACTTCATCTTCAGACCTTCGATCGAGATGCCCCGGAGGATGAGTTCCTGTCGGTCGCAGACAATCTTCACCGAGGGCAGTGCAAGAATGACGCCCCAGATCCTCGCGGTTCCCGGTTCATGTAGGCTGTACAGGGCGTCTCCGGTCAAAAAGAAGGTGAAGACCCCTTCATGGGTTTTTGTATGGTGCAGGAGGTTCTCGGGATTGAGCTTGACAAAGAAAAATTTCAGGCAGGACTCAATCCAGGAGAGGCGCTCTTCCGTAACCGGTCCGCCGAGGAGAAAAAAATGGGGGTTCATGTCGTGCTTCTCCTCTAAGGTTACACAAACATGATTATTTATGGGTTGTGTTAAGGTTTTTTGTTACTTCTTCGTCAGCCGGATCTCCCAGAGCCCGGGTGCAGACTTCTTTATTGCGCAGTTCATCCCGTTGTCCTCTGCGAACTTCGGGATGGTCGTTGTAGCCGCCGGTGGATGATCGCAGGAGACCAGCAGTTCATCGCCTTTCTGTAATGAGGCCGATGCCTTCTGGACCGCAAGGAGGCAGTACGGGCAGACTTTTCCGGTTATGTCGAGGTTTTTGGTTGTCAAGGTTATCACCGAACTCTGTTATGCAATCCCAAGACCCTTTAAGATCCCGACCGCCCAGCCGGATACCCACGCGGCAAACAGGATGGCACCGATACACATGCCGATCACAAAGAGGAGGGACCGTAGGTTTCCTTCGGCAGTCATCACGAGTTGCCGGAGCGGGCAGCCACCCAGCAGGACGCCAATGAGCCCGACCACGATACCGCCAATAACGGCGAGGAGGATGTAAGCTGCAAGCGTCAGGTTCGCGGGTGCACCGGGAACGGGCATGAGGCCCTTATGGAGGAACCAGAAGAAGTTCTCGAATGCTTGCGGGGTGATGAACCAGAAGACGAGGTAGCCGATGAACGCCCCGATGATCAGGGCGAGATACCCGTACAGGAGCCGGGTGTGTTTGAACATGAAGAAGTCACGGAACCCTCCGATCGAGCAGAACCCGGACCGCTGGCCAAGCCAGCCGATCAGAAGACCGAGGAGGAGCGAGACGATGGGGACGGCGATGATGGCAACGTCCTTTGTTAACCAGCCTGCTACGGCCATGGTTATCCCTCACGCTCCGCAAGGCTGGTGGTGATCTTTATTCCGACAAGAACCCCGGCAATGATCGCGATGACCCCGATGACGGCCACTACGTCGCCGTACCCGATCCGCAAGCCCATGCGGTACGGGCAGCCGCCCATGAAAAGGGCGAAGACCATAAAGAAGAGCCCACCGAGCAGGTACCAGAGATAGGATGCGGCATTGCCGGCCTTGGTCCGGAACTCCTGGTAATACCGGGCGGAGACAAACGCACCGATGAGGACACCGATCACGGTCAGCATCGGCAGGATGGCATTCTGGGAGATCGCGGCAACAGCAAGCTTCGTCCCGGCGATATCGTTCACCGCAACGTTCACGACATCGCGGGTGTGACAGGCGACACAGAACCCGTAGGCTTCCGGTCCGCCGGCACTCATCAGGAGTGCCTGTACAAGCGCAGCGAGAATACCGATGGCAAGTCCGACATAAAGCGGGCTTTTGGCAAGGGTGTCCAAGCAGGATGGTGTTTCTTCTGATTTTGCCTTGATTTCGGCCATGTTAATTAATTCTGAATAATGGTAAATAAACTTAGTGAAATCATTCAGTATGTTAATACTAAAAAATTAATGGAGTTAAAATTTGATATAGGTAAACCTAACTCTTGCTCGTGTGGACTTACCCGGCATAACCATGACTCATCATGGAAAATGAATGAAAAAAGCGGAGGCTTGGATGATGGGGATTATGACGAATTGTTATCGGCCATCTTCTCACGGACTTCATCGATGTGCATCACAACATCGTAGGTTGAGCCGGTGAGACAATACCCCTGTTTGTCGAAAGCATACACCGGGAACTTCACCAGTTCTTCAGGAACCGGGTTGGCCGTGAGTTTCTTGAAGTTGATCAGGTCGCGGACATTGAGCCCGATCTTGTCGCAGAGCTCCCTCAATTCCTTGATCCAGCGCTTCAGGTCGCGGACATCCGAGCCGTCCCACTTGAAGATCTGGTAGATCTTCATATAGGCATCCCTTTCGAGAATGATGTGCGTTGAAGTCTTATCTGATTTCAGGTAGAAGTCAAGGAATGTACGGACATCCTTGATCTGCTGGGCATTCTCGTAGGAGATCGCCCGGCACTCCTTGACAAGCCCCTTGAAATCTTCAGGAGAAAGGTTCCCACCGAGTTTTCCTATGTCCTGCGAGAGGTCCTTGAGACTCTCCTCCACATCCTTGAGCTCGTTAATCATGTCCTCGAACTTCTGGTTCAGTTCAACCCCGAAAAATGCCTCCATGTATTCCGATGGTTTCGTCATATGTACTTATTTGTTAAGAAACAGTTTAATTTTTAGTACGGTGATAACATCTTTCAATTAACGCCTCCAATTGAATTATGTTATGCCACGTCGCCTGCGACCCCCGGTCAACCAGGATCTCTTCACCCGCGGCGGGATCATCACCGAGATCGACCCCGATTTCTGTATCGTTCGGCTCCGCATGCCGGCCGGCATGATCACACCCGAACGGATGAAAGGTCTGGGTGAGATTGCAAAAAAGTACGGGATCGAAAATATTCATCTCACCACGCGCCAGACGGTCGAGCTCCCGCATGTCGACCCCTCGAAACTTGAGCCCCTTCTCGATGATCTCGCTGCAAACGGGACCCCGCTCGGTGCCGAACGGGAAGAAGTCGTGAACGTCACTTCATGCCTCGGGACCCGGCACTGCAAGTTCGGTATCATCGACTCCGTTGGCTTGGCTGAAGAGATTGATAAGAAATTCTTTGGAAAGGAACTGCCGATCAAGGTCAGGATCGCCATCTCCTCCTGCCCGAACGGCTGCGAGAGTGAGCGGCTCAACGAGATCGGGATCACCGGCATCCAGCGGCCGATCCGCGACCCCGGCCTCTGCACCGGCTGCGGCACCTGCACTCATTACTGCCGGGAGAAGGCCATCGAGGTCCAGGACGGCGTCATCGTCCTCCATGCCGGCAAATGCATGGAATGCGGGTTCTGCATCAAACCCTGCCCGTTCCACATCATCCAGGGATCCCCTCCGGAGTACCGCATCACCGTGGGAGGTCACCGCGGCCGGCACCCTAAGATCGGCCGGCACCTCATCGATGTAAAGACACCGGAGGAAGTGATCCGGGTCGTTGACAAGGTTATTTACTGGATCTATCGCCAGGCCTCGACCGGCTCACTCCTGCCCGAGCAGCTGGACGAGCTCGAGTTCGATGAGTTCAAGAAGACGATTGTCAAGATGATCGAAGGATAGTTCCCCTCTTCTTTTCTTCGCAGATCCTGAAACGTCCCGCAATCCTTATCCTTGTTGCCGATCCATTGCCGCGTAAGGCACCCGAGTGGTGCCGGGGTGAACCATCATGAACATGGTCTGGGACAGGCACGTATCGAACGGAATCCGCGAACTGGGCTATGATGTCAAGACACACACCATGGCCGTAGTATTTCCTGGCGGGGTCACGAAGTACCATGCGCCGGTACCTTACCCGGTCTATGCCGCGATCTTCCATGCAACCTTCCCCGAGAGGCTCTACCGGCAGACCGTTGAGGCGCAGATCCCGACAGTGAACGCCTCCTGAACAAAAAGTATGACGGGAGACAAGGGCTGTTGTAGCATTACCTTAGAGACCGATCTGTTTTTTATGACCCAATTATCTCATGGTCTGTGACCGATAGCAACAGCTGGCAGGGGAACCGGATCAAAGAAAAAGATTGTTGGTGAACAGTCTGGTTCACATCAGTAGCTGATCGTCCGCATGGCACGGAGCGTGTCGGGCTCCATCCTGCGGTAATAGGACTTGGGGTGGCCGCAGGAAGGGCACTTCCAGTCTGCGGGGAGGTCGGCGAAGGCCGTGCCGGCCGGGATCGGGGTTGCTGCCATGACCTTGCCCTCATAGAGTTCCATCCTGTCTGTGTTGACCAGGATCGTGTTGTTGAACGCCTTGGTCTCTCCTACTGCCGGGTCATAGATATGACCGCACATCATACACACATACTTGTCCATCGTGATAACCTCTGGATATAGGTAACATAATCCTATTATCATTAACCCCTTATTAGCGTATTGAAATTAATGGGTTCAGGGTGGGCTGATTGATGTTGGTGAACTATGAGAAATCTTCTATAAAGGGGGGGTACCCATCCCTCTCCCACCATGACCCGCCCCCCATTGGCCCGTTTCAGAGTCCGCAGGAAGGGACCCCTTCCTCCCCCATAAAGAATCGGGGGACACTGGGCCTTGCGGTTTCCCCTTTTCCTTATCATGATACTATTTTAGTCAGCTGCACCCAATCAGGTACAGGAATTCCCATGGCCTCCCTGTCGATTGATATCCTCTTTGATGCCGCCATCCGTATCCAGATCAGCGAACGGTCAGTCTCGCTCACATTCACGGGCGATGCGATCCGGATCCGGTTCCCCACCACGAGGAGACTCGCTGAATTCCTCGGTGTCCCCCACTACTATATCCTCCCGTACTTTGCCATGATGGAAGAAGAGGAACTGATCACCCGCGCAGAACGTGTCGGCATCCTGACTACCGCCAAGGGAAGCCGGAAGATGCTGGACCTGATGAAGGAGAAGTACTCCGGCGATATCTCCCGGATCATCCCCCCGGACCTTTTCAACAAGATCGCAAAGTGACCGGCCTATTTTTTAAATGTACTTTACTCAGAAAAAAAATCAATGAAATCTGATGCAAACCATTTGTTTACCAGTTGATTGAAAGATTATTTTACTTTTTACGAAAAGAAACATTCAATTATTACTCTTTGAAAAATTGATTCCGGTCATACTATGAAAAAGAGTGTGTATATCGGATCGATTGCAGTGATCATTGCAGTCCTGTTTGTTTCCGCCCTCATTGCAGGGTGCACCAGTACCCCTTCCAAGACCGCAGCAGCACCAACGACTGCTGCACCGGCAGCCGCAACCACTGCAGCGCCGGCAGCCCCGGTCACAACCGAGAGCGGCAAGGAGACGCTCGTCATCGCGACAACAACGAGCCTCTACGACACCGGGCTGCTCGATTATCTCCAGCCGATGTTTGAGAAACAGTATAACGTCAAGCTGAAGATCACCTCCCAGGGCACCGGCAAGGCCATCGAGCTTGCCAAGAAGGGAGACGCCGACGTGCTGCTCGTCCACTCCCCCAGTCAGGAACTCGCCTTCATGAAGGACGGGTACGGCCTGAACCGCCGCTCGTTTGCATCGAACTCGTTCATCATCGTCGGACCTGAATCCGATCCCGCAGGCATCAAGGACATGACCCCCGAGAAGGCCTTCACCACGCTGCTCGTGAAGGGCACCAACAAGACCGCAGGCGTCTCCTTCGTCTCCCGCGGCGACAATTCTGGTACCCACTCTGCCGAAAAGACCGTCTGGTCCAAGGCCGGGTACAACTACACGACCCAGGTCCAGAAGTCCGGTGACTGGTATGTAGAGGCCGGCAAGGGTATGGGCGAGACCCTCCAGATGGCAAGCGAGAAGGGAGCATACGCCCTCACCGATGAAGGTACCTACCTTGCGTACAAGAAGGATCTGAAAATGACTCCTCTCGTCACCAAGGGTGCGAGCCTCCTGAACATCTACAGTGTCATGGCAGTGTACAACGACAAGCAGCCGGTCGAGAAGATCCAGATGGCTAACAACTTCATCAACTTCCTGATCTCCAAAGACACCCAGGACGCCATTGGCAGTTTCGGAGTTGATAAGTACGGCAAGGCCCTCTTCATCCCGATGAGCGTTGAAGTTCCCACGGCAACTGCCGGCTGGGTTGGTGACTATAGTACGCCGGCAACCGCTGTTGCCCCGGCAGCAACCGCTGCCCCGGCAGCCGCTGCAACAACAGCATAATCTCTCACATCCCTTTTTCTCGTTTATCGGGGCCCTGGAATAATGACCGGCAACCCTGTTCGATCTCCTACCGGGAATGTATCCGGTTCATGCCCGGAGCGTTTCATTTACCATGATGAAGAGAATACACAGATTATCGGATGGCGACCGGGCCGGTCCGGGTAAGAGGATCAGGGAGCGTGCGTGCATGGCGGGTGTGCCGGAATGAGCGACATTACAAACGGGATTATCCAGGCCATCGATCTTATCGTTACGCTCAACCCGGAGGTCATGCAGATCGCTGCCCTCTCGCTGTACATCTCTCTTACTGCCACGACTCTCGCTGCGATCGTTGCCATTCCTGCCGGCGCGCTCATCTACTTCAACACCTTCTACGGCAAGCGTGCCGTCATCATTCTCATCCAGACCCTCTACTCCGTTCCGACCGTTGTCGTCGGCCTCATCCTCTATCTTCTCATCTCCCGGAGCGGACCGTTCGGTTTCCTTGGCCTCCTCTTCACCTCGCAGGGCATGATCCTCGGACAGATGGTCCTCATCATCCCGATCATGATGGGGCTTGTTATCTCGGCACTGAGCGGGATCGACCGGGGCATCAGCGATACGCTGATCTCCCTTGGGGCTACCCAGTTCCAGAAGATAATCGAGATTGTCAAGGAGGCACGGTTTGCCATCCTGAGCGCGGTCGTGCTCGGGTTCGGGCGGGCAATCGCCGAGGTCGGGGTTGCCATGATGATCGGGGGGAACATCCGCGACCATACGCGGGTACTCACAACAGCCATCACGCTCGAAACGGGGATGGGAAAATTCGGTTTTTCCATTGCGCTTGGGATCATCCTCCTGGTGATTGCCCTGATCGTTGTTGTCATCCTGAACCTGATAACATCGGCTCTGTCGTCTGACTTGCAGCAGATTGCCGGAGGAGGTCCGCACGGATGATCCGGATTGAAAAGCTCACCCGGGCGTTCGGAGCAAAAGAAGCGCTGCGGGACGTGACTCTCGAGATCCGCAGGGGCGAGATCTTCACCCTGATAGGCCCAAGCGGCAGCGGCAAGAGCACCCTTATCCGGCTTATCGATCTCCTCGATTCCCCGAGTTCCGGGAAGATATTCTTCGATGGTACCGATACCGCAGGTCCCAAAAAGGACCGGCTTGTCATCCGGCGGAGGATGAGTATGGTATTCCAGAAACCCGCCGTCCTGAATACCTCGGTTGCCGAGAATGTTGCCTTTGGCCTGAAGTTCCGTGGAGTGCCTGCAACGGAGGCAGAGAAGAAAGTGAAGTTTGCCCTCCACCTTGTCGGGCTCTCGGACTTGTATTCACGAAGGGCGATCACCCTCTCCGGGGGTGAGATGCAGCGGGTTGCCCTTGCCCGTGCAATGGTCACCGAACCGGAGGTCCTCCTCCTCGATGAACCGACCGCAAACCTCGACCCTGTTTCGTCGGAGATGATCGAGGACCTGATCGTCAGGATCAACAAACGCTTCGGCACCACGATAGTTATGTCCACCCACGACATGCTCCAGGGGCAGCGGCTTGCAGACCGTATCGGTGTGATCATGGACGGCAGCCTGGTACAGGTGGGGAGTGCACCGGAGATCTTCTACCAGCCAAAAGGCAGGCAGATTGCCCGCTTTGTCGGGATCGATGCGATTACCGGAGGACGGGTGATTGAAAACACCGGGGGACATGCCCTCATTCGCGTCGGGGAGACCTGTTTTGAGGCGCTGACGGATATCCCGAAGGGAAAGCGGGTCTCGCTCTGCATCCGCCCGGAGGACGTTACCCTGACACCGTCTGACTCGGTCTCAGAAAAGACCAGTATGCGGAACCGGATTGTCGGTCGGATCCAGAAGATTCTCCCGTCCGGCCCGTTCGTCCGGATCGCTGTGGACTGCGGTTTTCCTCTCGTTGCACTGATCACCCGCAGGTCGTGCACCGATCTCGGGCTCTCGCTAGGGTCCATGGTCATTGCCGGTGTCAAGGCAACCGCGATCCATGTCCTGCAGGAAGACGGGGATAGAAATGCTGCTGGATAATTATTCTGGCATTCCACATTTCCGGAAATTCCGACAGGCCGACTAATTGTGGCAGAAGGGCTTGCTGGTCTTATTAGAATAATTCCCGGTTTATCCAGCGCTTCTGCGGTAATGGAAAATTCTTCGCTTTCCGTGGCGCAGAGGGAAAACTGCAGGCTTCAAGCACTTTTGATTCATCGATGTGCTCCCCTATATCACGACGGTATGCTAGCGTAGAGAGTGAGAGAACGGAGAGGGGCAGGTGAATACCATACTTGTTGTCTATGTCCAGGTAGCGGGAATTGATTCGCACGTGGCAACTACAGATGTGTTGTACATAGAGGCGGCAGCTGGAGCGGTCCACTATAATACCCATGGCAGCAAGATATGCCGGAACCCGGTTGACCGACATCGTCATTGAGAATGCAACGCAGAGATCGATAATAGCGGAACCCATTCGGGTATTGGGATAGAACGGTTCATCTGCATAACAGAGTTTGTCACAGCTCTTGCAATAAAACCGTTTAACAGAGACATACATTGTTCTCTGCTCATTATTGATCAACAAGTGCGCGTACTGTTTTCTTTTCGTATCATAACCAGCAAGAGGGCCACCACATGCGGGACATACGGAATGTCCGGTAAATGTAACACCATCAACTATGGAAATCGCACTCTGGACGATAGCAGCCACAATCGGGAGAATTTTGGGAGGTTTCATGACGTGCGCGCTCCCCCAAATAAAACAATTTTCGGATAAATGTGGGTCAATTGATTTAGTGCGATAATTGGTACAAGCATTTTACCCAGCATATCCTGAAATACTCTTTGACCCACCATTATTAATCATTTTTTGTGGTTTTTTCAATATGCTTAAATATCGTTCCCATCTGAGTTTTTTTTGTTAAAAGGTGTGTCATACATGGAATTCAAGTACGTTCCGACCACGTGCCCCTATTGCGGCACAGGTTGCGGATTCAACCTTGTTGTCAAGGACAAGAAGGTTGTCGGCGTCCAGCCGTGGCAACGCAACCCGGTGAACGAAGGCAAGCTCTGCCCCAAGGGCAACTATGCCTGGGAGTTCATCAACAGCCCTGACCGGTTAACAAAGCCCCTCATCAAGAAGGATGGCAAGTTTGTTGAAGCCAGCTGGGACGAGGCCTACAAGCTCATCGCCCAGAAGTTCAAGTCCTACAAGGGCGAAGAGATGGCCTGCCTTGCATCCGCCCGTGTCTCCAATGAAGAGAACTACCTGATGCAGAAGTTTGCCCGTGCTGTTCTAAAGACTCCCAACATCGACCACTGCGCCCGGCTCTGCCATGCGTCCACGGTCGTTGGTCTTGCCGGTGCATTCGGGTCCGGTGCCATGACCCAGTCCATTGCGGATATTGCCGAGTCGAAGTGTCTCCTTGTTATCGGTACGAACACATTCGAGCAGCACCCGCTGATCGGGCGCCGTATCATGCAGGCAAAGATGAACGGTGCAAAGATCATCTACGCCGACCCCCGTCTCACCCCGACCGGGAAGATCGCTGACCTGCACCTGCAGTTCTACTCGGGTACCGATGTTGCACTGCTGAACTGCTTCATGCAGCTGATCCTCAAGAACGGCTGGGAGAACAAGGACTTCATCAAGAACCGGACCAAGGACTTCGAGAAGGTCAAGGAAGTCGTGATGAAGGATACCTACAGCCCCGAGAACGTCTCGAAGATCACGGGCGTTCCTGCGGAAGACATTATCAAGGCTGCCGAATGGTTCGGCAAGTCGGGACAGTCTGCGGTACTCTACTCGATGGGTATCACCCAGCACACGACCGGTGTTGACAATGTCAAGTCGGTTGCAAACCTCCAGATGCTGACCGGCAACCTCGGCAGACCCGGCACGGGCATCTGCGCACTGCGTGGCCAGAACAATGTCCAGGGCGCCTGCGACATGGGAGCCCTTGCAAATGTATACTCCGGCTACCAGTCCGTTCTCGTTCCCGAGATGAAGAAGAAGATGGAAGACGCTTGGGGCTGCCAGATTGCCGAGGGCAAAGTTGGCCTGACAGTCACCACGCTGATCAACACTCTCGCTGACGAGCCCGGGAAAGTCAAGTGCGTGTACATCATGGGTGAGAACCCGATGCTGTCTGACCCTGACCTCCACCACGTGGAGAAGGGCTTAAAGAACGCAGAGTTCATTGTCGTGCAGGATATCTTCCTGACCGAGACCGCCCAGCTCGCCGATGTTGTCCTTCCGGCAACCTGCTTTGCCGAGAAAGACGGCACCCAGACCTCGACCGAACGCCGTGTCCAGAAGTGGAGGAAGGCCCAGGACCCGCCCGGCGAGGCACGTGCTGACTGGAAGATCATCTGTGAACTCGGAGCGGCAATGGGATACGAGAAGCAGTTCCCCTACAAGAGCGCCGAGGAGATCTTCAACGAGATCGCCAGGGTCACCCCGTCCTATGGTGGAATGACCTATGCCCGGCTCGAGAAGCCCGAGGCACTC
>Ga0302250_1001107_pt1 | contig 21741 bp, 26 predicted proteins | sample AAG_RA_Asp_MG_FD_193536 | JGI IMG/M metagenome (GOLD analysis project Ga0302250, IMG submission 193536) | Enriched activated sludge microbial communities from anaerobic digester in WTTP, New Holstein, Wisconsin, United States - AAG_RA_Asp | ecosystem: Engineered > Bioreactor > Anaerobic >... | reverse complement strand
CATAAAACAACATGGAAACCCGCCTCAATGTAACGCGATTATATTCTCTGTTTGACAAAAAGGTCGGTGGCTAGATTGTCACTATACCATTTTTTTATTGATTCTTCCTGATACCAGGTATCATGCCATCCATCGTAGCCAGACGCTGGAATCCGCATGATACCCGTGAGGGTATTTTCAGGCACTATCCGATCTTGGGCTAGAGCGGGAGTCAGCCGCAGGGGTTCTCGAACGGATGATCAACACTGGGCGCATCGAATTCACCGCAACCTGATCCGCAGTACTTCCGATCAGGAGTTCCCGGAACCAGCCCCTGCCGACATTACTCATCCATATGACCGATACATCCTCCTCTTCGGCAACCTGAACAATTTCCAGTGCAGGGTTGCCAATCCGGACAATCACCCGTGCCTTGATTCCCTTTTCTGCGAACCTGCTCCGGATACCCATAACCCGTTCCCGGGCCCGCTTCAGGCACTGGGCAATCTCCTCCCTGGTCTCGCCACGTGATACGACATAGACAAGGATGACCTCCGCTACACCCTCTGTTGCGAGGAGAAGAGAGATCGCATGCTCCGAAGGGCTGGAGAAATCCACCGGACAGAGAACGCGGGAGAGGAGCATCGGGCAGAACTGCCGGTATTTTTTCTTCCCATCAAGATCCTCGACTATCCTGTGGCGCATGATGAGGACACTGGTCCTGCTCCTCCGGAGGACCGCCATCGAGACACTGCCAAGGAGTATCCCTTCAACAAGGCTCCTCCCGCGTGCACCGACCACGATAAGAGGAGCACCACTCTCCTCCGCTGTATCGAGTATCGCTTCTGCAATGTCGGATGATATTTTCATCATCGACGTGACCCGGAGTTGTTCTCCCAGGGATTCAAGGTATTGTTTCTCTTTCCGGAGAGTGTCCTTTTCCTGTTGAGAGAGGGAAGATCCTATCTCTCCGCCCCCCCTCGGGGATCTCGTCTCCTGAATGACATGGAGCAGGTGCACCTCTTTTACACCGGGAAATCCTGCGATACAATCGAGGATCCTCACCGCATAGTCAGAAAAGTCAGTAGGAAAAAGGATTTTTGAGAACATTGCCAACCTCCTCAATCACCCTGCCAGGGTTTGATTCTCATAAGAATGTCCCTGTGCATCAATCTCATATCCTGTACCTTTCTGGTCATACCAGAAAATCAATATGATACCATAGGAGGATACATTCGCCATGTTTGTTCTCCAGTGTGTATTCCTCAAGGGGAGATCATGTGAGTCATGAATGAAAAGACTTCGCCTTACAGGGGAGATCTGTGCTCCATCATCCCAGATCTTGCAAAGAGGAGAATGAAATGAACCTGACTAAAAACGAAAACCAGGTAGGTTCGTTCGCCAGGCGGCTCCATGTATTCACCAATGTTATCTCCCGAAGCACACTGACATATGGGGGAGAATACATTGAAAGATCCTGCTCAATTGTGACCAGACAGGTGTACTGAAAGGAATACGCGCATGTATCAAGGATTTACCCCATCTGAATGTTCATTCATTTTTTTTACCTTGTACGATAATTTTCTGCATATGCGCGCATACCACAATAAAAATAAAAAAAAATTAAAATATAAAATAATTTTGGGGATTGAGACGAACACTATAGTAAATTATATTACCCAGGATAGATATTCTATTAGCCCTTCATCGAGAGGGAGATGATGCGACATGGTCAACGAACAGACGATGGAAATGATCGGGAAGTTAAAACTTCTCGCCCTGAAGCGGTGCGAAGAGCGGATTCAGAACGCTTCAGGGAGTTCGCATTCAACACTCCCCGAGCGATCCACCTACACACAGTGCCACGGCGTCACCGCCATGCTTCGCAATCGCCATGGAATTTAAAGGGTTAAGGAATTCATCGAAGAACAAACCCATATACCGCCGCACTATGGGTTGAGCTGGGAGGCCTTGACATTGAATGAAACACGTGGATCAACCAAGACTTATATGTAGACCGGAACGGATTGCAGGAGAAAGCTATCAGGATCACCTGGCAGTGATGCTGGGAAAATCCCGCAAAGAGGGAGCACTGCCGGACAAAGGAACATGCCGCGGGATCAGGAGTCCCGGGGGAAGTCGTCACTGGTGGAGAGGGATGTGAGATGGCTACTGAAAAGTCGTTATTAACGAAAATCCGGGAAAAGGAACTTGAGATGAGTGTGAAGATTGACGAAGCGAGAAATAACGCCGATCGTGTGATCGAGGATGCCAAGAAAAAATCCGCTGGGATAATCTCCTCATCAGAAATAGAAGGAAAAAAGGCAGCGAGTGAATATCTCCGTAAAGAGATGGAAAAAATTCAGGGAGAGGCAGATGATATCACGATTCACGCTATCGAAGAGATAAAAAAGGTTCGTGAAAACGGCGCGAAGAACATCCCCAAGGCAGTTGAAAAAACCGTTGCCATCGTGCTTTCAGGATAGAGCGCCATGCTCCAGAAAATGGTGAAAATCCAGGTTATAGGTCCCAAGAAAGACTTTCATTCCGTACTGGACTTTCTGTATGCCAAAGGAACAGTACAACTCGAAGATGCATCAGCACAGACAATACCAGGAGAAATTAGCCTTAAAAAAATGACCACAGAACAGGTCGGGGATATCGCTGGCGCAGTCCCAAAGATTGGCGGAATTCTTCTCACACTCCCGAAAATCAAGGTGGATGAAAAGGCATTATCCAATATGCATTCATCCCTGAGAGCACAAAGCCATGCAAACCTTCTCATCCATGTAAACTCGGTCATTGAGGAATTGGAACCGGTCGCAAAAACACTCGGAACGGAGAAAGGAGACCTGGAGATCGAACTCACCAACCTCAACCGGTATGAAAAGATACTTGACAAGATACGTCCACTTGAGAGCAGCCTGCCTCAATTGGAAGGTTTCGAAGTGACCGTTCTCCTTATCCAGAGGGAATTTAAGGATATCATTGAGATCATCAGGAATGCCCTTACAGAAATAACAAGGAACCAGTTCGAGTTGCTCTCTGCTGATGTGGATGAAAAAACCATCGCAGCAGTGACGATTTTCAACAAGAGATACTCGGAACAGGTCCATTCCTTCGCCTTTACCCAGAATGTAAATGAGGTTCGGTTGCCTGCCGAATACCTGGGAAAACCATTCAACGAAATCTTTTCCTTGATCGACGAAAGGAAAAACGCGGCAACAGATCAAATTGCCCGGATAGATGCGGAACTCGCAAAAATCTCTTCGAACCGCTATGTTGAACTGACCGCATTACACCAGATACTCGAGGAAAGATCCGAAGAATTGAGTATCTTCTCAAAAATCGGGCAGACTGAGTTTACCTTTGTCGTCCTGGGATGGATACCAAAGAAGTTCCTTAAGGAAACTGCATCAGCAATCAAAGATACCTTCGGGGGCCGGGTAGTTGTCAATGAACTGGCTGTCAGCCCCGAGGAGATGGCGAATGCCCCGACATTCTACGATAATCCCCGGATTGTAAAACCATTCGAATACCTCATGCGGGTCATCAGCCCTGCAAGGTCCCAGGAGATCGATCCGAGTCCGATCTTGGCGATTTTCTTCCCGATATTTTTCGGGATTATGGTGGGAGATATCGCATATGGCCTCATCATCCTCGCCTTTGCCCTTATCGTGAGGTGGAGGTTCCCCCAACATGAATGGCTGCAGAATCTCATGACTATCCTCATCATCGTCTCGATCCCGACGATATTTTTTGGTTGGATATACGGAGAATTTTTTGGTGATTTCGGCGAGCATATGGGGTGGCTCCATCCCATGGAACTATTCGGCATCACCTGGAACCGTATCGAAATCATCGTCCCCCTCCTCATACTGTCGATCGCAATCGGTGTCTTCCATATATTCCTCGGTCTTTCCCTCGGAATCGTGAATGCCTATACGGAGATCAGCTGCAACCGGCATGTAAGCAAGGCGAAAAAACACATCTGCGAAAAAGCAGGGATGATTATCGTGATCAGCGGCCTGATCCTGGTAATTGGAACAGCCGCAAAGGCACTCCCTGAACCTCTCCTTATACTGGGTGTAGTGCTGTTGATTGTCGCCCTTCCCCTCATCATCTACGGCGGAGGATTTTTTGGTGTATTCGAAATCATGAGCACCGTAGGAAATGTCCTCTCATATGCGCGTATCATGGCAATCGGCATGGCATCGGTCATCCTCGCCGTTGTCGCCAACAAACTCGGGGGTATGATGGATGTGGCACTCCTGGGGCTCTTGATTGCAGCAGCTCTCCACACGCTGAATATTGTACTTGCCATGTTCAGCCCGTTCCTCCACTCCCTCCGTTTGCACCTCGTCGAGTTCGATTCAAAATTTTACGAAGGTGGCGGGGAGATATTCAAACCCTTCAAGAAAGAAAACGGGGGAAAATCGCTGTGAATTGGCAGGAGATATCCATTATTCCAATATTTATTGACACACAATGGGAGGAGAATGATCCATGTAAGTGAGAGATGTGAATGGATTAAAAATTCCATCGCCGAATACCGCTATTATCTAAAGCGGTATCAGGCAAGAATCGAAATGTGAAAATGATGTGCCGCCTGTGCAAAGGGCGGCGCTTTGGAAGGAGACTGATGTGAATGGTTGATTTCGGAATCCCCATTGGGGCAGGCATCGCATTCGGGCTTGGAGCGCTCGGCACCGGAATTGCACAATCGAAGATTGGCGCAGCGGGGGCGGGAACAATTGCAGAAAAACCAGAAACATTTGGATTAATGATTATTCTGGTTGCTATTCCCGAAACTCTCGTGATTCTGGGTTTCGTGGTCGCAGCCATGATCATGATCATGCTGGTATAAACAGGGAAAATCCCGCGGAAATCACATGTGAACGGAATCAATCCGGACTGAGAACCGGGGAGAGTGGATCATGGCAATTGAAGATCTGATCAAGGCTGTAGAGGTGAGCGGCCAGGAGCGTATAACCGAGATAATTGAACGCTCAAAAGCCGAAGCAGATGAGATTATAAAAGAAGCACAGGTGAGAGACGAACCACTCATAAAGCGACATCTCGATGAAGCGAAAAAGTCAGTTGAAATTCAGAGAAATAAACTTCTCTCTGCAGCACGTGAAAAACACCGCATGGATGTCATCAAAACAAAAAACGAGATATTCGAAAAGATATTCGATGAAGCGCTGCACCAACTTGAATCTGTTCGTGATCGCCCGCAATACAGAGACACTCTGAAACTATTATTGAGTGAAGCAGTTGCCGCACTAGGTGATAGTGATGTCGTTCTTCATATCGACAAGAGAGATGAGACTCTATGGAAGGAAATTCTGAATGAATCAAGAGAACACTATCAGATTGTCACCGATCTCACCTGTGCTGGCGGATTGAACGTTTACACCCGTGATGAACGATTCGTGGTTTTCAATACTCTCGAATCGCGGCTTAAAAATGCGAGAGAGATTTACAGGCCAGAGATTTTCTCAATATTGTTTGGTGAGTGAGATGGAGTATGCGTACGTCAATGCACGGATACGAGCCATGAAGAGCCGCCTGCTTGATCGAGCGCTCCTTGAACAATTAATTAATAAACCCGACCTTGATTCCCTCATTGCAGAACTTGAAAAAACTTCTTACAGGGGGGAACTGGAGAAGGCAGGGATTCTTTTTTCTGGTATTAACCGAATAGAGGTCGCGATTCGGAAAGACCTCGTCAGGTCTTTCAGAACCATCTTGAATTTTATCAAGGGAGAGGATGCCGAGACGCTCATCACCATCATCCTCCACCGCTGGGACATCCAGAATATCAAGACAATTCTCAGGGGTAAAAAAATTCAGGCAAGTCCCACGGAAATTTTCGAATGTCTTATTCCGGCCGGAGAGCTCGACGAAGCAGCACTCACCGAACTGGTCAAACAGCCCGATGTTAAGGCAGTCATCGATCTTCTCGCCACTTGGGGTTTCGTTTATTCTCACCCACTCACCCTTCACTTCAAAGAATTTACTGAGACCAGAGACATGATGGTGCTCGAGTATGCACTTGACACCTTCTACTACGAAGATGCCCTTTCCGTCATTAAAAGCGATGAATCTGAGGATGCTCGCATTCTAAAGCGTTTAATCATCACTGAAATCGATATTACCAATATAAAAACCATTTTACGGGTGATTAGGGATCGGATTGACCATGAAGAAGCAAGGAGTTATTTCATAAAAGGAAGCACCGAGTTTGATATCGAAAAACTCACCTCATTAGTCAGAATAGGGACGATTGAAGGAGTACTCAAGAAACTAGAGCAGACTCCTTACCAATTTCTCACGAAGGTTCCTCCTGAATACGTCGCGGTAGAAAAGATCTCGGCCTTTGAAAAGGAACTGGAGAACTACCTCGTAAAAAAGGCGATAAGCCAGTTTCTCGGTGATCCCCTCTCCATCGCCATTCCAATTGCCTATATCTGGGCAAAATATACCGAAGTTACGAATATCAGGGTTATTGCCCGCTGTAAAGCCTCTGGAATGTCAGAAAAAGACCTTAGGGAGGCGCTTATCAGTGTATAAATTTATTGTGGTGACGGATCCTGATAACGCAACGGGATTTCGCCTCGCTGGTATTGATGTGATGGAGATCCAGAATACCGAAGAGGTTCGTACGCTGCTGCCCTCTCTGCTTTTGAAGGACGATACCGGTATTATTGCGATTAACGAGGATTACATGATGTCACTGGATGAGAAGATGATGGAGAAAATTGAAAAATCGTATCGGCCAATCATCATCCCTATTCCTTCCGGTGTAAAGCGGTTGGACCGGACGAGTTACATTGAGGGACTGCTGAGAAGAGCAATCGGATACAACATCGTGCTGAGGAAGTAGCGATATGATCGTCGGTGAAATTTCCAGAATCTCGGGCCCCGTTGTCCTTTCTGAAGGGATGCGGGGATCCAGGATGTATGACGTGGTAAAGGTCGGGGAACAGAGACTGAATGGTGAGATCATACGGCTTGATGGGAATCAGGCCGTGATCCAGGTCTACGAAGACACGAGTGGTCTGCAGGTAGGTGAAAAAGTTGCAAATACCGGACTGCCACTTTCAGTTGAGCTTGGACCTGGTCTCCTCTCCTCTATCTACGATGGCATCCAGAGACCTCTCCCCTTGCTCGCAGAGAAGAGCGGGAGCTTTATCTCAAGGGGTTTGAGTGTCCCGGGACTCTCTCATGAAAAAAGATGGGAGTTTAGACCACGAGTTAAAATGGGGGACAGAGTAACTGGTGGTGATGTAATCGGGACTGTCACAGAGTATCACCTCGAACACCGCGTCATGATACCGCCGTTTGTGTCCGGTACCGTCAGGAAAGTTAAAAGTGGTGAGTTTACAGTCGACGAACCGGTCTGTACTTTAGACGATGATACCCAAATTCCTATGATGCAGACGTGGCCAGTGCGGAAAGGGAGACCATATCAACGGAAGATGGATCCTGATACATTACTTGTGACAGGTCAGCGTGTCTTTGATACGCTTTTTCCCGTGACAAAGGGAGGAACTGCGATGATCCCTGGTGGTTTCGGTACAGGAAAAACCGTTGCAGAACAGACACTTGCCAAATGGTCAGACACCCAGATTGTTGTGTATATCGGTTGCGGAGAGCGGGGAAATGAGATGACCGATGTACTCACGGAATTTCCGGAACTTGTTGATCCAAGGACGAAGTATCCCCTTATCCAGCGGACCATCCTGATTGCAAATACCTCCAACATGCCGGTCGCTGCCAGGGAAGCATCCATCTATACTGGGATTACCCTCGCTGAATATTACCGCGATATGGGATACGATGTTGCCCTCATGGCTGACTCCACATCACGATGGGGTGAAGCATTACGCGAGGTTTCAGGCCGGCTCGAAGAAATGCCGGGAGAAGAAGGGTACCCCGCATATCTCGCAACGAGGCTGGCCGCATTCTATGAACGGGCGGGGCGCGTGGTCTGTCTAGGTTCTGATGACCGAAAAGGATCTGTAACTGTGGTCGGTGCCGTCTCTCCCCCCGGAGGTGATTTCTCAGAACCGATCACCCAGAATACCCTGCGCATTGCAGGAACCTTCTGGGCACTCGATACAAGTCTCGCGTATCGTAGGCATTTCCCCTCAGTGAACTGGATAAAAAGTTACTCACTTTATCTGGATCAGGTTCAGGATTGGTTTACTGCAGGTGGTTTTTCTGACTGGAAGGATCTCCGGGCTCGTGCGATGTACCTCCTTCAAAAGGAGGTCGAACTGCAGGAAATTGTGCAACTCGTAGGTCCTGACGCATTACCCGAGAGTGAAAAGGCAATTCTTGAGATTACTCGCATGATTCGGGAGGATTTCCTGCAACAGAGTGCTTACCATGATATAGATTCCTTCTGCTCACTTGAAAAGCAGTACTGGATGCTCCGTGTGATCCTTTCCTTCCACGAACGGGTGGATCTGGCCATGGGAAAAGGGGTTCCGCTTGCAAAGATACTGAAACTCCCTGTGAAAACTGATATTGGGCGAATGAAGGAACTCACCGAAATTGACCAGATAAAGAATCTGATCACTCAGGTAGATGCAACTATCAGTGCATTGGAGGCACAACGATGAAAAAAGCCCCGCTTTTCACAAAAGAGGCCAGGGCAATCAGTTATGTTTCAGGCCCGCTGATTTTTATTCAGAATGTCAAGGGCGTTTCATTCGGAGAAATTGTTCGGATCATTCTTCCTACTGGTGAAGAACGCACTGGGCAGGTGCTTGATATCTCAAAAGATATTGCAGTTACTCAGGTCTATGAAGGTACCAGTGGTATCGACAATAAGGATACCCGGGTTCGGTTCACCGGAGAACCCGCGAAAGTCAAGGTATCAATCGATATGCTGGGGCGGATTTTTAGCGGTGTTGGCAAACCTCGTGACGGAGGACCTGAAATCATCGAAGAAGCAAACCTGGATATCAATGGGATGCCCATCAATCCATCGGCCCGCGATAAGCCCGCTGATTTTATCCAAACCGGGATGTCAACAATTGATGGCCTGAATACACTTGTCAGGGGGCAAAAATTACCTATTTTCTCAGGCGCAGGGCTTCCTGCAAACAAACTGGCCGCACAGATCGCACGGCAGGCAAGAGTACTGGGGGAAGCGGAGAAGTTTGCAGTAATTTTTGTTGCCATGGGAATTACCTACAAGGAAGCCTCGTTCTTTATGAGGGATTTTGAAAAGACAGGCGCACTGGAACGCGTTGTTTTTTTCATGAACCTTGCAGATGACCCTACGATCGAGAGGATTGCGACTCCGCGTTGTGCTCTTACAGCCGCAGAATATCTGGCCTTCGAGCACGATCTTCATGTACTGGTCATTCTGACCGATATGATCAATTATTGTGAGGCGTTGAGGGAAATCTCCACGGCCCGGGAGGAGGTTCCGGGCAGACGGGGGTACCCCGGCTACATGTATACCGACCTTGCGTCCATCTATGAACGTGCAGGCAGGGTAAAGGGAAAGAAGGGATCTATCACTCAGATCCCGATCCTCACCATGCCGGATGACGATATCACGCATCCCGTTCCTGACCTGACCGGCTACATCACGGAAGGACAGATTGTACTCTCCCGCGATCTGTTCCGGCGTGGAGCTGATCCGCCTGTCGACACACTCCCCTGCCTTTCACGTCTGATGAACCTTGGAATAGGCCCGGGAAAAACTAGGGAGGACCATCGGAATGTTGCCGATCAGCTCTATGCCTCTTATGCATATGGGAGGGACTTAAGAAAGCTTGTCGCTATTGTCGGAGAGGAGGCGCTTACTGAACTTGACAAGAAATACCTGAAAATCGCCGATGAATTCGAACGTCAGTTCATTACCCAGGGTGATGAGAACCGAAGCATCGAGAGAACACTCGAAATTGGGTGGGAATTATTCACCCTCCTTCCTGATGAGGAATTGAAACGGATCAAACGTGAATATATCCAGAAATATCATCCTGCCTATCAAAAGGGATAATAATGGAACAAATTAACCCCACCCGGATGGAGCTTATAAAGAAAAATGCTCAGATAAGGCTTGCAGAACAGGGCCGTGATCTCCTCCGGGAAAAGATGGATGCGCTTATCCAGGAATTCTTCAACGTTATGGAGTCGGTTTCACAATCACGAGGCGAGCTTGAGAAATTATCAGATGTCGCCCAGCATGCTCTGCTCATCGCTGAGGCAATAGATGATCCAGTTACCCTCAAGTCTGCCTCATTCGCAACCAGGCGGGGTATCACCCTTGATATCAAGGGTAAAAATGTTATGGGGGTTCCTGTTCCAATTATAGAGAAAAAGCGTTTTGTAAAAAGTCTCCTGGACAGAGGCTATAGTATTCTGGGGGTGAGCGGAAGGATCGACGAAGCAGCAGAGAGATATGAAGCGGAACTGGATCTCATTATCAGTCTCGCAGAGACCGAGACCTCGCTGCGCCGACTAGGGAGTGAAATCCAGATGACCCGCCGGCGTGTGAATGCGCTTGAACAGGTTCTTATCCCCGAATTGAAAAGGCAGGCAAAATATATTGAGATCACGATAGACGAACGGGATCGGGAAGACCTTTTCCGATTGAAAAAAGTGAAAAAAATTATTGAAAGGAAGAAGAAATTAATAAAAACGGCCTGAATATCACGAAATCAGCGGTAAATTTTTCATTCATTTCTTTGATGGTATATCCCTTCAACTGATTCCTCTTTTTACCTCTAATCTGGGTGCAAACGTTAAATCCGCGATCTGCCAAAAAATCTATATAATAAAACGAATACTTACGAATACAAGTGTCATTTTCGCACTTTTGATAACCATAAGAGATAGAAAAATGTGTCTCTTTTTTTATGACATGATACTCAGGGAGGTGATTCATTATACAGAATTCGCACATAAGAAATACTTTAACCTTAAACTGGCCACTAGCCATTCCTAAATGGGGATTCAAATCAATGGAGATGAAAATCTTTTATGTACAATGAATGTAACGTGAGCAGCACAGGTTATGAAATGGCATGATGCATGAAGATTTGGGGCATTAAAGGGGTGATTTAATGGCAGAATGGGCAGTACCTATCGGGGCAGGAGTTGCGTTTTTTGGCGGGGCTGTTGCATGTGGGTATGCACAATCAAGAATCGGTTCGGCTGGAGCAGGCACCGTTGCAGAGAAACCTGAAACAGCCGGTGTCATGATTATTCTCGAAGCTCTTCCTGAAACGCTTGTCATATTAGGATTCGTTGTTGCTACATTGATCATTTTAATGGCCTGAAGATAGTATTCAGCATCCTTGGTGATGCTGAATAATCCTTTTTTATAGGAAAGAGTCACTGCGATCCAGGTATTCCAGGTCCTTAAATTAAACAATTCCATCCATGCCGATAAATGAGAAACCCAGCCGTTACGTGAAACGATATCATGTCACGATACGTTGTGCCTGGAAAAACGTGGAGCTTATGAGACTCTGGTTAACAACGCGATCATTTCCCTGACCACATCACTCTCCTTCCGCTCCTTCTTCCTCACATCTTTGGCCATCTTGATTATTTCATCGAGATTTTCCCTTGAAAGCCGGGAAAATGTGATTCCTTCCCATTTTCTGCGATCAATCGAGATCCACCCCTCCCCTAGCAGATACTTGAGGAGATCTATATCTCTCGATGAATAGATCTTCCAGTCCTGCCCGATATTCTCTCTGATCTTATCTACTGCTTTTTCGACCGCCATATTCTTGTGAATCTGGAATATTCTCCGGCCTCTCTCATCATCAGTCACTTCAGGCATACCCACCAGCTCAATCTACACTGCACTAAAGGATATATATATATTATGGCCACTTTTTGACGTTGGACATCTCTGGCCACCGCCCTACAGGGGGATTGTATAGATGGAAAAATGGAAAATACTCCAAAATATAATGAAATCATTCAGGAATGGATCACGATGACGAGATCCGTGCAAATAAGATGTAATAGTAACAGGAGAAAACAGTATGGACCTGCTCGGAAATGAGTCTGCCTTTAAAGAAGAATATTACCCCTTTCTTTCCCCTTTTCTCTCTATCCTCTCGTAGATTGCGAGAAGACACTGATGATCAGTCTCCCTGCAGAATCCATGGCCGCCCCGTGATGTTGCCAAGATGTGCCGTAGATGTCGATATGATCTCAAACAATCAACCTCCCCTGCAAAAGGGCATGCGTCATCCCTCTCCACAGGAAATCAGTAAAGTCAAGTGTCACCCTCAAGAAAATAAACAAATGCAATGCGGACATGCTATGCAAATGTGGTAGAGGAAGAATTCCTCCTGTCACAGTGTGGTCAGGAGGATCTTTACGGCCTTATCCACTCCTGTCCGCTCATCGATCTCCTTTTCCTTCGATTCCCTGCCAATCGCAATAAGGTCGAGGAGATCCATCCGGGATAGTTGCGCGAACGATATCTTCTCCCACACATTCCGCTCGACAAAGACCCATGTGTCCCCGAGAATACTTTTCAGCAGTTCGATATCAGCCTGTGAATACACCTTCCACTCTTCCCCGAGGTTTCTCCTGATCTTCTCAATCGCCTGCTCCACGTTCTTCTCTTTCTGCAGGGAGAAGATCCTCCGCCCGATTTCAGTCCTGGAAACATCTGGCATATGCCATCCACCCCATACCCGATCATGAGGTACGCGCACATATACTCACAGACGGATAATGTTTTGCCAGGTCCTTGTACTCCCGGAGAACCTCACTATCAAAACACCATTTCAGGATAAAATCCCCTGGATTCGTCATATTCCCCATTTTTAGGCCAAATTAGAATGATTAATAATGACAAAAAACCAGACGTTCACCTATTTGAGGGTGAGTCTTTGATCACACTGCCATTCCTTATACTCTTCCCTGCTGCAATCGCTGCCATACTCCTGCTCGTGCCAGGAGACACATGGCGGCGGTTGATCGTACAGGCAGGCGCACTCATCATAGGCATCGCCTCGCTTTACCTCCTCTTCATCACCCCGGGGGCAGGGCAGGCGTTTTTCCCGGTTACCGGTGGATGGATCACGACGCTGATGTTTATCGCAGAGATGATCATCGCAGTGTTCCTGATTTACCTCGGGATAAAGCATAAAAAGTACCTTGCGCTCTTTCTCGTGGTGGCACAGGCTGCACTGCTCATATTCTATGAGACGAGCGCTGCGCACGGGGCCCATATCGTTCCAGATCTCTTCATCGACCAGTTATCCCTGATCATGGCTCTTATCATCGGGATTATCGGGAGCCTCATCTGCGTATATGCCCTGGGATACATGGCCACGTACCACGAGCTGCACCCGGATGTGAAGGACCGGCGAAGGAGCTTCTTCTTCCTCGTCTTCCTCTTCATCGCGTCCATGTTCGGGCTCGTGTTCTCCAATTACCTCCCCTGGGTGTTCTTCTTCTGGGAACTCACCACGCTCTGTTCGTTCCTCTTGATAGGCTACTCGGGAACCGGGGAAGCAGTGAATAATTCGTTCCTGGCGCTGAACATGAACCTCCTTGGAGGAATCGCGTTTGCCGGAGCACTCATCTACCTGGCCGTCATCAGCCCTGGGGGCGATCTCCTCTCGATCAGCACCCTCATCCAGTCCGGCCATGTCGTGGCCCTTATCCCGGCGGTCCTGATCGGGTTTGCCGGTATCACGAAAGCAGCACTCATGCCATTCTCTGCATGGCTCGTAGGTGCGATGATCGCGCCAACACCGGTCTCTGCGCTGCTCCACTCGAGCACCATGGTGAAAGCTGGTGTCTATATCATCGTCAGGTTTTCCCCCGTGCTGACAGGGACGACGGAGGGCCTCATCATCGCGCTCCTGGGGGGATTCACCTTCCTGCTGGCATCTGCAATCGCGATATCCCAGAGCAATGCAAAGAAAGTCCTTGCCTATTCCACCATCGCCAACCTCGGTCTTATCGTGGCCTGTGCGGGGGTGGGGACGTACAAACTGGTATGGGCTGCGATCATGCTGATCATTTTCCACGCCATTGCGAAATCCCTCCTCTTCCTCTGCGTCGGAACCGTGGAGCATCGCATCGGGAGCAGGGACATCGAGGACATGACGGGCCTGATCGTAAGGATGCCGAAAGTGGCAGTGATGATGCTGGTGGGGATTGCAGGGATGTTCCTTGCTCCCTTCGGCATGCTGATCTCGAAGTGGGCCGCAATCGAGGCCTTCATCGATGCACCGTTCGGTCTCATATTCGTTGCCATCCTGGCATTCGGTGGCTCAATCACGGTCCTGTTCTGGTCCAAATGGATGGGGAAGATCATCTCGGTCTGTCCCGTTGCTGAACTGGTCGAAAACAGGATCTCCCGGCAGAAATGGATCGTTCTTTCGCTCCTTACTGCGATGACCGTGTTCGTATGCCTCGCGTTTCCCATCATCTCATCGCACCTCATAGAGCCGTTTGTACTCTCCGTCTACGGGCAGACGGCCCGGCTTTCGCAGGATAACATCATCATCATGGCCATGATGCTCTTTCTCCTGATGATCATGCCATTCTCCCTGCTCTGGTTCAGGAAAGAGAAGAATATCGTTGCCCCCTATATGGCAGGGAGACCTGCCACACCAGACCTTCATTTCCTCGGTTCCATGGGGGTCCAGCGCCAGGTCGGACTCGGGAACTATTATTTCGAGGGGATATTTGGTGAGAAAAAACTGTTCATGGCAGGCACTGCGCTCTGTTTCGGCCTTATTCTCCTTATGGGAACACTGACCGCGGGGGTGGCGCTATGATATCAATCATGAATGCACTGATCTTCATCGTTGCTGCGCCCTTCATCGGGGGACTTGTCGCGGGGATCGACAGGAAACTGACCGCCAGGATGCAGGGGCGGGTGGGGCCTCCGATACTCCAGCCTTTCGCCGACGTGGGCAAGCTCTTCGAGAAGAAGCAGATCGTGGTAACTCCTTCGCAGCACGTCCATACCCTCTCTTACCTGGTCTTTATCGTGGCGAGCGGCGCACTCTTCTTCGCCGGGGGTGACCTGCTCCTTGTGATCTTCGCATTCACGCTGGCGCACCTGTTCCTCGTCCTCGGTGCTTACTCCTCGTATTCTCCGTACAGCTTCATCGGGGCCGAGAGGGAACTTATTCAAATCATTGCCTACGAACCCATGATCATCCTTGCCGCAGTCGGGATGTACTTGGTTACGAAGAGCTTTTTCGTCTGGGAGATCATGGCAAGCGAACTCCCACTCATCCTCTACCTCCCGGGAGTGTTCCTCGGCTTTCTGATGGTCCTGACGATCAAGCTCAGGAAATCGCCGTTCGATCTCTCCACCTCGCACCATGCCCACCAGGAGATCGTAAAAGGTGTGACCACCGATTTCTCGGGGCCCATGCTCGGAAGGGTCGAGATCGCCCACTGGTACGAAAATGTCTTCCTTCTCGGGTTCATCTACCTCTTCTTTGCGTGGAATCCCCTGATTGCGATTATCGCCATTATCGTAGTCTATCTCCTTGAGATATTGATCGACAATACCTTCTCAAGGGGAACCTGGCAGTTCACGCTGAAGAGCTCCTGGATTATCGCAGGCATGATGGGTCTCGTGAATCTGGGTGTGCTTTATTATCTCTCGGCGGTGGTGCCGGCATGACCTGGCTTTCAAAATCACCATGGATCCTCCATTATGATGCATCCAGCTGCAATGGGTGCGACATCGAGGTTCTTGCGTGCCTCTCTCCGCTCTACGATGTGGAACGGTTCGGCATCATCAACACCGGCAACCCCAAACATGCCGACGTTCTGGTTATCACTGGCGGTATCAACGAGCAGAACAGGGAGGTGGTCAGGAACCTCTATGATCAGATGGCCGACCCCAAGGTGGTTGTTGCGGTCGGGATCTGCGCAAGTTCCGGTGGTGTCTTCAGAGAGTGTTACAACGTAGTCGGGGGTATCGATTGCATCATTCCGGTCGATGTCTACGTCCCGGGATGCGCCGCCCGGCCGGAATCCATTATTGACGGGATCGTGAAAGCGCTGTCGATCCTCGAGGAGAAGAAACGGGGAACTCACATATCGCAGGCACCCGGACAGGGTGCAGGAGGTTTGAGATGACCATAGAAGCCCAGGAAACCACTGTGGTGGAGCAGGATCACCTGATCGGATTGGTGGAAGGGTATAAAAAACAGGGATACCGCCTCGTCCAGATCAACTGCACCAAGGTTGGCGATCTCTACGAGATCAATTATTCATTTGACCTGAGATACCAGTTCAAAAACCTGCGGATCGTGGTTGACGGAAAGAGGGAGATTCCCAGCATCTCCGGGATCTACTGGGGTGCGTTCGTGTATGAGAACGAGATGCACGACCTGTTCGGCATCCGCGTGGTAGGAATGAACGTCGACTTCGGCGGGCATCTTATCAGGACCGCGAAGAAAAATCCTTTCGCGAACCCGACATTTCGGGGGGAGGATGCATGTCCAAAAAAATAATCATGCCCTTCGGACCACAGCACCCTGTGCTGCCGGAGCCCATCCACCTTGACCTCGTGCTCGAGGATGAACGAGTAGTGGAAGCCATCCCCTCGATCGGATATATTCACCGAGGACTTGAGACACTGGTTGCCAAACGGGAGTATCCTGAGTATGTCTATATTGCAGAACGAACCTGTGGGATATGCAGCTTTATTCACGGCATGACCTACTGCCAGGGGGTGGAGCAGGTGATGAATCTGGAGGTCCCTGAACGTGCCCTGTATCTCCGCACCATCTGGTCGGAGTACTCGAGACTTCACTCGCATCTCCTCTGGCTCGGGCTCTTTGCAGATGCAGTCGGGTTCGAGAATCTCTTTATGGCATCCTGGAAAGCCCGCGAGTTCGTGCTCGACGTCCTCGAAGAGACCACCGGCGGCCGGGTCATCCAGGGAAGCTGCAAGGTGGGAGGTGTCAGGCGGGACATCCCGTGTGACACGCTTGATCGCATGGTGAGGGATCTTGATGGTTTCGAGCGCGAACTGCAGGATATTGCAAATGTATTCCTCAATGATGAATCCATTATTGGTCGCACGCGGGGAGTGGGAATGCTCTCCCGTGACGATGCCTACTATTGTGGGGCTATGGGACCCACCGCACGGGGCAGCGGGGTCGGCATTGACCTTCGGATGACGGGATATGCTGCGTATGGAAAGCTCAAGTTCACGCCGGCGGTTGAGACAGGGGGCGACTGCTACTCCCGCTGTGCGGTCAGGGTGAAGGAACTTTTCACATCTATCGACTTGATCCGTCAGGCAGCGGCAAAGATCCCGGAAGGAGAGATCGAGGTGAAACCAAAGGGGAACCCCGACGGGGAATACTTCTCCCGTGCAGAGCAACCCAGGGGGGAACTTGTCCACTATGTCAAGGGCGACGGGACAAAACACCTGGTTCGTTCCCGAATCCGGACCCCAACCCTCACAAATCTCCCTCCACTCGTGAAGATGCTGGCCGGATGTGAACTTGCCGACGTTCCAGTGATCGTGCTGAGTATCGATCCCTGCATTGGGTGCGCGGAGAGGTGAGAGAGATGGGATACTTTGAGATGGCAAAAACCGCAATTCTGACCACACTCCGAAGCCCTTCGACAAGGAGATACCCTTCAGTCCCTGCAAAGAAGACAATCCTTTCCCGCGGACGGGTCTCAATCGATCCTGCACGATGCATCTCCTGCGGGATGTGCATGAGGAAGTGTCCAACAGATGCAATCTGTGTCGTCAAGGATGAGAAAACATGGAGCATAGACCGTCTCAAGTGCGTCGTATGCAACTGCTGCGTGGAACAGTGCCCGGTACACTGCCTGACGATGGAGACAGGATACACTCCCAGCATGACGGTGCATGAAGGCATCGAGGTGGTCCAGATTACCTATGTGAAACCAGAGAAACCTTCCCGAAAGGAGCCGGAAACCGGGGCCGTTTCCGGTTCCCAACCAGAATAGGTTCACTTCTTTTTTTATTTCGAATAATTTCAGAGTACACCCCCAGGTATCCTGGAAGAACAGAAATGTAAGGGTATGGTGTCAATTTCTACCAATCTCGCGAACAAATCAGGTATACCCTACAAAAATGTCAGGAGAGACCAAGATCGGACCGTATACCCTGCATCGCACCAAGGGCGAGGGAAAAGAACTCGGAGAGATCCATGAAACGGGTGATACCTTCGACGTTCTCCCTCCTGCAGCCGGCTGCAAAGGATCTCTCTTTGAACTTCTTTCTGATCGTCTTTTCAGTGACCTCGGAGAGCTTCCCCCCTTTCACCGCTGCAGACGCGATGATAATGCCTGAAATATTATCGGCTGCCTGGAGCGCCACATCCACCAGGATGTCCGACTTCCCGTGAAGGAGGTCGTTGTGCCTCCGGACTGCCCCGGCAATTTCCTCATTGACACCCTGCTCCAGGAGTATCCGGCTGCCTTCATTGCCATGCCTCTGCATGTCACCTCCTACAACCTCGTAATCGATATCGTGGAGGATTCCGATAAGCTCCCACTGCTCCGGATTTCCCCCCATCCGGATTGCAAGGGCTTTCATGATTGCTGCGGTTGCCAGGCAATGGTTCCTCAGGCTTTCTTTCTCAAGGAATGAAGTCATCAGGGCGCGTGCATCTTCCCTGTTCATCGCGAATCATACTTGTTTCCCGGGAAATATATTCCTCTCGCTTCTTTTGCGCATGCTCTTCGCGGCACGATCGGCCAGGACAAGAGGTTCCGGGAATCGTGATCGTGTGCAGCAGGCAAGGGTGATTTCCCTGGCCTGAAGAAGTGTTGTCCTGTACCCGGCGGAGACACAGACCGGGGGATGGTCCTCCTGCGTGCGGAGGAGTTCTCCGACCACTTCGCCATCCATCACAATACCTGAGTTGGCACCCCGGGAAGTTCCCGGATCCTTCCCCACCATACCGGAAAGGAGGCTCCCGGCAACCCCAATGCTTGGTATCCGGAGAAACGCCCCCAGGTGTGTTGCAAGGCCGAGGTGTTCCGGGTGGGCATATCCATGCCCGTGGACAAGGAGGAGATCCGGAAAAGTTGCCACAAGAGCGAAGGCCTCAAGGAGCGGAGGGATCTCCCTGAATGCAAAAAATCCCGGGATATAGGGGAACAGAATGGACGATCTCGCTTCGATCCTTGATTGAAACGTGAGTTCCGGAAAGTCCACTGTCACAAGCGCCGCATAAGCAGAAAAGGCCCCATAGCTGACGTCCATTCCTGCAACAAGTCTTATTTCTCCTGCAGGGATACCCTGCTCGGCCTCGAGCCTCCGGATGAGATCCCTCTGGATTGCCTTCGCTCCATCCAGCGTTTTGGGTATGGGAAATGGCTTCATCCCTGAAACGGAGTATTCATCATTGTTCTGCATACAGGCTTGCCGATATGACTCTTTCTATGAGTAAGTTTGGTATTCGGACGAGATATTAATCTATTATTCGCGGGGCGAAGACCCGGGAACACTCTGTGGTGGGCAGGGGGTGAGGATATAAGTAGGTCTATCACATCCATTCCACATCCGGATTTTCGGAGAACCTTTTTTGTTCAATGCTGTGCATTCTATATACAAGGTGGAACACGGATGACCAGGGAACCACAGGATGCAGCCCGCACTATCGTGCTTGACGAAATTCCTGATTATTACAACGAGCTCTCCGAATACCTGGAAGTCCTCTCCAACAGCCAGCGCTTAAAAATCCTCAAACTCCTCGAGAAGAAACCCCGGGATGTCCGGATGATCGCATCGGAGATCGAGACCAGCTATGAGAACACAAAAAAGCACCTCGACAAGCTGATGGGAATGGGGTTGATCAGGAAGGAAGTGGGGCTCGGGCAGCAGACCTCAAAGGGTGTGCACCCGGTATGGAAATATTCGCTTGTCCCCGGTGCCATGGAAGCAGTGGTGCGAAACCTTGGAATATTCTCCAACATGCGCATCCAGATGGCTGACAGCGATATGAAACAGCGCCTGGAAGAGGTTCGCAATGCCATCCAGGAGGATATTGCGGGGGACAACCCAATGCTTATCCTCCTTGGTGGCAAAGACGATGGAAAGTGTTACTACGTCAAAGAAGAGGGAGTTCGCATCGGAAGGGTGGATCCTGGTCAGGCGGCATCGGGAGGAATAGATGGAGATGTCATACTCTCCAGGGAATACTCCTCTGTCAGCAGGATAAGCCGGCCCCATGCTTTTTTACGGCGGGAAGGGAAAAAGTGGCTCCTCGAGGACAGGGGAAGCACAGGGGGGACATTTTTGAACAGCACACCGATCCAGAAGAGAGTTCCCGTTGAAGTGTCTGATGGCGACCTCATTGAGCTTGCGAAAGGAACTGCCGGAGCCCGGCTGCTGATCATCATCCCGGGCGGGGAGTGACAGTCTCCCCCACCATTCTTTTATGGCCCGCTTTTCACCCCGGATACTCGTTATTCTGCTGGTTTTCGCGTTCCTCTTAATTCCCTGTGCTGCACCAGGAGCGGACACATATACCATCACCGCGAGTGCGGGGACCGGAGGAGAGATCTCGCCATCAGGAGCGGTCACTGTCGGGAAAGGGAGTGATCAGACTTTTGTGGTCGAGGCATTTTACGGATACAAGATAGAGAATGTTGTAGTAGACCAGAACTCCCTGGGAGCGATTCCATTTTACACCTTCAGCAAAGTCAACAATAACCATGTCATCAATGCGATATTCACACCCAACTATGGATCATTGCAGGTCAGGTCAAACCCTTCCGGGGCATCGGTGTTCATCGACAATACCTATTATGGAACTACACAATCCGACGGGCCTGTCACTTTTTCGGACATCATTCCGGGGGTCCATTCGGTCAGATTCGTCCTGCAGGGATACCAGGAATACCGCGCTGATGTCACTATTCCTGAGAGCGATACTACCGTCATGGATCCGGTCATACTCGACCCCATTCCTGCCACCACTACCGCAACCACAACTGTCCCCACTACCTCTCCTACCACTACCGCAACCACAACTGTCCCTACCACCTCCCCTACCACTACCGCAACCACAACTGTCCCCACTACCTCTCCTACCACTACCGCAACCACAACTGTCCCCACTACCTCTCCTACTACTACCGCAACCACAACTGTCCCTACTACCTCCCCTACCACTACCGCAACCACAACTGTCCCCACTACCTCCCCTACCACTACCGCAACCACAACTGTTCCCACTACCTCCCCTACCACTACCGCAACCACCACAGTCCCTACACCCACACGGACCACTACTGTTCCAACCACCATTCCCTCAACAGAACCCACGACCACGGTTCCGACTACGGTCATTCCCACTACCTCATCCACGACACCAATACCCACTTCAGGGATCACTCAGGGTAATGGAGGTCAGCCCATGTCTCTTCCGGCCATCCCGGGAGTTTTTTTTATTCTTGCAATCGGAGGGCTGGCCACCATCATACTCTCCCGTGACGTGCTCTCCTCACAGCGGTTGAAGGACGTTCCGTTGCGCAGACGAATCCTTGCATGGACACTCTTTTTCATCCCCTTCATTGCGCTGATAGTGGTGCTGGACTGGTCTCTCATGTCTCCTGGCGAGACGGCATGGGGAATCTTTCCCGAACTTGTGACAGCGGTTGTACCGCTTATGCTCTACCTTGTGCTGTCGTCAGTTGCCCTGATGATGGGAGCCTTAATCTCATGGCCTTTCAGGGGGATGCTCAAAGCCCACACGGTCGCAGGTGTTCTCGTCATATTCC
>Ga0302250_1001106_pt1 | contig 21780 bp, 15 predicted proteins | sample AAG_RA_Asp_MG_FD_193536 | JGI IMG/M metagenome (GOLD analysis project Ga0302250, IMG submission 193536) | Enriched activated sludge microbial communities from anaerobic digester in WTTP, New Holstein, Wisconsin, United States - AAG_RA_Asp | ecosystem: Engineered > Bioreactor > Anaerobic >... | reverse complement strand
GTTGAATTTTCATAAATTAAGGAAATTTAATCTTCCCGGAAAAGGACCGGATCATGAACTTTTCGCCCCTCGATTTCGCCATCATCTTCGCCTATCTCGCCGGGGTCACAGCCCTGGGGGCATGGTTCGGCAAGAAGCAGAGCAGCACCACCGACTATTTTCTTGGCGGCCGCGACCTGCCCTGGCTGGCCATCTGCATTTCAGTGGTCGCCACGGAGACCAGTGTGCTGACCTTCATCAGCATCCCCGGTCTGGCCTATCTCACCAACCTCAACTTTCTCCAGATCGCGGCCGGCTATCTGCTCGGCCGCATCGTCATCTCTTTTGTGCTTCTGCCCCGCTACTATCGCGGAGAGATCCAGACCGCATACCACCTGCTCGGCAACCGCTTCGGCTCGCGCATGCGCAGCTTCTCCTCGATCGTCTTCCAGCTGACGCGCCTGCTCGCTGACGGGGTCCGCCTCTTCGCCGCCTCCATCCCGCTGCACGTGATCACAGGCTGGGATTACAGTACCAGCATCATCGTCATCGCCATGGTCACCATCATCTACACCTTCATCGGCGGCATCCGCGCCGTAGTCTGGCTCGACGTGCTGCAATGGACGGTCTATATCACCGGCGCTCTCCTCGCCCTGGCGGTGATCCTCGACAAGCTGCCGCAGGGGTGGCAAAGCGTGGTTGCAGCGGCCGCACCCGGCAACAAATTCGACATCATCGAGCTCGGATTCGACCGCTCCCTTAAAGAGTTCTTCACCATCAACTATACCCTGGTCTCAGGCCTGCTTGGCGGGGCCTTTCTCTCCATGGCCTCGCATGGCACCGACCAGCTGATCGTCCAGCGGCTGCTCACCTGCCGGAACGCCCGTGCGAGTCAAAAGGCCCTCATCGGCAGCGGCTTCGTCGTCATCATCCAGTTTGCCCTCTTTCTTGTGCTCGGCCTCGCCCTTTACGCCTATTACCAGGGTGCGGTGATGCGCTCGGATGAGGTGCTGCCGCGTTTCATCGTCGAGGGGCTGCCGAACGGGGTGTCGGGGATCATCATCGCCGGCGTATTCGCCGCCGCCATGGGCAACCTGAGCGGCTCCCTCAACTCGCTGGCCTCCTCCACCATGCTCGACCTCTACAAACCGAGATGGGGGAAAGACAAAAGTCCAGGGCAGGACCTGATGACTTCGCGCCTCTTCACGGTGATGTGGGGCGTGATCTTTGTCTTCAGCGCCCTCATGTTCACCGACAACAAGAGCCCTGTCGTCGAACTGGGTCTCGCCATCGCCTCCTTCACCTACGGTGGGCTGCTCGGCACCTTCTTCCTCGGCATCACCAATGCCAGGGCCAGGGAGGATGAGGGGCTGCTGGCGATGTGGAGCGCGATCTTTTTCATGATCTGGATCATCGGACAAAGGGGGGCGGGATTGTGGGTGCCGGTGCTGCTCGCTTGTGCGGCCGGGGTGTGGCTCTTCCTGCGGCTGCAGAGCTGGACGGGGCGGCTCTTCGTGGTGCTCTGGAGCCTCTTCATGCTACTGCTCATCGCCACAGTCGGCTCACCCCATATCGCCTGGCCCTGGTATGTACTCATCGGCTGCACGATCGGCTATGCCAACGGCACCCTGCTGAGCTTGCTGCACCGGGAATAGCTGCGGAATAATCAAGAGAAGCGGCCGGGGCAAAAAAAAGCCGTTGTTCCCTCACGGCAACAACGGTTTTTCCCCCCCTGGGGCTTTATGTCTCCCTCGGCGCTCTTTCTATTGCAATTTCCACGCCAAAATTGGCCGTAATATATATTTTATTGTTTTAACAAGGGTTGCCGTGTTCCGCAGCCCGCCCATTACGCTCTGTTTGTGATTTTTTTGCAACACCGTACAGGCTTTTTGTGCAAAATATACACAAATTCAGATTGGCTCAAAACGAAGCGCCCGGGCGATATCGATCGGCGTCCGCGTCGGTACATCCCGCCCTTCCAGCTTGATGCCCTTGTCATGCAGGATGCGGAAATTGCTGACGTCCTCCTCATCGACGAAGATGAAGGGCGTGATCTGGTTCTTGCCGGCGCGAAAGTGCATGCCCCCGACGTTGACCTCGCTGATGGGCACTCCCGCCTCCACCAGCTGCACCAGCCGCTTTGGTGAATCGACCAGCAGCAGGATGCGCTCCCTCTCGAGGAGGCCGCTGCCCAACTCGGCGATCGTCTCCTGCAGGGTGAGCACGGAGGCGGCGATATCGCTGGTCACCGCCGACATGTAAATCGTCTTTTGCCAATCCGAATTGGCCACCTCATCACTGCACAACATGATCCGCTGCGGATCAAGCACATGGCGCCACCCCACCACCACCTGTCCGTGAATCAATCGGTCATCTATTCTCACTTGCACTAGTGGCATATCGCTCTCTCTCCTTGCTTCCGCTTGCCGCAATATCCTTTGGGAGCTCTCTTCAACACCCCTTGTCCTGACTGAGCAGGCAGATGCCGCGGGCACCATCATGCTGCACCTCGGCGGCCAGGGCTTCCAGGGACAGGCTCTCCCGTTTGGTGATGAAGGAGAGCACCATGGGCAGGTTGACCCCGGAGAGGACCCTGACGTGTTTATAATCGCTGGCGATGGAGACGGCCACGTTCCAGCAGCTGCCGCCCCGCAGGCTCGCCATGATGAGGACGCCGTCCTGCCGTTCATCCGGACCCGAGACGAGAGCACTCAACCGCGAAGCGATCTCCGTGATGGACATGTCGGTCACAGCGAGGGCGTGCAGTCCTTCATCGAATCCCATGATTCCACGCACAGCCTCGATCAGGGCCTCACCGATTGGGCCGTGGGTGAGCAGGATGGCATGTTTCATCTTTTTCCTCGGTATGGTGGAGGCCGCGGGCGAATCACCGGCGGCGGGGCTAACCGTTTTCCTGATCCTTCATCGCATTGATGAGGTTTTTGTTGAAATCCTCGGCCGAGTTCTCGCCGAGATCGCGCATTTTTTGATTGGTCGCAATCACCTCGGCGATGACGGTGATATTCTTGCCGGGCAGGATCGGCAGCTCGACGAGCGGAACCTGCACGCCGAGGATCTCGCGGAATTTGCCGTCGATGCCGATCCGTTCATAATCGCGGTCTTCGGTGAATTTTTCGAGATGGACGACGACGGAGATCACCTTTTTGCCCCGGATGGCCCGGATACCGAACATGCTGCGGATGTTGATGATGCCCAATCCGCGGATTTCCATATAGTGTTTGATGCGGCCGGTCGGGGCCCCCTCGAGGCGATTCATGCCGAGGCGGGTGATCTGCACAACGTCGTCGGCGACCAGTTGATGGCCGCGCTCGATGAGATCGAGCGCCAGCTCGCTCTTGCCGACCGCGGGCTCTCCGGTGATGAGCATGCCGACGCCGTAGACATCAACCAGCGCCCCGTGGATGATGGTCTTTTCAGCGAAAACTGTCTCCAGGTACTCGCTGAGGTGGTGGGTCACCGTGGTGGTATCGAGCGGCGTCGAAAAAAGGGTGATACCGTGCTTGTTGGCGACCTCGAGAAGCTCTCCGGGCGGGGTGTGGTTATTGGTGATGATCACACAGGGCAGCTCGAAGCCGAGCACGGTCTCGAGGGAGCGCCGCCGTTCATCCGGGGGCAGGGTGGTGAGGTAGCCGATTTCGGTATTGCCCATGATCTGGACGCGCCAGAAGGTGAAGACATCGACAAAGCCGCTCATGGCCAGGCCGGGGCGGTGCAGCTCGCGTTCCCGGATCTTGCGGGAGAAGCTGGCCGTATTGTTGAGGATGCTGAGCGCTACCCGCTGCTGGCTCTTCTGGTAGAGCTCCTCGACCGTGATAAAGGGTTTTTCGATCTGTTCTGTCATGGGGTGGGGGTCTCAAGGAAAGGAAGGCCGGGGCCCCCGAACGGGCCCCGGCCGTTCGCTCAGGATTCAATATTTTCCACGTTCTCTGCGATCCGGTCGTTGGTGAATTCGCGCAGCTTGTCCTTGTGCTTCGCGAGCTGCCGCTCCATCTTTTCCATCGCCAGATCGATCGATTTGTACATATCCTCACTCTCTTCGACGACGGTCAGCCGGGTGCCATAGACCTTGGCCACCAGCTCCGCCTTCTGAACCTGCTTAATATAATCCAAAATAATCTCTATGTCAAGGATCCCGTCGCTGAATTTTTTCAGCTTTTCCGCCTGCAAATGAGCGTGCTCCTTGAGCCGTTCAGAGGGTTTGAAGTGACGGGCCGTGAATGTAATACGCATGGTAGACCTCCTTTCAAATAGTGCAGTGGACAGGGACGCCTGATAGGTGAGCTGGATATTCTTTTGCACCTCCTTCTGACTGCGTGCGCGCCGGAGAAGAACTCCAAATCGCGCCGTTCTACTCCTCCTCCGCGCGCGGATGGGCCTGCCGGTAGACGCGGCGAAGATGCTCCGCGGAAAGATGGGTATAAATCTGGGTGGTTGAAAGGCTGGCATGCCCGAGCAGCTCCTTCACCGAGAGGATGTCCGCACCCTCGTCCAGGAGATGAGTGGCGAAGGTGTGCCGGAGGGCATGCGGATGGGCCTTGCGTTTGTCAGCGATGCGCAGCATATAGCTGCGGATGAGACACGCCAGCTGCTGCCGGGTATAGGATTTGCCCTCGTCGGTGAGCAGAAGAAAATCGGCTGAATTCGGATCGAGAGCGGCGACGGGCTCGCGCAGCCGGAGATACTCTTGCAGGGTTTGCGTCATGTGGCGTCCCAGGGGCAGCAGACGCGTCTTGTCGCGTTTGCCATGCACGCGCAGCGTGCCTTCCCAGAGCTGCAGGTCGCCGGTTTTAAGCCCTGCCGCCTCACTGATTCTGACGCCGGTTGCATAAAAGAGCTGCAGGATCGCGCGGTCGCGCAGCCCGGCAAATCCCTTGTCCTCCGGCAGACGCAGGAGCTGCTGAACCTCCTCGCGGGTGAGGAAATCGGGCAGCCGTTTGGGCAGCCGGGGGGAATGGATGGCGAGGAGGGGGTTGACGGTCAGTGCCGACTCCCGCACCAGAAAACGGGCGAAGGAGCGCAGGGTGGCCTGCTTGCGCGCGATCGAGCGGGGCGCATAGCCCTGTCTTAAAAGATGGGAGAGGAAGCCTCGCACCGAGGAGCGGCTCAGATCCTCAACAGACGGGATCTCACGGCGAAAACGTTCGGCCAGATAGGCCTCCAGCTGGCCGAGATCCCGCAAATAGCCTTGACGAGTATGGAGGGAACAATTTCGTTCGACTTCCAGGGAGAGAGCAAAGCGTTGGATCCAGAAATGAAGGGTATCAGGTGATGAGATCGCCATGTAGAGCCCAGATTTACCCGTCTGCTCTTCAGCGCGGGAGCCCTCTCCCGCCGCCGCGAGGCCACCAAGGCGCCACCTTTCCTGACCGGCTGCGGTCACATCAATTCCGCTGCTCAGTTGGGGAGGTGGTTGGCCGTGTATTGGAAATAACCCTCGGATGCACTGTTCTCGAAATCGAGAACCACGATTGCGATCAAATCCTGCATATCCTCGATGTCAAGGGAAGGCAATTTGATATTCACTGCGCGCTCAATGATCGTCTCCATGTCATCATCATTGAGCAGCTCCATCTCGCGCAGATGAAAAAGATAGCTGTAGGCCTCCGGCGATATCGACTGACGCTCCGTCTCATTCAGCTGCCGCCAGACCGGCCGCGGCACCCCGTCATTCTGCTTCTTGATGAGACGGTCAATGGTTTCACCGTGATGGACCAGCCAGGCCATCGCGCTGGAGATCTCGTCCTCGGAAAAACCGCGCTCGAGCAAAACATCCATTATAAACTGCAAATCAATATTTTCAATTGAATTATCCCTGATCTCCTTCATGGCATATGCGATAATCTCAAGCAGTCTTTTATTCATCCAGTTCTCCATTCCACCGATCGGGGTTAACCGGAACGGTCTCCCAATTCAATATAAGAAATATATTTGCAAAAGCAAGCGCTTTCGGAGCCCGCCCCCGCATTTCTGCCGCACGATCCCCGCTGGGGCTCCGCTCAGTTCCGGCCGCAGCAGTTCTTGTACTTCTTGCCGCTTCCGCAGGGGCAGGGGTCATTCCGCCCGACGTGGACCGACTTGACCACCGGCGCCGCCTTGGCCGGGGCCTGTGCCGGCGCCGCCGGCCCCTCCCCCTGCTGGCGCGGCGCCGCGGCCCCCTGCTTAAAGCTCTCCACCTGGGAATGGGTGGCGCTGTAGTTTTTAGGCTCCATGCGGCGCAGCTGGCGCTCCTCAACCTCGCCCCCGACGTCAAAGACCTTGAAAAGAGTGGCGACGACATCGCGGTTGACCCGCTCGTTCATCTTGACGAAGAGCTCAAAGGCCTCCCGCTTGTACTCAAGCAGGGGATCCTTCTGGCCATAACCGCGCAGGCCGATGCCTTCGCGCAGCTCGTCGGTGGCGTTGAGGTGCTGCCGCCAGTTTTCGTCGATCTTTTCCAGAACGAAATAGCGCTCATAGCGGGTGGCCCGCTCGCGCCCCAGCTCGGCGATCCGCTTCTGGTAGAGGGCCACCGCCCAGCGCGTCACCTGTTCCATGATCGCGTTGGGATCATATCCCTCCATCGAATCGTCGGAGAGGCGGGGGGCCTGGCGGAAGACCAGACGGCAGTCCGATTCGAGGCGGCGGATCGCCGCAGCGTCCAGCCCGCTGTCACCGGAAAGCAGGTTGCTGATCATGGTATAGACCGTATCCTGGATCATGGTCAGCACCGAATCGCGCACGATCTCCGAACTCAGGGTCTCCTGGTGCAGCCGCTCCTGGCGCTCCGCATAGGTGGCGTACCACTTCAAGGCCCAGGCGACGACATCCTCGGCGTAGGAGGCGACGAGGGCCTCATCCCCATGCTCGGGAAGTGATTTGGGCGGGCGCTGCTGGAGAATGAACTCCAGCCGCGCGCTGAGCAGCCGCTGTTTGCTCTCGGTCGTCCCCTCCCACGCGGTGACCGACTTGATCATGGCGAGGATGGCGGCGGTCAGGATCTCGTCCATCGAGGCATGGGTGAGCATGGCCTGAAGGTAGCCCTCCCTCTCCTCCTGCAGCTGCTGTCGGTAGTGGATGTGCAGCTGGCGGTTAACCGCCTGGGCGAGGTCGGACCGGTTTTCGGCGCTGCCGGTGAAGAGGGCCTCCGGCCCGAAATACCCGGAGATGAACGCTTGCTGGCGTCCGTTCAGCGTCTTCTCCCCGGGCTCCCCCAATTCTGTCAGGAGATAGTCGGTCAGCACATCGAGAAAGAGGGCGGAAGAGAAATAGCCGATGATGCGGTGGCGGAGGGTCTCGCTATCTACACGGCCGGTCCGTTCCAGGGCCCAACTCCGCACCATGGCGCTCACGCGCCCGCGCTGGATGGTCCTGATCTCGTTGACTCCGAGCTGCGGCCGCTCCTCAAAGACGCGCTCGAGGTCGGCGAGGAACTCTTCGGGGGTCCAGTTGATCTGGGGCGCGCTCTCATTAAGATGGAGGCTCATCAGACCGTGGATGTAGATCTTGACGATCTCCTCGGCCGGGAGTTTGGCGAAAAGGGCAAGATCATAGCCGGCATGGTCCGCCTCGAATCGGGTTTTGTAGAGCTCCGCCGCCCAGGCGACGATCCGCTTCTCCAGCGCAGCCGCATCTTCGCCCCGGCTGCTCTCCTCGAGCCATTCCGGCGCCTCGCCGAAAATGCGCTCGAGTTCGTAACGGATCCCGCCCATATTCCAGCGCGAGACATCCCGGGAGCCGGCGTTATGGAGCCTGATCTTGAGGTGTACCAGCTCCTCCAGAATGCGCGCAAAGGGCGCATAGCCGAAGAGGCGGTGGCGGATTTGGAGCTGGCGCTGCAGGCTCTCCTCCTCGATACGCTCGGCCACCCAGTCGCGCACCGTGGACTTGATCTCCTCATGCTTGAGTCCCTCAAGGCCGTCGGCCTCGAACGGGGGATCGGTCTTGAAAAAGTCGCGCAGGTTGTCCACCAGGCTGGCCAGGTCCCATTCACCGCGGTCGTCCTCCTCGTTGAAATAGCGTTTGGCCTTGGATTCGACGAAATCATCGGCCCCGGCGAAGCCGAGGAGGTTCTGGCGGCGCTTGTAGATGATCTTGCGCTGATCGTTGAGCACGTTATCGTAATCGAGGAGGTGCTTGCGGATCTCAAAGTTGCGCTCCTCGACTTTTTTCTGCGCGCGCTCGATCGAGCGGGTGATGAGCGGGTGCTCGATCCGTTCGCCCTCCTCCATGGGGCCGAGGCGGCTCATCATGGTGGTGATGCGGTCGGAGCCGAAGAGGCGCATGAGATCGTCCTCGAGGGAGAGATAGAAGCGGGAGGAGCCGGGATCGCCCTGGCGTCCGGAGCGGCCACGCAGCTGGCGGTCGATGCGCCGCGCCTCGTGTTTCTCCGAGCCGATGATGTGGAGGCCGCCGCGGTTGGCCACCTCGGGATGGAGCTTGATGTCGGTGCCGCGGCCGGCCATGTTGGTGGCAATGGTGATGCTGCCGGGCAGGCCCGCCTTGGCGACGATCTCCGCCTCCTGGCGATGGAACTTGGCGTTGAGCACGGTATGAAAACGGCCCGACTCCAGTTCCTGGCTGACATCCCCCTTCTTGAGCCAGTTGGCGATGGGCACACCCCGCTGGGTGAGCATGTCGCTGAGCAGCTGCGAGACCTCGACCGAGATGGTGCCGACCAGGACGGAGCGCCCCGCCTCGTGCATGGCGATGGCCTCTTCGACGATGGCGGAGTACTTTTCCTTGCGCGTCCGGTAGATGACGTCGTTCTCGTCATCGCGGACGACCGGACGGTTGGTGGGAATGACCACCACCTCGAGTTTGTAGGTGCTGAAGAACTCCTGGGACTCGGTCTCCGCCGTACCGGTCATGCCGGAGAGCTTGTCGTAGAGGCGGAAAAAGTTCTGGATGGTGATGGTGGCCAGGGTCTGGGACTCGGCCTGGACCTCCACCCCCTCCTTGGCCTCAAGGGCTTCGTGGAGCCCATCGCTGTAGCGGCGCCCGGGCATGAGGCGCCCGGTGAACTGGTCGACGATCATCACCGCCTTCGCTCCCTTACGCCCGGAGATGCGGCCGCGCAGGTCGGCCTCATCGAGGGTTTTGACCACATAATCGACGTCGCGCTGGTAGAGGGTATAGGCGCGCAGGAGCTGGGAGATATTCTGCACCCGCTCCTCGATGGCGGTATAGTCCTGCCAGAGGGCATCGCGCTGCTCCTCGAGCAAGCGGCGCGGCTTGCGCTCGAAATGGAGGCGGCACCACTGCTCGATCTCCTCCGTGCTGAGGGTCTCGTTGGGGGCATGAGCCTTGAAGATGAGTTCGTTCATCTCGCGCTCGTCGAGCTGGAACTGTTTACCGCGCAGATGGGCCTTTTCCTTGGCCAGGAGGCTGTCGTACTCCTGCTGGCTGCTGACCTTTTTGGCGGCGAGAAAGAGCAGCTCCTCGCGAAATCTGGCCAGCTCTTCGGAAAAGCTGAAGAAGGGCAGTCCATCGAGCAGCATCGGCCGCGCCGCCTTTTTCAGGGTGATGGGCAGCCCCTGTCCGTCGAGTTCGTAGAGGCTCTGCAATTCGATGTCGCGGTCAGCGGTGAAGCGGAGCAGGCGCTCGCTGACCTGGCCGCGCGAGTCGGCGGCACCCGGGAGCAACCGCAGGCCGGACTCGGAGAGCCCGGTGAGCTGAATGTCCTGCAGGCTGCGGGCTTTGACGATGAGGGGATCGAACTCGAAGGTGCGGTGGAGATGGCGCAGCCGCTCGCTGTCGCCGAGATCCTCGCGGCCGTACCAGGCGAAGACCATCTGCAGGGTGCGGTCGAGCCGTTCCACCTCCTCAAAGCGGCGGGAGAGGCTGTCCGCCTCACCGGCGCCCGCCTCGGGGAAAGAGGCACCGAGAAAGGCGTCGAGATCCCGGCGCAGGGCGAGGGGGGTGGCGTCGGCGCCGGTCTGCCGGGCGCGCCACTCCTGGATGCGGCTGCGCACGGCCTCGTATGGTGCTCCGAGCAGGCGGTCGCGCTCGGCGGCTGCGAGGCCGGCATAGCCGCCCCGGCTGTCCGGCGCAAAAAGGGTCCCGGACTGGTGTTTCTCACCGCGCAGATCGCGGTCGAAGAGGGCGATCATCCCCCGGGTCTGCTCCGCGTAGTCAGCCAGGAGGGCCGCTCCGGCTGGGGTGAACTGAAGGCGAGCGCCCTCCTCCCCCGGCGTGATGAAGGGATGGTCCGGGCTGTTGAGGGCGCAGATCTGGGCGAGATCGCTTTCAAGGGCTTCGATGGCGAGGACGCGCTCGGTATAATCAAAGGTGTTCTGGTTCAGGGTGCGGTCGAGCAGCTCCTGAATGTGGCGGTCGCGCTCCTCGACGAGGGTGCGGTCGGGAAGAATGTAGAGATCGGGATTGCCGCCGAGCAGGGCGATGCGCCCCTTTTCGGCGACATGGCGCGGAATGCCTCCCTTGTCGGAGAATTCAAAATACTCCTGCCGTTTGACGTCCATGGGATCGGCGCCGCGCAGCAGTCCGTTCATCTTGACGATGAAAGAGACGCCGCGGGGATCACCCTGCAGGTGCAGGGCGATCAGGGCTATCTGCCCCTCGGGGTGCAGGGCGACCGGGGCATTGCTGTTCTTGTCCAGTTCGAAAAGCTGGCCGGCGAATTCGCGGCGGCGTTCCACTTCGAGGCGGTCCTCGGCGCTCTCAGGCTCGAGCTGATTGAGGAGCTGGTCGTAGGCGGAGAGTAGACCTGTGAAGGCCGGATCGCTCTCTCCCTCGCCGAGCAGGGCTTTGCCCTTGTCGGTGAGTCCGACCGCCAAACGTTCGGTCTTTTTGGAGTAGAGATAGAGCTGCCGCCAGGCGGCCGCCTTGTCCACTTTCTGCTGCTGGGCTAGTTCGGCCGCGGTCTGCGCCAGGGCGGCGATGCGTCCGGCGAGTCTCTGCGCGGCAGCTTCCACCGCCGCTTCAAGGGGGTGCGAGGCGCCGGTCAGGGCCACCTGGCCGGCGAGGGTGATGCCGTTGCAGAGGCCGCTGACGGGATCTATGGAGAAATAGCGCTGGGGATTCTTCTGCTGAGCCAGCTTGCCCAGCTCTTCGTCGAGGGCGTCGAGCATGCCAATCTTGCGCACGATGTCCTGATCGCGCCCGCCGGAGAGGAAGATGCGTCCCTTCTCGGTGATGTCGACGACATGGCTCTTTTCGTCGATGGTGTAATAGAGCTCCGCATCGACGACCACCATCTCCTTGTTGATCTCGTACTGTCCCTGCATCCCCTCGATCAGCTTTTTGACCCAGAATTCGGAGGTGAGCAGTTCGAGGAGTTGACTGTTCTTGGGGTCGCCGCGCTGGACGCGCAGCAGGGCCATGCCCGCCTCATCCTGGTCGCTTTCGAGCAGGGCCTTGCCCTTGCGCAGCAGCTCGGCGACCAGGTCCATCTGGCGGCGGTAGAGGTTGGCGACGATCGGCTTGAGTTCGTAATAGATATTGCGGGGCGCCCCGACCGAGCCGGAGATGATCAGCGGGGTGCGGGATTCGTCGATGAGGACGCTGTCGACTTCGTCGACGATGGCATAGTTGAGCCTGCGCTGAACGACATTCCAGACATCAGCAGCCATGTTGTCGCGCAGATAGTCGAAGCCGAACTCATTGTTGGTGCCGTAGGTTATATCGGCATTGTAGGCATCACGCCGTTCTTCGGGGGTCATCTCGCCATGCAGGGCGGCGGTGGTGAGGCCGAGAAAGGAGTAGATTTTGCCCATCCATTCACAGTCGCGCTGGGCCAGATAGTCGTTGACCGTCACCAGATGGGCCCCCTTGCCGGTGAGGGCATTGAGATAGAGGGGCATGGTGGCGACCAGGGTCTTGCCCTCGCCGGTGGCCATCTCGGCGATCTTGCCCTGATGGAGGACGGCAGCGCCGAGGATCTGCACGTCGTAGGGGACCATGTTCCAGGTGATCTCCTGGCCCCGCACCAGCCATTTCTGGCCGACCAGGCGGCGGCAGGTCTCCTTGACCACGCCGTAGGCTTCGGGGAGGATGTCATCCAGGGTTTCGCCGGTATTGAGCCGGTACTTGAACTCATGGGTCTTGGCCTTGAGTTCGTCATCGCTGAGTTTTTCGTACTCGGCGGCGAAGGCGTTGACCTGATCGACGACCGGGTTGAGGCGCCGGACCTGCTTCTCATTGCTGGTCCCGCCGACCAGTTTGGAAAAAATATCGGTAATTGAACTCATGTGCAGCATTCCTCTGTTCGGAAAATTCAAGCCGGGTGAACGGCGGCAGGTGCTAAAAAAAAGGCGCCGCCCGGAGTGCGAGCGGCAACCGAATGGGCTGAATATTAAAACGTCCGAAGGGGCGTTTATGTTTCCTGTTTTTCTCCGCTGCTGGCGTTTTGAAGGCCGCGTCCGCTCTTGACGAGCTGACCGCTCTTCTTGAGATCGAGCAGCACCGCGTCGAGGATGCCGTTGACGAAGCGTCCACTCTGGTCGGTGCTGTAAAGTTTGGACATCTCGATCGCCTCGTCGATGGAGACCTTGGGCGGTATGTCAAAAAAATAGAGAAATTCGCAGATCGCCATGCGCAGGATAATGCGGTCGATGATGGCGATGCGGTCGAAATCCCAGTTGGTGACATGACGGCGGATATGGCCGTCGAGTTCATCATGATGTTCGGCCGCCCTGGTCACCATATCGCGGGCGAAATCGCGGATGATGCTCTCCTCCTCGTGGAAGCTGAGGACGTCGCGCAGCACCTTGGCCGGGGAATCGCCGGAGAGCTCAAGGGCATAGAGCCCCTGCAGGGCAATTTCACGGCCGCGACGGCGGGAGCCCGGCGCCGAGGCGTTATAGACGTCCTCGTCCTCGAGGTTGTGGTTATCTGACGTAGTGGTTCCAGCCATAGTTATCTTCCCGCTCGCCATTGATATAGGCGAAAAAGCGTGTCTGAAGCTCAGCCGCCACCGGGCCGCACTTGCCGCTGCCGATGACGACGTGATCTATGGAGCGGATCGGGGTGATCTCCGCGGCCGAGCCGGTGAAAAAGACCTCGTCGGCGATATAGAGCAGCTCGCGCGGCAGGACGGTCTCCTTGACCGGCAAAGCCATTTCGGCGCAGAGCTTGATCACGCTGTCGCGGGTGATGCCGCTGAGGATGCTGGCCGAAACCGGCGGGGTATAGACGACGCCGTCACGGACGACAAAAAGATTCTCGCCGCTGCCCTCGCTCACCTGGCCATTGACATCCAGGGCGATGCCCTCGACGTAATGGTCGGCGAGGGCCTCCTGCTTGATCAGAGCCGAATTCATATAATTGCCGGCCGCCTTGGCCATGGCCGGCAGGGTGTTGGGGGCCATGCGCTGCCAGGAGGAGACGCGCACATCCACGCCCGCGGCGAGGGCCTCGTCGCCGAGATACTTGCCCCAGTTGAGGCCGCCAATGGCGACATCGACCGGGCATTTGCGCGGATCAACGCCGAGGGAGTGATAGCCGCGGTAGACGATCGGCCGCAGATAGGCGGCAGGGAACTGGTTGATTTTAATGAGGTCGTTGCAAGCCTGCACCAGCTCCTCCACGGAGTAGGGCACGGTCATGCGGTAAATCTTGGCGGAATCGACAAGCCGGCGGATATGCTCCCGCAGGCGGAAAATCATCGGCCCCTTGGGCGTGTCGTAACAGCGCAGCCCTTCAAAAACGCTGGAACCGTAATGGACGACATGGGACATGACATGAATTGTGGCCTCCTGCCAGGGGATGAAGCGGCCGTTCATCCAGATCTTGCTCTTTTCATCTCTTGCATCCATCACCTACTCCTCTTTTCGGGTTCGCGATATGCCAGACGGCTGCTCAGCGCAGATCCTTGGCGCGAAGCTGTATCGTCTTGCGGCCGTTGTATTCATTCTCTTCGATGACGTAGACCAGGTCCAGGCCGCTCTCCGCCTGCTGCACCCTGGGCAGGTAGTGGCCCATGCCGAAGCCGATCACCTCGAAAGCGGCCCCGGCGTCGCGGACCTTGAATTTGAGATGGTTGCCGCCGACGATAGTGGGGGTGCCCAGGACCTGAAGATTGCGGCTCATGAAAACCGGGCGCGTGTTGAGCGGCCCGAAGGGGGCGAACATGCGCAGCAGTTTGAGAAAGAGGGCGTCGATTTCGTGCAGGCGAAGCTCCGCGTCGATGGTCAGCTTGGGGATGAGCTGCTCCGGCACAAGCCGGCCGGCCGCCACTTTCTCGAAGCGCTCGTGAAAGGCCGGAATGTTCTCCTCGGCGATGGAGAGCCCGGCGGCATATTTATGCCCCCCGAAGCCGATGAGCAGATCCTCGCACTGCTTGAGGGCGTCATGCAGATCAAACCCCTCGATGCTGCGCGCCGAGCCCTTGCCGACGCCGTTGTCGACCGAGATCAGCACCGTCGGCCGGTAAAAGCGTTCGACCACCCGCGAGGCAACGATGCCGATCACCCCCGGATGCCAGCCGCGTTGATGGAGAATAAGGGAGCGGGCGCGGCCCTCCGCGTACTGTTCCTCAGCGATGGTGAGGGCCTGGCGGAAGGTCTCCTCGTCGACATTCTTGCGGTGACGGTTTTCCATTTCCAGGACATTGGCGATTTCGGCCGCCTCGGCGGGGTCCTCAGTCGTGAGCAGCTTGACTGCCCGCTCGGCATCCCCCATACGGCCGACGGCATTGATCCTCGGCGCGACGATGAAGACGATATGGCCGGTGCTGACCTCCTTGCCGCCGAGCCCCGCCACCTGGAGCAGGGCCTTGATGCCGATGTTCTCGCTCTCGTTGAGGCGTTCGATCCCCTCCTTGACGAAAACGCGGTTTTCGTCGACCAGGGGGACAATGTCCGCGGCTGTGCCGATGGCCACCAGCTCGAGATAGTTTTCGAGGATGGAGAGGTCGATCTCCATGCGCAGCAGCAGCCCCTGACAGAGCTTGTAGGTCACACCGACCCCGGCGAGTTCACGGAAGGGATAGGGCGAATCCCCCACCTTGGGATCGATGACAGCATAGGCATCGGGAAGGGTCTCCCCCGGCTCGTGATGGTCGCAGACGATGACATCGATGCCCAGATTGCGTGCGGCATCGATCTCAAGATGGCCGGTGATGCCGCAGTCGACGGTGATGATCAGGTTGGTCCCCGACTTTTGCGCCGCCTCGATGCCAGCGATCGAAAGGCCGTAGCCCTCGCTCTGCCGGTCCGGGATGTAATAGCCGACCTGCGCTCCCAGCTCCTTGAGGATCAGATAGAGGAAGGAGACCGAGGTGATGCCATCGACATCGTAATCCCCGTAGATGAGGATCTTTTCGTCGGAGAGGACAGCCCTGCGCAGCCGGTCGACGCCGCGCTGCATATCATCCAGAATGAAGGGATCGTAGAGCAGATCAAGGGAGGGTTCGAAAAAGCGGCGCGCCGTATCGACCTCGGTGATGCCCCGGCAGAGCAGCATTCTGGCGATGACAGGAGGAATGCGCAGCGACTGCGAGAGCTTGTTCACCTCATCCGCTGAAACCTGATCCAGGACGTCCCACCTGAGTTCCATAAACCCCTGTCTCCATCCAATTATCCGGTGACTTGCCACCATGATTGAGGACCGGAAGAGGAACCCTCCGGTCACGAAATAAAAATGCTCCAAAGCGGGACGATAAGCCGAATTCTGTCCCCCCGCCTGGGCGGGGGTGGTGATCATCTATCTGGGATGCGGATTGCTCCGCACCTCGAGCAGCCTACCCGAGGGTCAAGCGAGGCGAGCAGCCTCTTCCCTCTTATTTGGCCTTGCTCCGGGTGGGGTTTACCCTGCTCCCGATGTCGCCATCGGGACGGTGAGCTCTTACCTCGCCCTTTCACCTTAACCCCGGCCTGAGCCGGGGATGTCTGCTTTCTGTGGCACTTTCCCCGCCTCACGGCGGGTCCGCGTTACGGACCACCCTGCTCTGCGGAGTTCGGACTTTCCTCACCCCCTCCTGCATGGCAGAAAGGAGCGCGATCACCTGTCCTGCTTTGGAGCAAATACTCGCTTACTGCTGATGCCCTTCGCAAACCGTCATGCGCTCGGGGTCGTAGAGCATGATGCGCCCGCACACCTCGCAGAGGAAGAGGTGGTTCATCATGCGGATCTCGAGGCCGCGCTGGGGCGGGATGCGGGTGGAGCATTGGCTGCACGAACCCTCCTTGAGAAAGGCGACGGCGATGCCGCCGCGACCGATGCGGGTCCGTTCGTAGGTACTGTAGACCGGTCTGGGGATGCGGGCGACAATTTCCTGCCGCTGCTGCTGCAGCCTCTCCTCTTTCGCCCGCGTCACCGCCAGCATGGCCTGCAATCGGCTCTCGGCCTCATCCCGCTGCCCCTGCAGCTCGGCCAGCCCGGGCTGCAGACCCTCGATCTCGCTGTGCAGCTGCTTTTCCCTCTCCTCCATCTCCAGCATCTCGAATTCGCGGTTCTCGATGGCGGACTGGGTGGTCTCAATCTCGAGGGTAATGGCGTCATATTCCTTGTTGGTCTTGACCTGATAGAGCTGGTTCTGGTATTTTTTCAGCTTGTCGCGCAGGGAGGCCACCTCCAGGGCCCCGCTCTCGCGTCCGAGCCGGCTGGTCTTGAGCTGGTCGTGCTTCTCCGCGATGCTCTCTTCCAGCTGGGCAATCTCCCGGTTGAGGCTGGCGATGCGTTGGGGGAGATCGCCCTTGGACTGTTCCAGGGCGCGCAGTTCGCAATCGACATCCTGCAAATTGATTAAAGCTGCCAGGGTATCTCTCAAGGTTTTTTCTCCTGTCTTTCCGGATGGCGGCCGGAATAATATACATAAAAAAAGTGCACCTGGACGGGATGCACTTTCAAATCAGAACCGGCTGGCGCGCGGCGCCGCAAGGCCTTCTTTTTCGGGCGATTTCACAAGGGGGGTATTTATCACGCGCACGACCAACTTCATGGCTGCAAAGAACTAGAGGTCAAGTCTCCCTCCTGCAATCCTGGAACTGTACACTTTTGCTGTAATCGATAAAACGGAGCTGCTTCGCTTCAGAATCCCGAATGAGGCATCTTGTGGCGGTTGATCACGCAAAAGGCAAGTGCGATTGCAGGGGTGGGGAAACGGTTTATTCAAAAAGTAATCAAAAGTACAGCTTTATAGGCTAAAATGCAAGAGAAAACTTGCCGGAAGCGGGGAGATGATGAAAAAATCAGGCCGTGGGTGTGAAATCGAGATAGCGCCCGCTGCGGATGACCTCATCCTCGCGGCCGTCGGGATAGTGCAGCTTGACCGAGGCGACCTCGATCAGGGGCTGGGTCTGGGGGATGTAGATGCGGTCGATGTGGACCAGGGCCTGGGGCGAAGAAAACTGGCCCGCTCCGACGAATCCCCCAAAATGGTCGCTGCGGCCGAAGGCGATATGCAGCCCCAGCTTCTCGTCGAGGAGGATCTCACCGACCGGTTCGACCCCAAAGTCAGCGAGCACTCCGAATCCCAGCTCGGCGATATTGCCATAGGCCGGTTCGGCCAGGAGCCGCTCGTTCTCGACCCGGGCGGCCGGGCCGGAGCCGAAGGCGCTGCGGGCGCGGTTCTTCTCCACATGGTAGAGGACGATCTCGCCGCCGAACTGGACCGGAAGTTCGCCGCGGGTGCGGCTCGGGGGCTCATTCTCCCCCTCGTAGGGGACGATGTAGGCCTCGCCGCTGGGGAGATTGCCGACCATGCCCGCCTCGGGAAATCGGCCTGCGCTGATGTGGGTGGCGCGATAGCGCAGATCGATGTCAAAAAAGTAGTGGTCGATGCCGCGCACCAGGAAAAGGATGCTGGCGGATTCAGCCGGATCCAGTTTCTCCTTGAGCAGATTCAGCCGGCGCGCCACTTCGGCATAATCGATCTGCAGGGCGGGAATCATCTCAGCGGAAAAGCCGGGCATGGTCGCGGCCCGAAAACCGTGGCTCCGCGCCGCGATTTTCAGGGGTGCGGTGGCCGAATATTCGGTGGGGGCGATGAAGAGCTGGCAGCCGGCAAAGAGGGCGGCGGTTTCGGTGCGGCCGGGACGGCCGCGCAGCCCCTGCGCCGTCTCCGGCAGAGGCCCCTCGAGAAGGTAGCAGAATTCGGGCAGATCTCCGTTGTTGGTGCCGACCGCCTCATAGGCGACAAGCAGAACCTCCTCCAGCCTGAGCTGGCTGGCGCCTGCGGCCAGGCTCGCTTTCATCTCGGCGGCAAAGTCGCGGCGGGTCCGCCAGGGCTCATTATCGGCCTCGCGGGCGGAGGGGAGATCGACCAGAACGGCCAGCTTCCGGTCCTGCGGCAGCGGCGGAAACACCGATGAAACGAGACTGATCAGCTGCGCTGAGGTCAGCTTGTGCGGCGCCATACTTTTCCTGTTCTGTCAGTGCTCTGGATGCAGAATTGTTATAACTTAGCCGCAAATTGCCATAAAAACAAGAATTTTTTTACCCAAAATGCGCCGGAATTGAAGAGTGGGGGTGCCGGTGCGCAGGGCCAGGTGTCAGGTGAGAGCCAGAGTTCAATTCAGGAGTGGGGGTGCCGGTGCGCAGGGTGCACCCGCACAGGGGGCTGAGTTGATTATCTGCTTGCGCGGAATCCATATTATCGCTATTTTCATGCGTGGGACGGCTTTAACCGCACACGCTCCTGATCCGGCCCGTCGTCCTGCCGCAAATGACCCGACTTACCAGTCTTTTTTCATAGTGGAGGTTCCCCATGAAAGATCAGATCAGCCGCAGAGGTTTTCTCAGGGATGCCGCGGCCGCAGGGCTGCTCCTCGGCGCCGCCAGCTTGCCGGCCTCTGCCCCGGCCCAGGACAAGGAGAAGAAAGAGGAACCAGCCATCCGTCATCGCACCCTCGGCAAAACCGGCCTGGAGATGACCATCCTCGGCTATGGGGCCATGCGCACCTCCGATCCCGCCGTCATCCGGCAGGCCATCGATATGGGCATCAACAACATCGATACCGCACGCGGCTATATGGACGGCCACAACGAGGAGATCGTCGCCAAGGCCGTCGGCGAACTGCGCAAGCGGGTGGTCATCACCACCAAGATCCGCGTCGGCACCAAAGAACGGATGAGCGCCGACCTCGACGCCAGCCTCGCCGCCCTCAATACCGATTATATCGATATCCTGCTCCTGCACGGTCTCAAACGCGACGAGGAGGTGCTGAACGAGGAGTGGATCGGCATGCTGACCGAGGCCAAAAAAGCGGGCAAGGTGCGCTTCGCCGGCTTTTCGACCCACAACAACATGGCCGGAACCCTGCGTGCGGCCGTCAAGGGCGGCTTTTTCGATGTCGTCCTCACCGCCTACAATTTCAAGAGCGAACCCGATCTCACCAAGGCGATCGCCGAGGCTGCCAAGGCCGGCATCGGCATCATCGCCATGAAAACCCAGGCCGGCGGCTATACCGACGCCGGCATGGGCGGCCTTAATCCCCACCAGGCCGCCCTCAAGTGGGTGCTCGAGGACCAGAACGTCGCCTGCGCTATCCCGGCGATGGTCACCTTCGACCAGCTCAACGAAAATTTCCGGGTGATGGGCTCCCACTTTGGCTGGATGGATCGTAAAACCCTCCACCGCTACGGCCGCGTGATCGACGACCGCCTCTGCCGCTTCTGCAACCGCTGCGCGGAACAGTGCACGCATGGCGTCGCCATCAGCGATATCCAGCGCTGCCTGATGTACGCGGAGGGCTACCACGACCAATCCCTCGCCCTCTCCTCCTACACCGCCCTGGGCCGGGAAGCCGATCTCAGCGCCTGCCGGAGCTGCTCCGGCTGCACCGTGCATTGCCCAAACGGGGTCAACATCGCCGCCAATCTGCAGCGCGCCATGCAGCTTTTCGCCTGAGGCAACGTGATGAAAAGAATACTTTTTCTCCTCCTCGCTCTCTGCGCGCTCTGCGCTGCCCAAGAGATGCCCCTGACCGACCGCCTGCCCCTGCCTGCGAGCGGAAGCGGTTGGCGCTTTGACATTGAGCCGCAGAGCTACCTGCCGGACAATCTCTTCGAGTATATCAACGGCGAGGCCGAGCTGTACAACGACTATCATTTTGCCGGAATGGCCACCGCCGCCTATATCCGCGGGGATGATATGAACATGACCTACTCGGTCGATATCAGCGACATGGGCACCCCCCTGGACGCATTCGGCCTCTACAGCCGCCATCGTTCGCCGGAGCTCGAGTACGCTGCCATCGGAGAGGAGGCCACGGTCTCGGAACTGAACATCCGCTTCTTCAAGGGGCGCTATTTCGTCCAGATCAACGCCGGCTCCTTCGAAGAGGCGGTGCGGGAGGAGATGTTGCGCACGGCGAACGCCATCGCCGAAACCCTGCCTGTGGCGCCAATGCCGCGCGAACTCGCTCTCCTTCCGCAGGAAAACCAGCTGCCCCATTCCCTGGTCTACTACACCCGGGGCATGCTCGGCCAGTCCCTCTTCCCGGCAGGGTTGATGGCAAAATTCGTTGTGGCGTCTGATACCGTGGGAGCCTTTCTCGTCCTCACCTCCTCCGCCGGCGAGTCACTGCCGGCTTTCCAGGGCTTTTCCGCCAGTCTGAAGGAGCGGGGCAGCCTGCTCGCCGAAAGCCCGGGCCGGATCGAGGTGGAGACGCCTTACCAGGGTCGCATTCTGGCGCTGCACCATCTGCACTGGATTGTAGGGGTAATGGGGTATAAGGAGAGAGAGACCGCGGAGAGGCTTGCGGCCGGACTGATCGCCAACCTGGGCGAGTGATGAAGGTATTGATCGTCAACACCCTCTGGGGTGGTCATCCGGGCGGCATCGACCGCTACATATCCCAAATCATCCACATGCTCCACCGCGCCGGCGAGCGTACGGCGATGGTCTATGGCCGCCGCCGGGGCGAGCCCATGGAGCGGAACCTCCCCCTCGAGGGCGAAGAAGCCTTGCCGGGGCTGGAAAGGGCTCCGGAGGAAAAAAATAACCGGGTTGCCGAAAGGCTGCTTACGCTGGCCGCCGGAATGCAGCCCGATGTCGTCTTTGTGCAGGACATCGCCCACGCACCCGCCCTCTCCGCCCTGTGCCGCTCTTTCCCCGTCGTGAGCATGTTCCATGATTACCGACCCATCTGCCTCAAGGATACCCGCCGCGACTATTTCGCCAGACGCCTCTGTGAACACCCGCTTGGCTGGCGCTGCCTGCTCAAGGGCCACTTTATCCGTCGGCCTGCCTCCGGCTCACACCTGCCCCGTCTGGCCAGCCTGCAGGAGGCGCAGCGGCTCCTCAATGCCTACCAGGGCTGCCATCATGCTCTCACCGCCAGCGAATTCGTCCGCAGCGCCTATCTGCTCAACGGCTTCGCCCCCCACCGCATCGCCACCCTGCCTCTCTTCACCCCGGAGAACGGTTTTGATCCGGCCGGCTCCTATCCCCGGGAAAAGATCCTCCTTTTCGTCGGCCGCCTTACCGACCGCTACAAGGGGGCGGACCTGCTCCTCGAGGTGATGGAGCGCTGCCGGGCCGAAATCCGCCTCCATATCGTCGGCGGCGGCCGCTACACGGCGCGGATCAAATCCCTGTGCGCCAAAAAGGAGCTTGGCCACCGGGTCAAGTTGATGGGCTGGATGGAGGGGGAGGCATTGCAGCGGGCCTACCGTCAGGCGATGGCGGTGGTGATGCCCTCGCTCTGGGCGGAACCCTTCGGGCTGGTGGGGCTGGAGGCGATGGCCAACGGCACCCCGGTCGTCGCTTTCGATGTGGGGGGCATCCCGCAGTGGCTGCGGGAGAATGTCACCGGATTTCTTGTCCCCTGGCTGGACACAGCCGCGATGGCGGAACGCATCGACCGGCTGGCGGGAAATCCGGTCCTGGTCCGGCAACTG
>Ga0302250_1001103_pt1 | contig 21851 bp, 18 predicted proteins | sample AAG_RA_Asp_MG_FD_193536 | JGI IMG/M metagenome (GOLD analysis project Ga0302250, IMG submission 193536) | Enriched activated sludge microbial communities from anaerobic digester in WTTP, New Holstein, Wisconsin, United States - AAG_RA_Asp | ecosystem: Engineered > Bioreactor > Anaerobic >... | reverse complement strand
ATGCAATTCCGGGTGACTTCCCCTGCTCCCGCTGATCCGAGCATCCCAGCTGGGTCGATTGTGCTACCGCCGATGGCAGTCCTCGGCCCGGAAAACAATGTCAGACAAGTCTCCCTGAATGAGCTGGATTCGGCGGTCCTGCCAGGAGTAGGTCCCCAGGCTGCAATGCTTGGCACCGTGATGACCGATCCCACCACCGGCATGCTGATGGGAATGCATATGATGTGGATGGATCCCATCACCGAATCGGTCAGAAGCGGGGATACGGAAGTATGGGAGATCTTCGATTTCACCATGGATGCCCACCCGATCCACATCCACCAGGTCCAGTTCCAGGTGGTCAACCGGGAGGTATTTACTGATATGTTTGGAGGTGTCATTGGGACAATATACCCGCCTGAGACATGGGAGAGCGGTTACAAGGACACGGTCATTGTCTACCCCGGTCAGTTGACGAGGGTCAAGGCCAAATTCGACCTACCCGGGTTGTTCGTCTGGCACTGCCACATCCTTGAGCACGAAGACAACGAGATGATGAGGCCGTACGAAGTCCTGCCATTCCTGAACGTCACCAAATTCTATGATGCCAATACGGATGGAGTCATGAATGTCGGTGAAGTGGAGATCCCAGGATGGAGTGTCACCATTGATGCTGATCCATATACCACCCCTGTATCCACCAACTTCCCGTCATTGACAACCCATACGGTTGTTGAAGCCATGCCGGTTGAACCAAACTGGCAGAATACGACTCCGACGACCGTTGAGGTGACACTCAATCTGGATACAACGGTCATGTTCGGAAACGTCTGCCTCGGACCAGATGCAGCGAACAACATAACGTTCTGGACGTCCAAGAATGCCCGTTCAATCATCAAACAGGCCGATATCGACAGATTGAATGCACTCAACCTGGTCGGTCCCGATGGAAATTCAAAAGACTTCCTACCGTTCCCCAAAGGTGCCTTGGAAGTCAGGGAATTCCTGATTCGTTCATCAGGAACATCAGTTATGCCATACAAGCTGTCCGCCCAGCTAGCAATGATGGATCTGAACGTTTACAGTGAAAAAGAGGGAACTGTTGACGGTACTGCGTTCATCTACGCACCCGGCACGATGAGTGCGAACGCAGGCGGATTCGCAACGGTGAATGCCGTAATGGCAGAAGCGAATACAGCACTCGGCGCTGCAACTCCTGATCTGGTTCAGATGGGAGCCCTCCTGGATGCGCTGAGCCAGGCAAACGACAATTTGAACTTTGTTCAGGCAACACCATGTCCAGCTACCTTCGTGTAGGGGGTGGGTTGCTTGATCAATTTTTTAAGGGATCGATCTGAATATCTCATTCAATAAGGAAGATTTTACCATCAGATTAATCATGAGAAAGAATTCGTGTAGTAAAAATACCCACATTACGGCTCTTGTTCGCAATACGTCTGCTAATTATCACGGCATTGGCGACCGTTGATGTTAGTGGAAATGCCATCATTACCATAATCGCAGATTGAGATCAGTCCAGCAAGTTCCGCCGATGCCGGGGAGTCTACACTGCCTCTCGATCCTGGCCGTGATAGAGGGTGCGAGAATTTGAACGGCAACGATCAGCTGGGATTTAGAGATATCGTTCTTTTTAATATTGACAAAATATGAGGTCACGATGGAATGTAACCCCAGTTTCATCGGTCCTCATTCCTTGATCCCAATCTCGATTTCTCGAGAGAGATCTCAAGGACTCCATCAAAGAATCTTCTCTTAACTATTCGTTCAGCTGGAGGGATGACTATCTCTTTTTTGAGTACGGTTCCTCCATCATGGATGGTTACAACCAGATTCTTCTCCCTGTGATCGATCCGGATCTGTTCCTCGGCTACGCCAGGAAGGCCGACAATAACCCGAATACGCCTGCTCTCTTCGGTTATCTGAACAGGAGGATCCAAAACGGCACAACCAGGAGGGATGCCATCAGGGTCTCTGGTCATAAGGCATTCCTCGGCTGAAATCTATACCGTATTCTTTGTAACAAAAAAAATCCGATCTCTTCCTCAAATTTACTGTATCCTGCCCGCCATTGGATGTGGGATCCGGAGAAATGTAGGGGGATTTATTTCTGTCCAGGCGGGGTTTTCTCCGATATACGGTATCCTCGGGAGAGCATGATATCTCGGTTGGAGTCTTTGGTGTGTGATACCTTGGTGCTGGTGCTGGTGCTGGTGCAGGGAGGGAGGGGTAGACTTCGAATCTGGTTCCGATGAGGCTTTTCTCTCGGGTATTGGACATGGCATTGCTTTGCTGTGGGAATCACTCCCACAAAGCTCTCTATTCCCGGCATCAAGATAAAGATTGGCAGTTTTTTCGAAAATTGTTTCAAATTATGAAAACCTTCTCTCCATCGCATCAGAGGAAAGATGGAATCCTGACTCGTGGAAAAGAATTGCACTGATTTTGGATTTCATCGACAGAACTGGCGGGAAAAAGTTATTTTTGCTCCGGAGGTATAAGTACGGCAGCACCCTCCCCCAGAATGTGCCTGAATACATACTTGAATTCGTTCAGGCGGTTGTCGATGTATTTTCTTCCTGCTTCGGTGGGAGAGTAGAGCTTGGATTTTCCTGAGGTCTTCATCGTGAGATATCCTTTCTTTTCGAGATCGTAAAGATACGTGTAAATCCTGGCCTGGGGGATCAGAACATGGTACCGGTTGTGAATTTCATGGACGATATCGTATCCGGAGACAGGTTTTCCAAGGAGGGAGAGAACGACCGGTTCCAGTGATTTCTTCACCACATCATCGATGGTAGCCTGGGGGACCACCGTAACCGATTCGGTTGGATAGGTTTGGTGGGCGAAGGAGAGAGTGGTATCCTTTCCCGTAGAAATGATGATCTTTCCCATCCCCTCTGAGATCTGTTTTATTTTGTGGTGATCGATATCAGCCATATCCAGTGCGATAATGCCTGACACAGGTGCCCCCTGGCTCTTCTGTTTCAGGATGAGATCTTTGATAGCAAGGATATCGGAAAACTCGTCAATATCAGAAAAATCCAGAAGGATCTGGAGTGAACCGTTCGACGGATCCCTGGGCAGCGAGGCCGAACACCGTTCCAGAATTTTTGGCAACAGAAATGCCTCGCCTTTCTTTACCCGTTTCATGTACAAATCGCCGTTCTGGATCTCCTTTAAAAAATATTTCTGCAGGACGGAATGGTGGTACGCAAAGAAGTTGCGTCCTCCTCTCTTCAGTCCAGCCTCGATGGCAAACTTGAATATCGGCTCTCTCATGGCCGGATCCGCATAAAGGAAGAGGAAAATATCGGTGAAAATATCCCTCAGGAGCAGGGTTTTAATCTCCGGAAGGTCGATATACTCTGCCCCTGCCTCCATCCCCTCTTTGGAAACGTGTTCTGTTCCTGGAACGGTGGTAGCCTTCCGGAGGTCCTGCTCGGACGATTTGCGAAAGAGTGCGACCTCGATCCCGGCCTTGATCTCCAGTTCATTGAAGGGTTTCACGATGTACCCGTATGGTCCGACGAGTTTTGCCTTCGCGATCGTGGCATCATCGGCAAACGAGGTGACGAAGACGACAGGAATATTCATCTCGTCGGCGATGATTTTTGCCGCTTCAATCCCGTTCAGCCTCCCTGGCATTACAATGTCCATCAGTACCAGATCCGGGTGCAGATCTCGTGCTTTCTCGATCGCATCCTCACCGGATGCGGCGATCCCTGCAACGGTGTACCCCATTGCATTCAGACGCTCTTCCAGCTGCATTGCTATAATTGCTTCATCATCTACCACAAGTATGTTTGACATGGTCAGGCACCTCCTGTCCGAAGCGGGAATTCCACCGTCACTTCGGTCCCATGACTGCTCATAATCGTCACTGATCCATTCAGCTGTTTCACAAGGCTCCTGATGAGTTTGAGGCCAAGGCTTGTAGTCCGGTAGACATCCAGGTCATCAGGGATTCCGATACCGTCGTCCCGGACAACGATGTGAATATGGCCGTCCACCTGCCTGGCAGACACGTCCAGCATGCCCTGTTTTTTCCCCCTGAACGCATGCTTAAATGCGTTGGAGAGGATCTCGTTCACAACGAGTGCACAGGGAATAGCCTGATCGACCGGCAGAAAGATATCCTCGGTTGCAACCTCACTCTGAATATCAGCCCCCAAACGGCCATAGATGTTTGACAAGTCCACAACCTGGTCCCGGATCTGGCTTCCCATGTTGATCTTATCAAACTGTTTGCTCTCATACAGGCGGGTATGGATCTGTGCCATCGTCTTGATCTTCATCATCATGTCGGTCAGGATGCTGTTCGTTGTAAAGTCGGATGTCCGCATCCGTGTCATGTCCAGGAGACCTGAGATGATCTGGAGGTTGTTCTTGACCCGGTGGTGAATCTCACGGATCAGGGTCTCCTTCTCCTGGAGGGATGCAAGCAGCCTCTCCTCAGCACGCCTCCGGTCAGTAACGTCCCGGTAGCTCTGGACTCTCCCGATGATGGTTGTATCCATTTTCTGGGGTTTTGAGTACCGTTCGAAGATTCTGCCGTCTTTGAGTTCCAGCATATCGTAGGTCTCGCAATCATAGTTATTGCCATGATGACCATCATCGCCGATAAAGAATCCGGGTTTTTTTACCTGGTTTTCAAGGTACCCGGAAACCTGCCGGTCATCTCCCGAGAGCAACAGTGTTTCGGGAATGTCCCACATGGTGGCAAAATTCTGGTTATAGCGGACAATCTTTCCTTCCCGGTCGATGACATAGATCCCATCGGCCGTCGATTCGAGGGCTGCATACAGTTCAGACAGGGTATTTTTCACCATTGATTCTGCAAATCGCCGCTGACCTATCTCATCCTGGAGCCTGACATTGGCCAGAGCCAGCTCTAACGTCCGCTCTTCCACCCGCTCTTCGAGAAGATTGTGGGCTTTCCTGATGGCATCTTCGGCGTTCTTCCGCTCAGTGATGTCGCGGGCTGCTGCGAAGACCCCTGTGACGTCCCCCGATATATCACGGTAGACCGCGGCATTGTACAGGACGGGAGTACTATGGCCGTCCCTGTGCCGTATCTCGAGTTCATAGTCCGTTACGGACTGTTCACGGAAGACCTTCTCGTATCCTGCCTGTGCCATTGCCGGGTTGGTGAAGTAGTCGGAGAAGTCGGTCCCGATCAGCTCTTCCCGGGAACAGCCGGTGATCCGGATGGTTGCTGCATTGGCATCACTGATCGTTCCATCCGGGCTGATAGTGACAAGCGGATCGAGGCTCGCTTCGATCAGGCTCCGGTTGTAGGCATTCGCCCTCTCGGTCGCCTCTTCTGCCTTTTTCCGCTTAGTGATGTCGCGGGCTGCTGCGAAGACCCCTGTGACGTTCCCCGATATATCACGGTAGACCGCGGCATTGTACAGGACAGGAGTACTATGGCCGTCCCTGTGCCGTATCTCGAGTTCATAGTCCGTTACGGACCCTTCACGAAAGACCTTCTGATAGCCTGTCTCTGCGAGTGATGGGTTGGTGAAGTAATCGGAGAAGTCGGTCCCGATCAGCTCTTCCCGGGAACAGCCAGTGATCCGGATGGTTGCCTCATTGACGTCACTGATCGTTCCGTCCGGGCTGATTGTGACAAGCGGATCGAGGCTCGCCTCGATCAGGCTCCGGTTGTAAGCATACGCCTTCCCGATCGCCTCTTCAGCCTTCTTCCGTTCAGTGATATCGTGTGCGATGGTGGATGCGCCGATCAGGGTCCCCTTGCTGTCCATGATTGGCGAAATCACGAGTGAAACCTGTATCTGTGTCCCGTCCTTCCTCACCCTGGTCGTGTCATAGTGGAGCACCGTCTCTCCTGTCCGGATCTTATCAAGGAGGTACCCAAACTCATCGGTTATCCCGGGGGGCATGAGGACCGATATATGCTGACCGGTCATCTCCCTGGCTGAATACCCATAGATCCTCTCTGCACCGGCATTCCAGCTCATAATTGTGCCATCAAGGGATTTTCCAATGATAGCATCATCGGAATGTGCGACGATCGATGCGAGGATCGCATTCTCCTCCTCTGCCTTCTTCCGATCGGTGATATCGATGCCCATCTCAAGGATCCTCACCGATCCGTCCGCATCCTTCAGGGGGATGTCGTGAATCTCATAATCCCTGCCGTTCGGGCCGGTCCAGAGCCCCTGGTGAGGTTCCCGGGTTCTCAGGACAGTAAAGGTCTCGCAATGCTCGCAGGGTTCGGTCCGGTTGAAGAGGGATTCATAACATCGTTGATTTCCGGGATCCACGAACGTCTCACGGAACGTCCGGTTTGCAAACGAGATACGGTACTCTTCATCGAGAAGACAGACGTAGACGGGGAGTTTCTCAAGCAGATCGTAGAGCTGCTGCCGTTCGTGATCTGCCGACCTGAGAGCGTCGGAAAGTTCTTCAGTCCGCTTCTGAACGATAGCCTCCAGGTTTTCATTCACTTCTACAAGGGCATCCTGCACCCGTTGCCGATCCGTAATATCCCGCGTGACCCCCCGGTACCCAAGCAGGATGCCCTTGTCATCGAAGAAAGGAACCCCGCTCGTTTCAATAAAGATAGGTTTACCATGCCCATCGAGAGCGGTGGATTCCAATCCTTCAAACCGCTGGGGGACCTTCATAATTCCCAAAAAGGCCTCTTTCAATCGATCTCTCTCTTCGGAAGGCATCCGGTCGAACGGAGTTCTGCCTATCATCTCATCGGGCTTGATCCCCCACAACCTCTCCATCTGGGGACTGCAATAGGTATACCTCCCCTCTGAATCCATCTCCCAGATAAAGTCAACGTTGGTCTCTGTCAGTGCCTGGTATCTCTTCTGACTCTCTTCAAGTGCTCTCGCGGTCTGTTTATTTTTTGTATTGTCGAAAATTACATACGCGAACCGGGGAAAACCTGAGGAATAGGTCCCAAGGTAACTGACCGTGTTGAGGAGCCAGACTTCTTCTCCGCCACGATCATGCCGGTATTCAAACGTCACGGGTCTCCCGCTGATCATACTACCGGTGAAGTGTCCGATCCACATCTGTATAACATCGGGTGGCTGCCCCAATTCGGAGCTGCGTTTGTTCTTCATCGCATCTGGTGTGAGACCGATAAGGGCAGCAGCTGCCGCATTACAGGTAATATGCTTCAATTCGTCATCAGCTACCACCTCTACGATTCCCCGCATGACACCTGACGAATCGAAGAAATTCCGCAGGAGGGACTCGTTCTCCTCCAGTGGTTCCCTCACATTTCCTTGTCCTGAACGAGCACCTGTGGCTTCTTTTCCTTCAGCATCTGGTTTGTTTTCGTCACCAGGAGGTTGAGACGCCCTGAAATTCCCGCTAGCTGGTACCGTTTGCGTTCTTCCCTTTCTTCTCATCTGCGAACCTTCGTGAACGGTATTTACGAGGGAACAATGCTTCTTATCAAGAGATCCCCCAGCACCGATAGAATCAACGGTATTGTGAACGTTAAACCTTTTAGAGATTAATAAAGGAATGCCATGTTTCAAATTTTGAAACGTACCCCCGAGAACATTGAGTTACCCTGAACAGACCATTCTCGTTAATCCTTTTAATGGTGAGGATATGTCAACGTTGGTTCTCGTTGTATCCCTTTGGTAATTCCCTGGTTTGCCCCTGTCTTTTCCGGTGAGAGCTCTGTAGGGGATTTCATAATCGATCGGAGTCGCAGCGGGGGGAAGGTCAGAAGATCCAATAGCTCAGGACCAGCGTCCCGGTGAGCCAGATCAGATATGCGGCGACCAGGCTCGAAATAAAGGGATACCGATTCATCAGGAGGAAGAGGGCGAGTACAAACAGCAAGGTAGGGATCATGAACGAGAATGAGGCAAGCACCAGTTCCTGGGTAGTCCGGGATCCGTTTTCGACATAGGTGAAGATGAAAGCCAGGGTGGTGACGATCGGGGCGGCAATGAGGATACCGCCGTATCTCGGATCAACAAACCGGGAGAGCCAGGTCACCCCGACCACCATCCCGCCGCCGACCAGGAATTTGAAGAGCGTGTAGTAGGTATCTGTCCACATCGAAACTCACCCGGGTTTCTGTAGAATCATTCATTCATCATGCGGTCAGGGATTGTCCAGATCGCCACAGGGGAGTGGCAGGATTTCTCCTGTAAGTGATGGATATCCCTGTCATCCATTCGACAAGCTTTCGCGACTATGGCGAAGGGCGATTTTCAGCCCATCCCCGTACACCATATCCTTTTCAGCTAGTCATCATCCGTGGATTCCGGTTATCTCCCGGAAGAGATGTCCATTGGGAAAAGAGTGGAGAGGAGCCTAGTATCCTCCCCCGCCTCCTCCTCCACCTCCCGCCCCTTCACGCCCGACAATGACGGTGATGGTATCGGTTGCCGGGGGAATCAGGGGTGTGTGATCATTATTCACCAGCTCTACCGCCACAATGTGGTATCCCCCGGGAACCTCGGTCCAGGTATAGGTAGTATTTGCGGTGGGAGCATACCGTCCGGTTGCGGGGATTGCAGGGACCCCTGGAGTGGTGGGGCGTCCACATCGAGGAAGTAATGGATGTGCCCTTCACCCGGCACATTGGCTCCTCCAAGGGCATCAACGAGCTGGAAATTCTCGACCGCGACGGTGACAGTGAAGTTGGTCGGGCCTGCGATCCCCACATCTTCGGGAGAGAGTATTCTCACGCGGGGTGGATTGGCAGCGACCGTTGCCACTGTTGTGGTAGCCGTCGTTGTAATGACTGGAGTTGTAGTGGGTGTTGGAGTCAGAGTCGGTGGCTGGGTTCCCCCCGGCCCTGCCGGTTGCGTGGTGCATCCGGCCAGAAGGACGGTCAGCAGGATAAGCAGGATCAAAGAGAGGGATATGGTTTTTTTCATTGCAGCACCTTCGTTTCTGTTTTTTTACTGAAAGGTGAAATCCCATACACTCCGCCCTTGATATGTATTTCCTGTCGTTATAAAATCTGAAAATACAGGATATCATGGATTCGGGGGCATCTTTCACCCTGAAAACTCATTCCAGCCTTGCATTGGAGGATATGACACACCCTCACCAAAACAGGATCACTTCGTTCCGGGCGGTGCGCATTCTGCTGTTTGTGGCATGTACCCAAAAACAACTTAAGATCCATACACCATCTCTGCCACGAGAACACTATTGGCAGTCCCATCTGATCGTTCTGAGGCTCCGGGACCGGTGACATTCGTCGCGAAGGCAGAAGGCCGGATCTATGCTCCCAGGAGCAGGGTGGAAAGCGCTGGTCGATCCTGAGTTCATCCGGCAGTACATGTTCGGTGTCGATGTCGTCTCCGAATGGAAGGAGGGGAGCACGATCACCTGGAAGGGAGAATGGCAGGGGAGGCACTACGAGGACCGGGGACGTATCCTCAGGATGGAACCCGAACGTCTGCTGCAGTACAGCCACTTCAGTCCCCTTTCAGTCCCCCCGGATGTTCCTGAGCAGTACCATACCGTGACCATCACCCTCTCTGAAGACGGGGCGTTCACTCTGCTCCTGCTCATCCAGGATAACAACCCGATAGAAGCATCCCGCGACCACTCGCAGAAGAACTGGGAGATGATGCTTGGAAAATTAGAGGAGCTTCTTGAAGGTGAGGTGGTAACACACCTCTTCTCCGAGTATGAGAATGCTTTTTCCCTGCTCGATGTCGCAAGGAGTGCCGAATTCTTTGCTGATACCTCCATTTCAGCCGGTCCGCAGGGCGGCATCGCACAGAGCAAGGCTGAGTTTATCAGGCTCGCAGGCCGGGCAGCCGAGTTTTATAAGTCAGTCGGGCAGACATCTGCACGGATCCTGTCGATGCAGGGGAGCAGGATAAGTGACGAGTACTCACTGGTAAAGGTCCATTGGGGGGTTACCTTCCGGAAGACGGGAGAGCGGTTGATCGAATTTGATGTCTCGTATCTCGTCCAGAAGACCGGCCCCGAACCAAAGATCATCCTCTTCATTGCCCACCAGGACGAAGAGAAAGCGATGAAGGAGCTCGGGCTCCTTTAAGAGACCATAGCCTGCCCTGGGGGAGTTGATGTGGATGTTTCCCTGCCAATAAGAAGAGGAGAGTTACCCTTGGAACAGCAGTGGCCAGAATGAAGGGATGCCCGAGTATTCATAGGTCGACGCAGGATCGTGATCCTGAGGGATTTTTCAATGATCCCTGCAGGAACTTCATAAACGATGTGTCTGAAGAGTGAAGACTGCACCATGACAGGGCAGAAAACATAAATGCCGTCATGAACCGGGAAGAAGGGGCTTTTCGCGTGGCATTCCCTATATCCCGGGACATCCCGCCGAAGATCATGTTGGTTTACGCCTCATGTTCAGGAGATACGCAAGGACGCCAACACTTATCCAGCCCACCCCTGCAATGATGGCATTGATGTTCAGGAAGAAGGCGAGAGTCACACAACTCAACAGGCCGAGAATCGGGGTGGCGGGATACAAGGGAACGCTGAACCTGCGATCGGCATCAGGCATCGTCCGGCGGAGTTGGAGGAGGCTTGCGTTGATGAAAAAGAAGGTCAGGAGGGTGCCGAAGTTGAAAATGGAGGCCAGCCAGGTGAGGTTGGCTCTGGTGAACAGGACGATCAGGCTGATCACGACTCCCGATATGACGACGCCCCATACAGGAATTCCCCTCGATGAGACTTTAGAGAGTACCCCCGGCAGCACTCCCTGGCGGGCCATGGCAAAGAGAGCCCTCGATCCACCAATGATGGAAGATATGATCACCGATGTCGTGGCAAAGAGAGCGGATATCGCAACAAACTTCAGGAAGAGCGGGTTGGTTGTCGCCACCCCGAGAGCCAGCTCGAGTGGCGCTTTCGACAGCCCGAGGGTCTGCCAGTCGACGAGCCCTACCGCAACGATCGCAACGCCGATGTAGAGGAGGGTACAGACGCCGAACGAGAGGAGAATCGCACGGTGCACATTCTTTTCGGGATCCTTCACCTCTTCTGCTACCATCGCGACGGTATTGAAGCCGATGAAGGCAAAGAAGATGATGGCCGCTCCCGAAAGCATCCCCTTGATCCCTTCCGGAAAGAACGGAGTGTAATTGGAGAAATCACCGCCACGGATGAGATAATACCCTCCGACCACGATGAACAGAACGAGCGCTGATACTTTCAGGACGACGAGGGCATTGTTGGTCCATGATGCTTCCTGCATTCCCCTCAGGTTCAGGAGCATGAGGAGGAGCGGCCAGACGGTCCCTATCGCGACAAGGGTTGCGGTCGCGGGAGGGATGCCGAGAAAGTACGCCAGATAGGCAGCAAATCCGAGGCTGACGGCACTTGCCCCGACGATATAATCAAACGATTTCATCCATCCTACGACAAACCCTGGAAAGGCACCAAAGGCTTTTACCGTGTAGATGTAGGACGCCCCCGTTTCGGTGATGAAAGAAGAGAGTTCTGCTGCGGACAGGCCGGTCAGGAGCGCAACAAATCCTGCTATAAGAAACGAAAGAATTACGGAGGGTCCAGCGAGGCCTGCGGCAACCCCGATCAGGACAAAGATCCCGGTGCCTATGATCGCCCCTATCCCAATGCCTGCAGCAGTCCAGAGCCCGAGCGATTTCCTTAATTCTGTCATGTCAGTACATCGATCATCTGGGAATCTCCTCCCATTACTTGGATATTATGGTTTGGGGATTGTCTAATTTTTGAAAGAAAAGGGAGAAACCGCGTTGTCTCAGCTGTCTTTTCCGGAAGGTGATCCCTTATCATCTCTTGCCTATTCTGAGGTATCTTTAAGGGACGTATTGGTCCATGGGATCACAAAGAGGGAGAATCGTTATCGGGCTGGTCGTTCTTCTTCTCCTTTGCTCCGGGTGTATGGGAAGAGGGGAGCCCACTGCATGTACTGATGATGCAGACTGTGTGCCGGCACAATGTTGTCACCCTTCGGGTTGTATCAACCAGCAGTTCAAGGAACCTTGTAACGAGCTCTGCACCGCTGTCTGCGAAGGGCCAATTGACTGTGGAGCCGGGCATTGCGGGTGTACGGGAGGGAGATGCACCGTGATTCCCAATCCTGGTCCTTGAGCAATGAGAGGTTTTGCCAATCCACGAGTATTCTTATCCGGCATCGTAGCCAATTTTTAATCCTTTTCGGGTCTTTCCTGTGGGAGAGAGGGTTTGCCCCGAATCACGACCTCTTCGAAGGAGGATGGAAGTCAGGCCCCACCATAAACGATGAGAGCCACTCGCAGGTGTTTCAGAATCTGCAAATTCCCCATACCTCTTTATGATTGACCATCTCTCCCCTCACTGCAGAAAAGGAAAGGGCGACAATGCAGCAGATTACCGCAAGCAAGAAATACCCCAACGGCATCCAGGTGTCCTGGACCGAGGAAGGGAGCGACAAGAACGACTTCTTCTCATATGAGGACCTGGTCGGACAGAAGATCAACGCGTTCGATCTTCTTACTAACCCGCGATCATACCAGGTGAATGCACCCGGCCACAAGATAGAGACCATGATTCCCGGATGCAGTCTGGACAGCTGTGAGGGGGAGATCATGATCGCCCGTCTCTATGATGCACCGCGTGAACTCGCGTGGAGAGTATGGACAGAGCCCGGCCTGATCATGCAATGGTGGGGACCGAAAGGCTACACCTCTCCCCTCTGCAGAAACGATCTCAGGGTGGGAGGGACCTATCTCTACTGCATGAGATCTCCCGGCGGGCAGGATTACTGGACCACCGGGACCTACCGGGAGGTGGTCAGGCCGGAACGCATTGTCTGCACGGACAGTTATGCTGACGAGAAAGGGACAATCGTGCCGGCGACCTATTATGGGATGAGCCCCGATATCCCTGGAGAGAGGCTTCTTTCGGTCACCTTCAGGGAACAGGCAGGAAGGACCCGATTGACCCTGAAGTACAATGGGATCCCTCCCGGAGAGGAGAATGACCTTGCGAGGAGCGGATGGCACGAAACCCTGGACAAGTATGCCGGTGTTCTTTCAACGATGGTGTTTGGCGGGGGGAGAGTCCCTGTGATGAACAGGTAGGTATCGAGATACGGAATCAGGAGGAACGAGATATGATTCAACTCAGTCTTAGCGAGGAAGAAAAAGTGGTGCTGAAGAAAATTCTCGAAGAGTATCTTTCAGATTTGAGAACGAAGGGCGCCGGAACCGACAGACAGGATCTCCGAAATATCCTGAAAAAAGATGAAGAGACGATAAAGAGGACGCTGAAGGCGCTTGGCTGATTTGGATCCTGAAAGGGTGAATTCCTGGTCATGTAGCCCTTTTCGGGACAGTGATCTGACATATCCCTGGCGTAGAAAGGCAGGGTATCCCAGAGGGGCGATTGCAAAGAGTCAAGGGATGGATCCGGGAACAGCCTGGAAATTCGGCTGATTCCCGGGTTTCGGATGCTTCCCGGACCCCCTCTTACCGGTAGCTGTCGTAAATGCCTACCAGGAGCGTGCTTTTCTCTCGTTTATCCGGAATGAGCATGAGACAACAATTGAAAAGAATCCATACCCTTTTCACCAGGGCACAGTATGCATACGCATGTCACCCCGATCGCATATCCTATTGACTCTTGTGATAATCATTGGATTCCTACTCCTGGCCGGGTGTAGCTCCCCGCCAGATCCCCCATCGACCCCCAATCCGACAGAGACGCCCGTACCCCCAGGAGCCGATCTGACCAACCAGGACTCTTCCGAAGCCGCGACATTCTCAACGTATCCCTCGCAGACGAAACTGCACACTCCGGATGTTCCGATTGGCCTGAAGTTCGTGGCGGGCGGTTTTTCCGCCCCCATGCAGGTTGCCGAGTCGCATGATGGGAGCGGCAGGCTGTTTCTCGTGGATCAGAATGGGTATGTGAAGATCTTCTTCATGAACGGCACCGTTCTCGAACAGCCATTTCTTGATATCAGGGATCGGATGATACCGATCGATCCCGCCTATGATGAGCGGGGCCTCCTCTCAATTGTGTTTCACCCGGAGTATGCCTCGAATGGCAGGGTGTTTGCCTATTACAGTGCCCCGCTTCGACCGGGAGCGGACCCGGCCTGGAGTTGCACCAACCACCTCTCCGAGTTCCGGATCTCAGCTCGTGATCCGAACCAGGTGGATGTGACGACTGAAACGGTCCTGCTCCAGCTGGATAAACCGTACCAGAATCATAACGGAGGAACCCTCCTTTTCGGCCCCGATGACGGGTATCTCTACCTCCCTCTTGGTGATGGAGGCCGGGCGGATGATACCGGTATGGGTCATACTCCTTTGATCGGAAATGGCCAGGACCTCTCCACTCTGCATGGCAAGGTGATCCGGATCGATGTCGACAGCACAAGCCCCGGGAAGCACTACGCTATCCCTCCCGATAATCCCTTCCTTGGGAATGCAAGGAATCTCCCGGAGATCTATGCCTATGGATTCAGGAATCCCGCATATGCAACCTTCGATTCCGGTGACAGCCACAAGATGTTCATCGCCTCGGCCGGGCAACAGCTCTTTGAATCGGTCGATATCGTGTACAGAGGCGGCAACTACGGCTGGAATATCAGGGAGGGAACCCACTGCTTCAACCCGCAGAACAACCTCCAGCCCCTCACAGGATCCTGCCCGACAACCGGCTATCGGGGGGAACCCCTGATCGGCCCGGTGGTCGAGCTGGGACACGATGTTGGCAATACCATTGTCGGTGGTGTGGTGTATCGTGGCAGTATGATGCCTGCACTCCAGGGTGCGTATCTCTTCGGGACCTGGGCTGACGGGAACCGGATGTCCGGCGGCGGGACCCTCCTCATTGCAGATCATCCCTCCGATCTCGATATCGGAACCCTCCCTGACGATGCTGCAGCGCTAACTCCTGCACAGAATGCCATGTGGACCACGCGGATACTATCAGTCGAAAACAACCCGAACAGGCGGATCAATGCCTTCATCCGGGGCCTTTTTGAGGATACCCAGAATGAGGTTCTCGTCCTGATCAACCAGAATGCCGGACCGGGCCTCTCCCCAGAGAATTCCGGCCAGATCTGGCAGATGATGCCTGCCGGCACCCCGGGGCTGGTGGATACCTCCACCCCCCAGGGGTAGTTCCGGCCCTGATACCAACTCCCCGGTATCCGGAATCGGCAGTTGCACTTCCATTACCAGGAAGGGATCTCGTCTGATCAATACTGTGACATAATATTTGATTGTCCAACTTCCAGGCCAGGCATCGGTATTACGAATAAGACTCCTTGCTCCACCCGGCTATACATCATTCCGGATTCGAGTGAGTCCTCGCAATGGAAATTACAGAAGCCGAAATATTAATTGTTACCCGAAATATATGGGATGCCCGGGTCGAACCATATCCAGTAATTCATAAACCAGGGAATAAAGAGGCGGTTCCCCTGGAAGGAAGCATGTTTGAACTTGCCGTCTGGTTATCAGACTCCTTCCGTTGATAGGTGATAGTGTACGGAGAACCGTCATCCCCGATATCACTATTGGGATATATGAGGGTATGTCTTCGTTTCAATAATTGAAAGAAAATACAGGGAGGAAATAGCCGATGTGGTACGAGAATGTTTCTGTTTAGTACCTCAAATCATAAAAGACACAGACACGGACATTATTGGCAGGATTCGGGAGGATCTCTTGTTGCAGGCAAAATAGAGTCAGAAACCCCCGACAAAAAAAAGACTATTATCGTTACTTTGAAAGAGTATGCCCGGTCAACCCTTCAACATCAATCGATGAGAATCTCTCTCCCCCGGGCCTCTTTGGTCTTCTTCAGCCGCAGTTCGAGTACCCCGTTCTTGAAGCTGGTCACCACTCCCTCCTGGGTAACATCCGCCGGGAGGAATACCGTTCGTGACCTGCTCCTGAATGAACGCTCGTGCAGGTAATACTCTTCTTTCTTCTCCTCCCTCTCTTCTTTATGGTCGATGGAGATCACGAGGATCTTGGGGTCCACCAGCTCTACATGGATATCCTGCTTTTCGACACCGGGGAGATCGGCTACCACCGTGATTTCATCCTCATGGTCCCGGACATCGACGGTGATCTCCTGCCATCGGGTCAGGGATGGCCACCGCACCCGTTCCGGTTCCCAGAGGCCGAAGCCAAAACCCCGGAACATATCATTGAAACGTCTCTGCAGGTCGATCATCAGTGCATCGTAATCACGGATCGTTGCAGGCAGGTCACTTCGTGCCATATGTCGTCTCCTCCTTTCAGCATACACCCTTCGCCGGGACGGCTGAAGTGACGACCAGATCATCAATAACGTCGATCACTCCCCGTGTGTATTCTGCGGCCGTGACTGCTGCATTCCTTGCAGACCATGTGGGGACCGTTCCGGAGAGCGTGACGATGCCATGTGAAACCTTGACGGTCGTGCATTCTGCAGTGGCATGGATGTTCCTCTCGAGGGCAGCCCGGACGTCATCGGCAATGGCCTTATCGGCAACGCTCCGGGTCGGGACAACGGTGAGTTTGTTGACGATGTCACAGACTCCACGGGCCCGGCATGCGATACGGCCTGCCTCCCCTTTCTTCCAGTATTCGTCCACAGAACCCTCAAGCGTGACGATCCCGTTCTTCACCGATGCTTTGATGTCGGTCTTCTCCATGTCATAGTCGGCGGCAAGCGAGGTTATGACCGTCTGTTTTATGTCAGCATCGCCCGGTACCGACACAACCGGATACTTCACCGTGATCTTATTATCGACCCACGTGACATCCTTGATCCAGTACGCATCATCAACAGCCCTGTTCCGCGCTGAATAGGAGGGGACGGTGCCGGACAGTGTCACTTTGCCCTTGTCAACCGTTACGGTGATCTTTGATGAATCAACACGGCTGTCCCAGTATAATTCATCTACCACTCGTTTCTGGATATCTTTGTCTGAGAGTGTCATACCATCATCTCACGTACCTGGGCTTCCCGTATAGGGAGTTCAAGGCATTGTGTCCCACTACGGGCCGGTATGATAATAGGTATTCCGGTACGTTGCAGTCTCTGAATCATTTCCTGACACATGAGGTCAGGTATAAATACTCACCTTGCTCACTGAAGGACCAATACAGGAGGAAGAACATGCCATACCGCTGGAAAAAGAAGGTTGACGTTGATGAGACCATTGTCGTTATCAGGAATGTGCTCGAAAACCAGGCTGACCTGCCAAACTGGCTGGTCAACACCATTTACGGGGCTATCAGGGATTCCGATCCTGTTATGACGAAGTACTTCTACACCGAAGTGAAGCGATACGTACCTGCGACAATGAAGTATTTCGAAGAGGGTTCGGTGCGGACTCCGATCTGAAGAATCCTCTCCTTTTTTTCTTTATCCCGATCCGAACGGATTTTCTACGGTTGTTCTCTCAGGAAATACGCCATGGCTGTTCACCCCGGCTCCCCGGAATGAATCGTTGGAGAAGTACTCCACCGAAAAACCTGAACACTTCGAGGGATGGTCGTTCCGAGTACTTCGCGTCTATTTTTGCAAAATAATTGACTGCCATTTGGTGTATTGATCGTTACAAAAAATGAATGGTATCATTATTTTTATCATTGGTACAGTTCATAGCCGGAATCATGCCAAGACTCAGTCCAATCCTTCTCGTGCTCATCGGAGGAGTACTCTTCCTGGTGATCGCCGGTTGCACTTCTCCACCGGTCATCCCGGCAGTTCCCACAGTAACGATCATGGAACCAGCAAATGGTGCCACCCTCCCTTCCGGAGCGGTAGCGGTGACGATCCAGGTGCAGAACTTCTCCATCGTTGACAAGGAGGGGCAGGCCAACGTTCCGGGAGAAGGGCATGTCCATTACTACCTCGATGTCAGCCCGATTCCGAGTGATCCGGCAAAGCCCGCTCTCCCCGCAGACGCCAACGCGGTCTGGGCACATGTCGCAGCATCCTCCTACACCTTCACCAATGTGTCACCCGGAATGCATACCTTGTCCGTTCAACTGGTCAATAATGATCATACTCCTGTTGTTCCCCTTGCCACCAGTATGGTATCTGTGGTTATACCAGCCCCGACCACTATCATCCCCACTCCGACCACTAGTATGCCCACCCCGACTACCATGCCTCCGGGGCAGTCCATCCCCCTCTCACTCGTTGCGAAAGACAATGCGTTTGACCGGGGCACCATCACCGTTCCGGCCGGGGCCGCGGTCGTTCTGACGTTTGACAACCAGGACAGATTCCCGCATAATGTTGCGCTCTACACGGATTCCACTGCAAGGACGACGATCTACAAGGGAGTGATAATCACCGGGCCCAAGGTGATAACCTATACCTTCAATGCACCCTCCCAGCCCGGGATGTATTTCTTCAGGTGCGATGTGCATCCGTCCACAATGACCGGTTCCTTCATCGTCACATGATACCCTTTTTTCATGGAAGCATTCCCCGGAAGTTAATGGGAGGGAGGTCTGTAATGCGCCGGTGCCCGATCCCGCGATCAAAACAAGGGGGTGAATGAAAACCTCACCATCCCGGACTACCCGGGGGCTGTCATCCCCACGATATGATAAGAACGAATGAGAAGGAGAAGGCAGAGTGTTTTTGATCAATCTCAAATACTGGCTCTGATGATCGTGCCGGATTGTCTCATAAATTTTAGAGTTCTCACAAACCGAAAAAATGAAGGGGTCAATGGTGGAGGTAAGGAGGAATAATCGGGATTCAGGGTATTTTGGTCCCCCAGATGGTATGTTCATACCGCTGGGCTTTCTCAGCACCTCTCGTGCAGAAATTCTTGTACTTCAGCCCCGCAGCTTTGGTTACCGGGCAGGTGGGGCACATGCACCCTTTCTCGGCCGAGATACACATGAAACTCTTTCCGGTTGCGCAGAAGAGTAATTCTTCATTCTTCTTGGCACAGCCGTTGTAGGTCGGACAGGTCGGACAGATACAGGCTTTCTTGTTCTCCGCTATCCATTGTGCCTGCTGGTCTGCCGTCATCCCCTTCATCTTCTTCATCAGATCTTCAAAGGCATCCATGGGAACACCACAGGATGTAGGAGGAACAGCTGCCATTAAAGGTTTCCCTGAATTCCAAAATTTATAACAATGATCGGCTGAACGGCGATCTCCTCTTCCCGGTGATGATCCCAAATTCCCGCAAGTTTTATGCTCTATCATACGTGATTACGGTCGTACGATGAAGGTCCCTGATACCAGGGAGACACGGGACCAGTGTCTCTGTCCCGGCTGTCCCTCGTACCCCCATTGGTGTAAGGGCGAGGTGTTGTATTGTTCCGTCGGCAGCACCTCGTGCGACATCAGTGCAAAAGGATGCATCTGTCCTGATTGTGCAATCTATGTCCATTACTCCCTTGAATGGATCTATTTCTGCGATAAGGAATCTGACAAAGAATCCGGGGTGGTGATGCGGAAAAAACGCCATGATGAGGATAACAGGGTGTATCAGAAGATTCACGACATCAAGACAATTGCATCAACCGGAAGGAGTATCGTGCGGTCGATGGGATCGCAGAAACAGCTCCCCTTCTCATTAGATGATCTTCACCTTGTCCCGGCACAGATCGCCCAAATCCCCAGGAACCTGGAAGATCCGGTGAACACCCGGATCGTGATCGGCCCGGCTTCGAAAAGGCCCCTCGTTTCCTCTTCCCCTGTTCTGATATCCGGAATGAGCTACGGGGCCGTCTCTAAGAATGTGAAGCTGATCATCTCCCAGGTGGCTGCTCAGGAGAAGATCGCGTTCAATTCAGGAGAAGGGGGCGTTCTTCCCGAGGAGCTCCTGGCAAACGATCACCTGATTGTCCAGTATTCGACGGGACGGTTCGGGATCAGCGAGACCCTGCTTGCCCAGGCAGCAGCGGTGGAGATACGGTTCTCGCAGGGGGCCTACCCGGGAAAGGGAAGTTACCTCCCTGCCGCCAAGATGACCCAGGATATTGCAAGGATACGGGGGTTGAAAAAGGGTGAGGATGCCTATTCCCCGGCCCATCATCCGGATATCCGGAATCCCGCAGAGCTTGCCGGGAAAATTGACTGGCTCCGCTCCGTGACAGGAGGTGCCCCGATCGGGGCGAAAATAGGCTGCGGGGCAATCGAGCAGGATATTTCGGTCCTCGTATCGGCGGGGGTTGACTTCATTGCTCTCGATGGATTCGGGGGAGGGACCGGAGGGACCAATGACTTCGTACGGGAGCATGTCGGGATTCCCCTCGTGGTGGCAGTGCCCCGTGCTGCACGGATTCAAAAGGAACTGGGGGTCAGGGATAAGGTCTCGCTGATATGCGGGGGATCGCTCCGGACATCAGGAGATGTCACAAAATGCCTTGCCCTGGGGGCGGATGCAGTGTATCTCGGCACCGCCGCTCTTATCGCCATCAACTGCGAACAATACCGGCTGTGTCATACCGGTCTCTGCCCTGCCGGAGTGACCACCCAGCAACCCGACCTGGTACGACAATGCGATGTGTCAAAAGGCGTCGTCCGGCTGGGAAATTTTATCAGGGTCATAACCGAGGAGATCGCATCCCTGACCCGGATTGCCGGCAAAGACACCATCCATGATCTCACCTGCCGCGACCTGGTCTCTTTCAACAGGGACCTGGCGCTCATCACCGGGTGCCCATGGGTGGGTGAACGATCCGGGGGAGCAGCATGAATTCTGGAGACGAACCGGGTACCATTTTGACCACAACCTTTTTTTGACAACAACCTATGTTTCAAAAAATGAAAGTGAGACTAGTGGTTATCAGTCCTGATCTTCTATCAGGATTCCATGAACTCCCTGTCAGCCCCGGCACCTCCCGTTGCCGTGATCGCACCCCGTTCTAATCCTCCTGGCCGATCTGATCGCTCCCTCCCGGGGAGGACTCCCGCCAGGACAGACCCGGGCATTCCGGATTTCTTTGATGTTACCACCCGTACTGTGATGGAGCGATTTCACGAACAGTGCCGAATCGAAGGGGTGCCTCTCCACCCTGAAGAGCTGATCGAATGGGGGTTGTTCGAGGCGTTTCTTACCGCCCATGTGGCCCCTGATACGCATAGGGACATCCCCTGCATGTTCCTCTGGGCTGAATGGGTCAGGTTTTCCTTACCCCGGATGCGAACCTTCCCTTCGCTCATCCGTGAGAAAGAATTCCGAACGTTGATCAGGGAAATCTTTGAGACGGAGATTGCAATGGATGACGAGCGTGGACCGATATATCCTGGAATTCACTATGTTTCAAAGAGAAGTTCGGCCTGATCGGGGGGATCCCCCCCTCTCAAAGGTGAGGCATTGTGGACGATAGGAAGCACGAGCCCGTGCACGAAGCTGGCCATGATCCCAAAAAAGTTCCCCCCGCGATGGATGATGGAGCTCCAGGAGATCATGCCCCCCCGGGGAATCTCGACGAGAAGCACGGAGCTCCAGGAGATAATGCACCGGAAGGGATCAATCCTCCTCATGTGAAGCACGGAGCTTCAGGAGATCATGCCCTCACCGGGAACCCTCCACTCCACGCGAGGCACGGATCAACCGGGGGATCGGATCCCGGAATGCACGGCTCCCATGGGTATATGATGGAGGATTACCGGAGACGGTTCATCGTCTCGATGATCCTCACGGTGCCAATCCTCATTTTATCATCGACCATCCAGTCGCTCCTGGGATTCACCCTCGTCTTTCCCGGATCTGACCTGGTGCTCCTCGGCCTGGCAACAGTAGTGTACCTCTACGGAGGATGGCCGTTCCTGAAGGGGGTCGTTCGTGAGATCCGCTCCCGCCTTCCCGGCATGATGACCCTGATCGCGGTTGCCATCACCGTGGCGTATGGATTCAGTGCATCGGTTGTCCTTGGTGTCGTCTCGGGGGA